>Ga0207675_100006162_pt1 | contig 11394 bp, 13 predicted proteins | sample KBSSwiS42_FD_184305 | JGI IMG/M metagenome (GOLD analysis project Ga0207675, IMG submission 184305) | Switchgrass rhizosphere microbial communities from Kellogg Biological Station, Michigan, USA - KBS Switchgrass S4-2 (SPAdes) (version 2) | ecosystem: Host-associated > Plants > Roots >...
GAGTACTTCGGCGGCGAGCCGGTCAGCCGCATCGCCGCGCGCGTCCACAACACGATTGCCACCGCGAGCGTCGCGGTCGTGCGGGCCGCGGCGCGCGAAGCCGGACGGCTGCCCGTGGCGCTGTCGGGCGGCTGTTTTCAAAACGCGCGGCTGGCCGAGTCGATCGTGCGCGGCCTGCAACCCGAGTTCACCGTGCATCTCCACCACCGCGTGCCGCCGGGGGACGGCGGCATCGCGCTCGGCCAGGCGGTCGTCGCCGCGGCCCGCGCAACCACGACAAGGACGTTCTGATATGTGCCTCGGCGTACCCGGACGGGTGCTGGAAGTGCGCGGCAATCTCGCACAGGTCGACTTCTTCGGCGTGTGCCGCGAGGTGCGCCTCGAGCTGGCCGACGAACCGGTCGCGCCGGGCGACTACATCCTCAATCACGTCGGCTTCGCCATCCGCAAGATCCCCGCGGAGGACGTGCAGGGCACGCTCGAGATGTACGAGCGGCTGCTCGAGGAAGCCAACGACGACCTGATGGCGGCCGACGTGCGCGGCGAGATCGCGGCGACCGGCGCGGGGGACCCTCATGAATGACGCCGGCGTCGCCGAACTGAAGTTCCGCGACCCCGCCCGCGCCGCGGCGCTGTCGTCGGCGCTGGCGCGCACCGTGCGCGAGATCGGGCGCTCGCCGGTCTCGGTGATGCACGTCTGCGGCAGCCACGAGCAGGCCATCGCGCGCTTCGGCCTGCGCAGCGCCTTTCCCGAGGATCTCGACGTCGTGATGGGACCCGGCTGTCCGGTGTGCATCACCGATCAGCCGGAAGTCGACGAAGCCGTCGTGCTGGCCCGACAGGGCGTGCGCATCGCGACCTACGGCGACATGGTCCGCGTGCCCGGGTCGAAGGCGTCGCTCGCCGACGTGCAGGCCGAAGGCGGACGCGTCGACGTGGTCTACAGCATCGATCAGGCGCTGGCGCTGGCGCGCGCCTCGGACGACCCGCTGGTGTTCTTCGCCACGGGATTCGAAACCACCGCCGTCGCGACGGCCGCGGCGCTGCTCGCCGGCGTGCCGTCGAACTTCTTCGTGCTGTCGGCGCACAAATACATTCCCCCGGTCATGGAGATCGTCTCGGAGATGCCGGGCTCACGCATCGAGGGCTTCGTGGCCGCCGGCCATGCCGCGGTGATCACCGGATGGGGAGTGTTCACCGCGTTCGTCGCGCGCCACCGCGTGCCGGTGGTGGTGGCCGGCTTCGAGCCGCTCGACATCCTCGCGGCGCTGCTGCGGCTGACCGAGCTGATTCGCGACCGCCGCCCGCAGGTGGACAACATGTTCCCCCGCTGCGTGACGCAAGACGGCAACCTCACCGCGCAGCGCCAGCTGTGGAGCGTGTTCACGCCGACCGGCGGCGTGTGGCGCGGCATCGCGCACGTGCCGAACGGCAACCTGCGGCTGCGCGATTCGTGGGCGCACGTCGACGCCCGGCGCCACTTCGCCATCGATCTGCAGACGCTGTGGGACGGGGCGCCGTCGCTGCTGACGCAGCAGTGCGTGTGCGGCGACATCATGTCGGGGCTGAAGTCGCCGCGCGACTGCCGGCTGTTCGGCCGCGAGTGCGTGCCCGACATGCCGGTGGGCGCCTGCATGGTGAGCAGCGAAGGCACCTGCCGGATCTGGCACGAGTACGGAGTCGGGAGTCGTCCCGCCTCCTTCGCCCGGAGCGCCGCCTCATGAGCGCGACCGCGACCACCACGGCGCGCGTCGCCATGAAGCACGGCGCCGGCGGGCGCGCGATGCGCCGCCTCATCGAGCAGGTGTTCCTGCGCAACGCCGGCTCCGTGGCCGCGGCCATGGACGACGGCGCCGCGATTCCGATCGAGGGCGGCTGGCTGGTGGTGACGACCGACTCGCACGTCATCCAGCCAATCGTGTTTCCCGGCGGCGACATCGGCCGGCTCGCCGTCGCCGGCACCGTCAACGATCTCGCCATGATGGGGGCGACCGAACCGCTGGGACTGACCTGCGGGGTGATCCTCGAGGAAGGATTCGCGATCGACGACCTGACCGCGATCCAGGCGTCGATCGCCGCCGCCTGCGAGGAAGCGGGCACGAGCATCGTCGCCGGCGACACCAAGGTGATGCGCCGCGGCGAGATCGACGGCATCGTCATCAACACGACCGGCGTGGCCATCGCCAGGACCATCGTGCGCGACGCCGGGCTGGCGCCGGGCGATCGGATCATCGTCACCGGCACCATCGGCGATCACGGCATGGCGGTGATGGCGGTGCGGCAGCAGTTCGAGTTCCGCGAGCCGCTCCGCTCGGACGTCGCGCCGCTCAACGGCCTGGTGCGCGCGGCGCTCGCCGCCGGCGGCACGGGCATTTCAGCAATGAAGGATCCGACGCGCGGCGGGGTGGCCAGCGCCCTGCACGAGATGGCGTCGAAGGCGCGCGTCGGCATCGTGCTCGACGAGGCGTCGCTGCCGGTTCGCGCCTCGGTTCGCGCCGCGGCGGATCTGCTCGGCATCGATCCGCTGCTCATCGCCAACGAGGGCAAGGCCCTGATCGGCGTCCGTGCGTCAGCGGCCGAGGCAGTGCTGGCGGCGCTGCGCGCGCATCCCTATGGCGCCGACGCCGCCGTCGTCGGCACGGTCGTCAACGAATCTCCCGGGTCGGTCATGGTCGACACCGGTTTCGGCCGTCGGCTCCTCTCGGAGCCGGACGGCGAATTGCTCCCCCGCATATGCTGACCTTTCATCGTCGTCTCAACGTCGGCGTGCTCTGCTCGCGGCGCGCGCCGGGATTGCTGCACCTCCTCGATCACGACCAGCGCCGCGGCGCCGCCTACGAGATCGCCTGCTGCGTCACCAGCGAGGAGGACTTCGCCGAGCGGGCGCGCGTCGAACACCGCGGCGTGCCCGTCATCGCGCATCCGTTCGCGCCGTTCCGGCAGGCCCGCCACGCCGCCTTCGGCGACATGGCCGCGCGCGCGGAATACGACGCCGAGACGGCCGCCATCCTGCGGCGGCGCAACGTGGACGTCGTGCTGCTGGCGGGGTACCTGCTGATCCTGACCTCGCCGATGCTCGACGCGTTCGCGGGCCGGATCATCAACGTGCATCACAGCGACCTGTTCCAGCGCACCCCCGAGGGGCACGTGCGCTATCCCGGGCTGCGCGCCGTCCGCGACGCGATTCGGGCGGGGGAGACCGAGACGCGCGCCACCGCGCACATCGTCACCGAGCATCTCGACGAAGGGCCCGTGCTCGTGCAGTCCCCGGCGTATCCGGTTCCGCCGGTGGCCGCATGGGCACGGGAACGCCAGGACTGGGACGTGCTCAAGGCCGTGGAGTGGGCGCACCAGGAGTGGATGCTGCGCGACGCCTGGGGTCCGCTGCTGATCGACTCGCTCGAAGCGGCCGACGCGCTGGTACGGCCTCCGCTGCTGGAGCTGGTGTGATGGCACACATCCGCATCGACCGCGAAGGGGCGGTCGGCATCATCACCATCGATCGCGCGGCGCGATTCAACTCGCTCGACGTCGCGACGGCGCAGGATCTGCGGCGCGCCGGCCTGCAGATGGCGCGCGACGAGTCGGTCCGCGCCGTGGTCCTGCGGGGCACGGCGGGCGCGTTCTGCAGCGGCGCCGATCTCAAGTACATCGCCTCCGGCGGGGAGCAGGAAGACCTGGCGTACCTGACGCCGCCGGGACGCGACGTTCCGGCGGGCTTCGGCGAGCGCTTCAAGCAGATTCTCGAATACCTGCACAGCACGATCTCCGAGATCCGGCGGGCGCCGAAGCCGTTCATCGCCGCTGTGGACGGAGTTGCCGCGGCCGGCGGGTTCGGCCTGGCGATGTCGTGCGACCTGGTGATCGCCTCCTCGCGCGCCACCTTCGAATGGGCCTACGGCAAGACCGGCCTGACCGGAGCGGAGAGCTCGACGTTCCTGCTGCCGCGGCTGATCGGCCTCCGCCGCTGCATGGAGCTGATGCTGCTCAACCCGCGCATCGGTGCGGACCAGGCGGTTGCGATGGGACTGGCGACTCGCGTGCTGCCGGTCGACGCCTTCGACGCGGCCGTGCTCGACCTCGCGCAGGGCCTCGCCGCCGGGCCGACGCGGGCGTTCGGCACCGCCAAGGCGCTCATCAACCAGGCGGCCGGCGTCGATCGCCTCGATTTTCATCTCGATCAGGAGCTGCAGCACCTGGCCCGGAGCGCGGACGGCGACGAGTTCCGCGAGGGGCTGCGCGCCTTCTTCGAGAAGCGACCGGCCAACTTCACCGCCTGCGCCCAGGTGGACGGCGGCGGAGGCGGGCATGCATGAGTACTCGATCGTGCAGGCGCTCTACGACAACGTCGTGACGCACGCCGTGGCGCGCGGCGCGACGACGGTGCAGGAAATCCGCGTCCGCATCGGCCAGCTGTCGGGGGTCGATCCCGAGTTGCTGGAGACGGCCTGGCGCACGTTCAAGGTCCACACGATCTGCGAGGACGCGCCGATGGCGATCGAGGTGGTCGCGGCGGAGTGGGCCTGCCGCGAGTGCCGCCAGCCGGCGCCGCCGGCGGGGATCCGGCGCTGCGCCACGTGCGGCGGCGCGCTGAAGCTCGTGCAGGGGGATGAAATCGTCCTGGAGCGCATCGTGATGGAGGTGGCGTGATGTGTGACTCATGCGGCTGCGGCGATACCAACGTGGTGCCGCTCGACGTGCAGCAGCGGATCCTCTCGGAAAACGAGCGCGGCGCCGCGCACAACCGCCATCACTTCGTCGAGCGATCGCTCGTCGCGATCAACGTCATGGGCTCGCCGGGCGCCGGCAAGACGGCGCTGCTCGAGGCCACGGCGCGGGCGCTGGGCGGACAGCGGCGCATCGGCGCGCTCGCCGGCGACCTCGCCACCGACAACGACGCGCGCCGGCTCGAGGCGGCCGGCATCCGCGCGCACGCGATCAACACCGGTTCGGCCTGCCATCTCGACGCCGCGATGGTCCATCGCGCGCTGCATCACATGCCGTGGAAGGATCTCGACTACCTCTTCATCGAGAACGTCGGCAATCTCGTGTGCCCGGCGGTCTACGACCTCGGCCAGGCCGCCAACGTGGTGATCCTCTCGGTCACGGAAGGGGAGGACAAGCCGCTCAAGTATCCCGTCATGTTCCACAAGGCGGACCTGGTCCTCATCTCGAAAGTGGACCTGCTGCCGCACCTGCCGAACATCCGCCTCGAGCGGATCGTCGACTCGCTCTCGCGCGTGATGCCCGAGCCGCACCACATCGCGGTGTCGGCGACGAGTGGTGACGGCATCGACAAGTGGATCGACTGGCTCGCCAGCCACGAGGCGCAAAGGCTCCGGCCCGAGGGAAGCGGCGAAGCTTCGGATCATCATCATCACGACCATCATCACCACGAGGGGCACGTCCACCATGAGTGAGCTCACCGGGGTCCTGGCGCTGGCGGCGATGGGCGTCGGCGCGCTGCACACGCTCGCGCCGGATCACTGGGTCCCGTTTGCCGCGCTGGCGCGCGCCCGCGGCTGGTCGCGCGGCCGCACCGCGCGCATTACCGCGGCCTGCGGCTTCGGCCACGTCACGGTGTCGGTGCTCCTCGGCGTGCTGGCGCTGGTCTTCGGCCTGGAAGTGCTGCGGCTGGTCGGCCAGCGGATGGAAGCGATCGCGGGCTTGTTGCTGATCGGCTTCGGGCTCGCCTACGGTCTCGTCGGCCTGCGCCGCGCGATCCGCTCGCATGCGCACGGGCACGGCCACCATCACCACGGGCACCATCATCACCACGGGCCTCTCGGCGTGGGACACGCGCACGGCACGCGTGACATGGACACGCTGACGCCGTGGACCCTCTTCCTGCTCTTTTCCGCGGATCCCTGCGTCGCGGTGATTCCGATCCTGTTTGCCGCCGCGCCGCTCGGCGCGTGGCGGACGACGCTCGTCGTGGGCGCCTACGAACTGGCCACGATCGCGACGATGGTCGTCCTCGTGCTGCCGGCGCGGGAGGCAGCGGCGCACGTCCGCGGGCCGTGGGCGGTTCGCTTCGGCGACGCGACGGCCGGCGCCGTGATCGCCTCGGTCGGTGTCCTCGTCGCCGTCCTCGGCTGGTAGGGGTTCTCGGGTTCTAAGGTTCTCGGGTTCTTGGTTCGTCGGCCCTCGGCCCTCGACCATCGACCATTGACGTCGGACATCGGACATCGGACATGGCATGCCTCATCCCTTGAACGCGTGTGAGCTCGAGATCGATCTGTTCTGTCGTGGCCTGCGGATTCCGCCGCACGTGTCGCTCGAAGGCGCGCGCGGGATCAGCCGCACGCGCGCCGGACTCGGGTCGGGGCTCGAGATCATCATCCCGGCGCACTCGTGGCTGAAGCGGCGCGTGTGGATGAACGCGCCGGTGGTGGAGTCGTTCGTCCAGCAGTCGCCGTTTTCGCTGCACGGCAACCCCGACATGGGCTACGTCATCCAGGACGAACGGACGCTGCACCAGTATCCCGTCGAAGTGGCGCGGGAGCCGGCGTGGTACCGGCGCCAGACGTCGCGCGACGTCCCGATGTCGCGCATCGGCGTGCTGCAGGGCACCTACCTCGGGATCTACGTCAACCCGGTATGCGCGTTCTGGAACTACGACCCGCCGCTCAACTGCCGCTTCTGCACCACCGGCGCCAACGTCGGCTGCGCCGAATCGGCGGTGAAGACGCTCGACGACGTGATCGAGACGTGCCACGCCGCGCGCGAGGAATCGGGGATCACCTTCGTGCACCTGAATGGCGGCTTCCAGGGCTCGCGCGGCCTGCACGACGTCGAGCCCTACGTCCGCGCCATCAAGGAAAACGTCGGCGTCCTCGTCGGCGTGCAGCTCACGCCCGAGAAGGACTTCAGCGCCTACGATCGCTTGATCGATCTCGGCGTCGATCATTTCTCGTTCTGCTTCGAGCTGTTCGATCCGGAGTGGTTCGCGCGCATCTGCCCGGGGAAGGCCCGCCTGCTCGGGCAGCAGCTGTTCCTCGACGCGATGGACTACTGCGCCGCGCGCATGCCTCGCGGCGCCGTCTCCGGCGAGATCATCGCCGGCCTGGAGCCGGTCGACAGCACCATCGCGGCCATCGAGCGCATCACGTCGGTCGGCGCATTCCCCACGGTGTGCGCGTTCCGGCCGACGGTGGGATCCGACATGGAGGACTGGCCGCCGCCCGATCCCGACGATATGCGGCAGGTGCTGGCGGCCGTCTACGCCGCCTGCCGGCGCCACCACGTCCCAATCGGCATCGCGCCCAATATCGAGGTCAGCCTGGTCGTGAATCCCGACGACGCGGCCCTGCTGGCCCCCGTGACGCCGGGCATGGTGGCCTACGAGCTGTGGCGGCGGGCGCTGCGGCTGGCGGCACGGCCGGTTTTCGCGCGGCGCATGCGGGCGCGGGCTGGCCGTCCGCTCCAGCCGTGACTTCCGCGACGCCGGGAATCCGGCAGATGGCCGTCGTCGGGCCGGCGGTCCTGTGCGAGAATGCGGCGATCTCTCCGGAAAAACTGCGCGAAGCGGCCGTGGCACCCGGCTTGCCTCGACAGCGGGCATGAGCCCAGTCGGTCGCGCCTTGCACGAACGTTTCGAGCACGTCTGCCGGAGCGAAGTCCAGCGGCTCCGGCGCAAGACGGCGTCCCTCACCGCAGAAGAACGCAGTTCGGTCGACGCACTGGTCCTCGAGGTGACGCACGGATTGGCCAAAACACTGGACGCGGCGCTGAACACACCGGACAGCGCCGCCATCGTCCCCGCCGTGATGCGGCTGTTCGCGGTCACGGCCCCTTGCCTGGAGGAAACGACATGAAAGGTTCGTTGATCGCGACGGTCACGGGACTCACGCTGCTGGCGTTCAGCGCCGGCGCCTTCGCGCAGGACGCGAAGATCGACAAGGGCGCGAAGGTCTACGCCGACCAGAAGTGCTCCCTCTGCCACTCGATCGCCGGCAAGGGCAATGCGAAGGGTGCGCTCGACGACGTGGGCTCGAAGCTCAGCGCCGCCGAGATCCACGACTGGATCGTCAAGCCGGCCGAGATGGCGGCCAAGGCAAAGGCCGATCGCAAGCCGCCGATGCCGGCGAAGTTCGCGTCGCTGCCCAAGGACGATCTCGACGCGCTCGTCGCGTATCTGTCGTCCCAGAAGAAGAAGTAGCTCCGTCGACTGCCGGTCCTCGAGCGCTCGCGTGCACTCGCCGGCCGTGGAGAGGGCGCGATGAGAACTCGAGGCATCTTTGTCATTCTGATACTGACCTGGGCGCTCGGGCTGACGTTGTCAGCGCGGGCGCCGCAGGCCGCTGCGGCCGCACCGGCCGCTCCGGCCCCCGCCGCCCAAACCCCGGCGCCCACCACCGACGATTGCCTGGCCTGTCATGACGACGCGACGCTGAAGCGCGGCAACGGGACGTCGATCGCCGTGCCCAAGGCGGCGTTCGCCGCATCGGTGCACGGCGCGATGAACTGCGTGGACTGCCACGCCGATCTCGCGAAAGCCGAACTGCCGCACGCCGAGAAGCTGGCGAAGGTCGACTGCGCGAGCTGCCATGACGAGGCGGTGACGCTCTACAAGCAGAGCGCGCATGCGGCGGCGCGCGCCGGCGGCAGCGCCGAGGCGGCCACCTGCGCCAGCTGCCACGGCATGCACGACATCAAGGGCGCGAAGGATCCGCAGTCGCGCACCTATCACCTGAACGTCGCCGCGACGTGCGCGTCGTGCCACGGCAACAAGGACGTGATCGCGAAAGGGCACATCGCCGCCGGCGACGTGGCGACGCCGTTCGCCGACAGCATCCACGGCCGCGCGCTGAGCCGGAGCGGCCTGGTCGTGGCGCCCACCTGCAGCGACTGCCACGGGCCGCACGACATCCGCAGGAAGAGCGATCCCGCCTCGCGCGTCGCCCGCGCCAACGTGCCGGCGACGTGCGGCAAGTGCCACGAGGGGATCGCGCACCAGTTCGGCAGCGGCATCCACGCGGCGATGCTGAAGAACGGCAACGACGGCGCGCCCGCGTGCCAGACCTGCCATACCGCGCACGCGATCCAGCACGCCGACAATCCCGAGTGGCAGCTCACCGTCGTCAACCAGTGCGGCACCTGCCACATCGACAAGCTGAAGACGTATCGCGACACGTTCCACGGCCAGATCACCAGCCTCGGCTTCCGCGCCGTCGCCGCGTGCGCCGACTGCCACGGCAACCACCAGATCCTGCCGGCGAGCGATCCGGCATCGCCGATCGCGAAGGGCAACCTGGTCAAGACGTGCAGCAGGTGCCACGCCAACGCCAGCGCCAACTTCGTCAAGTTCGACCCGCACGCCGACAAGCACGACTCGGAGCGGAACGCGGTGCTGTACTACGCGGCCAGGGGCATGCAGTTCCTGCTGTGGGCGGTGTTCATCTTCTTCGGCATTCACACCGCGCTGTGGCTGGCGCGCGGCCTCAAGGACCGCCGCCGGCTCGTGCCGGGAGGGCACCGATGAGCGAAACCCTGATCGCACCCGAGGCGGAGGCCGCGGCAGAGCCCGTGCCGGCCGCGGTGGAGACGCCGCGCCGGGCGGCGCACGTCCTCCGCTTCGATCGCGTCGATCGCACGCTGCACGGCTTCCTGATGCTGAGTTTCCTCGGGCTGGCGTTCAGCGGCATGCCGGTGCTGTTCAGCACGACGCCGTGGGCCGGACGAGTGGCGCGGCTGCTCGGCGGCTACACCGTGATCCACCGCATGCACCGCGTCTTCGCAACGATCATGATCGTCGTCTTCATCGTCCACGTCGGACGGCTGCTGCGGCGCGTGGTCGCGCGCAAGGACTACTCGGTGTTCTGGGGACCGGCGTCGATGGTGCCGCAGCCGAAGGATCTCGCCGACATGGTGCAGCACGTCCGCTGGTTCGTCGGCCTGGGGCCGAGGCCGGCCTTCGATCGGTATACCTACTGGGAGAAGTTCGATTACTGGGCGGTCTTCTGGGGCATGGCGATCATCGGCGGCTCGGGCCTGCTGCTCTGGTTTCCCGTGGCATTCGCCCGCGTGATGCCGGGGTGGGCGTTCAACATTGCGCTGCTCGTGCACGGCGAGGAGGCGCTGCTGGCGGTCGGGTTCATCTTCACGATCCACTTCTTCAACAGCCATCTCCGGCCGGAGAAGTTCCCGATGGACATGGTGATCTTCACGGGACGGGTGCCGGAGCACGAATGGCGCGACGAGCGTCCCGCGGAGTACGCGAGGCTGGGCGGTGACGCGCCGGATGCAGGTCCCCCTTCGGGCCGCGCCTGGATCGTCGGCCGTGTGATAGGCTCCGCGGCCGTGGCAGCCGGACTCGTCCTCGTCGCGCTCATTGCCTTCGCCTTGATCACGTCACTATGACCCGACATCCGCTGACCCTCACGGGCGCGGCCCTGACCACGCTCAGCGCCGTCGTCTTCGTCTTCGTCTACCTGCTCGACGCCTTCGGGCTGCACACCAACCCCTACATGGGGATCGTGTTCTTCCTGGTGCTGCCGGCGTTCTTCGTCCTCGGGCTGGTGCTGATGCCGATCGGCGTCGTGCTCGAGCGGCGCCGGCGCGCGCGGGGGCTGGAGGCGCACCGCTGGCCGCGCCTGGACCTGAACAACCCGGCGCACCGCCGCGGCGTGGTGATCGTGGCGGCGCTGACGCTGGTCAACGCGCTCATCGTCACGCTGGCCGCGGCCCGCGGCATCGAGTTCATGGACTCGCCGCAGTTCTGCGGCCAGGTGTGCCACACGGTGATGGAGCCGGAGTTTGTCGCCTACCAGGACGGCCCGCACTCGCGCGTGCGCTGCGTCGACTGCCACATCGGCCCGGGCGCGTCGTGGTTCGTGAAGTCGAAGCTCGATGGGACGCGCCAGGTGGTGGCGGTGATGCGCGGCACCTATTCCAAGCCGATCGCCTCACCGGTGCACGACCTGCGCCCGGCGCGCGACACCTGCGAGCAGTGCCACTGGCCCGAGAAATTCCACGGCGACAAGGTCGAAGTCGTCCACGAGTACGCCAACGACGAGAAGAACACCGAGTCGGTGACGCGGCTGCTGGTGCACGTCGGCGGCGGCAGCGAGAAGCTCGGCATCGCCTCCGGCATCCACTGGCACATGAACGTCGCCAACGAGATCGAGTACGTCGCCACCGACGCGAAGCGCCAGACGATTCCGTGGGTGCGGCTGAAGGATCGCAACGGCAACGTCCGCGAGTTCCGCGTCGAGGGGACCACGGACGATCAGCTTGCCAAGGGGGAGCGGCGGCGGATGGACTGCATGGACTGCCACAACCGCCCGGCGCACCCGTTCTCGGCCTCGCCGGAACGCGCCGTGGACATGGCCATGTCGGTCGGGGGGATCCCGCGCACGCTGCCGTTCGCGCGGCGCGACGCGGTGGAGACGC
>Ga0207675_100006163_pt1 | contig 11391 bp, 10 predicted proteins | sample KBSSwiS42_FD_184305 | JGI IMG/M metagenome (GOLD analysis project Ga0207675, IMG submission 184305) | Switchgrass rhizosphere microbial communities from Kellogg Biological Station, Michigan, USA - KBS Switchgrass S4-2 (SPAdes) (version 2) | ecosystem: Host-associated > Plants > Roots >...
TCTCGATTGCGCCAGAAAGGGCCGCCCGGATGTGCCAACAGCACCTCGATGTCGGTCTTGATGACGCGATACATCAATAGACCTGCACTCTTCTTCGGCATCGTTTATTACGGTAAGCCTATCCTGCCGAGAGAATTTTTCAAGTTTGTCGCGACGATGCGTAGAAGGCTTGGGTCATGAGGACTCTGCCGACGTTACAAGAACGCCGGCGTCGCACATGCGATTCAAGGAAAGTGCAGTAGTCTCAGACTACTTCATCAACGTAAATTGGGTTTAATTCTGACGCAATAACTTCGGCGGCCTCTTCGAGCGATACTGCTGCGCGAGCGCCTGTCGCGAGTTCTTTTTCGGCGTCCAGAATCAGACGCGTCGTTTGCATGACCGTGTCGGGATTCAACGAAATCGAGGTAATTCCTTTATCCACAAGAAACCGCGCAAACTCGGGATAATCCGACGGCGCCTGGCCGCAGATACCAATCTTCTTGCCGGCGCGATGCGCCGCATCGATTGCCATGGAAATCATTTTTTCGACAGCGCCGTCGCGCTCGTCGAAAAGGTGCGCAACCATTTCAGAATCACGATCCAGCCCCAGCGTTAACTGGGTCAAGTCGTTCGAACCGATCGAGTAACCATCAAACACCCGCAGGAATTCATCGGCGAACACCACATTCGACGGCAGTTCGCACATCGCATAAATCTCCAAATCATTTTCGCCCTGCGTCAAGCCGTTTTCAGCCATTAACTCAATCACGCGCTTCCCTTCCTCGACTGTCCGGCAGAACGGAATCATGGCTTTAACGTTGGTCAGTCCCATGTCCTGGCGCACACGTCGCAGCGCGAGACACTCAAGCTGAAAGCCTTCTCGATAACGGTCGTCGTAGTAGCGCGACGCGCCGCGAAATCCGAGCATGGGATTCTCTTCGACCGGCTCATACTCCTGCCCGCCAATCAGCATCGCGTATTCATTCGACTTGAAGTCCGACATCCGGACGATGACGGGATTCGGATAGAACGCGGCAGCGATTCGCGCTATGCCTTCGGCCAAACGCCGCACAAAAAATTCGCGCGGATCTTCTTCGCCGATGCGTTTCGCGATTTCGCTGACGACGGATTCGCTCGCCAGTTTCGGGTAGTTCACCAGCGCCATCGGATGAATGCCGATGTGGTTGTTGATGATGAACTCCAATCGCGCCAATCCAACGCCATCATTTGGCAGCGATGCCAGCGCGAACGCGTGTTCAGGATCGCCGACATTCATCATTACCTTGGTCAGCGGTCGATGACCATTGTCGATCACGTGTCGATCGACGGTGTAGTCAATGAGACCTTCGAAAACTCCACCCTTGGCGCCGTTCGCGCAACAGACCGTCACGTCCATGTCCGAGTTCAACACTTCAGTTGCATTGCCCGTTCCGACGATGCAAGGCAGCCCGAGTTCACGACTGACAATCGCGCTGTGACAGGTGCGCCCGCCGCGGTCGGTGACAATCGCGGACGCTTTCTTCATCACCGGTTCCCATGCAGGATCCGTGTGCGAGGTAACAAGTACCGCCCCTTCGCGAAACTCAGAAAGCTGATCCGGGTGATCGAGAACGTGCACGCGACCCTGGCTAATCTTCTCGCCTACCGCAATGCCATGGCATAACGGCTCACCATGCGCGCCCGTCAGCTTGTAGCTTTCAATGTAATTCTGTCGATTGATCGCATGAACAGTTTCCGGTCGCGCCTGGAGAATAAATAGCTCTCCCGTCAGACCATCCTTAGCCCACTCGATGTCCATCGGAGTGGGCCGGCCGGCACGCTCCGAATAATGCTGTTCGATTTCGCAACCCCACTTCGCGAGCTGCAGCACTTCATAATCGTTCAAGCAAAATCGCTGGCGCTGTGCTTCAACGACTTCACGCACGCGCGTTCCTTTGCCATCGAGGCCATAAACCATCTGCACCTCTTTTGTGCCGAGCTGCCGGCTGACGATGGGCCGCGCGCCGTTCGCGAGGGTGGGTTTGAAAACGATCCACTCGTCCGGCGTAGCCATCCCTTGCACGATCGCCTCGCCAAGCCCCCACGCGCCATTGATTACCACTGCGTTGCGGAAACCGGATTCGGTATCGAGCGTAAACATCACGCCAGAGCAAGCGAGGTCTGATCGCACCATCGGCTGCACACCAATCGATAGGGCGACTTCGAAATGTTCAAAGCCACGTGCCGCGCGATACGAGATTGCGCGATCGGTCCACAACGACGCGAAACATCGATGACAGGCGTCGAGCAAGCGCTCTTCGCCACGCACGTTCAGAAAGGTCTCTTGCTGTCCGGCGAATGATGCGTCGGGAAGATCTTCGGCAGTGGCGGACGAGCGCACAGCCACCTCCGGAATATGTCCCAGGCGATCAGACAAACGATGGTAGGCATCGATGATTTCATTGCGCAGCGTGCGCGGTAATTCTGCCTCGAGAATCAAGGTGCGGGCCTGATGCCCCGCACGGCTCAATGCGTCGATGTCTTTGTAGTCCAGTCCGCCAATCAACTCGCGAAGCGATCTTTCAAGACCGTTCGACTGAAGCAGCAGACGATATGCGTCGCTGGTCGTCGCAAACCCATCAACAGCGCGCACACCACGCGGCGCAAGACAACAGAACAGTTCGCCCAGGCTAGCGCACTTGCCGCCCACCAACTCAACATCACCGGCGCCCACCTCGCTTAGATCCAGCACGAGTCGGTTTACACTGCGATTGTTCATGCCCACCTCCAGGTTGCGGTTGCGCCGCACTCTTGCTGCGACACGGGATTCGAAGGACTTAGAAGACTTAAATTCGGAAAAGAGTGGAAATTCCTGCAGGGAGAATAGTTTAACCGGGAACTGATAACGCTGTTGTGGCGCTTTTCTAGGAAAAAGCTTACGCAATCAGTGATGACGCAGCGCCGTGAAGGGACGATAGGGATCGAAAATCACTGGGCCTCTCGCTATCGCTCCGGCGCTGACGCAACTTCTTCACGAGCACCGTCATCGGCTTTCACGAGGAAGATTTCGGGATCAATCTCTGTTGCAAAGCGATACTCTTGTTTCACTGCGCGAATGAAATTTGGTACTGCGTCGGCGCGCACGATGTTGATCGTGCAACCTCCGAAGCCGCCACCCGTCATTCGCGCACCGAACGTTCCCTGCTGACGCCAGGCGATCTCAACCATCGCGTCCAGTTCGCGACAACTGACTTCGTAATCGTCTTTAAGCGACTCGTGTGACTGCCGCATCAACTGGCCTAGCTGTTCGCGATCGCCGCGTTCGAGCGCTTCAGCAGCTCTTACCGTGCGTTCGTTTTCAGTTACCACGTGCCGGCATCGCCGGCGCAGCGGTGCGGGCAATTCGTTCTCGTACTTTTCAAATTGCGCAACACTCACGTCGCGCAGCGCCCGAATGTCGGGCAGGAACTTGCGCAACAACTGAACTCCTTCTTCACAATCCGCGCGCCTCTGGTTATAGGCCGATGACATGAGTTCATGCTTTACGTTTGTGTTGCAAACAACAATCGCGGCATTCAAGTTTGCGAGTGGAATTTCCCTGGTTGCCAGCGAACGGCAATCGATCAGGAGGGCGTGCTGCTGACGTCCAAGCGTTGCCGCTAGTTGATCCATGATGCCGACCTTCGCACCGACGAAGTCGTGTTCAGCTTTTTGCGCCGCAAGCGCAAGATCTTTCGGATCGATAGTCGCGCCCGCGATTGTGGTCAACGCTTTCCCCGTGGCCACTTCCAACGCCGCCGATGATGACAGGCCGCCGCCAATCGGCACATCAGAATCGATCAAAACGTCGGCCCCATTTAAAGCGATGCCCTGCGCTTGTAAAGTCCACGTGACGCCCGCCACGTACTTTGCCCATTGGTGCAGTTGAGAATCGTCGGCCCGATCAATCGCGAACTCGGCCGTGTCGTTGAGCACCCTGGACGCAACGTGCACGCGCCGATCTTTTCTCGGGGCAATTGCGACATACGTGCGGCGATCGATTGCCACCGGCAAGACGAACCCATCGTTGTAGTCCGTATGCTCACCGATGATGTTTACACGCCCCGGCGCCGAGAACACTCGCGGCGTTGTGCCATAGCATTCAGTGAACTCGGCCACCAGACGATTTCGATCGACCATCGTAACTGCGTCGCGTGACACAATGCAGAGAGTAACTATCTTGAATAGCCGCGGGGGTGGGCCTGCAACCATTGCCAGGCTGACTCGACTATCTTGCGCATGTCCTGAAATTGCGGCGACCAGCCAAGTTCGGTTTTGATGCGAGACGAACTCGCAATTAAGACAGCCGGATCGCCAGCGCGCCGCACGACGATTTTCGTGCGAATCTCTCGCCCCGTGACTTCAGCAGCGGCCTTAATCACTTCGCGGACGGAGTAACCGTCGCCGCCGCAACCCAGGTTGTAGATGGCACTGCGCTCATCGAGGATTCCGAGCGCCAGCACATGAGCACGCGCCAAATCAACCACGTGAATGTAATCGCGCACGCATGTACCATCGCGCGTTGGATAATCGTCGCCGAAGATGCCGACCTCCGAACGCGCGCCGCTCGCTGCTTGCAACACTAGTGGAATCAAATGCGTTTCCGGATCGTGCCACTCGCCGCACCGCTCCGTCGCGCCGGCTGCGTTGAAATAACGCAGCGACGCGTAGCGGATTCCGTGCGCGTACTCGTACCATCGCAACGCATGTTCGAACGCAAGCTTTGTCTCACCGTAAGGATTAGTTGGCTTGGTGGGATCCGTCTCTTCAATCGGCTGTTTCTCTGGCTCGCCGTAAACCGCGGCGGTGGATGAAAACACAAGGTGCTTCACGTCGGCATTGCGCATCGCGTTCAGCAAAGACAGTCCGCCGATAACATTAGTGCGATAGTACTTCTCGGGCTGCTGAACCGACTCACCCACCAAAGAATCCGCGGCCATATGGATTACTGCTTCGATATGATTGTCGCGCAGAGCTTCGGTTAAACACTCGGTCGCGAGCACATCGCCCTGAATGAATTTGACGGTCGCAGGAACGCTGTCGCGATGGCCCTTCGCGAGATTATCGTAAACGACGACTTCGGCGTCGTCTTTCAGAAGGTCTTCGACAACCACACTGCCGATATAGCCCGCGCCACCTGTGACAAGAACTCGCATCGGTCGTTAACTCTTGCTCGTAGGAATGAAAGTCGGCTATTCACACCGAGCATACAGTTGTTTGATTATTTCGCGAAAGCGCGTTTGGCGCGAAAACTCTGGTTCAATAAGCCTGCCTCACAATCCATCGATTGGACACGTAGTCGCGCGATCGCGACATCAGATAAACTGACAAACAAATTTTGCGCATTTGCGCGAGAAATCCATTGCACCGCGTGCTGCCGAAGTTCCTAAACCGAACTACAATGAGGTCTGGCAGGTTGGCTCGCGAATTCCTGATAACCGATTTGCGATGAAAATGTGGACGCTCAGCGGCTTGTCGTGGAAACAGATGGCCGCGCGCATTTGGCGCGAGATGAGTCGCGACGATGTTTTCGGCGGCGCTGCGCAACTGGCTTATTACTTTCTGCTTGCGCTTTTTCCTCTGCTCATTTTCCTAACGTCAGCAATTGGACTGATCGTTGGGGCCGGGACCGGCATGCGCCACGCGTTGTTCAACTATCTGGCGCGCGTTATGCCATCCTCAGCATTTCAGTTGCTCGACGCGACGATGACGGAAGTGACCACTGCGAGCAGCGCCGGCAAGCTTTCGTTTGGCTTACTGGCGGCACTTTGGGCCGCGTCAAACGGCATGGGTGCAATCACCGGCGCGCTCAATCGTGCCTACGACCTGGAAGAATCGCGGCCCTGGTGGAAGCAACGGATGGTCGCAGTCAGCCTGACGATTGGTCTTTCGATTCTGATAATGAGCGCGCTAAGCCTGGTGATTGCCGGCAGTCACGTGGCGGATTATCTCGCCGCCTATCACCGTTTGAGTTCAGCGACCGCGCTGACGTGGAAGATTCTTCAATGGCCAATTGCGCTCGCTTTCATGCTGCTGTCGTTCGCGCTGATTTATTTCTTCGCGCCTGACTTTCGCGAACAGGATTGGAAATGGATTACCCCAGGGTCCGTAATCGGAGTCGCGCTTTGGCTGCTGGCTTCGTTCGCCTTTAAAGCTTACCTTCACTTCTTCGATTCTTACAGCAAAACCTACGGTTCGCTCGGCGCAGTGATCATTTTGATGTTATGGCTTTACCTGACAGGCTTGGCGGTCTTGATCGGCGGTGAAATCAATTCAGAAATTCAGAACGTCGCTGCCGAAAAAGGCGCGTCCGACGCAAAGCGGAAAGGCGCTAAGTCGACTCGAGCAAAGAAGCGGCGGTAAGGATCGTGGCCTCACCAATGGGCATTTTACCGCCGCGGAGATTCGGACTAGAGCGCACTGACCATCACGTAATATCCGTCCGGATCTCGCAGCGCGAACTCCATTGTTCCAGTGTTTGCGTTCAGGTGCGGCTCCTCTTCGAGCTGCCCGACGAGGGCACGCGCTCTCTGTAAAGACGCATCGAAGTCATCGACACGAAAAAACAGCAGAAGGCCGTTGCCCGGCGTCGCCGGTTCGGGACTGGTTAATGTCGGATGGTCATGCGCACCCCACTGATGCAGGCAAAGCAAGACCGTGCCATCTGCATCAAGGATCTGCCCAAAATAGCTGTGAGCCGGAGAAGTCTCAGGCTGACCAAAGAGCGACTGATACCAATTGAAGCTGGCGCGCACATCCCTTACGCCGATGATTGTCCATGTGCGTTTCATCTAGTGTGTCTTACGAATAAGCATCGTTTGCTGAAACTGCCTCACTTGTATGATTGAAGGTAAAGCTTCGCGACTTCAAATCTTGCAACTCCCCGCACTTCTTTTCGCGTGAACCGTCCGGCAAGATCGGCGAGACTCTCAAATTCTGTTTTAACCAATGTCTCGATCGCCTGACGAAACCCGAAGCCAAGTCGAGGAGTATCTAAGATACCTTGAGATCGTGGCGCGACGGTCAAACCCAGGCTCGGTGAGACAGCATCTCTCAAATCGAAACTATCGAGCTTGTTAATCACCACCAACGCATCTTCAATGCTGGTTAACGTTTGCGCCTTATCCAGTTTCGCCAGGAGCGCCGCCCTTCCAAGCAGAATTTTCGCCGCATTCTCAGAGGGCGACTCTTTTTTCATTTCACGTGCTACGTCAGTCAACAAATCAAAGGCTCGCTGTTGGTCGCTCATTGTCTCAGTGGTCTCGTCCTTCTTTTCGTCCGCGTTCGCGAGTAGACGCTGGGCGATGGCGATCTTTACCATCGCCTGACGTTGCTTATTGGTTAACATCTCGGCAAGCTCCTGCGCCTTACCGGAATCTTTCTGCATCGTATAAGCGAGTGCGGCTCGATAGATAGCGTACGAAATAACATCCACGCGGAGGTCGTCATCAGCAATTTTTTCGGCAATGCGTTTTGCGCGTTCATAGTCCGTAGCCTCTACCGCAAGCACGGCATTAACATAAGCTTGCTTCTTCGCGGTTGGATTGGGTTCCTTATCGGCCAGCTCTTCCAGTTCCGCAATCCGGGCCTCATAAATCTCACGATCAGTTCGCGGTTTGGCATCGCCCGCGTTTGATCGATTACTCGCGAATGGATCTGCGCGCCCCTCCGGAAAGAGCTGGGCTTGTAATTGCGCCAGAAAGTTTCGTACTGGCCCGGCAAACTCTGTGGCGTAAGCTGCGTATCGATTGATATTGCGTGTTGCAAAGGCCCAGATTTTTTGCGCGCGTGTTCGGTTTTCCCCACCTTCGGTCGACATCGGCCGAGACATGAAGGCCTGATACGCAGCGACTAGAAAAGCTCGCGCGCGCTGTGGCTCGGTTTTGGCGACGACCGGATCGTTTCGCTGCGTGGGATTCATCGACATTATTACGAGGCCGGCACTGTTCGTTGAAAAAGTCAGGCCGGGTTGAAAGAGATATCCGGACAAGACTTCGGCCTCTGATGGATCGGGCAACACGCTGCTAAAGCGTGCCAGGGCGAGATCGAAGAGCCGATTCGACAAATCAACATTCTTTCGCCGTAAAGTGGTCAGGACATTTTGTAACGTGAACGAAATTCCATCTGCCAAACTTCTCTCGGCCAACGTAAACGCGAGTTCAGGATTCGTGGACGATAACTGTTGGGCGAGTGCCAGCAACTGTTCACTCCGCGCCGTACGATCATCAAAGGCCCCACGCTCTTTCTTTTCTTCGCTGGAGTCCTCGGGTTCGAGCCGTTTAATGAAAGACTCGGCAAGTTTTGGATCATGGTCGTGCGCAACGCGCAAAACGACAGATCGGAGCTGCGTCTTGTTTGAACGGGTTGAGAATACTTTGAGACTTGGGTCTCGCGGTTCGTCGGAAAGTGAATCAACCAAATCCCAGGCCTTCATAAGCCAGGACCTCGCCGAAGCTGGGGACTGCGCCCACAAAAGATCCGCCGCTTCGGCGAGTACCGTTACCGAGGATTTTTTGTCGTCCCAAAGGGGCGCTTCTGACGCTGTTTGCTCAACAATTGAGACAGCTAAGGTACGTTCCCGCTGGCTCTTCAATTCCTGTTCACTCGGCGCCGCTGACTGTTGCGCACGCACGGCCGCTGGAAAAAACAGGAGCAACCAAAGCGACAACCCAATTGCTCGTCTGAGCAGAAACGGCATTCGCCATCGAACTCGAGCCAATTTTGTTTGATGTCCCGGACTCATTGATGCTTGCTAGCTCCTAAATATTTAGGACGTATTACTTGACCTCGTGGGAATTTGTCAACAAGGTTTTGGGAGAATCGGGATCGAATACCGCAGCGGATTGCGGCGCGTCTGATTGTAGATCCTCAATCACGATCGGCATTCCGCGAGTTCAACCGTCTGTTCCATCTTGACTGACTGCCATTATCGAGGACGACCAAAAAACAAGAGATAGCCGTCGGCGTCCTTGATCTCGAAACCACGCAAACCGTCCTCAGTATCTTTCAGTGGCTCGAAGAACTCGACGTCCCGCGAAGCAAACTCAGCCGCCAATGCGTCAGGATCCGGAACGGAAACGAATGCGTCCCAGCGGGCGATGCCTTGTTTGATGTCTCGCGTGTAGTTTGGGACCGGAGCTACGCCAACGTCTTTCATCAGGATCTGCGCGCCGCCCCTGCGCACGATGCCGAAGAAGATGTCGTCAGGTTCGGGTCCCTCGAAAGTAACCTCAAATCCAAGTCGATCTCGGTAGAACGCAAGCGACGTCGGTACGTGGCTAACTATGAAAAAGGGTGAGATGCCGGAAATAGTTGCTTCTGTCATGCGAGGTCCTCCCGATGCGGTACAACCTGGCTTGAACTGGCGCGTGAGCTCCGACTCATTATGAAATGGCCTGGCGCGCGCGATCCCATTCACTCATCACTCATTACTCATTACTGATTACTCATAACGCATCACTGCTTTTGACGCGATGGCTATCTTCTCGGTTCATACCGTAGCACCACCGCCCCTGAACCGAACTCCAGCCGGCTCACAAGCTTCAAGTCGACAAGCTTTGATAGCCCGGCGAACAACGTCGGCCCATGGCCGACTAGCCTGGGGTGCACTACGAACTCGTACTCATCGATCAATCCCAATTCCGTCAACGCCAGCGGGAGCGTCACACCTCCCGTGAACAAGCCCTTACCCGGCTCCTGCTTGAGCTGCTGAACGGCCTTCCCCAGATCCCCGCGCACGAGCTCCGCGTTCCAATCGACCCGGTCCAGGGTGCTCGACACGACGTACTTTTTTTTCGCGTCGATCGTCCGGGCGAAGGGTTCCGTCCAATCAGCCATCCAATCGGGCCTCACGCCCGCCGGCCAACGCCAAGCTGCCTCCATCATTTCGTAAGTCACCCGGCCGAAGAGGAGGGCATCGGCCTGCTCGATGTTCTCGATCGCGTGACGATGCAATTCTTCGTCCGCGATCCCTACACGATGATCGCAGCACCCGTTCAAGGTGACGTTGATGGAATACCGAAGAGGTCGCATTACTGTAAGAGTATCGCCGATGGGGTAGCCAGCAAAGTTAACCCGCTTCGCGCCAGGCTATCTAAGGTCGAGCGGCGTGTGCGAGATGGTGGCGTTGACCAAACGCCCATAGTCGCTCGGGAATTGATTGAGGAACGGGAGTTCGTTAACAACCGGGCGGCCCGTGCTCGTCAATCGTATGTGAACTGGGGCAGGGTTTTCATAAGAGCAGGCCTCTACTCAACTTGCCGGAGCGATCTAAGTTCTAGCATCAAGTTGGCGGCTGTCTAACGTCAGAGTTGACCGGGCAGCGCGGTTCACTCATCACTCATTACTCATCACTCATTACTGATCCTGCCCCTGGTAATTTGCGTGAGCCTTTCATTCACCTCGAATTTCCTCGCCCGGACTTCGATCCCAGACGCCTTCATCCGCTCGATTTTCCCTTCGAGGTAAGAGTCAAGTGACGCTTCATCCTCAAACAGGTAAATGCCGCCTGCCTCTCCTGTCTCTGGATTCTCCGTCCACACTTTACAAATAAGGCCGGGGACATCTGCTATTGTGCGAGCGAGACCGGAGTATTCTTCTGCCATCTCAGAACCCCAGGGGCCGGAAAAGGGATAGTCGATTTGCAAGAGTTTGAGAGCCACAAGGCATCTCCTTTATCACTCAGAATCAGGGGAGAGCAAGTCATATCATTGGCCCAACCTCAGAGTTGACCGGGAGGCGCATGAAGATTTCGCTTGCTCCTTTCCCCTTTGCGCTTAGCTAATTCGCTCCCGCTTATTCGCCCCAAATAGTGACCTCGTTTCCGTCCAGATCCTTAACCGTGAAAAAGTGCCCATACGCCTCGTTCTCTTCGCGGATCGGCACCAATCCTCGGCTCTTGAGATCGGAAGTGTATGACTTGTAATCCGAGACTCGGAACGTTATTGAAATGTTTGGAGTTCCTACTTTAGCTCCCGCGGGAAGCGGATGAATTCCGAGGTTGAAGTCGCCCGATTTCGTACTGAACGTGCCGTAATAAAGCCCGTGATATTCGGAACTGGCATCGAGTCCGAGTTTTTCGGTGTACCACCCAGCTAATGCTTTCGGATTAGGAGAATTGATCGTGATTGCTCCAACATATTGAAGCCTGGGGTCGGATTTTTTTGTTTGGGCCCAGGTAACTGTCGCGACCACGAAAAGTAGCGTGCCAATGATCCATTTGGACATATGAAACCTCCTCAGAACTTCGTAAGTTCGGACCTTTTCTCAGGCCTTCTACTCTCTCTAACGCGAGCGCGAGATCAGTAAGGACTTAGGAATCTTTCTTAACGCACCAGTACCAGTCAATTACGCCACGCTCCAGGCGGATCGCTTTGACGACCGTTTTGCCCT
>Ga0207675_100006164_pt1 | contig 11391 bp, 15 predicted proteins | sample KBSSwiS42_FD_184305 | JGI IMG/M metagenome (GOLD analysis project Ga0207675, IMG submission 184305) | Switchgrass rhizosphere microbial communities from Kellogg Biological Station, Michigan, USA - KBS Switchgrass S4-2 (SPAdes) (version 2) | ecosystem: Host-associated > Plants > Roots >...
CAGGCCGTCCGGGTAGCCGGTGCCGTCCCAGTGCTCGTGAGTCGAGCGAACCAGAGGGCCGAGGCTGATGAGCGCGGGCTTTCGCTCGAGGATGCGCTGGCCGGTCACGGAGTGCGCCTCCTTCAGCGCCTGCTCGGACGGGGTGAGGTCGTCGGACTTCTCGAACACCCACGGCGGTATAGCCAGCTTTCCGACGTCATGGACACGGGCGGTCCGGACCACGAGGTCGACCATCTGGCTCGTCAGGCCTAACTCAAGGGCCAGCAACCGCGCCAGCCGACCCGTCCTTTCCATGTGAGCGGCGACGCTTGGAGTCGCCTCGTCCACCAGCTCCAGTAGAGCGGCGATCGAGACTTCCACACCGTCGGGTCGCCAGTGGGCGCCATCCATGGCGTTCCAGCGAGGGGCCTTATTTACCACGCGAGTCCTTTCGATCGAGGCGGCCGGTCCGGGGGGCCAAGGACCGGGATCGGTTATGTGAACACCCCTAAAGAGGGATTCGCGGGGGTCTTTCTTATGCGGATACCTGTGTGACCTTGGTCACAGACCGGGCCATCCGCGCGCGCCCGGTTGCCACGAGTCCGGCCACTGCGGCCGCCGAGGACAGGCCCGCCACGCCGGCAAGCGCAGGCGACGTGCCGAGCTCCTGGAGGACCGGGCCGGCGACCGCCAACGCCAGTGCGCCGCCGAGCATCGCCAGCGACGAGGAGGCCGCTCCGGTCTGCTGCCGCAGGGCGGCGGGCGTGCGCAGGATCGCGAGCGCCTGCATGGCCGGCACGCGAAAGCCGTTCCCGAGACCGGAGACCAGGAGCGCCGCGGCCACGGCGGGGGCCGGCATCGACGCCACGAGCAGCCAGAGCGGCAACGCCTGGGCGAGCCAGGCCAGGTCGCCGGTGCGGAGCAGGTCCCACGTTCGCGTCGTGCGATATGACAGCGCGCTGCCCAGCAGTGCGCCGCCTCCCCAGGCGGCCAGCAGCAGCCCCGCGATCTCCGGGCTCTCGCCGTACCGGACGAACGCCAGCACGGGCAGCGAGATCACGAGCGCCTGGAACGCCGTCTGGCTGAGGACCTGTGCCGCCGTCAGCGGCCGGAGGAACGGGTCGCCCACGAGAAAGCGAAGGCCGCCGAGCATCCCTCCGAATTCCGTCCTCGCAGGCGCCCGCTCGAGTGACGGGATGAAGCTCAGCAGCAGCACAGCCGCGACCAGGAAGCTGGCGGCGTCGATGACGAGGACCGTTGGGGCGCCCCATAGAGCGATCAGCGCTCCGGCGAGCGCCGGACCGAGCATGTAGGTCATCCGCATCGAGCTGAAGAGGAGCGCGCTCGCCTGCGCCACGGATCGCTCATCCTCCCCTACGAGGCCGGGAAGGAGCGCGTGCTGCGAGGCGAGATAGGCCGGCCACAGTGCTCCGATCAAGACCGCGAGCGCGAGCAGGATTCCGAACGACAGCAGGCCCGCGTGGTGCAGGACAGGGATCAGGACGACCAGCGGGGCCCAGCAGAGGTTGCAGACGACCAGCGTGCGCTTGAGCCCCAGCCTTGCCGCCCCCGCGCCGGCCGGGATGCCGAGCAGGGCCCACGGAAGCACCTCGGCGGCTACCACGAGCGCCATCCGGGATGGGGACCCGGTCGTGGTCAGTACGAACCAGGGCAGCGCCAGGGCGGTCAGCTGCGATCCGGTTGCCGAGATCGCCTCGGCGACTACCAGCGCTCCGATGGGCCGCCGGCGCCACACGCCGCGGATTGTCCCTCAGTGCGGGCCCAGCGTCAGGGCTTGCCGACCTGGCCGGGCGGCTCGCCGCCGTGCCCGGGTGGGAGTCCCCCGTGGCCGGGTGGGCAGCCGCCCGGTCCGTTCCCCTGCCCGGGGAAGGTGCACTCGCCGCCGGCCGCCGGCGGTGGAACCGAGGGCTGTTGAACCGGTGGGACGACGGGCGGCGCCGGCTTGGCCGGCGGCTTCGGCGGCGCCGGCTTCTCGCCCTTCGGCGGCGGCTTGGCCAGCGGCTTTGGCTTTGACGTCGCCGGCGGCGCGGCGTTCTTCGGCTCCGCGGCCTTCGGGGCGGCCGGCAGCGCACGCGGCGGGGCCGACGTCGCCTTCGCGACCTGGGCCTTCGGAGCGGCCGGTTTCTTCTTCGGCTTCGGCTTGGCGGCCGCCGGCTTGGCCTTCGGCTTCGCTGCCGCCTCGGGCTTCGGCAGGGGCACCGCCTCGCGCACGATGTTCGAGTCGCCCTGGAAGATCCCGGAGAGCGCTATCCCCGCCGCCGCCAGCACGGCGACCGTGGCTGTGCCGCCCACGGCCATCGAGCTGCCGCCCGCCTTCGCGCCCGCCCCCGCCACAGCGCTCCAGTCGGCGCCCACCACGGCGCCCGCCTGCGTGAGCACCTCGGGGCGGAGCGCGGCCAGCACGGCCACCGGCGCCCACATGCGGTAGGACGCCCCGACCTCGAACAGCATCCCCCGCGCAGCCCGGCAGGAGCCGCACTCGTCGAGATGCTCGTCGAGCCACTCCTGCTCCTCCTCGGTGATCGGCTCGCCGTCGTGGAGGCGGTTCAAGAGCAGCTGGGCCGTCTCGCAGTCGTCGGTCGCCGCGACCACCGAGGCCACGGCGCCCGCCGTCATGGCCTCGCGCAGCTTCCCGCGCGCCCGCCAGATCAGCTGCGCGGCCGCGTTCTCGGAGATCCCCATGATCCGGCCGATGTCCTCGTAGGAGCGCCCGGCCACCTCGCGCAGCGCGAGCACCTCGCGGTGGCGCGGCGGCAGCTGGTCGTTCGCCAGCCGCACCTGCTCCTGTGAGTCGTGCAGGAGCGCCGCCCGCTCGGGGTCGGTCTCCACGTCGGGCGCCGAGGTGGTCGCCGCCGCCGCGGCGGCCAGGATCGACGCCTCCTCGGTGGGATGTGTGCGACTGCGGCGCCGCATCAGCGCGTAGCTCTCATTCCGCGCGGCCGCGAACAGGTAGGAGGCGAAGTCGAGGACGGGACGGTCGTCGTCCTGGAGGCGCCGCAGCACGTTGATGAACGCCTCCTGGGTGGCGTCCGCCGCGTCGTCCGGCGAGCCCGTCAAGCGCAGGCAGTAGTTGTAGACCTGTTCCGCGTAGCGGTCGTAAAGCGCCGCATACGACTCCCCGCCGCCGGCTGCGGCTTCTTGAACCAACACACCGTCTGGGGCGGATGTGGGGCGGCGGGCTACCGCGAGCGTTTTCACGAGACCTCATCTCGACGCTACGCCCCTTTCGCCCACCGGTCAAATCGGGACTCGAACAGGCGGGAAAAGACCGGGACTGCGCCCGGATCGAACTGCGAACCTGCGCATTCCTGGAGCTCGTGAAGGGCCGCCGGGATCGACATCGCGTCGCTATAGGAGCGCGGCCTCGTCATTGCGTCGAACGCGTCGCAGATCGCCACGATCCGCGACGGGAGAGGGATGGCGCCGCCGCTCAGGCCGTCCGGGTAGCCGGTGCCGTCCCAGCGCTCGTGGGTCGCCCGGACGAGCGGGCCGATCGGCAGCAGCTCGGGCCGCCGTTCGAGCATCTCCTGGCCGATCAGCGTGTGCTCCTGCATCAGGCCGAGCTCGAACTCCGTCAGCGGGCCGGTCTTCTCGAGGAGCCACGGCGGCACGCCGAGCTTCCCGATGTCGTGGAGGCGGGCCGTGAGTCGCACCAGCCGTGCGAGCGGCTCACCGAGGCCGAGGTCCTTCACGAAGGCCCTTGCAAGCCGCTCGGTTCGCTCCATGTGAGCCGCCACGTGGGGCGCGCCCTCAGAGGCGAGGCGGAGGAGGACGCCGACCGCCTCATCCTGCATGCCAGCGGGCCAGGGCGGGACCTCTACAAGTCGACGGTGGGGAGGGTTGTGGATCACGCGAGTCCTTTCGATCGGGGCACCCGGCTGGGAGGGCAGCCGGAACCGTGGTCCACCCGAAAAGAGAGGGCTACGCGGCGTTTCTTACGCCAGGCCGGCCGCCTCCAGCGCCTCGCGGTGCGAGTTGAACCAGCGGAAGCGCACCGCCTGGCCGTTTCTCACGGTCCAGACGTACCCGTGCTCGCCCGCGACCGGGATGCCGCTCCCGCGGCCCGAGGCCGAGTAGTGGGCCAGGACGACGACTTCCTCGTCACCCGCGTCGATGAATCGGTCGATGGCCATGCTCCAGTCCTCGTATGTCTCGCGGACGACCCTGAAGCTCGCGCGCCCGACCCGGGTGCCCGGCTCGACCGCGTAGGTGGGGTTCACGTACTCGACGTCCGCGGAGATGAAGTCGCGCGCGGACTCCTCGCGATCCCAGGCGTCGTATATCCGCCTGACGAGGTCGACGTTCTCCTCGGACATCGGGCGCGCTAGGCGCCCACCTCCGCCTGGCGACCGGCGCCCGCGTGCTCGACCGCCCACGACAGGGCGTAGTCGGCGACCTCCTCCCAGCCCGGCGCGCCGGGGAAGTGCGGGCGGCCGGGGAACTCGGTGAACGCGACCGTGCCCGCCTTGTACTTCGAGGCGTTGTGGCGAATCGGCTTCGGCGGCACGACGTGGTCGTGCTCGAACGCGATCATCAGGAGCGGCGCCCTGTCCGCCTTGCTGAAGTCGACCACCGTCGGGGCGTTCCGGCTCAGGTTGCTGAGCGCGATGTCGTACAGCACCCGGTTCGCCGACGGGACGTAGTAGCGGTCGTAGATCGCGTCCGACTCCTCCTGGGTCATGGTGTTGCCGAACGCGTACCTGAACTGCTTCCTGCTCGACGGCGTCGCGTTGTCCCTGTTGAAGGGCCGGCCGAGGATGTGACCCGTGGCCCGCAGTGTGGAGAGCGGCAGGTCGCGGATGCCCTTGACGGTCGCCGGCGCCACTCCCACGGCGGCCGCGCCCAGCCCGCGGTCGAGGAGCACCTGCGTCACCGCGCCGCCGAGCGAGTGGCCCATGATGATCGGCGGGGAGTCGAGCTCGCGGATGATGCGCTCGTAGTTGTCGAGCACCTGCTTGGCGGTGAGCTTGGTGAGCGGCGTGGGGTCCGCGCGCAGCGCCTCGACCTCGAGCTCGAGTCCGGGCCATGCGGGCGCGAGCACCTTGTACCCCTGGGCCTCGTAGCGCTCCTTCCAGTGCTCCCAGCTCCGTGGAGTCATCCACAGGCCGTGGATCAGGACGATGGTGTCGGGCGCCGTGGGGGGACTGCTTGAAGTGGCCATCTCGGGAAGGTACCGCGGTCGCTCAGGGGCAGAGGGGCGACGGCGGGATCCGCGGCTCGCCGTGGACCGGCACGGTCGGCAGCATCACCTGGTCCGCAAAGCACCAGGCCCAGCTCTCGCCGGGCTGGATCGAGCGCAGGAGCACGTGGCCGCTGTCGCGGGCGTGCGCGCTCGCGTGGCGGTTCGGCGACGAGTCGCAGCAACCCACCTGCCCGCAGGCGAGGCAGATGCGCAGATGGCACCACGGGCTGCCCATCTCGAGGCACTCGGCGCAGCCGGCCACCTCGTCGGGCAGCTCCGTGATCTCGATGGTGTCGAGGTGGGTGCAGGTGGTAGCGCTCATGGCATTACGGTACGCATATGGCGAACTTCATCTCGCGCGGCTTCACGCGCCGCCGCCAGACGCCGGAGGAGCTGGTCGACCGCCTGCCGCCGGGCCAGTACTTCGAGCGCGGCTTCCCCGTCCTGACGGCCGGCCCCACGCCGCACCTCTCCCTCGGGTCATGGGTGTTCCGCATCGACGGCATGGTCGGTGGTCAGCGCGAGTGGAACTGGGAGGAGTTCAACCAGCTGCCGTCCGAGAACGTCCCCTGCGACATCCACTGCGTGACGAAGTGGTCGAAGCTCGGCACGAGCTTCCGCGGCGTGTCCGTGGACACGCTGCTCGACGGCGTCGACCCGAAGGGCGCCTACACGATGGCCTACTCGTACGGCGGCTACACGACGAACGTTCCGCTCGCCGACCTGACCGGTGGGAAGGCCTGGGTCGTGACCGAGCACGAGGGCGAGCCGCTCCCGCGCGAGCACGGCGGGCCCGCTCGCCTGCTGGTGCCGCACCTCTACTTCTGGAAAAGCGCCAAGTGGGTCGCCGGTCTTCGCGTGCTCGACCACGACGAGCCCGGCTTCTGGGAGCAGAACGGCTACCACATCCGCGGCGACCCCTGGAAGGAGGAGCGCTATTGGAACGACTGACGCCAGTTGAGATCCGGGCGCCGGGCGAGTGGCAGATCGCCACCGTCACCGAGGTGATCGATGAGACGCCGCGGGTGAAGTCGTTTCGCTTCGACGTCCCGATGTGGATGGAGCACCTGCCCGGCCAGCACTACGACGTGCGGCTCACCGCGCCCGACGGCTACCGAGCGGAGCGCTCCTACTCGATCGCCTCGTCGCCTCTCGACGTGGGCCAGGTCGAGCTGACGATCGACCTGCTCGACGACGGCGAGGTGTCGCCCTACTTCCACGAGGTCGTGCAGGTGGGCGACCAGGTGGAGCTGCGCGGACCGTTCACCTCCTACTTCGTATGGCGCGGCGAGACGCCGGTGGTGCTCGTGGGCGGCGGCTCCGGCGTGGTCCCGCTCATGTGCATGCTGCGCCACAAGCGGCGCACGATGCCCGAGCTCGACATGCGGCTCGTGTACTCGGTGCGCTACCCCGACGACGTGATCTACAGGGACGAGCTCGGCGACGACGCCGCGCTCACCTACACGCGCGAGGCCCCCGACGGCTGGTCGGGGCACACGGGCCACATCGACGCCGAGCTGATGCGCGGGCCCGCCGACGGCGCCGGGCTCGCGTTCGTCTGCGGCTCGAACGGCTTCGTCGAGGCGGCGAGCGACCTGCTGGTCGAGCTGGGCATGGGGCCGAGCGCCATCCGCACAGAGCGCTTCGGCCCGACGAGCTGAGCACGGGCGACTAGCCTCGGGGCCATGGAGGACCGCCACGCAGCCGCCCGCGACGTGGTACGTCAGCTGTCCATCGGAGAGCACTGGCTCACGGTCGCCGAGCCGCCCATCCCGGTCCCGCTCCTCGAGGCGATCACCGATTCGCTGCGTGCCTGGGAGCGGAACGACCTCGACTGGCTGATCCGCAACTGCCACCCCCAGCTCGTCATCCGGCAGGTGCCGGAGATCCCGGACTCGAGGACCTACGTGGGCCCCGACGCCTTGGTCGAAGCCCTGCTCGACTGGCCGCGCCAGTGGGAGGACTTCAGCATGGAGCCGCGGCGGGTGCTCGCCGCCGACGACGAGCATCTGATCGTCGTGGCGCTCCACGGCGGACGGCCGCACTCGATGGACATCTACGTCGAGGCCGAGATCGCATTCCTGTTTCGCTACCTCGACGGGCTGCTCGTGACCTGGGACATGTTCCTGACGGTCGACGAAGCGTTAGGCCACGCTGCCGAGCGCCGCGCTCACGCCGACGATGATCGCGCCGCCGAGCGTGACGGTGGCGAAGGAGCGCAGGAAGCCGGTGCGGAAGAAGCGCGCGCGGATCACCGCTAGGACGACGAGCTCGACCGTCACCGTGATGATCCCGACGAGGATCGCCACGTGGTAGCTGTTGATCAGGAAGGGCAGCGTGTGGAACACGCCCCCCAGGAACGTGCCGCCGCCGGTGATCGCGCCTCGCTCCCAGGGGTTTCCGCGCCCGGTGAACTCCCCGGTGTCGGACAGCGCCTCCGAGAAGCCCATGCTCACGGCGGCGCCGATGGCCGTGGCGAGGCCGGCGAAGAAGGCGATGTGCGGGTCCTCGGTGGACAGCGCCACGGCGAAGATCGGCGCGAGCGTGGAGAGCGATCCGTCGATCAGCCCGATCAGCGCGGGCTGCACCCGGGAGAGGAGAAAGGCGTGCTCCTCGTCGGTGAAGCGCGAGTCGGGCGGGGCGCTCTCACTGGCGGCACTGGCGTCCACGCCTACAGGATTCCAAGTCGGGGGGTCGTCAACGCTCCACGTCGACCGGGAGCCCCGCGGCGCGCCACGCCTGGAAGCCGCCCACAAGGTCGGTCGCGCGCTCGAATCCCAGCCGTTTGAGGTTCGTCGCGGCCAGGCTCGACTGGTAGCCCTCGTCGCACATGAGGATGATGTGCTGCGCCGGGTCGCACACGCGCTCGTCGCGTGCGGGCGAGGCCGGGTCGCAGCGCCACTCGAGCACGTTCCGCGGGAAGAAGACCGAGCCGGGGACTACGCCGTCGCGCTCGCGCTGAAGCTCCGAGCGGATGTCGACGAGCACGGCTCCCGCCTCGAGGGCGGCCGCCGCGGGGGACGGGTCGAGGCGCGCGAGACCACTACGAGCCTCGGCCAGCAGATCCTCGGCTGTGACGGGGTCCGCCACGGGGTGACCCTATTCGACGTCGGGGTACCCGGTTAGGATCGCGCCATGGCTGAAGAGGTCGCTATCGCAGGCACTCCGTCCACGGCGAAGCTGCGCAACCCATGGGGGGTCATCGGGCTCACGCTCATCACGATCGGGATCTACTACTTCTTCTGGTGGTACTACATCAACCGCGAGATGCGCGACTACGGCCGCGCCCGCGGTGTGGACCTCGGCCAGAAGCCGGGCAACTCGGTGCTGGCCATCTCGCTCGGCGCCCTCATCATCGTCCCGGCGATCGTCTCGCTATGGACCACGTCCGACCGCATCCAGCGCACGCAGGAGACGGCCGCAATCGATCGCAGCGCGAACGGCCCGATCATCTTCATCCTGCTCTTGATCATCAGCCCGGTCGGCCTCTGGTACGCCCAGAACGAGCTGAACAAGGCGTGGGAGAGGCAGGCCTCCGGGACGCCGCCGACCCTGCCGCCGACCGAGGCGGTCGGGACGCCGCCGCCACCGCCGGCCCCGACCGAGGCCGCCCCCGAGGCGCCGCGCCCCGAGGCGCCGCAGTAGAAACCTAAAGGGACAGTCCCTTTAGGTTTTCAGCGCGGCAGGCCGGCCACCGTGAATGGGAGCTGACTCGTCGCGAAGTCCGCGTTGACGACGAGATAGAGGTCTCTCGCCCGTGCGACCGTCGACGGGCCCCTGAGGTTGTCGCTGGTCTGGGTGTCCTTGAGCGTCGCGGTGCCGTGGCGCAGCTTTAGGAAGGCCAGCTGGGCCGGGTTTCCCTGAACGACGACCAGGCGGCCGCGATCCCGCAGTAGGCCGTCGCCGCCGGGCACCGTCGCACCCTCGATCTCGTCGATGCTGCGAATCGAGGACCGATGCTTGCCCAGCCTGATTCGGAACAGCTTGCCGCTGTTGGTATCCACGACGACGAGCCTGCGGGCGCTCGCGCGGACTATCCCGTTCACGTTGAACTGGCCGGGGCCGGTCTCATACGGGATCTCACTGACGTCGAGCGCCTGCGGGGTGCCTGAGCCGGCGCGCACCTGCTTCGCGGTCAGGTGCCACAGGACGGGCCGGAAGGAGTCGGTCACGAACACGTCGCCGCGGTCCGTCACCACGAGGTCGTTCAGGAAGCCGGTGGAGCCGGTCTCGAACTGCGCCACCGGTTGCTTGGTTGCGAGGTCGTAGACGGTGATCGATCCCGAGGGACCTCCTGCGACGTACAGCTTGCCCCGCCGGACCTTGATCCCGACGGCATTCCTGCCGGCCTCGCCGGCGATGAAGGGCGAGACCGTGTCGCTGCCGAGCGTGCCGCGGTAGATGGCGCCGTCGGCCGTGATGGAGACGAAGAAGGCCTTCGAGCGCTTGTCGAAGGCCACGCCCTCGGGATTGCCCGCCGGATCCGGCTGCAGCGTGAAGAGCCGCTCTGCGGCCTGCACCTGGCCGACGGCCTTGTGATGGCCGGCATCCGCCGAGGCGATGGTCGCCATGCCCGCCAGGGCAACGATGGCCAAGAGCACGATCATCCGCGAGCGCTCGAGCATGTCTTCAGCCTCCTGAGGTCCGGAAGTTCTTGTTCGAAACCCTGCCCAGGACAGAGTTTATGTTGGGCCGGGAGGTCGCCGGGTAGCCGAACAGTGGACCCCCGATTGGAAGGACTCCACATGTTCGACAAGCTCAACAACAGCCGAGAGGTCTTCGGCCACCAGCTCGGCTCTGCCTACCAGATGGAGCAGGACGTGCTCCAGATGCTGGGCAAGCTCGAGAGCGAGGCCCAGCGGGACGAGCTCAAGCAGCAGTTCCGCCACCACGCCGACGAGACGCGCCAGCAGATCGACAACATCGAGCAGGCGTTCCGCGCTCTCGGAGAGGAGCCGGACGACTCGCCCAGCGAGGTCACCAAGGCCCTCGAGACGCAGGCAAAGGCGGACATCAAGATGGCCGACGACAGCATCGTCGACACGGTCATCCTGTCCGGCGCCGAGCAGACCGAGCACCATGAGATCGCGGTGTACGAGTCGCTGATCGCCCAGGCAGAGCAGCTCGGCGAGCCCAACGTGGTCACGCTGCTGCAGCAAAACCTCGAGGTGGAGCAGCACACGCTCGAGGAGGTCAAGAAGGCGCAGCGCGAGGTGCTGACGGCGGTCGCTTAGGCGAACGCGCCTGGCTCCGGAGGCTTTACCAAGCCTTGTCCTGGAGTTGGGCTGAGCGTGACAGGGCTGTGGCGATAGTGGTCGGCATGAAGCTGATCGCACTCATCACAGCCCTGGCGCTCACCATGTCCATTGGAGTCGCTACCGCCTCTGCTGCCACGCAGTACGAGGGCAAGGTCGTCTCCATCAGCAAGGAGCGGAGGACGTTCCGGCTGCACGACGCGCAGCGCGGGACGATCCGCATCAAGGTCACGCGCAACACGACCTTCCAGCGGATCGCCGGCTTCGGCGCGCTCCAAGTCGGAATGAATCGGGTGGAGGCGACGGTCAAGCGGTCGAACGGCCGCTGGGTCGCACTCCACGTCGAGCGCTCCGGCGGCGGCGGCCATCACGGCGGCGCCGACGACTGAATCACGGCGGGTGTCTAGCGTTGGGGCCCAAGTGCCCCAACGCTCGGACATCCGCAACGTCGCCATCATCGCCCACGTCGACCATGGGAAGACGACCCTGGTCGACGCCATGCTGCGCCAGTCCGGCGTGTTCTCCGCCCACGAGGCCGAGGCGCTCACCGACCTGGTGATGGACTCGATGGACCAGGAGCGCGAACGCGGCATCACGATCCTGGCGAAGAACGCGGCGGTGCGCTACGGCGAGGTGAAGCTCAACCTCGTCGACACCCCGGGCCACGCCGACTTCGGCGGCGAGGTCGAGCGCGGGCTCACCATGGTCGACGGCGTGATGCTGCTGGTCGACGCCTCCGAGGGTCCGCTGCCGCAGACGCGCTTCGTGCTCCGCAAGGCGCTCGAAGCCGGGCTACCGGTGGTGCTCGTCGTCAACAAGGTCGACCGCCCGGACGCGCGCATCGGCGAGGTGGTCAACGAGGTCTACGAGCTGTTCCTCGATCTCGATGCGCACGAGGACAAGATCGAGTTTCCGATCGTCTACACGAACGCGAAGGCGGGCCGGGCTTCGACG
>Ga0207675_100006165_pt1 | contig 11391 bp, 10 predicted proteins | sample KBSSwiS42_FD_184305 | JGI IMG/M metagenome (GOLD analysis project Ga0207675, IMG submission 184305) | Switchgrass rhizosphere microbial communities from Kellogg Biological Station, Michigan, USA - KBS Switchgrass S4-2 (SPAdes) (version 2) | ecosystem: Host-associated > Plants > Roots >...
AAGTGCTTCACCTCGTAACGCGTACCCAGCGTGCCGTCCTTGTCGGCCTTGGCATTGGCGTACTCGAATGCCGACAGCATCTGCTGGTTCGCCAGGAACCAGTTGCCGTGTTCGTTGGACAGATCGTGCTCGCCATCCTGTAGATAGATGCGGATCGGCTTGATCGGGTTCTTGCGGATCAGCGTGGGATACAGGTCGCCGCCCGGTGTCATCGGCTTGCCGTCGGCCGCCGGAGCGTAGCCGATCGACGTGTAACTGCCGATCATGCTGATCACGCGGCGGAACACGTCCGGCCGCTGCCAGGCCACGGTGAACGCGCAGATCGCGCCGCTCGAGGTGCCGCCGATGACGCGCTTTTCCGGATCGTCGGTGAGGTTGTACTTCTTGCCCACTTCCGGAAGCATTTCCTCGATGAGGAAACGTGCGTAGTCGCCGTTCATCGCGTCGTACTCTTCCTTGCGATGATTGGGGTTGCTGAACTTCAGATCGGTTGGGTAGGTCTCGCTGAGATTTCCGGGCGTGATGAAGATGCCGATGGTCACGGGCATCTGTCCCCTGGCGATCAGGTTTTCCATGACCTGCGGCACCCGCAAACTACCGTCGGGGTTCGTCGCGCGCTGGCCGTCCTGGAACACCAGCACGTTCGCCGGCTTCTTCGGGTTGTATTGCGCGGGCACGTAGATCCAGTAACGGCGCACGGTGCCGGCGATGATCTTGCTGTGGAATTCGAACGGACCTTCGAGCCGGCCCTTTGGCACGCCTTCCTGCGCGAGGGAGTCGGCCATCAACGGGTATTCGCCCGGCTTGCGCATCGCGGCCTTCGCGCCCTCCGCGTATTTGCATTGCTCCGGTACGTGCTTGATGAAATAGCTCTTGTAGTTGGTCGCCGCCTTGTCCATGCAGCCGGCCAGGTTCAGCAGTTCCACTTTGCGGAAGTCGATGGGATGCGATTCGGCCTGCAGCGAGATGTAGCCGCTCTCGATCAGCTGGCCGTCCGGCTTGGTCGTGGTGTTGTAGTTGTCGACCGAGCCACCGCCGTACTGCGGCAGTTCGTATTCGAGAACCTTCTGCCCGTTCACGTAATGCGTGATCTTTCCGGAGCCATGCACCTCGAACTCGGCGCGCACCCACTGGTCGCCATCGAAGGTCGGCGACGAGGAATTGAGGCAATGACCGTCGTAGAGCTTGCCCTGGTAGACGATTTCCGTGCCGGGACTGCACATGTTGGCGGTGGAGCGGGGCTTGCCGTCGCTGTTACCGCCTAACAACTGGCCCTCGATCGAAATCGGGAAGTTCTGGTCGCGCGGCATGGTGCGCGGGTCCGGGGAGTGCAGCATGGCGCCCGAATTGCGCAGCGCCCAGTCCGGCGCGCCCGGCACCTGCTCGCCGACGAAGCGATACTCGACTGCCAGCCGGTAGTAGGAAAAAGGGTCCTTGTAAAAGAGATGCCCGAACCGCCCGTCGAAGGTTTTCCAGGCCTTCTTGTCGTAGCGCACCTCGAGCAGGCCGTTCTCCACGCGGAAGGTGTTGGCGTAATTGTCGCCGAGCTCGTACTTGGCGATTTTTGGCGTCCAGCCGGACAGATCCTTGCCGTTGAACAGGGCAATCCATTCCTGTTTGTCGGCATCCACCCTTCCATCAGAAGAGGGGACTGGCGGAGTCTGGGCCTTTGCGAGCGTGGAAAGGGCGAGCGTAGCGAGGGCGGACACCGCGAACGCGAGAGCTGTCTTGCGCATGGTCATTCCTGTCGTGCGAAGGGGCCTAATACCGTACCGACGAATCCGCCGGCGATTTCCGTACTCAACATCGAACCATCGTCCTGGTCCTGCAACGCCTGCCATCCATTGCCGGCGTCATAGAAGAAGGAGTAGCGCGCGCCGTCGCCGTTCATCATCAGGCGCAGCGCGGCGATTGGATCCACGGTCGCGGTCTTCACGACTTCGTGATTCTTGCCGGCGTGGCGCTCGAGGAAGAGCTGCAGCTTACCTTCGACGCGCCGCGCGCCGAAGAAGTACCAGTAGTTCTCATTCTGATACGCCGCAAGGCCGGCGGCCGTGCCTGGATATCGCGGCGGCGCGAATTCCGTGGTGGCCGCGAATCGCAGATGTGACTGGCGCCTCGCGTAGAACGAGGCGTTGGTTTTCTGATCCAGGTTCACGGGCAGCGGATGGATGACGAGATTGCCATTGAGCAGTTCGTACCAGTTGTGCTTCGGCACGTGGATTTGCAACCACTCGTGCCCCGGCTCGACCATGTCGAAGTCGTCGCGGCGCGTGAAATTGCCGCCCAGCAGGTCCGCGTCGATGAGTTCCTTGGGCTGCAATACCTTCGGACCCCTGACGACGAAAGGAACGGTCTTGCCGTGTTCGAGGATCACCGGCCAGCCGCTCTTCCACTGCACCGGCAGCAGCCAGGTCTCCCGCCCGGTGTTGAATAGATAGTCCTTGTACGGGCGCGAGGCGAGGAACAGCGCCCACCAGCTGCCATCCTTCATCTGCACCAGGTCGGCGTGGCCGGCGTTCGTCACCGGGTCCGGCCGGTCCGCGGGCAAATCCCGCTGCGTGAGGATGGGGTTGTTCCTCGACGGCTCGAATGGGCCCCAAGGCGACTTGCCGCGGAAGATCACCTCCGAGTGGTTGCGCTCCGTGCCGCCTTCGGCGCACATCAGGTAGTACCCGCCTTTCACCTTGTAAAGGTGTGGGCCTTCGATCCAGATGGGCTTTTTCGACAGATCGGCGCCGCCGTTGACGATCACCTTGCGCGGGCCGATGAGCTTGTTGCCCGCGATGTCGAACTCCTGGATCCAGATTGCGCGATGTCCGTTGTACAGCGGCGTGCCTTCGGGCGGCCCATTGTTGAGGATGTAGGCCTTGCCGTCGTCATCGAAGAAGAACGACGGATCGATGCCGTCGATTTCTTTCAGCCAGACGGGATCCGACCAGGGGCCGCGCGGATTGTCCGCGGTGACGAAGAAATTTCCGCCGGCGTCCACCAGCGTATTGATGATGTAGAACTTGCCCTGGTGGAAATGGATCGATGGCGCGAATACGCCGCGCGAGATGTTGAGGCCATCGAAGCTCAGCTTCTTCGGATCGCTGAGCGCGTGGCCGATGAGTGTCCAGTGCACGAGGTCGGTGCTTTCGTGGATCGGGATGCCGGGCCAGTGCGCGAAGCTGGAATTCACCAGGTAGAACTTGTCCTCGACTCGCACCACGCTCGGGTCGGGGTAATACCCCGCGAGGATCGGGTTATGAAAACTGCCCGCCGGCAGGGGCGCGGAGAAAGTCGAGTCGCGCCCGGAATATTCGAACCACTCGAACACGATGGGCTCTTCCGCGATCGCCGCGCGCAATCCGCATGCGCCGATCAGCAGCGCCGATAGCAGTACTTTCTTCATGATCCCCCTCGCGTGTGCGTCAGCCGTCTACGGGCCCCGCCGGCGTGCGCAGTATGAGCTGGTAGAACGCCAGGTCCAGCCAACGGCCGAACTTGAAGCCCGCCTGACGCACGATGCCACAGGATGTGAATCCCAGACTCTCGTGCAGCCTGATGCTCACCGCGTTCGACGCGTCGATGCCGCCGACCATGACGTGATAGTCCTGGATCTCGGCTTCCTTGATCACGGCCTCGAGCAGCTTGCGTCCCACGCCCTGTCCACGAAAGCGGCTGTCGACGTACACCGAATGTTCGACCGTGTACTTGTACGCCGGACGTTCGCGAAACTGGCCGTAGCTGGCAAAACCCATGAGCACTCCGGCCGCGTCTTCGATGCCGAGAACCGGGTAGTGCTTGCGCGCCTTGCCGTCGAACCAGGCGACCATGTCCTGCGACGTGCGTGCCTTGTAGTCGTACAGCGCCGTCGAGTTGGCAATGGCCTCGTTGAAGATTGCCAGGATCGCGTCCGAATGACGCCGCGGTTCGCAGGTGACGAGCTTCATGCCCCCATTCCTGCGTAGACAAGGCTCATGCGGGGATCCCGGCGATCGCGGCCGGCTTGCGCGGCGGGGCCGCGTGGAACGCCGCGGCGATCGCATCGCGCAGCGGCTTGGGTTGATAGTGGTTGTCGTAAGGAGTGGGCCGCTTGGGCTGACCGTCGGCACGCGGCGTGCGGCCCTGCAGCCAGCTTTGCGAATCCATCAGACCCCAGCAGAGCACCGCGTTGACCTGCGTGAAGGACAGGGTGATGTCGAGGAACGCACGGCCGAGCGCCGCGACCGCGCGATCGCGCGGTGTGAAGTCCGTGGGCAAAGGCGTGTCCTGCACGTCGAATTCCGTGATCAGCAACGTGTAACCCATGCCGGTCACGTCCTCGAGGAATTTTCGCCAGGCGCGTTCATCGCGCGCATTGAAGGGGCGGGCGTTGTCGTCCTGGTTGCCGGCGCCGATGTGGGACTGCAGGCCGAGTGCGTTCACCGGCACGCCGTTCTTGCGGAACCGTTCGAGCAGCTTCAGCACGCCGCCGCGATGCGCCGCGCTGCCGGGCTCCCATCCCATGTAGTCGTTGTATACCAGCTCGGTGTTGGGCAGGTTGGCGCGAGCCGCGCGAAAGGCAATCTCCAGCACCTTGTCGGGCGAACCGATGGCCTTCGAGAGCGGCGTCTCGCGCATCTCGCCGGTGACGTTGTCCACCGCCTCGTTGACCACGTCCCAGGAGATGACCTGCTTTTCGAAATGCTTCGTGGTGCGCGAGATGTGGTCGACCAGGAATTTTTCGGCGCCCGCCGCGCGGTCCGCGCCGAAGTCATAGTCATCGGTCATCCAGCGCGGCAGCCAGCGCGGGTGATGCCACAGCAGGCAATGTCCGCGCAGCAGCAGATTGTTGGCGGATGCAAAAGCCGCGAGCGCGTCGGCGCGTTCGAAATTGAATTCGCCGGGCTGCGGCTGGATCGCCGGCATCTTGAATGCGTTCTCCGCGACGATGATTCCGCACTGTGCGCGGATGAGCTCGCCATAACTCGCGTCCGCGAGCCCTCGGCCGCCGAGTGCGGTCCCGAAATGCAATCCCCTGGAGCGCGCCAGCGATTCCAGCGAGTCCGGAGCCAGATCGGCGGATGCCGCGCTCCGCGCGAGGGCCGAAAGACCCGCGGTGGCGAGTCCTGCCTGCACGACTTCGCGGCGGCTCCAGTGACTCATGCCGGCGGCTTCTTGAAATAGCCGGCGAATTCGGGGCCCGGCGTCATGCGATCCAGGTAGCTGAAGGTGCCGGAATCGCGCACCTCCTTCGCAGCGTGGATGAGGTTGGTCATGGCCGCGCGATACAGCGATCCCGCGAGACTGATGCGGCGCACGCCCGCGGCGGCGAGCTCTGCGACCGTGAACGATTTGCCCGGGATGCCCACCATGAAGTTGACGGGCTTCTTCAGCGCCGAGCACACCGCACGAACGGCGGCGAGGTCGGGCAGGCCGGGAGCGAACAACACGTCCGCGCCGGCACGTTCGTAAGCCTGCAGGCGCCGGATGGTGTCGTCGAGGTCGGGACGGCCGCTGAGGTAGTTCTCCGCACGCGCGGTGAGCGTGAACGGAAACGGCAGCGCGCGTGCGGCTTCGACCGCGGCCGCGACGCGTTCGGTGGCGAGTCCGATGTCGTAGATGGGTGCGTTGGCAGCGCCCGAACGATCTTCGATGGAACCGCCGACCAGTCCCACTTCGGCGGCGCGCCGGATGGTCCGCGCGGTGTCGGCCGGGGCGTCGCCAAAACCTTTCTCGAGATCCGCGGAGACCGGCAGGTCGGTCGAATCGCAGATCAGCTTCGCGTTCGCGAGCGATTCCTCGACGGTGATGCCGTGATCCAGGCGGCCCAGCGTGCCCGCCGCCGCGCCGCTCGAGGTAGCGAGGGCCGCAAAACCGAGTCCCGTGAGGATGCGCGCCGAGCCGCCATCCCAGGCATTGGTGATCACGAAAGTGCCCGAAGCATGCAGGTCGCGAAATCGGGCGCCGCGCGTTTTCTGATCGTTGCCGTCCATGCTGTCTCCAGTGGTGAGGCGGTAAGTCTAGCGACTGTGCGTCACCACGTAATCCATGACGTTCTGAAAGGTGTCGACCCAGATTTCGGGATGGCGGCCGAGGAATTGAATGAGCTCCAGGTGGGCCCGCTCCGAGACCTCGAGGTAATCGCCTCCCACCCCGTGAAACTGCAATACCCCGAGACCGTGCGCTTCCTGCACCCGCATGACGTAGGCGACCAGGTGCGGGCCATCCGGGTGGTCGACCGGGCCCCAGCTCGGTACCTGGAAGCGGTCGAGCGCTTTAGGATCGGTGACCACGGATCTGAACGCGTCGCCGCCGGTACGCGCGTATTTCACCAGGCCGGAGACGCGCAGTGCGCCGGTGTAGTCCGTGCCGCCCACCAACATCTGGCTGCAGGGCACGCTATAGGTGCGGGATTTCGCGCCGTCGATGCTTTCCAGGACATCGTTCATGGCGGTGATCTCGCCGAGCATGCGTGTGACGTCGTAGCTCTCGGTCTCGTACTTCGGTCGATCCGGGAGCAGCGCGCGCGGGCAGGGATGAAAATACGAGTGGTTGCCAAGCTCATGACCCGACTGCTGCACCCTGCGCCAGCGCAGTTTTTCCGCGGCCGTGACATCGCCGTCGAGGAAGAAAGTCGCCTTGATCCGGGCGTGATCGAGTTGCGGGATGGCGATGTCGAGCTGCGATCGCAGCCCGTCGTCGTAGCTCAGCACGATGGCTGCGGACTTGCCCTCCGGCCAGGCAATCTGCGCGTTGGCCGGAAGGGCGCCGCCGCACACCAGGGCTATGAAAATCCACTTGCGCATGATCAATCGAGACGTTTCTTGAACCGCAGTACCGCCACGGAGAGCATGAGGGTGAGGAACACGGCGAGTTTCGCGAGCTGGGGCCAGGCTTCGGGCAACACGGCGCCGCGCAGCATGATGCCGCGGATGATCACGTTGAAATGTGTGAGCGGCAACACCTGGGCGATCCACTGTGCGGCGATCGGCATGCCCTCGAATGGAAACATGAATCCCGACAGCAGGATCGACGGCAGCATGGTCAGGAATGCGAACTGGAACGCCTGGAACTGCGTCTGTGCCAGCGTCGAGACGAACAGGCCCAGGCCGAGCGTCGCGGCGATGAAGGCCAGCGCCGCACCGTACAGGTCCAGCAGACTGCCGACGACCGGGACACCGAACAACAGCCGCCCGGCGATCAGGATGATGGTGACCTGGATGAGGCCGATGACCACGTAGGGCAGTAGTTTGCCCACCATGAGCTCGAGCCGTCCGAGTGGCGTCGCGATCAGCAACTCGAGATTGCCGCGCTCGCGTTCGCGCACGATGGCACTGGCGGTGAACACCACCATGGTCATGGTGAGGATCACACCGATGAGCGCCGGCACGATCTGCACGGCGGTACGTTTTTCCGGGTTGTACAGTGTGCGCACTTCGACACGCGGCGGCATCATGCGTTTACCGCCCGAATACGCACCCATGGCGTGGCGCGTGATGATGGGCATGTCGCCGAGGCCGCCTACCACGCCGGCGATGGTGGGCTGCGATCCATCGACCAGGATCTGCGCCACGGAACGCGAGTCCGACTGCAGGCGGCGCTCGAAGTCCGCCGGAATGATCACCGCGACGCTGACCCGGCCCTCGCGCATCAGCGCGTCGACTTCCGCGCTGGAGTGGGTGTGGCGCACGACGTGGAGCACCTGCGTGGCCTCGAGGTCGGAGATGAGCTCGCGCGACATGGAGGAGTTCGCCTGGTCCTGCACCACCGTCGCGAGGTGCCGCACGTCGAAATTGATGGCGTAGCCGAACAGCGTGATCTGCATCAGCGGTACGCCGACGATCATGCCGAAGGTCGGCCGGTCGCGAGCCAGCTGGCGGACCTCCTTGGCGGCGACGGCTGTGAGCCGCAGCCAGGCCGCGCGAAACCGGCCGGGTTTGCGTTCGCCGTTCATGCGGCGGCCCCCGCCGCGCGGCTGCCGTTCGGCAGGCCATTACGCGAGCGCGTCGCAACCACGAACACGTCCTCGAGACTGGGATGCGTGGGTGTGATGCGCGCGTCCACGCCGAGCTTGCGCAACTCGGCCTGCAGCTTGCCCACGGCATCGGCCGTGCCACGATCCGCGAGCACGCGCAGGCGCACGCCGAGTTGCGTCACGCCGTGCACCCACGGCAGCTCGCGCAACGCGTTCACCGCCTCGGTGCTCTCGGCGCCCTCGACCTCGAGTACGTCTGCGTCCACACCCTCCATCAGGTCGCGCGGCGTGCCTTCGGCGACGATGCGGCCTTCGGCCAGGATGGCGAGGCCGTGACAGCGCTCGGCTTCGTCCATGTAGTGAGTCGACACGAGGATGGTGGCGCCGGCTTCGGCGAGCTCGAACAGTCGTTCCCAGAAATCGCGGCGGCTCTGCGGATCCACCGCGCTGGTGGGCTCATCCAGCAGCAACAGCTCCGGTGCATGCAACGTGGCCGCGGCCAGCGCCAGGCGCTGGCGTTGGCCGCCGCTCATGCTGCCGGCGCGCTGCGTGCGCAGCTCGCCCAGCCAGTAAGTTTTCAGTTGCGCCTCGATGCGCGGCTTGAGTCTGGAGCCGAGACCGTACAAGCGGCCGATGAATTGCAGGTTTTCTTCGACGGTGAGGTCGTCCCACAGCGAGAATTTTTGCGGCATGTAACCGAGCCGCCGGCGAATCGCCTCGGCGTCGTTGACGACGCTCAGGCCGAATACTTCGGCGTGTCCGTCGCTCGGCGTGAGCAGGCCGCACAACATGCGCAGCGTCGTCGACTTGCCGGAGCCGTTGGGGCCGAGGAAGCCGTAGATGCGTCCGGCCGGTATGTCGAGATCGATGTGATCCACGGCGACCTTCGCGCCGAACCGGCGCGTCAGGCCGCGCGCCGAAATCGCCTCGCCGTTCATGGTCCCGCGTCGAGATCGAGCGTGACGTCCACCGGCACGCCCGACGGCAGTTGCTGGGCGTCGCTGTCCTCGAACGCCACTTCGCCGAGGAAGCTGAGCCGCGAACGATCCGCGGCGGTGAGCGCGTAGTAGGGCGTGAATTCCGCCTCGCTGGCCACGAAGCGAACCTTGCCGCGAAAAGTCTTCTGCATGCCATCGACGCGGATGGTGGCCGGCGTGCCCGTCCTCACGCGTGCGCGAATCGGTTCCGGGACATGCACGCGGGCATACGGCGCGCTGCGCGCCAGCAGCACCGCGACGGTCGCGCCCTTGATGGGCTTCTCGCCGACCCGGTAGGGAAGCGCGTCGATGGTGGCGTCGATGGGCGCGCGGACCTCAAGGCGTGACGAGCTGGTCTGCAGACCCGCGAGGTTGGCGCGTGCGCTGTCGGCCGCCTTGCGCGCCTGGTCCAGCTGCTCGGCGCGCGTGCCTTCCTGCAATTCGTGAAGGTCGGCCTCGGCCTCGCGCAGCGATGCTTCGGCGGCGTCGGCCGCCGCCACCTGGCGATCGGCATCGGACTTGCTGACCAGGCTGCGCTGCACCAGGCCCAACAACCGATCACGCTCGCGCACCGCGTCGTCGCGTTGCGCGCGCGCCGCGTCACGCCGTGCGGTGGCGGCGCGGATTGTGGTGGAGCGCGGACCGTTCTTGAGTTCCTCGAGCCGCGACTCGGCCTCGGCGAGCTGCGCGCGGGCCGCGTCGACCTCCGCGGAACTGAGCGCGCGGTCCTGGACGGCGATGACGTCGCCGGCCTTGACGCTCGCGCCCTCCGCGAACGGCAGTGACACGATGGACTCGTTGGCGTCGGCGACGAGCTCGACGCGGTCGCGTTCCAGCGTGCCGGGCAGGCGGCCCTCGTCGTGCCGCGAACAGGCGACGAGCGCGAGCGCGCCCGACACAAGCAGCAGCTTCGGCGCCTTCACGCGGCGAACTCGAAGCGCATGGACAGATCCACCGCCCTCACGTGTTTGGTGATGCCGCCGATTGAAATGTAGTCGACGCCGGTCAGTGCGATCTCGCGCACCGTGGCGAGCGTCACGCCGCCCGAGGCCTCGAGTTTCGCGCGCGCGCCGCGCTCGCGGTTACGCGCGACCGCGATGCGCATGTCGTCGAGCGACAGCTCGTCGAGCATGATGATGTCGGCACCCGCGTCGAGCGCCTGGGTCAGTTCTGCCAGCGATTCCACCTCGACTTCGACCGGGATGCCCGGAGAAGTTCGCCGCGCGGTGGCGACGGCGCCGCCGATCGAGCCGGCCGCGATGATGTGGTTCTCCTTGATCAACACCATGTCGTACAGGCCGAGGCGATAGTTTTGCGCCCCGCCGCAGCGCACGGCGTACTTCTGGGCCAGGCGCAAACCCGGAATCGTCTTGCGCGTGTCGAGGATGCGGCAGTTCGTGCCGGCGACCGCTTCGACGAAACGTCGCGCGGCGGTGGCGGTGCCCGACAAGGTCTGCAGGAAATTGAGAGAGGTGCGCTCACCCGTGAGGATGGGGCGCGCGGGTCCGACGAGCCTGAGCACCGTCATGTCGGCGGTGATGGGATCGCCGTCCTGCGCCAGCCAGTCGAGCCGGATGGAGGGATCGAGTTGCCGGAAAGTTTCGGCCGCCCAGTCGGTGCCGCAGAGGATGGCGGGTTCGCGCGCAACGAGCTGCGCGCGAACCTGCTGTTTGGCCGGGACCAGGGCGGCGGTGACGTCGCCCGGTCCCACGTCCTCGGCGAGCGCGGCAGCGACCTGCCGCGCAATGATGTCGTTGTCTAACTTCTCAGCCAGATAAGCCCGGTCAGATCGGCAGGCCGTGAGTGGTGGCGGCCATGCACATCAACATCGGGATGGACAGGATGAAATTGGTGCGCGAGGCGTACAGGGCAACCTTGCGGGCCTTGGCCTTTTCTTCGTCCGTCGCCGGCTTGAAGCCGAGGATCTTTTTCTGGTTCGGCCAGATCACGCCCCAGACATTCAGGAACATGATGGTGCCGAGCCAGACGCCGATGCCGATGACGACGGTGTTGTAGTCATGCGCACCGTTCGAATAGCCGAAGGTGAACGCCGGCACGAAGCGGTCCGACAGCAGCCAGGCGCCGGCCACCCAGGTGGCGAGAGCCGACCAGCGGAACCAGAACATGGCGCGCGGCGCGACGTACTTGCCGATGGCCGCGGGGCCCGGGCCGGCCTTGTCCTCGGTAGCCGCGGCCGTCGCAGGCACCTGCACGGCGTTCAGGTAATAGAGGAGCCCGATCCAGAAGATGCCGCAGACGATGTGCACCCAGCGGGCGAGCGCGAGGTGGTTGAAGCCGGCGTCCGGTGTCAGGGCCTTGTGCAGCAGGAAGGCCAGCACGAGGGCGAGCACGATTCCAGTGATGAGGGCGTAACGGTGATTCGTGAATATTTTCATTGTCTTAATCTCCCCGGTGAGCGGTTTGAAGAATAGGGGACGTGCCCCCATAATTCAACGCGCTCCGCGCCGG
>Ga0207675_100006166_pt1 | contig 11390 bp, 9 predicted proteins | sample KBSSwiS42_FD_184305 | JGI IMG/M metagenome (GOLD analysis project Ga0207675, IMG submission 184305) | Switchgrass rhizosphere microbial communities from Kellogg Biological Station, Michigan, USA - KBS Switchgrass S4-2 (SPAdes) (version 2) | ecosystem: Host-associated > Plants > Roots >...
GCTCGGGCACGAGTACCTGGTGGTCACCGACCACTCGCCGCGGCTGACCGTGGCCAACGGCCTCTCTCCGCAGCGGCTGCGGGCGCAGCTCGACCAGATCGCGGAGCTGAACACCGCCCTCGGGTCCGGGTTCCGCGTGCTGACCGGCATCGAGGTCGACATCAACGAGGACGGCTCGCTCGACCAGGACCCCGAACTGCTCGCCGAGCTGGACCTCGTGGTCGCCTCGGTGCACTCGAAGCTGCGGATGCCGGGCGCGGAGATGACCGAGCGGATGCTCACGGCGGTCGCCAACCCGCTCGTCGACGTGCTGGGCCACTGCACCGGGCGCATGGTCACGGGCAACCGCAAGCGGCCCGAGTCGCAGTTCGACGCCGACGCCGTGTTCGCGGCCTGCGCCGAGAACGGCGTGGCCGTCGAGATCAACTCGCGGCCGGAGCGGCTCGACCCGCCCAAGCGGTTGTTGCGCCGAGCGGTCGAGGCGGGCTGCGTCTTCACGATCGACACCGACGCGCACGCCCCCGGCCAGCTCGACTGGCTGCGCAACGGCTGCGAGCGGGCCGTCGAGTGCGAGGTGCCCGCCGATCGGGTGCTCAACACCTGGCCGCTCGAGAAGCTGCTGACCGCCACCCGGTCGGGTGGCTGATCTCGCGCCGGGGGGCCGTTGCCCGCTGAGATGTGCGTGGGCGGCGGGTGGCGAATGGGTCTGGGGCCGTCATCCGCCGCCCACGCACCACGGCTACCCCCCGACCACGCGGGCGCGGGCGGCGAGGTCCTCGCGGGTGGGCGGGTCGGCCCCCCGGCGGGAGCAGGTGATCGCGGCGGCCAGGGCGGCCTCGTCCAGAAGCGCGTGCAGCGTCGGCTCGTCGACGGCGCGCAGCGCGGGCCGGGCGGCGGCGCCCAGCAGGTCCCGGTCGTGCAGCCCGGCGAGCAGCGCGCCGGAGAACGTGTCGCCCGCGCCGACCGTGTCGATCACCGTGACGAGCACGCCGGGCCGCCGCACGCGCAGACCGTCGGGGGTGCCCGCGAGCACGCCGTCGCTGCCGAGGGTGATCGCGACGATGGCCGGGCCGCGACCCAGCCAGTCCTCGAGGATGTCGTCCGGGCTGCGGTCGGGGAGGAGCCAGGCGAGGTCCTCGGAGCTGACCTTCACGACGTCGGCTACGGCCAGCAGCTCGTGCACGCCCGCGAGGACGTCGGCGGGATCGCCCATCAGCAGGGGGCGGCAGTTGGGGTCGTAGCTGATCGTGGCGGTGGCGGCGGCCTGGGCCATCAGCTCGCGCAGCACGGCGGCGCCCGGCTGCATGGTGAGCGCCAGCGACCCGGAGTGCAGGGCGACGACCGGGCCGTCCAACGCGCCCTTCAGCTCGTCGGACGTCCACTGCCAGTCGGCCGTGCCCGCGATCCGGAAGTCGTAGGTCGGCCCACCGTCGGCGCCGAGCGCGACCATCGCCATGGACGTCTGCTCGGTGGCCGCGACGACGTGGGAGAGGTCGACGTCGTTGGCGGCGAGGTGGTCGCGGAGGCGACGGCCGAGCATGTCGTCGGCGATGCGGGCGAGCATCCGGGCGGGCACGCCGAGCCGGGCGAGCCCCACGGCGACGTTCGCCGGGCTGCCGCCGGGGCGGGCCTCGAAATACTCCGGCACCGGCGCAGGCACGAGATCGACCAACGCCTCGCCCGCGACGGCGACGACGCCTTGACCGCCAGTCGGTGTACCGATGACCCGCTCCCCTCCTCGGGACGGCGCCCCGCGCGCCCGTCGCGCCTATCGTGTCGGGCCGCGATGCCGGACGCCAGAGCGGCCCACCCGCATGATCGCGCCGCTCCGCACCTCGCGGACGGGTGGCGAGCGGCGCCGCGCGGCTTGGACCGGCGCTGCGAGGCTTGGACTGACGCTGCGTGGTGCGGAGCGGGGCGGGGCTGCGGTATGCGGGGGGCGCGGGGGGCGGAGCGGCGCACGTGGTGCGGGGGGTGGCCGCGCGCAGCCTGCCCGGCCGGAGCGGGGTCGGGCGGCGCGCGCGGCCGGCTCGGAGGTCGCCCTGGTCAGTGGCCCCGCACCCCCTGACCAGGGCGAAGATCGGTCAGCCGGTCGCGACGGCCTTCTTGCCCGCGGGCGTCACCGCGAACCACACCTTGCCCACGCCCTGGCCCGTGGTGTCGCCCGCCGCCTTGTCGCCGCTGTAGCGGTAGACCGGCCAGCCGCCGATCGTGAGCTGCAGCTTGCCGTCGGCGCGCTTGACGGTGTTGACGGCGCCCGCGTCCACGCCGTCGAGCTTCACCTCCTTCGCCGCCGCCGCGGAGGCGACCAGCACCGGCGGCCACTGCGTGGCGCAGGAGCCGTTGCAGTTGGACTTCGAGGGCTTGGGCTTGTCCTTGTCGAAGCGGTAGAGCGTGTAGCCGGTGCCGTCGACGACGACGGTGCCGAGCGCGGCGGTGGGGCTCGCGGTCAGCGCCGGGCCCGCGGGCGCGGCGGGCGCGGGTGGGGCGGCCGGCGCCGCGACGGGAGCGGGCGAGGGCACGCCCGCGATCGTGCTGCTCGTCCCGCACGCGCCGAGCGAGACGGCGGCCGCGGCGGCGAGCGCGACGAGGGTGAGCACGCGAGTGCGGATCATGGCGGTCCTCCGGGATGCGGCCGGGCGACCTGCCCGGGGTTGCCGCTTTCACGGCTGCCGGGGTCGCGCCGGTTCACCGCCCCTTCAGCGCCTCGGATGCGACGATCACGCCATGGCTCCCCGGCAGCCCCTGCTGCACGACCTGGCGGTGACGCTGCGCGCTCCCACGGTCTGCCTCTCGGCGCCGGACGGGCAGCTCCGCGGCTCCGGCACGCAGGGTGTCTTGTGCGCTGACGTGCGGGTGTTGGCCCGGGCCGACGTCACCGTCGACGGGGCCGAGCCGGAGCCGATCGGGCACGGCGTGACCGGCGCGTCGACCGAGCAGTTCGTCGGGATCCTGCGCGGGGTGGGAGTGCCCAGCGCGGACCCGACGGTCTGGCTCCGGCGCGACCGCACCGTGCTCGCCGACGGGCTTCGCGAGACCTTCACGCTGGTCAACCGGTCCGACGAGGCCATCTCCGTCGAGCTGCGGTTGGACCTCGACGCCGACCTCGCCCCGATCGAAACGATCAAGCGGAGCGAACCCGTGCCGACCGCCCCGCCGGGCCTGACCGTCCAGATCTCCGCCCCGGACGCCGATCCCGCTGTTGAGCCCGGCTTTCCCCGTGTCCTGTGCTGGCCGCTCACCGTGCCCGCCGGCGCGGAAGCATCCCGCAGCTGGTCGCTGTCCGTGCACGACCGCGGCGCCGCGGTCGTCCCCGCGAACACGCGGCTCCCGCGTCCGCACACCGTGCGGGCCGACGACCCGCGCTTGGCCGCGCTGCTCTATCGCGCGCTCGCCGACCTCGACGCCCTGCTGCTCACCGAGCCCGGCCACCCCGGCGACGTCTTCGCGGGTGCGGGCGCGCCCTGGTACCTCACCTTGTTCGGCCGCGACTCCCTCTGGACGGCCACGCTCCTGCTGCCCTACGACGTCGCCCTCGCGGCAGGCACCCTGCGCACCCTCGCACGGACGCAGGGCCGCGCCACCGACCCGGAGACGGGCGAGGAGCCGGGCAAGATCCTGCACGAGCGGCGCCGCACCGCGACCCCGTTCGCAGAGCGCCTCCCACCGCTCTACTACGGCACCATCGACGCGACGCCCCTGTGGATCTGCCTGCTGCGCGACGCGTGGCGTTGGGGTCTGCCCGCCGAGGAGGTCCGCGCCCTGCTGCCGAACCTGGAGGCCGCGCTCGGCTGGATCGGACGGCACGGCGACCGCTTCGTCGCCTACCACAACCCGGCCGGTCGCGGCCTGCCCAACCAGGGCTGGAAGGACTCGACCGACGCCGTCCGGTTCGCCGACGGCCACCAGGCGATCGGTCCCGTCGCGCTGGTCGAGGTGCAGGGCTACGTCCACGAAGCCGCCCTCGCAGGCGCCGAGCTGCTGGAGGCGTTCGACCGGCCGGGGGCGGCGACGTGGCGCGCCTACGCAGCCGACCTCGCGGACCGCTTCCGCGCGCGGTTCTGGGTCGCCGACGCCGAGGGCCCGTTCCCGGCGCTCGCGCTCGACGGCACCGGGACCGGCGTGGACGCGCCCACCAGCAACATCGGCCACGTCCTCGGCACCGGCCTCCTCGACGACGCGGAGAGCGCGCTGGTCGCGGCCCGGATTCGCGACCTGGCGAACGGCTACGGCGTGCGCACCATGGCGGCCCGGGCCACGGGCTACTCGCCGTTGTCCTACCACTGCGGGTCGGTGTGGCCGCACGACACGGCGATCGTCGCCCGCGGGCTCTCCCGCGCGGGCCACCCCGCGGCCGCCGCCGAGCTGGCCCGGCAGCTCCTCGCCGCCGCCGCCGCCTTCGACGGCCGCCTCCCCGAGCTCTTCGCGGGCTTCGGCGCCGACGAGGTCGCCGCACCGGTGGCCTACCCCGCGTCCTGCCGTCCGCAGGCGTGGTCGGCGGCGGCCGCGGTGGAGCTGCTGCGGGTGGTGCTGGGCCTGACCGTCGACGTCCCGGCGGGCGTCGTGACGCTCCGGCCGCCGACGCCGAGCCCGGTCGGAGCGCTCGAGGTGCGGGGCCTGCCCGTCGGCGGCGGGCACCTGGACGTCGCCATCGACCGCGACGGCCGCGTCACCCGCGCCGACGCCCCGCCCGGCTTCCGCGTGCTCACCCCACGGGGAGGGTGAGCAGGTCGACCAGTCGGGGCCGCCCCGGCGCGGAGCGGTCGGCCACCAGCGCGACCTCATCGGGCCGCCACGTGCCCTCGACGGGCGCGCCCCCCACCTCGGCGGGCACGCGGCCGGTCGCGAGCACCAGGAAGCCGCGGTAGGGCTGCGGGTGGGTCACCGGCACGAGGTGCTCGGTGGCCGCGAACACCTCGTCCGACAGCTCGTCGAGGCCGTCGACCGGGGCGTACAGCCACTGCCCCGACCCCCGGACGGTGACGGGCCCGAGCACGCACTCCGGCGCCGGAGCCCCGTCGAGCGCGGCGGCGAGCGCGTCGCCGAGCGGGCCGACGAGGTGCTCCGGCACGTGCCCGAGCGGCCGCAGCTTGACGATCCACCGCTCGGGCTCCGACCAGTGCAGCCCGGGATGGGGCGGGCGGGGGAGCGCCGCGATCCGCTCGACGACGGCCTGCGACGGCCGCACGGCGATCGACAGCCGGGTCACGGGCCCGCGGGGTCGTCGATGAGCTCGAGGTCCTTGGAGGTGATCGTGTTGGTGGCGATCAACTCCTTGATCAGGTTGTGCTTGAGGACGTCGCCCGAGCCACCCACCTCCGGCTGGATGATCCCGGCCACCCCACAGGCCGCGAGCCGCAGCCGCAGCGCCCGCACGCGGTGCTCCACCCGCTTGTCCGTCCACTTGCGACCGGGATCGATCTCCGACATCAGCTCGGCCGCCTGCTGCCAGGTGGCGGGCTGCGCCCCGGGCTGGTTGCGCAGGTAGGCCTGGGCCAGCACGACCACGGCCAGCCGTTCCTCCGGCTGCAGGTCCCACGCGCGGACCGGCCGGGTCTGGTCGCCGTGCCGCGGCGTCGAGCCCGCCTCCGGCCCCACCACCAGCACCTCGATCAGGTGCAGCCGCCCCCGCGAGCCCTCGATGACCAGCGACGTGTAGCCCTCCGCGAGCGGCACGGCCTCGTCGTGCGCCGTGAGCAGCCGCGACTCCCCGATGCGGATCGCGAGGATGCCGGTGTTGCGCAGCCACCAGTGGCCCTCGGCGTTGGTCAGCGTGCCGTGCTTGCGGCTGACGGTGAGGTCGTCCTCGCCGATGCACAGGTGCACCTCGGGCCGGTTGCGCCCGAAGATCAGCTCGCGGCCCTCCTTGGGGGGCATCGTGACGGCGTCGCCGACCGCGTGGACGAACACCGTGCCCGGAGCGGGCGGCAGCGGGCGGCGTGTGCGGGACGGGGGTGGCACGCCGGTCTCCCTTCCTCCGATTCGGCGAGCCCATCGTGCCCGTCCGTCACCGGGATCTGCCACCCGGCACGTGCGGGACCCCTCCCGACCCGAACGGTGTAGACGTAGGTCACACACGAGGGAGGGGAGCGGGCATGGCCGCCGACGTCGCCACGCTGGCCGCCGAGCTCGCCGCGCACGCCGACACGGAGGCCCGGATCGCCGCGGCGCTCGTCGAGCTGGAGCGCCACCCCGGGCACGTCGCGCTCGCCGCGGGCACGAGCACCGGCGTCACCGCGGCGCGGTGGGCGGCCGCGAGCGCCCGGCTGGCCGCGCTGTGGGAGGACTTCGCGGCCTACCGCAGCGCGCTCGACGACGCCCGCACCCGGCCCGCCGAACGCCACCGCCTGCTGCGCGCGGCCACCGTCGAGGTGGCGGGGGAGACGCTCACGCTCGACGCGCTGGCCACCCGCATGGTCACGACGTTGCGCGCGGTCACCGCGGTCGTCGCGGCCTGCGACGACACGCACCGGGCCGTCTTCACCGCATTGGTGCCGCTCGCCGACCGGGCGCGCAACGCGCTGGCGGCGGCCCGCGATCTCGACCCGGAGGGCGCCGACACCGCACGGCTCGCGGGCGCGCTGGCCGACGTCGAGCGGGCGCTCGTCCACGACCCGCTCGCGCTCGCCGACTTCTCCGTCGAGGAGGTGCTCGCCCCGCTCGCCGACGCGCTCGGGCCCGTGACGGGCCGGTGCGCGGAGCTCGCCGCCGCTCGGAACGGGTGGACGGCCGGGATCGCCGAACTGGAGACGGCGCTCGCCGCGGCCGCGGCCCTGCACGGCGAGGCTGACCAGGCCGGACGGCGGGCGCAGGAGCTGGTCGCGGACGCCGACCCGCCGGTCCCTGACCCGCTGACGGCGCTGCGGGCCCGGCTCGCGGCGCTGCCCCGAATTCAAGGGTGGCCCGCGCGGGTCGTGGCGTTGCAGGATCTGCGGGTCGCCGTCGCGGAGGCGACGGTCGAGCTGCGCACTGCCGCCGACGTGGCCGTGGGGTTGGTCGAGCGCCGCGGCGAGCTGCGCGGGCGGTTCGACGCCTACCGGGCCAAGGCGGCGCGGCTCGGCGTCGTCGAGCGGCCGGACGTGCTCGCGGCGGGCGACCGGGTGCACGACCTGCTGTGGACCCGTCCGTGCGACCTCGCGGCGGCCACCGTGGCGGTCGTCGAGTACCAGCGGCTGGTCCGGGACGGAGGATGACGGGCGTGAGCATCGACGCGTGCCGCCGCCCGGGCTGCGGCGGCGCCATCGACGACGGCTACTGCGACGAGTGCGGCCACCCGGCGGCGGGCGCGGGCCCCGGTGGGGGGTCGGGGCCCGCGCCCGCGGACGCGTCCGGGCCGGGCACCGCCGCGGGCCCACCCACCGGCGCGGGCCCTCCCACCGGCGCGGCGGGCCCTCCCACCGGCGCGGCGGGCCCTCCCACCGGCGCGACGGGGCCTCCCACCGGCGCCAGCGCCGGGGCGCTCTCCCCGTCCGACCAGGCGGCGCGGTGGGCGGAAGGCACCCGGCAGGCGGGCAGCCGGGGGAGCGGTCGGTCCGGCCGTGGCTCGGGCCGCACGACCGCCAGCGGCTCCACCCGCGGCAGGCTCGGCGCGGGCCTCGTCGACGTGCCCGCGGTGCCCCGCGTCGACCCCGTTGCCGCGCTGATGACCGACCCGCAGGTACCCGAGGACCGCCGGTTCTGCCGCAAGTGCGGCCACCCCGTCGGCCGCAGCCGCGGCGACCGGCCCGGCCGCGCCGAAGGCTTCTGCCCGGAGGACGGCGAGCGGTTCTCGTTCCTGCCCAAGCTGACCCCCGGCACCCTCGTCGCGGGCCAGTACGAGGTGCGTGGCTGCCTCGCCCACGGCGGCCTCGGCTGGATCTACCTCGCCACCGACCACAACGTCGACGACCGCTGGGTGGTGCTCAAGGGCCTCCTCGACGCCGACGCGCCGGAAGCGGCGGGCATCGTCGACGTCGAGAAGCGCTTCCTCGCCACGGTCGACCACCCCGGCATCGTCTCGATCCACAACTTCGTCGAGCACCGGGACCAGGGCTTCATCGTCATGGAGTACGTCGGCGGCTCGTCGCTCAAGCAGATCATGGAAGCCCGGCGCCGCGACGACGGTCACCTCGAGCCGCTGCCGGTGGCGCAGGCGATCGCCTACGCGCTGGAGGTGCTCGCACCGCTCGGCTACCTGCACGGCCAGGGCCTGGCCTACTGCGACTTCAAGCCCGACAACGTCATCCAGTACGACCGCCAGCTCAAGCTGATCGACCTCGGCGCCGTGATCCACATGGACGACGAGGAAAGCCCCATCTACGGCACGGTCGGCTACCAGGCACCCGAGGTCGGCGTGCACGGCCCCTCGCCGGGCTCCGACATCCACACCGTCGGCCGCACGCTCGCCGTCCTCGCCCTCGGCATCGGCCCGGCCCACCGCGGCGCGCCCACCCCGCTGCCCGACGACCACCCCGTGCTCGCCCGCTACGAGTCGTTCCACCGCGTACTGCTCCGCGCCACCGATCCCGACCCGTACGACCGGTTCGCCTCCACCGACGAGTTCGCCGACCAGCTCGCGGGCGTGCTGCGGGAGGTGCTCGCGCTGGAAGACGGCCAGGCCCGGCCCGCGATGTCCACGGTGTTCTCCGCCCCGCGCGGCACGTTCGCGGCCGACCTGCTCGGCGCGGCGCATCCCGGCCGCCCCGATCCCGCGCGGGTGGCGGCGGCGCTGCCTGCGCCCCTGGTCGACCCCACCGACCCGGCCGCCGCGCAGCTGGCCGCCGCCAACCGCGAGCAGGTGCGCCGGGTCGCGGCGACCATGGCCCGGCCCGGCCCCGAGGTCCGGCTGGCGCTGGCGCGGACCGAGCTCGCCGCGGGCGACCCGGCCGCCGCGATCGTCGAGCTCGCCGCGGCGGCCGCCGACGATCCCGACGACTGGCGCATCGGCTGGTACCGGGGCGTCGCGGCGCTCTTCAGCGACCCGGCCGAGGCCGTCGGCGCCTTCGACCACGCCTACCTGACCTTCCCCGGCGAGCTCGCCCCGAAGCTCGCGCTCGCCGTCGCCGCGGAGTGCGCGGGCGACGACGAGCGCGCTCGCCGCTACTACGCCCTCCTCGCCCGTATCGAGCCGAGCCTCGCCGACGCCGCGTTCGGGCTCGCCCGCACGGCGTTGCGGGCGGGCGACCGCGCCACCGCCGTCGCCGCGCTCGACGCCGTGCCCGACACCTCGAGCAGGCACGTCGCCGCCCAGCTCGCGGCCATCGACGCGACGCTCGCGGGCCGCACCGGCCCCGAGATCGGCGACGCCGACCTGCTCGCCGCGGCGGCCCGCGTGCCGGGCCTCCCCCTCGACCCGGGCACCGCCGAGCAGGTGCGCACGGCGCTGTTCACCGCGGCCGTCGAGCTCGTGTCGGGCAACGGCGGCCACGGAGACCGGCCGCCGCTCCTGGGCCACGCCTGGCAGGAGCGCGACCTGCGGCTCGCACTGGAGCGCTCCCTGCGCACGTCGGCGCGGCTCTGCTCGGACGTGCAGGAGCGCGTGCTGCTGGTCGACCGCGCGAACGCCGCCCGCCCCCGGACCTGGACATAGCCCGACATGACCCTGGTCTGCCCCATCTGCCGCGAGCCCGCCTCGGCCGTGACCGACCGCTTCTGCGAGCTGTGCGGCGCGCGCCTGCACCCGCCGAGCGCCGACGTCGCCGACCGGGTCGAGGTCGACCTCGCCGGGCTCGCGGGCATCAGCGACCGCGGCCACCTCCACCTCCGCAACGAGGACGCTATGGCGCTGGGCCGCCGCCCCGAGGACGGATCGGCGACGACCTTGGCCGCGGTCGTCTGCGACGGCGTCTCGACCGTCCGACGCCCCGAGCTCGCCTCGAACACCGCAGCCGCCGTCGCACTGGACGCGCTGCTCGCAGGCGGTGCCGACGTCTCGGGGATGACGGCGGCGGTCGCCGCGGCCGCCGACGCCGTGGCCCGGCTCGCGCCGGGGGTGCCGGACGGGCCGTCGTGCACCCTCGTCGCGGCGGTGGTCGACACCGCCACCGCCACGATCACCGTCGGCTGGGTGGGCGACAGCCGCGCCTACTGGCTCGCCGCGAACGGCGACGCCCGCCTGCTCACCGCCGACCACTCGTGGGCCGCGGAGATGGTGGCCGCGGGCATCCTCGACGCGAACACCGCGATGCGCGACCCGCGCGCCCACGCCATCACCCGCTGGCTCGGCGGCGGCAACGTGCCGGAGCCCGGGGTGACCACGTTGTCGCCCGCCGGGCCGGGCGTGCTGCTGCTGTGCACCGACGGGCTGTGGAACTACGAGCCCGACGCTCCCGACCTGGCCGCGCTGGCGCTGCCGGTGGCGACACGGGACGGGCCGCGCGCCGCGGCGCACGCGCTCACCGCCCACGCGCTGGACGCAGGCGGGCGGGACAACATCACCGTCGTCTGCATACCGATCAACAGCTCCGGGGGGAGTGCGGCATGACGTTCACCGTCGAGGTCGACCAGAACACCTACCTGCCCGCGGGAGTCGGCCGCGTCGACGCGATCGTCACCGTGCAGGCACCCGACACCCCGGTCGCGGCGCCTGCCGCCGACGGTCTGGAGATCATCATCCTGGACTGCTCGTCGTCGATGTACGGCGACCGGATCAGCGCCGCCCGCCGGGCCGCCGCCGAAGCGATCGCGCAGGTGCGGGACGGCGTCGCGTTCGCGGTGATCGCGGGCACCGCCACCGCCGAGCAGGTCTACCCGCCGACCGGCACCGCGACCGCAGGCGGCCGCACCCGGGCCGAGGCCACGGCGGAGGTGCAGCGGCTGCGGGCCAACGGCGCCACCGCGATCGGCACCTGGCTGACCCTCGCCGGGCAGATCGCCGACCACCACGGCGCTGATCATCCGGGCCGCCTGCGCCACGCCATCCTGCTCACCGACGGCCAGAACGGCGAATCGACCGGCGTGTTCCAGTCGGCGTTCCACGGCCACGAGTCGCTGTTCATCCCGTTCGACGGCGATCATCCGAACGCCGCCGGCCACGATCTCGCCGCCCGCGAGATCGTGCGGACGATGAGGCCATGGGTCAGTTGAGCGCCCACGTACGTTGGCACCTGAAGAAGGGCGCGCGCCGCACCGTCGCCGCGGTCTCGAGCGGCTGCCGCGGCGTGGCGACGCGCCGGCAAACGAGCGTGCGCGTGCTGACGTATCACCGATTCGGTGACGCCGTCCGCGATCCGTTCAGCGTCCGCGCGGACGACTTCGAGCAACAGATGCGTTGGCTGGCGGAGCAGCAGCTCGCCGTCTCGCTCGCCGACCTCGAGGCCTTCGTCGCCGGCCGGCGCGCGCTGAAGGACGGCGCGGTGCTCGTGACGATCGACGACGGCGCGCCGTCGGTGCACACGCGCGCGTTCCCGATC
>Ga0207675_100006167_pt1 | contig 11389 bp, 6 predicted proteins | sample KBSSwiS42_FD_184305 | JGI IMG/M metagenome (GOLD analysis project Ga0207675, IMG submission 184305) | Switchgrass rhizosphere microbial communities from Kellogg Biological Station, Michigan, USA - KBS Switchgrass S4-2 (SPAdes) (version 2) | ecosystem: Host-associated > Plants > Roots >...
CCATTGTTCCAGCGCCACCATTGGTTATCGGTGCCGAGCACATAGACGATGTGATTGCAATACAGAATTTGAGACCCTGCGCCGCCCTGCGCGCTGACACCGTTGCGCAAGATCGCTCCGTTAGCAATACGAGTCCAGACAGCGCCAATGCTATCGACAATCTGAGTCCCTGGTGGAACGCGCGTGTTGTTCGGCGACTCGCCGCTCGGTGTTGGCGTCGGAGTCGGTGTCGGCGTTGGCGTCGGACTGGGTGTGGGTGTCGGACTTGGCGTGGGGCTGCCGGAACAGGGATCAACGGATCCTATCGCCGACCATCCACCATTCCACCTGTACCACTGGGAATCTGTGCCGAGCACATAGACGATGTGATTGCAATACAGAATTTGAGACCCTGCGCCGCCCTGCGCGCTGACACCGTTACGCAAAATCGCGCCGTTCGCCGCACGAGTCCACACGGCGCCAGTGCTATCGACGATCTGAGTAGCGGGCGGAACACGCGTGTTATTCGGCGACTCCTCGCCTGGTGTTGGAGTTGGCGTCGGGGACGGGGGGTTGCCGGACGTTGTGAAGGTCCAAGTTGGTCCATTGGCGCTGACGTTTGCCATTGTCTTGCCGACAATGCGCCAGAAATACTGTGTTCCAGGTTGAAGTGTGACCGGGATCGTGATTGTCTCAACAACACCGTCGTCGACTGAACCAGTAATCAGCCGCGGTTGGCCGGGTAGCGCGCCGCTCTGATCGGTGCTGGCGTCCTGGATGAGCAGTTGCGGATTTGATGACGTACCGAAGTAAATGTCGTACTTGTGAGCCCAGCGGCCGCCTTCCCATTGCAGCGTGATTGTTGTGGGTTGACCCGTTGCGCCGTTCGCGGGAAATTGATTGACCGGATCTTCCGGAATTCCTGGGACGAAAGGCTCGTTCTCGGTCGGAGAGTTCCACTTGCGTTCAAACTGATCGCCGAACCATTGGAAGAAGTACGGCTTGGTCGTGAAATAGTTGTGTTCGTCCTGGAAGTTTGATGACGGGCCCGTCCAGTTCGACGAACCGAATATCGTCATGCCTTTGCCGTACAAAACGACTGACTTCTGATGGTTCAGGCCCAAGTGCGTCCGCATCTTGATCTGCACGCCTGCCATGTACATCCGATCGATGTTCCAGGAGTCCCACTGCCGCGCGGGATTGCGGTACTCGGCTGGCTCGTGTATCAGGCGCACAGGAACGCCTCGCTGAACGGCAGCGATCGTCGTGTCGGTGTACCGTTGATTGGTAATCCGATACATGATGATGTCGATCTTCTGCGTTTCCTGATTCATGTTGAGCGCAGTACGGTTGTAAAAGTCCTCGCTTCCGTCGGCAGTAAACGGAAAATTGAGTTCGGGATCGATCGGATAGATCGGATATTTACGCGTTAGCGGTCCGGTGATGTTGCCGTAGTCGGAATAATTGACGGTATCAGTCCAGAGATCGTCGTACTTGGTCTTGAAGCTGTTGATCAGCGACTGGTCGTCAGTGAAGTAAATCGCTTCGTCAATGTAGTTTGAGTTAGGCGTCGTCGGAACGAAGAAGCTTGCTCCATAGTTTGCGCCGCTGAACTCCAGACGATTTTGACCCACAAAAAACATCGACTTCCGGTGAAGAATTCCGCCGCCGTTTTTGAAGCGCATCGGAATCCCGGCGTCTCTGAACTGATTTAGAATCTGCTCGTTGCCCGCGTAGGTAGGATTGGCACGCGGGTCGACGAGGATTCGAACAGGAACTCCCGCCTGCCACCTGGCCACAATCTTGTTGGCTATAGACGTGTCCTGCATGAACCAGTAGGAGATGTCAATCCCGACGGTTTCATGATCAATCAAATTCCACAACGGGGCGCGGCAGTCCTCGAACGCGGTGTCACACAAACGGTCCTGCGCTCGAGCTGAACTTGAGAGGAACACCAGGAGAATGAATGCTATTACAACGTAGAGGCGATTACTTCGCATAGAAAGAAGACGGATTATTTACAGACTGAGACGCAACTCGGAAACGCTCAAATCGTTTCGTTCTGGGCTGCGCCAAAAACCAAATCCAAGATTTAATCGTCATTTATAGCAAAATGGATCACAGCGCAAGAGCAACCATGCGAAACCTTTTATTTTGAGCGTTCACACGTTAAGCTCACGGACGATGTCGGGTAATAATTGAGATGCAAAATGTGAGCCAACATTTGAATTTGCTGTTCGGGAATGTTTGGTCCAGAGCTTGGATAGCGAACCCGAATTTGTTCCAGATTCCAGACTAGGTTTCTGAATTCCAGAAAGCGTCGAAACTGTTACTCGGATCAGGATGAAGTTTTCCGTCATAATCGCCACCTACAACCGCGCTGACGAGTTGCCCAAGACGCTCGAGAGTTTGAAGCAACTTGAGGTCGCGGAACCCTGGGAAGTGATCATCGTGGACAACAACTCCACAGATGACACGCGTGAAGTTGTCGAGCGCGAAAAGACATTTCCCGTCCCACTTCGATACCTGATGGAAAAAGAACAGGGACGCTCCGCCGCGTTGAACGCTGGAATCCGAGCAGCAAAGGGAGAGATTCTCGCGATCACTGACGACGATGTGCGTGTGGATCCTCACTGGCTAACAAATGGCGAGCGAACCTTGCGCGAACTGAATTGCGATTACGTTGGTGGAAAGGCCTTGCCGATCTGGAGCGGCAAGCGACCTGACTGGTTACCGAATCGAGGCGGAAAGCACTGGGGCGTCATCGCGCTGCTCGACTATGGACCAGAGCCGATCGAATTTGGCGAGAGAGTGCCGCTCGGCGTGAATATGGTCTTCAAGCGCGACAGTTTTGTGCGCGCGGGTCTTTGGGACAACAGTATCGGTCGCAAAGCCGGAACTTTATTGGGCCAGGAAGTCAGAGAATGGGCGCAGCGCGCCCGAGAAGCTGGTCTGCGTGGTTTCTATTCGCCCGATCTAATCGTCCATCATGTTATTCCTGAAGACCGTTTGACGAAGAAGTATTTTCGAAGGTGGTTTTACTGGCACGGGATCAGTAGAGCGATTCTTTATCAGAACAACCGCCTCGATATGGAATCGCCGGAGAGCACCGCGCTCGATTTTTCTAAAGTGCCGCATGTAGCTGGCGTACCAAGATACTTGTATCGTACGTGTCTTAAGAAGTTTGTGTCGATGTGGTCGGCGTTGGCCCGGCGAGATGCGATCGCTCGTTTTGAAGATGAACTTTGGATTTGGTTCTTCGCTGGCATTGTGAGTCAGCGATGGAAAGATCGTCAGAAAGTTTCCTGATCGTTTGCTGGTCAGTACACCGAAGGTTTTCGTGTCACAACCCACATTTCCCAGCCCTAAAGAGATAAGCCAAACAAAGCTGATCTTCCAAAACGTCTCAGTGAATTATTTGGTCACCGGGACAGAGCTGTTGATTGGCGTCTTCATGTTGCCATTCAACGTGGCGCTGCTTGGTCAGTCTGCGTATGGACTGTGGGTCCTAGTCGCATCGATCACAGTTTATTTTTCGATGCTTGATATGGGCTTCGGGGTCGCACAGGTGAGGTTTGTCGCAAAGTATCGAGCTCGGGGAGATGTCGACGGACTGAATGAGATCGCAAGCACGATGTTTTGCGTGTTCAGTGGCGTGGGTTTGTTGACGTTTCTCGTGGCGGTGGTGATTGCTCTTAATCTTCGGAACTTCTTTCCGTTGACGGACTCGCAAGTGCGAACCGGACAGATCGTGTTTCTTTTCATCAGTGGCTACGTTGCGCTCGGATTTCCGATTAGTGTTTTTGGTGGCATCGTCAATGGATTTCAGCGCACATATTTGAACGGCGCCGTTGCGTTTGTGACGGCCATCGCCGTGGCGCTCGTAAACGTCGCCGTATTGAAGGCGGGATACGGTTTGCCTGAACTGGTCGCAGCGACAACAACAGTTCGTATTCTCGGCTATGTCGCTTACGCGCTGAATGCCTATCGAGTTTTTCCAGGGTTGCGAATCAGGCCGCAGCTTTTCAGCCGCGACCGGCTTCGTGAGATCACGGGTTTCAGTATTTTCATTCTAATCATCGACCTGGCGAACAAGCTGAACTATTCAACGGACACGATTGTTATTGGCGCGTTCATGGGTACTGCTGCCGTAGCCGTTTGGGCGGTAGCACAACGGCTGATAGAAATCGTCCAACGGATTACTGATCAACTTAACGGGGTACTATTCCCGGTTGTTGTTGATAGTTCGACTATTGAACGAGTCGACAAGCTGCAAAAGATCCTGATTCAAGGGATGCGACTATCGTTGGCGATGGTCGTACCGCTTGCAACCGTTCTGGGATTGACGGCGCGGCCTCTGGTGTTGGTATGGGTCGGACCGAATTTCGAAGCTAGTGTAAACGTAATCTATATTCTGAGTATCGTCGTCGCAGTGCGCGTAGGCAGTGCCACGTCAACGGTTATATTGAAAGGCTCAGGACTTCACAAAGTGCTCGCGGTGTCGAACTTGGGCATGGCGGTTAGTAATTTGGTACTAAGTGTTTTGCTTGTACGCTGGTACGGTTTAATCGGTGTTGCAATCGGAACGCTGATACCGATGGTCGTATTCTCAACGTTTGTGGTGTTTCCAGCGGCGTGCCGTCGCGTTGAGCTTTCAAAATGGAGAGTAGTTCGCGAGAGTGTTTGGCCGTCGGTGTGGCCCGCGCTCGTAATGGGCGGCTTCATTCTATCGACGCGCGGTTATACCGTCGGGTCGTGGTCGTTGCTGATTTTGCAGGCCTTTTTGGCGGCGGTGATTTACGCGGCGCTCTTCCTCGGCTTCGCGATCAGCCGGAACGAGCGCGATTGGTACTTTAATAAAGTAAAGGAAGTGTTTAGGCGGCGCTCTGTTCGCAGCACCGCAGCAAACGAGCTCGGCGTACCCTGATGAAAGCAATCATACTCGCGGCAGGAAAAGGCACACGGCTCGATGGTGCAGCCGTGAAGCCGAAGTGTCTGGTCGAGATTGGCGGCTCGACGCTTTTACACCGGCAAATTCAAACTCTCCGGAGTTTGAACATCACGAACATCGTAGTTGTAATCGGCTTCGCCGCCGACAGCATTCGGAAAGAATGCGGAGACGACATAAGTTTCGTCGAGAATATTCACTTCGCCGAAACTAGCAGTTTGTATTCGCTATGGCTTGCTCGCGAACATCTGACCGATGGTTTCGTGGTGCTTAATTCCGATGTTCTGTTTCATCCGCAAATGCTGGCCGACTTGCTTGAATCCGAACGCGCCGATGCTTTGTTGATATCCGATGCGGAAAAAGAAAAGAACCAGCTCGGCGAAGAAGAAATGAAGGTCAAGGTTAGCGAAGACCTTGTAGTGGACATTTCTAAGGACATCGACCCGGTTGAAGCAGACGGCGAAAATGTAGGAATTGTAAAATTCGGCTCGTCCGGGTCTGCACTTCTCCTCGAGTACATGAATGCCGTAATTGCGTCAGGTTCGTTGAAAGATTGGGCGCCGCGCGCCTTTCGTGAATTTGCGCTCCATCACTCCTTGTACGCGTTGAGTACTCGCGGACTTCCCTGGATCGAGATCGATTTTCCCGAAGACTATCAGCGCGCCGTAAACGAGATCTTCCCAAAGATAGAGTCGCAAGCGGGCATTTGGGCTCCTGTAGTCAATCCTTCGCTTCATCCTGCCGTCACCGCGTCCGATGAGCCTTAAGCGAGTTATCACGACCAGTCGCGAGATCGACAAGCAATGGCAACGATGGCGTTCTCCCGATCGGAGACGATTGCTGGTTAATGCGCGCACCGCCATGAACTATTCGACCATCGCGCCGATTGTCCGGCGTCTGCAAAGTGATCAGAGATTGGAGTTTTATTTCACGGCGAGCGAGGACCCATCATCTATGCATGAGGTTTACGCCGAGGCGGTGGAGCCGTTCAAGTTCATCACGCCGTTTCAAGCTTCGTTCACTCGTTTTGATGTTTATTTGGCGGCTGACTTTTTGTGGGTGAAGTTGCCGCGTGGGGCTCGCAGAGTGCAGACGTTTCATGGTGTCGCCGGTAAGTATCGAACGATTTATGACTCGCCCTCAGAATCCATGCGAGATTGGGACCGCTTGTTCTTCATCAATAAGCGAAGGTTACAGCACTTCATCGACTGCGGAGCAATCGACGGGAACAACAACGCGGCTCGTTTGATCGGCATGCCTAAACTCGACTGTCTGGTGGATGGTTCACTCGTCCGCGATGAGATTCTATCGTCGCTTGGGATCGATCCTTCCCGACGCACGGTACTGTATGCGCCAACCTGGTCGCCCCATTCGTCAGTCGTCACGATGGGAGAAGAGTTGGTGAAGCGACTTGCCGAAGCGGGATACGCCGTGATTGTTAAACTGCATGATCGGTCGCGCGATCTTGAATACGTGAACTCCGGAGGCGTGGATTGGGGCGCGCGACTGGAGCCTTTGTTGCAGCGTTATGGTGGGTTGTTGGCCACAGGTAGCAACTCGTCGCGATACCTTCCGGCAGCTGATGTCATGGTCACCGATCACAGTTCAGTTGGATTCGAGTACCTGTTGCTCGATCGACCATTGATTCGTATACACGTGCCAGAGTTGATTAAGAATACCGACATCGAACCGAGCTACGTCGAATTGCTGGCGAGCGCATCAAGCAGTGTGAACAACGTCGCCGAGACGATCGCTGCAGTGGACCAGAGTTTTGCAGATCCAGCTTTTAAGTCAGGCGATCGTGTCGCAGTAGCGAATGAGATGTTTTATAAGCCGGGCACCGCGACGGATCGAGCGGTGAAAGAACTATACGAGTTGATGGAGATCGAACCAGCCTGACTCGATGAATCTTCAAAAGCTCAAGAATGCGTCGTTACATGAGTTGCGCGTCCGTGCGTCACAGCGTGTTGCTGCGTTTGGTGAGCGGCGCGGATGGTCTAGTCTTGTCCGCCTGCCAACGGACGACAAGGTTCCTGATTCTATCGGTCACCACGCCAAATTCGTAGACGGTTTTCGGGACTCGAAAAGGAGCGCTTCCGAACTCAAATCGCGTTGGCCTGATACTGCACAGCGCGTCATTGAACAAGCCGATCGGATCTGCGAAGGAAAATTTGATCTACTCGGTTTTACTGATCTGAATTTTGGGGATCCGATCGATTGGCAGTTTGAGCCAATCAGCGGCAAGCGAATCCCGCTCCTGCACTGGAGCAAACTTGATTTTCTCGACGCCGGGATTGCGGGCGACAAAAAGATCGTTTGGGAGTTGAACCGGCACCAGTATTTCATGAAGCTGGGCCGTGCTTACTTGTTAACAGGCAACGACCGATACGCGCGCGTGTTTGTGAATCATCTCGAATCGTGGATGGACTCAAACCCGCCGAAGCTCGGTATCAATTGGGCCAGCAGTCTGGAAGTCGCTTTTCGATCGATCTCGTGGCTGTGGGCGTTCTATTTTTTCAAAGAAGCCGTGCCATCAAACACGATCAGGCGGGCGTTGAAGTTTTTGTATCTTAGCGCGCGGCACCTCGAGTCGTATTTATCGACGTACTTCAGTCCGAACACTCATCTGACGGGTGAGGCGCTCGGACTGTTTTACCTCGGAACATTATTGCCTGAATTTGACGAGGCGAAGCGTTGGCAGAAACTAGGCCAAAGCATTTTGATCGAACAGGTTCCAGTACACGTCAAGCCTGACGGTGTTTATTTCGAACAGTCGAGCTACTACCATCGCTACACGGCAGACTTCTACATTCACTTCATTATCCTTTCGCGCGCAAATGGAATCACACTTCCTAAAACGATTGAAGACGCGTTGAGGTCTTTGTTGGACCACCTGATGTACATCACACGACCTGACGGCTCGACGCCGTTCTTCGGCGACGATGACGGGGGACGTCTGGTGATGCTCGATGCTCGCGCCTGCAACGATTTCCGCGCGTCGCTCGCGAACGGCGCGGCGTTGTTCGCGCGTGGTGACTACAAATTTGTAGCGGGCGATGCCGGGGAAGAGTTGCTGTGGTTGTTTGGGATTGAGGGATTGAAAACCTACGATGCAATCGCGGCGCATAAACCTGAGCAGGAGTCGCGAGCATTTCCTGATGGCGGCTACTTCGTCATGCGCGAAGGCTGGACGCGCGAGTCCAACTATTTGATCTTTGATTGTGGACCACACGGAGCACTGAACTGTGGTCATGCTCATGCCGACGCATTGTCCATCGACTTGGCCGTGAACGGCCGCACGATGCTTGTCGATCCTGGGACCTTCACGTACACCGGATCGAAGGAGCTTCGCGACTGGTTTCGCAGCGCGCAGGCGCACAACACTGTGACTCTAGATGGCCAATCGTCCTCAGTTCCAAACGGGGCGTTCACCTGGAAGTCGATTGGAGAATGCCGGGTACGCGAGTGGATTACGAGCGAGCGGTTTGATTTCGTGTGTGGCGAACAGTCACCGTTCACCCGCAGCATTCTCTTTCTCAAGGGCGAATATTGGATTATTCGCGACACGCTGAAATCACCGGGTGAGCACCGCGTTGAAGTCAGGTTTCAGTTTGATTCCACGGTCGACCCACGATTGGAAAACGAGGAGATCCGCGAATCCAAATCCGGATTCACTATCCGGAGTTTCGGAAATGGTCGCTGGAGCGAGGAAAATCAGTGGGTTTCGCACTGTTATGGTCAGAGGGAGTCTGCCAGAGTCTTCCGGTTCTCGGCGGATTTGAAGAATGGAGACAGCATTTATAGTTTCTTGTTTCCTCAGCAGCACGGCGTGGAATGGAGCGTAAATAGGGTTCCGAGCGAAGACGGAGAGGGATTTGAAGTCTTTGCGGGAAACACTAGGGATCTTGTTATCATTCAACCCGGCAAGTGGTCGATCAATCGCGGTTCACACGAAGTAGAAATAAATGTGCGGCATTAATGGCATAGCAATATCGAGTCGATCTTCCCGCGTGATCTCGCGTGAGGTACTCGAAAAGATGCGCGACGTCGTCACACACCGCGGTCCTGACGACGCCGGTATCTTCATCGATCGCAACGTCGGCCTGGGACATAGACGTCTCAGCATTGTCGACGTTTCCCGCGGTCATCAACCGATGACCAATGAAGATTCGTCGTTGCACATCACTTATAACGGCGAGATTTACAACCACGCCGATTATCGCGAGTCGCTTGAAGCTAAGGGCCACGTTTATCAAACGCACTGCGATACTGAAACTATTCTTCACCTTTACGAAGAACACGGCTCGGCTTGTGTTGATTATCTGCGCGGCATGTTTGCCTTTGCGATATGGGACAAACGCAAACAGGAATTGTTCATTGCACGCGATCGGCTTGGAGTGAAGCCGCTTTATTATGTTCACACTGACGATGGCTCGCTTTACTTCGGTTCCGAAATCAAGACGTTGCTCGAAGCTTGTGCTGTTAAGCCTGAGGTCAACTACGCAGTACTTTCTGACTATCTCGCGAATCATGCTCCGTCCGGCGAGGAAACACTTTTCCTCGGCGTGAAACGACTTTTGCCTGGTCACGTACTGACCTGGCGTGATGGTGCAGTCTCGATCCGTCGTTACTGGGATGTTGATTTCTCGAAGGATGAAGTGGTCCGCGACGATGAGACCTATATCAAACAGTGGTCTGAGCTGTTTCGTGAATCAGTTCGGCTGCGGTTGATGGCCGATGTTCCCCTCGGAATGTTTCTTTCCGGAGGCATCGATTCGTCAGCAATTGCCGCTGTGATGAGCGGCATGGTTAGTGAGCCGATAAAGACATTTTCGGTTGCATTCAAAGAACGCGAAGCCAACGAGTTGGAGTACGCACGACTCGTTGCCGACGCTTTCAAAACCAACCACCACGAGATCATCGTTAGTCCGGAACAGTTCTTCGCCGCGTTGCCGCGTCTTGTCTGGCATGAAGATGAACCGTTGGCTCACCCATCGAGTGTTGCCCTTTACTTTGTCTCGAAACTCGCGTCAGAGCATGTGAAGGTTGTGCTGACGGGCGAAGGAAGCGATGAATTACTCGCCGGCTACGGACGTTATCGTCGAACGATCTGGAACCTAGCCTGGGGTCGCAAGTACAACAAACTTGCTCCATCGATCGCCAGAGATACGATTCGAAAACAGATCGAACGAATGCCCCAGGGCGGTCGCTTGCGTCAGAAGCTAATGCGAACTTTCCTGGTGCTCTCGCCCGAGCTTGAGAGTATTTATTTCGATAACTTCGCGGTCTTTCCGACACCAATGCAACAGCACATGTTCACACGTGAGACGAACGAACGGATACGCAGTATCGATCCTTACGTTGAACTGCGCAGACTCCTGGATCGAGCGAAAGATCTATCGTTCCTCGATGGTTTGCTTTATGCGGATATCAAGACCTATCTCCACGAGTTATTAATGAAGCAGGATCAGATGAGTATGGCTACGTCGGTGGAGAGTCGCGTGCCGTTTCTTGACCATAAACTGGTCGAGTTCACGGCAAAAATGCCTGACACAATGAAGTTGCGGGGCGGCACGACGAAGTATGTGCTGCGCGAAAGCATGAAAGGCGTGTTACCTGAGAAGATCCTTACGCGGCGCAAGATGGGGTTCCCGGTTCCGATTGGCAGTTGGTTTCGCGGACGATTTAAGTCAGTAATACAGGAGTACGTCTTAAGTGAGCGAGCGTTATCACGTGCCATATTTGCGCCTGACTTTGTGCGCAATCTGGTGTCGCTACATCAGGCTGGAGAAGATCACTCGGAACGCCTCTGGTCGCTGGTTAACTTTGAAATGTGGTTACGACGATTTTTCGATGCCGAGGAATTGCCGTCGTCCGAGATTGAACTCGAAAAGAGTTTGGTAGCGTGACGTAAAGATAAAATCCGGGCAAGACGCAAAGGCGCAAAGACAATTCTAAAGATTCTCTGGCTGAAAACCGAACTTCTTCATCCGGTCGACAAGGGCGGAAAGATTCGCAGTTACAACATGCTCAAAGAGCTCAAGCGTAACTGCCACATAACCTACCTCACGCTCGACGATGGAACCGCTGACACAAAGGCACGCGAACTCTCCAGCGAATACTGCCACGAGCTTGTGTGCATTCCCCACCCGCGCCGTGAGAAGTTCACCACCGGGTTTTACGTTGAGCTAATGCTGAATCTCGCTTCCGACTTGCCGTATGCGATCAAGAAATACGAATCATCGGCAATGCGCGAGGAGATTAAAAAGCATGTAGCCGACAAACGTTTCGATGTTCTCGTTTGCGACTTTCTCGCACCTGCTGCGAATGTTCCGGCGAACATCAATTGTCCTACGGTGTTGTTTCAGCACAATGTTGAAGCGATGATTTGGAAGCGTCATTACGAAGTGCAGAAGAGTGCGCCTAAAAAGGCTTATCTTTTTCGCCAGTGGCAGAAGATGC
>Ga0207675_100006170_pt1 | contig 11386 bp, 7 predicted proteins | sample KBSSwiS42_FD_184305 | JGI IMG/M metagenome (GOLD analysis project Ga0207675, IMG submission 184305) | Switchgrass rhizosphere microbial communities from Kellogg Biological Station, Michigan, USA - KBS Switchgrass S4-2 (SPAdes) (version 2) | ecosystem: Host-associated > Plants > Roots >...
CGCACCGCGAGCCGTGGACGCAAAATCATTTTCGCACAACCGCCGACGCGATCGCACCGATGAGGCGAAAAGAGTCTGACCGCAGTGACCCCTGCCGTCTTCTGCGCGTCCAGAACTGACCATCATCCCGAAAGAATGAAGCACATGCGTATCTCGAGTTTGGTGTCCATCGGCGTCCTGATCTTCGGATTCGGCTGCTCCGGCGACGGAATCCAGGAAGAGGAACCCCGGAACGAAACGAAGGCTCAGCTCGGCGACGAGCGCGAGGAGCCCGCTCTCACGGCCGAAGAGAAGGCTTACGTCAACGAGCAACTGGCCGAGCCCGGCACGGCGATCCCCGACAGCGCCTTCGTGGGCCGCATGCTGCAGATGGGCGATGCGTTTCTCGACCTCCAGCCGATGCTAGACCGGCGAGATGAGAAGGGCCGGGTCGTCCTGGACGAGGGTTACATCACCGAACGCGCGGGCGGTGTGTTCGCCTTCTCTCGCCCCCAGACCGGGAGCGAGGTCTGGCTCGTCGTCCCCCAGAGCCTGCGCGCCGCGTTCCAGCAGGCAGTCCAGGACATCGCGAATATCTCCCCCAACGACTGTCTGGACGCCAATTTCGTGAACATCAAGAGCCCGGGCGAGCTGAGCGCTCGCCGAGCCGGCGAGCTGGCGGAATTCGGGCAGATTCTCGACCTGAACATCATGGTGACCGAGGTGCACGCCGATGTCACCCGTTGCCCAGGCCTGGCCGGTTGTGGCGAGTTCCCGACCACGCACACCGTCAATACGCTGCAACCCGTTCCGCAGATCGGCTTTCCGGGAGAAAGCCAGAGGGTCTTTGGCTTCGGCGCCAACGTCTCGATCACACCGACCGATCCGAACCTCCAGTACCTGGTCACCCATGAGTTCCTGCACTCGATGGGCATGGGTCATCCACGCGAAGAGATCAGGTTCAGGAAGGCCCTCATCCCCGGAACGCAGCAGGGGGACGACGGCTTTCTCAGCGTCATGCACGACCGGAACCTGCAGGATGCCGAGGGCAACATCATCAGCAACAGCAACCCCAACGTCTCGCTCACCATCGCCGTGGACGACGCCGACTCCATCGCCACGCTGTACGCACCGCCGTGCGATCTCGGCCCTCGCCAGACTTACATCATCCAAGCGCAGACCACCTGCTTCAACGGAGTTTGCCAGTAACAGACGCGGCCTCGAAAGGCGTTCGGGCTCCCTGCTTGCTCGAACGCCGCGGCCACTGTCTGGCACCGCGGCGGTCAGCAACGCCGAATCAGCGCCGAGAAATGCAGGTGGGCCGGGCCTCAGCCATACGGCAAAGGCGACACTTCGGGGCGCGCCACGCGATCCGCGCTGCGCGGTACGCACACGCTGCACTGGATCGGAACCGCGCGCTGCGGGTGCAACAAGGGGCGTCGGGCGCACCGTATCCGCGCTGCGCGGAAAGCGCTCGAGCCGCATCGGGGCTGCGCGACGGGTGCACCACACGCTGATCAACTGATAGTGTCATCCGCGCTGCGCGGATAACGGCCACCAATCGCCTGCCGGAACTTGCGCGCTCGCGTCGACCCGCAGTCTGCGCCGAGCCGCGCGCGTGGTTCAGCCTGCGGCGCGCCCGCGCGCTCCTGTCGGATGCAGCTCACGCACACGCGCGCTGCGCCGATAACGACAGGAACGGTCCCTTGCCGGCAAAGGTCGCCGTGGAGATGGCGGGGGCCTGATCATCTGGGCCGCATCGGGGCTGGGTGTTGCAGCTGCTGGACGGCGCGCAGCGGGCGCATACTAGGGCGCAGCGCTGAGCTCGAGCGGGCTCAGATCATCCAGGGCTGTTGCACGCGCCGGGGCGGCGCCGGATCGGGGCGCTCTATGACCCCTCGGGATCCCCATCGGCGCTTCAGCGGAGGCGGATGGCACACTGGCCGGCGTGACCGCCGCCGGCTGCACGGTGGGTGTTGCATGCCTCAGACAACCGAGCCCGAGAAGCCCCCAAGAAGAATCAGCCAGGGAAGAAACAATGCTGCGCGACCCCGGAACGTGCGACAGGTCCGCCTGCGCGACGTCTCTCGACTAGCCATGCGAGCACGCCACTTTAGCGCGCGAGTTTACCGGGTGACAGCCAACCAGCCTCCGCACCAGCCGTTCCTTCTGAGGGCAGCCCGCAAAGGTCGCGCGCCAGATTGATACGTTCTCACGGGGCCCGCAGAAATGTTAAGTTTACCGGTCGGTTCTCGATTATCCTCCGCCGACCCCAGCGTCGGATACTCCGCGCACCCCTGTGAACGAGGGCACTGGTGACTTCTCCGGGATACCCTAGCCTGTACGACTCTAGCGATCAGCGGCAGCCTCCGCTGAAACCCGGTGATGAGCTCGCTGGCAAGTACCGCATGGAGAGCGTGCTCGGCGCCGGCGCAATGGGCGTCGTCGTGCGCGCCTGGCACATCGAGCTGGAACAGCCGGTAGCGGTCAAGTTCCTGTACCCGGAGTTTGCCCGCAACGCCGACGGTGCCGAGCGCTTCCGGCGTGAAGCTCGTGCCGCCGCCAAGATCAAGAACCAGCACGTCGCGCGCGTGCTGGACGTGGGCACGCTCGAAGACAAGAACGTCCCGTACATCGTGATGGAGTACCTGGAGGGGTGCGACCTCTCGCACGAGCTGCAAGAGCGCGGCCCGTTACCGGTGGGCGTAGCCGTGAACTACGTGATGCAGGCGTGTGAAGCGGTGGCCGAGGCGCATGAGCGCGGCATCGTCCACCGGGATCTCAAGCCGGCCAATCTGTTCCTCACCAGCGGGGCGCACGGTGAGCGCATGATCAAGGTCCTGGACTTCGGGATCTCGAAGGTCAACGGCGGCGCCCAGCAGTTCTCGCTGACGGATACGGCCACGTTGATGGGCTCGCCGGCGTACATGTCACCCGAGCAGCTCGAGTCCTCTCGCAACGTGGACGGACGCGCCGATATCTGGTCCCTGGGCGTGATCCTGCACGAGTTGATCCTCGGGCGCGTGCCGTTTCACGGCGAAAGTGTGCCGCAGCTGGTGCGCTCGATTCTGTCCGGCACTCGCAGCACGCTCGTGGATCTCGACGCCGGCTTGCTCGCGCTCGAGACCGTGGTGGCCCGCTGCCTGTCTCAGGAGCGCGATCAGCGCTTCGAGAGCGTCAGCGCGCTGCGCGAGGCATTGCGCCCGTTCGCCGAGAGCAGCTCGAGCTCGAACCCTTCGCTCTCGTCCGAGCGGCAGGACCGAGGTCGATCGAATCCAGCGGCCGTGTCAGGCGGCTCGGCCACGCCCAGCGAGCCTGGCCCTGCCACGCAAGGGCTTCCGGATCGCGAAGCGACAGGAGGAACGCAAGTGCCGAGTGCTTGGGGCAACACTCAACGCGGGCGCCATCGCCCCTGGCAGCGCCGCGGCATCCCGCTCGCTCTGCTCCTGGGTCTGGTGGGTGTCGGAGCGTACTGGGCTTCGAACCTTACTTCGTCCAGCCGGCCGAGTGCCCTTCCCTCCGAGAGCCAGGCCTCCAATGCGCCCGGGCCCGCTCAGGGAGAGAGCACTGCCAAGGCGGAAGCGCCGGCGGTGACGTCGTCCTCGGAGGTCGCTCTCGCGGCTCAGCCGATGGCGCCACCCGCGGGGAAGGAACCCGCCCCCGAGGCGACGGCGGAGCGCCTCGCCGTCGACCTGGGCGCGACCACGGAGAAGCCCCAGCAGGAGCAGCCGCCGACGCAGAGCGGCGAGAGCACGATCCGGGTCGTGCCCGCGGCAGCAAGCCCCCAGCCCATCCGGGTGGCCGCCGGCGACGCAACGTCCAGCCAGCGCCCGCCCCCGGCTGCCAGCAACACGCCCAAGGCGACTCGTGCGGCGCCCAAGCCGGAGGCTGCGAGCGCTGCGGAGGCAAACCGACCCCAGCCCCGAGCGAATGAGCCGGAATCCAGCGACAAACCCACGCCGGAGCCGTCTACTCGCGGAGCGGTCGACATGCCGGAGTTTGGCGGAAGGGATTAGATCTGTGCCCGCACGCGCGCCTCACCGCCACGTGCCGCTATCGCCTTCGCGCCGTGTCGTTGTAGAACCTGTCGGCGTCGAGAACACGGATGATGCGACTACATCGGAGTGCAAGGTCATACGGCATCTCGCTCGTGTCGCTGCTGCTGGTGCTCGCCGCACCGGGGGCCGCGCAGACGCAGCCGGATACGCAGCAAAAGGCCGCGGCAGAAGCCCTGTTCGACGAGGGCCGCCAGTTGTTTGCGCAGGGCCAAATTGAAGCCGCATGCCGCAAGTTCGAGCAAAGCCAGGAAGTCGTCCCGGGCGTGGGCATTCTGCTCTACCTCGGTGATTGTTACGAACGCGTCGGCAGGTTGGCGAGCGCCTGGACCATGTTCCGTTCGGCAGCTTCCAAGGCGACGGGAGCGGGCCAGGCCGACCGTGCCCGCACCGCCGACGAGCGCGCGCGCAAGCTGAGTCTCCGGCTGTCCAAGCTCGTGCTCCTGGTGCCTCCGGACGACCAGACCATCGGCTTCGAGCTGTTGCTGAATGGTCGCGGGATTCCTCCGGCGCTGTTTGGCGTGCCCTTTCCGGTGGACCCCGGCCTGCATCAGATCACGGCGCGCGCTCCTGGCCGCGCCAGCTGGACGGGTACTGTCGAGATCCAGCCGAACGCCGAGAGCCGCAGCGTCCAGATCCCGCTGCTCGGGGCTGGCGGCGTGGCGGGGCAGCTCGAGTCGACGCCGCCCCAGGCGGCAGCGGCCTCGGCGAATGGCAGCCCGAAGAGCGACGCGCCGCAACGCTTCGAGCGCGGCCCCGATCACACGGCCAGCTATCTGCTCGGGGGCGCCGGTATAGTGGCCATCGGCGTAGGGGCGGTCTTCGGCTTGCGCGCCGCGGACAAGGACGAGGAGTCGAAGAACGACTGTCCCTCGGACTGCATCACGCCGAAAGCGGCCGACCTGAACGAGTCAGCCCGCAACTCGGCGCTGATTGCGAACATCTCGTACGGCGTCGGAGCGGCGGCGCTGCTCACGAGCGCCTGCCTGTGGTTCTTCAGCGGATCGGGCTCGGAGTCCGCTGCTCGGGATACGTCCGGGCTCGGGTTCGATGCCAGTCTGGGGACGAGCCACGGCTTCGTCTCCGTCACGGGCAGCTTTTGATGCAACGTCCTTCGCTGCGGGGCTTTTGATGCAACGTCCTTCGATGTGGGGCTTTTGATGCAACGTCCTTTGCTGCAGGGTCGCTCGGGCTCTCGCAGGGTCTCGACGATCGGCTGGCGGCTCGCGCTCGGCGCGAGCGGGCTCGTGCTCGCCCTCGGCGCCTGCCTGATCGATGAGCGCCAGTACGACCAGCAGCTGGCAGATTGCACCTACTACTGCGGCCAGATGGAGACACGCTGCGGGGAACCGTTCAATGTGTACGACCGCCCCGGAGCGTGCATGGCGGTCTGCATGCTGATGGACGAGGGAGACACTCTCGGCGGAGCCGATGAGAACACGGTCGCCTGCCGCGTCCGCAAGCTGCGGCAGCCGGGTTTCGAGCCCTCCACGGATTGTGCCCAGGTCGGCCCGGGCAGCAACGACGCCTGTGGCACGAACTGCGAAGCACTGTGCAGCCTGCGTGCGCGGGTATGCGGCCCGATCAAGGGGCAAGACGTGATGGCGGACATCGTCAGCTACGATGTCTGCATGCACAATTGCGAGGCCCTCCCGGACCTGGGCAGCTTCGACGCAAACCGCGATCGCTTCGGCGACAGCGTGCAATGTCGTCTGATTCACGTCTCGGAGTCTGCCATCAGTCATGAGCTGGCCCTGACGCACTGCTCGCACTCGCAGACCATCCCGGTTCGGGGGGAAGACAGGGACCTGGTACCCTGCTCGGATCCGCCAGCGCCGGAGCTGACGAAGGAAGCCGACTGCCAGAAGTACTGCACCCTGACGATGGGAGCCTGCGACAACGACTTCGCTGTCTACGACAGCGCGGCGCAGTGCATGTCCGTGTGCCGCCTGCTCGATCAGGGCGAGCCTGGAGACGAGAGCGGCGACACCATCCGCTGCCGCCGCTATCACTCCTACAACGCCCTGGGCAGGCCCCAGGAGCACTGCACCCATGCCGGGCCTACGGGCGATGGTCACTGCGGTGGCGGCAACTGCCCGGACTACTGCCGGATCGCGCGCCAAGCCTGTCCCGCGCAATTTGAGGCCAAATACGGACCCGACGCCAACCTGCTGGGCTCGACCGACTGCGAGACGGAGTGCAAATCGCTGGAGGGCGCGGGCAGCGACGGGTTTCGTGACGCCACGGTTCGTTACAACACGATGACCCCGCCGCAGGGCAACACGGTCTTGTGCCGGACATACCACGCCGTCCAGGCGCTGGCGGCACCGAACGACATGCTCCACTGCCCGGCGGCGCTCGGGCTATCGGGCGATTGTCTATAGCCGCGCGGCCGCGGCGCTCACGGCTGACGAAAGCGGCGCTCTCGGCGCGCGGCGAACTGTTCGGCGCTGTCCTGCTCGGCCAGGTACTTCTCGGCAGCGGCTTGTTGGCGAGCTGTGCGCCCCATGCGGCGGAGCTGCGGCTCGACGCGGGCAGTGAACCGCGCCTCGAGACGTTGCCCACGCTCTCGGCGCGACTGTCGCTGACGCGCGCGCCGGCGCCCTTCGCGGCGGTGGTGGCGGCGCGCGCCAACGGGCTCGTGGGCAGCGCACTCGAGCCCGGCAGCAGTGCTCTTGCCTGGCAGCGAGACGCGCGGCTGGCAGAGCCGCCGCTGCTCGCCCAACGGCTCGTGGTGTACGGGGAAGAGTCGCGGCTGGTGGCACTGGACGCGGCGACCGGTGCGCTGCTCTGGTCGCTGCGGCGTGCAGGCGAGCACCTGGACGCGGTGGCGGACGACGGCGAGCTCAGCGCGCTCGTGCTGTCGAGCGCGAGCCGCGACCAACGCTGGCTGCGCGTGGTCGATCGCAGCGGACGCGAGCGCTCGAACATCCAGGCTGCCGAGCTCGGATCGCCTGCGCTGATCGCCGGCACGCTGCTCCTGCCGTGGGGCGGTCGCTTCCTGTCGGCCGTGGACGCCGACTCCGGCGCCGAGCTCGGTCGCTCCGGGGTCGCGGCGGGGCTCGGGCACGTACTCTGGGTAGCGGGTGATCTGTTCCTCGCCGGGCCGCCCTGGCTCGGGCTGAGCCGCGCGCCGGGCGCGCTGCACGCGCTGCCGGCCAGGCCCTTACCGGGGCACGTCGAGCTCGGCGCGGCGTCGATCGCGCCGGGCTCGGACCCGGACACCACGCGGCTGTTCGTGCATCCGCCGGCTGAAGCCGCGGCCGCGCCGCGCTGGTACCTGGCGACGTATGGCCGCCTGGCGATGAGCTTCGAGGGCAGCCGCGGCAGCCTGCAATGGGTGCGAGTGCTGCCCGCTGCGATCCTGGCAGCCGCCGCGGGTCCCGACAGCTTCGCGTTGTGCGATGCGAGCGGCTCCGTACGCATCCTCTCTGCGGACGCTGCGCGCAGCCTCGGGCAGCTGCGGCTCGGGCGCACGCAGCGCGCTGCTTCGGCTTTTCAGAGCTGCGCGCTCGGCGCGAGCCGTGGCTGGCCGCTCGCCGGGGGCGCCGTGGCGCCCTCGGCAGGCGCAGAGCGAGAGCCGGAAGCGCTGGTCGATCAACTCGCGCACGTGCTCGCGCTGTCGGCCCCGGATCTGGCCAGTGCGCAGCGCTTTCTGGCGCGCGAGCTGGCGATACGGCCCGAGCCGGAGGCCACCCGCGCGTTGATCGCGCTCGCCGCACGCCACAGCGGCGACCCGATCTTGCAGTCCGAGGCCGAGGATCTGCTGGCGACTCGCCGGAACGGCGAAGATTTCATGCTGCAGGTGCTAGAGCGATCCGGACCACGGTCCGCCGATCCGGTCGCACGTGCCCCACTGGCGGCGCTGGCCGACGCGCTCGAAGCCCTGGGAGAACGGCGCGCGGCTCCGCTGCTGGCGGCGCAGATGAACCAGCTGGGGCACTCTCCGCTCGCCCTGGCCCGCGTGGCCCGCGCTCTGGAGAAACTGGCGACGGAGGCTGAATATGCTCCGTTGCGAGTGTTCTTTTCCGTACATCGCACCAGCGCCGACCAACCCGAGCTGGTGGAGGCAGTGGTCTCCGTGGGCCGCACGTTGCTGCGCATCGGAGCAGCGCCAGGTCGCCGATTGGTGCAGTTGGCTACCCGCGACCCCCTGACGTCGCCGGGGGTGCGAGCGGAGTTGGAGCCGGAGCTCCAGCGGCCGTAGCGCAGCAATGGGCCTGGACTCGCGATTAGCCCCTGGACTCAAAGGAGGATAGAGTTATCAACGCATTGCGGCCCGCGGCAGGTCGCCCGCCGCTGAACGCAACGCATCACGATCATGAACGAGCAACTCGCGTCTGCCGCGCTGTACTTCAGCCTGGTCGCCTACTCGACCGCCGCGACCTTGTATTTCGTGGACTTGGCCCGGCGCGAATACAGCCCGGACGGCAACCTGTGGGCCTCCCGCGTGCTGGTGGTGGGCGCCGTGATCCATGCCTTGCAGATCACGCTCGCGAGCTTCGTCACCAAGACCTGCCCGGTCCAGTCGCTGCCCTTCGCCCTCGACCTGAGCGCGCTCTTGACGGTGCTGGCCTACATCTTGATCCGTCGGCGCTGGCGCGTGGACGCCATGGGAGTGGCCGTGGTGCCGATCGCGCTCGCGTTCCTGGTGGGCGGGCAATTCGTGGGCAGCGGGCCCACCGCCGAGAACCTGCCGCGCGGGCTGCTCGCCGTGCACATCGCCTCGAACCTGATGGGGCTCGGTCTGTTTTTGCTCGCTGGAGCCGCGGGCGCCTTCTACATCGTGCAGGAGCGGCGTTTGAAGGCCAAGCGCATGCCCTCGCGCTTGCCGGCGCTCGATGCACTCGACATCACCGAGCACCGACTGCTGCTCGCCGGCTTCCCCCTGCAGACGCTGGGTGCGATCAGCGGTGCCGCCTTTCTGACGGACCTGCACATGACCCAGACGCAACTGCTGCAGGTGATCCTGGCGTACGGTACCTGGCTGCTGATCGCCACGGTGCTGCTGCTGCGCGCCGTGCTCGGCTGGCACGGGCGCCGCACCGCATATGGCACCGTGGCCGGCGCAGCCTGCGTGATGCTGGTGCTCTTCATCTACATCCTGCGCGGCACGGGAGCCTGAGCGCGAGCATGTTCGCTGTCATCGGCCTGTCTCATCACACGGCGCCCATCGAGGTGCGCGAGCGCATGGCGCTCGAGCGCGAGCAGATCGAGGCCCTGCTCAAGCAACTCGTGGCTCAGCCCGAGATCGACGAGGCTCTGGTGCTCTCCACCTGTAATCGGGTGGAGGTGATGGCGTGCGCCGCCGCGGGCGTGGAGCCCGAGCAGCTGGACCGTGCGGTGCGCTCGCAACTGAACGTTTTTGCCGAGGCGCTGAGCCCGTACCTGTATGGCCATGTCGGCCCGAACGGTCTCCGGCATCTGTTCCGCGTGGCCTGCTCGCTCGACTCCCTGGTGGTCGGGGAACCGCAGATCCTCGGGCAGCTGAAGCAATCGGTCGAGCTGGCGCAGGGGGTCGGCACGGTCGGCCCCGTCCTGCGCCGCGCCACCACGCATGCGATCCGCACCGCCAAGCGCGTGCGTAACGAAACCTCACTGGGCGTCGGCCAGGTCTCGGTGCCGAGCGTGGCGGTCGATCTCACGCGGCGCATCTTCGGAGACCTGAAGGGGCGCAAGGCCGCGCTGCTCGGTCTGGGAGAGATGGGCCAGCTCGTGGCCAAGCAGCTCGGCGCCGAGGGCGCCCAGCTGATCGCGCTCGGCCGGCAACCGGACAAGGTGGCGGCCCTGGCCCAGGCGCTCGGCGCCACTCCGCGCAGCCTGGCGGAGCTCGAGCAGACCTTGCTCGAGGTGGACGTGCTGGTGGCCATGACCAGCGCCCACGGCTACGTGGTCGAGCACGACATGGTGGCGCGGCTGGTGCGGCAGCGCCGGGGGCGGGCGCTGTTTTTCGTGGATCTGTCGGTGCCGCGCAACATCGATCCGCGCCTGGACGGCCTGGACGACGTCTTTCTCTACAACATCGACGACCTGTCGCAGATCGTGCACGACGCGAAGTCGAACCGCCAAGGGGAGGCCGATCGCGCCGAGCTGATCGTGATGGAGGAAACGCGCAACTTCGAGCGCGTCACGTCCGCCGAGTCGGTCACGCCCACGGTGGTCGCGCTGCGCCGCCGGCTGCGCGAGGCGCTGCGCGCCGAGCACGACAAGAGCCAGCGCACCAAGCTCCGGCATCTGCCCCAGGACGACCACGATTCGATCCAGCGCATGCATGAGTCCGCCGTGAACAAGATCTTGCACGCAGCGACCACGCGACTGCGCGAAGCGGCCTCCAATCCGGCGGAGGCGCCCCAGCTCGAAGCGTGGGTCGGCGCCTTGACGGAGCTCTTCGGACTCGATAGCGAGGAACCCATGCCAGCGCGCGCTGATAGCATTCCGCCGAAAGGTGGCAGTCCGGAACCCGGCAAGCCGGAGGGCGCCAAGGAGGCGGGCACGGAGCGTCGCGAAGCGCGTACGCCCCCTGCCGCAGGCACCGGCCGAGCGAGCGAGCGAGCGGGCGAGGCGGGATGAGCGACGACGAGTCGAAAGCGCCCGACAGCAGGCGCGCCGTCACGGTAGCGACGCGCAAGAGCGCGCTCGCGCTCGCGCAATCGCGCGCCTGGATGGCCGAGCTGCGGCAGAAGACGCGGGTCGAAACCCGCGAGCTGCTCGTGGTCACCACCGGCGACCGGATCACCGATCGGTCTCTGCAAGACATCGGTGGCAAGGGACTCTTCCTCAAGGAGATCGAGGAAGCCCTGCTGGCGCGGGAAGCCGATCTCGCCGTGCATTCGCTCAAGGACGTGCCGGCGCAGCTCGCCTCCGGGCTGGCTCTCGGTTGCGTGCCCGTGCGCGAAGATCCGCGGGACGCGATCCGCACGCGCACGGGTTGCAAATTCATGGAGCTGCCCGTGGGCGCGCGCGTGGGAACGTCTTCACTGCGGCGCAGCGTGCAGCTGCGGGCACTCCGCCCCGACCTGGAATTCGTACCGTTGCGCGGCAACGTCGACACGCGCCTGCGGCGCTGCGACGAGGGCGCGGTGGACGCCGTGGTGCTGGCGCACGCCGGCCTGCGCCGGCTCGGCCTCGCCGACCAGGTGACGGAGCTGCTGTCTCTGGATGTGTGCATTCCCGCGGTCGGTCAGGGTGCGCTCGGGATCGAAATCCGCTCGGGGGACGACGCCATCTTGAGTCTGGTGTCGGAGCTCGAGGATATTGAAACGGCCATCGCGACGGCGACCGAGCGCGGTGTGCTGATCGCCGTGGATGGCAGCTGCCAGATCCCCGTCGCTGCGCACGCGGAGCACATCGGC
>Ga0207675_100006171_pt1 | contig 11386 bp, 8 predicted proteins | sample KBSSwiS42_FD_184305 | JGI IMG/M metagenome (GOLD analysis project Ga0207675, IMG submission 184305) | Switchgrass rhizosphere microbial communities from Kellogg Biological Station, Michigan, USA - KBS Switchgrass S4-2 (SPAdes) (version 2) | ecosystem: Host-associated > Plants > Roots >...
GCGCGATCTTGTTGATGGCCAAGGCGATGGAGGAGGTCGGGACGTCGACGATGACGTCGACCTTGCCGATATCGAACCATTCGCGCGCGATCTTCGCGCCCACCTCCAGGTTGTTGCGATGGTCGGCGAAGACGATCTCGACCTTGATGCCTTTGGCCGCGGCGTCGAAGTCCTCGACCGCCATGAGCGCGGCCACTCTCGACCCGGGCCCCGCGAACGGAGCGTACGGCCCGGACTCGTCGTTCAGGACGCCGATCCTGACGATTCCGTCGGAGATCTGGGCATCGACTTGCGCCGGAGCGACGTTCAGCAGCACGCAGAGGGTCGCGACCGCCGCGACGTACTTGCGGGATTTGCGTCCGACCGGCTTAGCCTGGACTCCGCCTCTCGATCGTGGAGACACCGCGGAAGTGATGATTCCCCCTCATGCCGCTGGCCGAATGTTGCCCGGAGTAGGTGGAAATGCCAAGGGGCGTGTCTGGGATCGAACAGTGCTGCCTCGACACGGAAGGTGGCAAAGCTGGCCGTCGCAGGTCGGTTGTAGCGAAGAGTTAGGCTCCCCGCCCGTTATGGATTCGAGGCGCATCACTGAACAATCTCGTCGGCCCGTTGCAGGACGGATCGCGGGATCGTTAGGCCAAGCGTCTTGGCCGTCTTGGTGTTTATTACAAGTTCGTACCGGCTCGGTTGAATGACCGGAAGCTCTGATGGCTTGGCACCGCGAAGAATGCGATCCAGGTAGTCGACGAAACCCTGTCCCAGCAAGACTCGCTCGGACGTTGAGGGTCCATAGGACAAGAGCCCACCGGCTTCGACATAGCTGCGGTGATTGCTGGCGAACGGAAGGCCATTGCGTAGAGCGAATTCGGCCACGCGACCCCGTACCGCAGTCACCTGCCATCCGCCGCCCGTGATCGCCTGTGCCCTCCAAGCGATGATTTCCTCGAACACCTTGTCGATGTCGGCCGGCGCGGGAACAAAGTGAAGCCGCGTAGAAAAACCAAGTCCCGCCGCCGCGCGTTCGTACATTTGGGCTAGGTCAAAGCGGCCTCCAGCCACGGTCTCTGCGAACCGAGTGTCTCCGCCCCATAGCCAGGAAAGGCGTTCGCCGCGAACGATAGCTCGCAAGAACTCCAGCCTCTTCGTGGCGACCTCTGTCCCCGCATGCTGGGCAATGCCAGTCAGGTTTCTTCCCGGCCTGGAGAACGACTCGATCAGCCCTTGCTCCACCGGCGTCAAGGCTCCATTAAACAAGATCGGGATGCTCTGAGTCGCGCGCGCAGCGGCGACCATTGCGGTTTCGTCTTCGCACAGGATGACGTCGACGCCCTTGCGAACGAGGTCTTCGGCTAATGCGGACAGGCGCTCGGCCTTCCAGTTCGCATAGGCTCGCTCGATGACGATGTTGTCGCCGAGAATCCAACCCTTCTTGCTCAACGCGTCCCAGAAGGAGCGCTCATGTTCGAGGGGCTTGCCAGGGTCAGCTTTCTCGGGACCGGCTCCCAATGAGAGTTCGCCGATACGCTTAGGTTTCGCCCGCATGGGTGCCTGCGCAAGTACACGCGATGCGGCTGAAAGCGCTGGCAGTATCGCCAAGACGTCACGTCTTGTGGTCATCTGTCACCCCGCCCAGGTCAGCGCCCACCGTTCTAGAAGATTGGCGAAGGCGCGATCGCGACTGTTTGCCAGAAGTCCGGGTCATGGCCGTAGAAGAGCCGGGCCCCTCTGTCGCGCAGTTGACGAATTCGAAGCAGGCTATCCAGCATCTGCCGTCGGTCAAATCCGGCAACAGGCAGCCGCAGCTCCTCCAAGCTGCGTCTCAGGTAACAGGCATCCCCGCACAAGAGGGTCTCTTGTGAACCGTGACGCAGTCGCAGCGACTGGTGTCCGGGGGTGTGCCCGTAAGTCGGGACACAGACGACGCTGCCGTCCCCGAAGACGTCGTGCTCCCCCTCGACGAGCTGCAGGTCGTGGCCGTGATCGTAGTCTGCCGGTATGTAGCCGTTGCGCGCGATCAGATCCGAGTCATGGGCTGCGCGCCACTCCTTCTCCTGCAACACAACCCGAGCGTCGGCGATCTGTTCGTTGCCGCCGGCGTGATCCCAATGCAGGTGGGAATTGACGAGCAAGTCGATGTCCGCAGGGCAGAGGTCCAGTTTCTCCAGTTGGGTTGCGATTTCCTCGCCAGGACTGAAGTGCACAGTGAAGTATTTCGAGGCGTCGCCAATCCTCGTCTTGAAGTCGGTCTGCGTGTCGATATGCAGGCCGCTGTCGAACAACATGCGGCCCTTCGGATGCTCGACCAGGTAACAGGGTACCGGCACTTTCAACTTGCCCTTTTCTCCCTCGAGAAACAAGCCGAGCGGAAGCGTCAGCCAGCCGGCGGTGAACGCATACACCTTGAGCGTCTTCGGAAGCATTTGCGACTCCTGATGGGGACGCCGGGAGGGAGGCGCACGTACACCAGCTTCTAGCGGCCAGAGCTACTTGCGCGCCTCGAGCACCAAGTTGAAAGGTGTCTCGGTCGCGCGGCGGAAGCGGGAGAAGCCTGCCTCAGCGAAAACATGCCTCAGCCGGCGTTCGCCAGCCTGCGCGCCCAGCCCCAGCTTGACCTCCTGTGACAGTGAGTTGGGCGTGCAGATGCAAGTCGACGCCGCGTAGAACATCCGGCCCACAGGATTGAGGTTCTCGTCGAGATCGTCGTTTGCAAAGGGCTCGACCAACAGCACTGTGCCTCCCGGCTTCAATGCCTCGTGCGCGCGCTTGGCCGCCCCGACGGGGTCGCCCATGTCGTGCAGGCAGTCGAAGAAGCACACCAGGTCGAAATCGCTGCCCGGGAAATTGCGTGCAGTCGCTTGAGTAAACTCCACCCGGTCGCCAAGGGCGGCTTCCGCCGCGCGCTGACGCGCCTGCTCGATCGAACGGTCGTGGAAGTCGAATCCGTGGAACGTCGACTTCGGATATGCCTTCGCCATGATCAACGTCGACGCACCATGACCGCAGCCGATGTCGGCGACTTTGGCGCCCTGTTCGAGCCGGGGCACCACGCCGTCAAGCGCCGGCAGCCACTCGCTGACCAGGTGAGCGCGATAGCCGGGCCGGAAGAAGCGCTCGGTGCCGGAGAAGAGGCAGGGATGGTGATCGGCCCACGACAGCGCGCCGTCACCACGCATCGCGGTGACCACCTTGTCCTTGTCGAAGTACATGCTGGCAAGCACGACTGCTCCGCCGGCCACGTAGACCGGCGAGTCCTCGTGCGCCAGCGCCATGGCCTGCTCTTCGGGCAGCCTGAACCGGCCCTGATCGTGTTCGACATAGCCGCTCGCCGCCTGACCGCTGAGCCACTCACGAACGAGCCGGGCGTTGCAGCTGGTGCGCTCGGCTAGTTGCTCTGGGGTAATCGGGTTGCCGTCGGCCATCGCCCGGTACAACCCCAGTTCCTCACCAAGAATCACATTGGCCATGATGGCCGCGCCACCCATGTCGACGACGAGCTTGCCCATGAACTCGCCAAGTTTCGCTTCGTCCATTGGATCGTCCCTTCCGCGGACCTAATGACAATCGGCGCGCGTGGCCCGCGACTCGGCCGATGACTGCACCACCCGGTGCGCCTAGGATTTCATACCGCCGAGTTGAACAGGTCAACGTGAGATCGGTGTCACCCTTGGACCGCCAGCACAATTGCCCAGGCATCGAGGCATCGACACGCCACTGATGCCTGCGTGCAAGTCTTGGTGCGACTGCGCAGCCCCACGAGTCGCAAGGGCTGCGTCCGGCAGTCGGAATCAACGAACTACCCGGCTCTGATCGACCCAATGCGGTCCTGCACGTCGCGCAAGTCGGCGCCCGAAACCTGCCTTCACCAACTCAGACCCACCGCTTCACCGCGTCGGCGATATCGCTCGGAGCGCGTACTGGCGATCATGCGGGTCGAGACGCGCACCGCGATGCAGCAGTACGGAGTACGGTTGGTAAAGGAAGCTCAGCCCCAACTTCGTGCGCCGGGCCACTGAGGCGCGTCACACCGCTCGATCCGCGAGCGCCGGAAGGAAGCTCGCATCGAACACCTGGTCGACCGCGAAGGCCGCGGCGCCGGGTCCGGCGATTTGTGCGGCGAGGCGGCGTAGTCGCGCGGGATCCACCATGCCCAGACCCTGCGCACGCACCGGCGGCGTGAGGACCTGGCGCTCCCGGATCCAATCGAAGCGCTCGAGCTCGGTGGCCTTGTCGATGCGCGGGTCGACCTTCGCGAGGGCATCGACGGCTTCCTGCGGAACCTTGATCGCGTCACGCCAGCCGCGGGCACATGCGCGCACCACGGACGCAATACGCTCCCGCTGCTCGCGCAACATCCGCTGCGATACCACGATGCCGTTCGAATACAGCTCGAGCCCGCCGTCGGCGTAGTACATGAAGGCGAGCTCTTCGAGCTTCGCGCCCATCTCCCTCAGCTTGTAGAAGATGGTGGTGTCGAAGCCCACCGCGCCGTCGCCCTCGCGGCGGAACATCCGGGCCTCCCGATCCTCCAGCCCGGATTCGACGACCCTGACGGCGTCCCGCGCCACGCCCGCCGCACGCAGGAACGGCTGGAACATCTGAAACGCCCCATCGCCCGGCGTCGCGATGATGGATTTCCCTGCGAGGTCGACGGGCTTGCGGATGCCACTCGTCTTCCAGGTGACGATGCAGGCGGGCGAGCGGTCGAAGATCGTGAAGAGGTAGACGGGGGAAGGTTCCTTGCTCTGCATTGCGGCTCGCATGTTCACCGAGCCGTCCACGAAGCCGAAGTCGAACTCATTCGTCGACACGCGCCGGATCGCGTCCGTCGCATTCTTCGAAAGAGACATCGTGACGGCGATGCCTTCCTCGGCAAAATACCCCTTCTCCTGCGCCAGAAGGAATGGCGCATTCGAAGCGTCGTAAGGGGCACGATTGAGCGCGAGCTTGACCGCGACCCGTGCGCCCTGCGCGTTCGCTTGCGGCAGGCTCCACGCGATCGAGGCGGCCCCTAATGCTCGTAGCAGATGACGGCGATTCATGGGACTTGCACTCCTCAGGCCGGAACCACCGAGTACGGTGCAGCGGCGCACAACACGCCGCTGCGTGAACGGATCATCGGGCGTGGCGCGATGCAGACAACGCCCTACACGGCGGCGAAGCCGCTGTGGAATTTCCTATCGATGGAAAGGTTACGCCGAACATGTCCGTCGTGTCCGGGCTCTCCGTCGCCTTGGGCCGATCAGCGCTTCTCGACCGGCTCCATCCCGTTGTTCTTGATCGCCGTGCCGGCGCGCTCGGAGACAAGGAATGCAATCAATTGCCTGGAAGCTTCAACTTCCGTCGAGCCTGCGACGATGGCTGCGGCAAAAGTCTGGACCAGCTGGAGCTCCGCGGGAATGCGGCCGACGAAGTCGAGCCCCGGCACATGCAGGAGCTCGCTGATCGGCTGAACGACGATGCCGGCATCGCCGGATGCGACCAACGCGGCGGACTGCGAGCCGCGCGGCATGATCTTTGTGTCAATCTTGTCGGCGATTCCGAGTCGCGGGAAAAGCTCGGTCGTCAAGTAGATGCCACTCGTGCTCGCCGGGACAGCGACCACCCGAGCGCCGACCAGTGCCTGCCTGAAGGCCTCGACAGTGCTGACGTCCGGTTTGGGTGTCCCCGAGCGCACGGACACGCCGAGGGCGGCCCGTGCGAGGTCGACATCGGTCGCAGCGAGGATGCGGCCCGCCGCGATCAGTTCGGTGAGACCTTCTCTCGAGAGAATCGCCACGTCGGCAGGGACACCGCGGCCTAGCTGGGCGGCGATGGTTTCCGGCCCCTTTCCCTGGGAGGAGCCGGAAAGGGTGGTGACCGTGATGCCAGTCGAGCGTTCGAACTCTGGGAGGACCTGCCGGTATGCGGTCGAGAATCCGCCCGAGATGATCACTTTGAGCTGCGCGCGTGCGGAGATCGGATATGCCAAAAGGGTCGCGACTGCGGCCACGAGCACACTGACAAAGCTCTGCCGGATGAGAGAGCGAGCATTCATCATCCGTGCCCCCTTTCGTACCAACCTAGTAGGGGTAGCAGTGTGCGCCGTGACACGGCGCGATTCTGCGCCCTAACAACGGGCGCCTTCAGGAATCGCCGACGGCGCTGACTGGCAGCGGGCAACAGAAGACCCGCAAGCTGACCCACACGAAGCCCGCTTCTGCCCGATAGCAGTCAGTCGCTATCGTCCGCCGCGGGCCACTTGGGCGAAAGTCGCCTCTGTGGGGAAAGCACCGGCCCGGCGCTTTCGCGCCTCAGGCCGACGCGAGGTTGACGATGCGCGCAAACAGCTGGCGATATTCGCGGTGCGCGCCGTTGAAGTTCGGGTCGCGATTGGTGGCGAAGGCCTGGTCGATCGCCTCCCAGTCCTCGGCGAGCAGGAAACGCTGCGCCGCAGGAAGGATGACGCCTTCCTCGCGTCCGAGGTGGTCCCACAGGAAGCGTGCGTAGCCGGCCACTCCCTCTTCGAGCGCGAGCGTGGCCTGCACCCGCTCGGCACCCTCGGCGGTTGCGAGGGCTTCGACGTACCGCTCGAGCGCGGCGACCAGCTCGTGGTCGCGGTGGTGCTGGCGCTCGAGCTCGTCGAGCTCGGCATCGCAGCTGGAGGTGCGCTCGCGCAGGCGGCGAAACAGGTGCTGTTCTTCCTTGGGATGGTGCAGCTCGACCGGAAACTGCCGCACGTAACGAACGATCGCCCGCATCAGCGCCGGATCGGCGCCGCTGCCGGCGCGGCGCGCCGCTGCGAGGGCATGCATCCAGGCATGCATCACCGCAGCCAGCGAACGGTGCTCGTCGCGAATGATGCCGATCGCTCGGGCCGGCACGGCCGGCTCGCCGATCGACGAGATCAGCACCGGCAGGTGGGCGTTCATCAGCACCTCGAGCATCTCGGACAGGAGTGCCATTCCGAGCTTGCCGTGGCGGCCGTGCGACGCCATGAAGATCAGGTCGCAGCCGCCTTCCCGCGCCGCGTCGACGATGGCTTGCGCCGGCTTGTCGCTGACGACCTGGCGCGACTCGCACGGCACGCCGAGCGCGCGCGCAGCGGCTTCGGCCTTGGCCAGCAGCTCCTGCGCCTTGCCGTGAGAGGCGTATTCGTATTCGTCGGGGGCGGTCAGGCGCAACACGTCCGCCTCGCCGCGCAGCGAGCTCGCGTCATCGGCGACGGCGTGGAAGAACGTGACGCGCGCGCCGACCGAGCATGCGAGGGCGACTGCGTTGCCGACGACGGAGATCGACAGGTCGGTGTCATCGACGGGGACGAGCAGGTGGCGGTACATGGAGGACCTTTGATGCGACTGCGTCGATGCTAGGCAGCGGATTCGCGCCGTTCCCTCCCCGTCGCAGGGGGGCTGCATCCCTCATTGCTGCGCCGCCTGCGCTTACCATCGCCTTCCGAAGCCGACGGCAGCCGGCCCCTTGTGGGGGCCGGCCGTCGTCCCGGAATGCCGTGGCCCATCGCCCCCCTGCCCTCGCTGGCGTCGCCGACGACCTCTTGCTGAAGGTCACGCCACCGCGTGTGCCCCGGCATCAGATCGCCCGTCCCCGCCTGCAATCCGACCACGAGCGCCTGCGCGACCACCCGGTCATCCTGGTGCAGGCGCCGGCCGGCTACGGCAAGACCTCGCTGATCGCCCAATGGCGGCGCGAGCATCTGGCGCAAGGCCGCGTGGTGGCGTGGTTGTCGGCGCAGCCGGCGGACAACGTGGCGCGCTTCGTCCAGATGCTGGCGCTGGCGGTTCGGGCCGCGGCCGGCCGCCCGACATTCGGCCATACCTTGCTCGAGGCGACCACGCCGACCGGCCTGGAAGGGGTCACCGTCTGGCTCGCCGAGATCACGCACTCAGCCCTCGACGTCGTCCTGATCGTCGACGAGGCCGACCGGTTGCCCGCCGCCACCCGCGAGGCGCTGGCCTACCTGCTTCGCAATGCGCCCGCCAACCTGCGCGCCGTCGTCGCGGCGCGTGCCGATTGCCACTTCGACATCGACGACCTGATCACGTACGGCACGGCGACGCGCATCGGCGCCGTCGACCTCGCGTTCCGGCTCGACGAGACCCTCGAGCTCGTGCGCGGACGCTTCGGCACCCGCGTCGACCGCGACGCGTCCGCGCGCCTGCACGAGCTGACGGAGGGGTGGCCGCTCGGCCTGCAGCTCGCCCTCTCGGTCATGGCGGCCGGCGGCGATCCGCAGGCGGAGGTCTCCGTGCCCTCGACGCAGGCCGGCGTCCTGCACGACCGATTCGTCAACCTGCTGCTCGCCAATCTCGAGGCGGCCGACGTCGCGTTCCTGACCCGGATCTCGATCCTCGACCTGTTGCAAGCCGAGCTGTGCGCCTCCGTGGCCGGGGTCGGCGACGCCGGCGAGCGACTGGCGCGACTGGCGCGCGACACGCCGGTGTTCGCCACCGGCGAGGCGAACGAGTGGCTGCGCATGCATGCGCTCGCGCGCGACGAGCTGCGTCGCCGCTTCGCGCTGCTGCCCGCGGACGAGCAGGCGGCGCTGCACGGGCGCGCTGCCGACGCGCTGGCCGAGCAAGGGATGCTCGAAGCGGCGGCCCTCCATGCGCTCGCGGCCGGTCGTCGCGAAGACGCCTACGACCTCGCCGAGCGCAGCCTGTACGAATCGCTGATGACCCGAGGCAGCCAGGGCGCGGTGCTCGAGTGGCTGGAGCGCTTGCCCGCCGAACAGGTCGACCGGCGGCCGCGCTTGCTCCTGGCAGCAGCGTGGTCGCTGGCCCTCAGCGAACGCCACGACGAGGCCAGCCGCTTCGTCGAGCGCATCCTCGACCGTCCCGGCGCCGATGCCGCGCTGCGCTGCGAATGCGCGCTCATCCAGAGCGGGGCGGCGGTCTACGCCGATGAGCCGGACCGGTTCGCCGCCCTGCACGACCCCTGGGGCGAGGATCCGCCGCTCACCGATGCGATGCTGCTGCAGGTGTACGCCAACCGTTCGGCGTTTCGCACCCTGCTCGACGGCGAGCCCGCGCTCGCCCGCCTGCGCCAGCAGCAGGCACCGCGCGGCGGACGCGGCGAGGCGCTCGGCTACCTCGGCCGCTGGGGTGATTTCATCGTCGGGCTGTCGTTCCTGTGGGAGGGCCAGGCGGTGCTGGCCGAGAAGCTGCTGCAGCCCACGCTCGCACGCGCCGAGGTCGATCTCGGCCGGCGCAGCCCGTTCGCCTGCGTGATCGCGGCACTCCTCGCTGCTGCGACCTGGGAGCGCAACGACCCCCGTGCCGGTGACCTGCTCGCGAACCGACTCGATGTGCTGGAACGCAGCGCCCTCCCCGAAGCCGTGCTTCTCGGCTTCCGCACGATGGCGCGCATCGCCAGCGCCGAGGGCGCCGAAAACCGGGCGCTGGAGCTGCTGGGCGCCATGGATGCGGTTGGTGTCGCCCGCAAGCTGCCGCGCCTTCGCATCGCCAGCCTGGGCGAGCAGGTGCGCCTGCATGCGCGCCGGTTCCGGCCCGAGACCTGCCGCGACCTGTGCGCGCAGATCGACGGCCGGCTGGCCGCGTCGGACGCGCCCCAAGGGCCGCTCTGGCGCCGCAGCGTCGCCCTGCTTCGGGAGGTGGCATTCGCCCACGCCGCCATCGCCGCGCAGGACTGGCGCCGAGCCGCCGACGTCCTGGCCCGGGCCGATGACCTGGCCCGGGGAGTCAAGCTCGGCCGCCTGCACATCGAGCTGCTCGGACTGCGCGCATGGGTGCTCGACCGCTGCGGCGAGAAGTCGCTCCCGCTGCTTCGCGAAGCCGTCGACGTTGCCGCCACGTTCGGGCTGCTGCGCGTCTTCGACGACGCCCACCCGGCGCTGGGCGACTGGGCGCGCCAGGCGCTGCCGGCCGGCGCGGCGCCAGCGCCCTTCGGGCCCGGTCCGCTCGCCGCGCCGATCGGATCGACGCGTCGGGCGCCGGAGCGGCCGACGCCGAGCATGGTCCTCACGCCGAAGGAACGCGAGGTGCTGGCGCTGCTCACGCGCCATCTCTCCAACAAGGAAATCGGTCTGACGATGCAGGTGGGCGAAGAGACCATCAAGTGGCACATGAAGAATCTCTTCGCCAAGCTCGATGCGGGCACGCGCAAGCAGGTCGTGCAGCGGGCGCGGATCCTGGGCCTGCTCGAAGCCGAGGCCTGACGCCGGCGGATTCGGCCCCCACCCCCTCCACGCTGGGGGGCAAACCAGCGCCTCGGGTGACTAACCTTGTCTTCCAGACAGGCCGCAAGACGCGGCCTCTGCACCGAGACAAGTCCGATGACCGCTACCACCGCTGCCGCCCCCGCGATCGTTCGCGCCGGATCGTTGCCCGATTCGATCCACGTCGAGCCGCTCACCCACGCGATCGGCGCCGAGCTTTCGAACATCAACCTCGGCGTCGCCTCGCGCGAGCCGGCGCTGGTGGCCGAGATCCGACGCCTGCTCCTGCGCCACCGGGTGCTGTTCTTCCGCGACCAGGACATCACGCGCGCCGAGCACGTCGCCTTCGCACGCCATTTCGGTGAGCTCGAGAGCCACCCGGTCGCCGGCAGCGACCCCGACCACCCGGGGCTGGTGCGGATCTACAAGTCGCCGGACACGCCGAACGACCGCTACGAGAACGCCTGGCACACCGACGCCACCTGGCGCGAGAAGCCGCCGTTCGGCTGCGTCCTGCGCTGCGTCGAATGCCCGCCGGTCGGCGGCGACACGATGTGGGCGAACATGGCCCTCGCCTACGAGCGCCTGCCCGAGCACATCAAGACTCAAATCGCGACGCTGCGCGCGCGCCACAGCATCGAGGCCAGCTTCGGCGCGGCGATGCCGATCGAGAAGCGTCTCGCGCTGCATGCCCAGTTCCCGGACGCCGAGCATCCGGTCGTGCGCACCCACCCGGAAACCGGCGAGAAGATCCTGTTCGTCAACGCCTTCACGACCCACTTCACGAACTTCCACACGCCCGAGAACATGCGCGTCGGACAGGACTACGCACCCGGCGCGGCGCAGCTGCTGCAGTACCTGATCAGCCAGGCGTTCATCCCCGAGTACCAGGTTCGCTTCCGCTGGAAGCCGAACAGCGTGGCGATGTGGGACAACCGCTCGACCCAGCACTACGCGGTGATGGACTACCCGCCCTGCCATCGCAAGATGGAACGCGCCGGCATCGTCGGCGAGTCGACGTACTGAACGCCAGGCTCGCGCGGCACCGAATCTCCAACGATTTCTTCCAAAGGTCTCCCATGAATTTCCTCGACGGTTCCCTCTTCACCGAAAACCAGGACAAGCTCGTCATCACCGCGGCGCCTTACGGCCCCGAGTGGATCCCCTCCGACTTCCCCGAGGACATCCCGGTGCGGATGGAGGAACAGGTCCAAA
>Ga0207675_100006175_pt1 | contig 11383 bp, 6 predicted proteins | sample KBSSwiS42_FD_184305 | JGI IMG/M metagenome (GOLD analysis project Ga0207675, IMG submission 184305) | Switchgrass rhizosphere microbial communities from Kellogg Biological Station, Michigan, USA - KBS Switchgrass S4-2 (SPAdes) (version 2) | ecosystem: Host-associated > Plants > Roots >...
GCGGGGCAGATCGCGAGCCAGGGTGAGCCGCGCCTGGAGAGCGCGCTCGATCTCGGGCGCTCGCTCGCCTGGTCTTCCTCCGCGTTCGAGCCCTCGGGTCCAGCAGGCAGCTCGGGCGCCCTCGGTTCGCTGCGCGCGAAGCGCCCGCACGAGCAGCAGGAGCTGAGCGGCGCCGTGCAGCTCACGGAACATGACGTCAAGGTGCAGATCGTCGACAGCATCGCGCGCACCGAGGTCGAAGAGGTGTTCAGCAATCAGACGGATGAGGTGCTCGAAGGCATCTATCGCTTCCCTTTGCCGCCGGGCGCACAGATCGAACGGCTGGCGCTCGACGTGGACGGCAAGCTGGTCGATGGCGCCTACGTCGAGCGCGAGCGCGCCGCGGCCATCTGGCGCGGCGCGATCGTCAACGCGGGCGGCAGGCAGCCGCCCCCTGTCGAGGAGATCATCTGGGTGCCAGGGCCCTGGCGCGATCCGGCGCTGCTCGAGTGGCAACGCGGCAACCGCTTCGAGCTGCGCATCTATCCGATCCCGAAGCGGGCTTCGCGGCGCGTGCTGATCGCGTATACGGAGCGCATCGCGCCCAGCGATGGTCACCGGCAATACGTGTATCCGCTGCCGCAAGACCCAGCGGGCTCCACGCGCATCGAACGCTTCACGCTCGACGTGCAGGTGCGCGGCCACGACGAGGGCCGTGGCGTGCAGGCGCACGGCTACCCACTGAAGACGCTGAGCGCGGCGCCCGGTGTGGCGCGGCTGGCCTTCGCGGCGCAGGGTTTTGCCCCGTCGGGGGACCTGGTGCTCGACTATCAGCTCGCGAACGCGGCGGCGCCGCTGCGCGCCTGGACCTATCAACCTCAGGACGACCAGGCCTACGTGGCACTGCTGCTGCGCCCGGACCTGCCGCGACGCGCGGAGTATCAGCCGCGCGACTATGTGCTGGTGGTCGACACCAGCCGCTCCATGATCGGCGAAAACTACCGGCGCGCGCTCGCGGTCGTCGATCGCACGATCCGCGAGCTGGACCGGAACGATCGCGTCAGCGTGCTCGGTTGCGACAGCGAGTGTCAGAGCTGGCCCGGCGCGTATCGGTCGCCGGGGGACGCAGCCGCCGACGCTGCCGGGCGCTTCCTGCGCGGCATCGAGCCCGAGGGCGCCAGCGATCTCGCGCTCGCCGTTTCGCGGGCGGTCGCGCTCGGGGAGCGCGACTCGAGCCGCGCGCTGCGGGTAGTGTACGTGGGGGACGGCACGCCCACGGTCGGCCCGATCCATCCAGCGTTGCTGCGGCGCTCCGTCAGCGAGGTGCTGCCGCGCGGCGCCAGCCTGAGCGCGGTCGCGATCGGCAGCGACGCGGACCGCAACAGCCTGCAGACGCTGACCGAGGCTGCGGGCGGCGTGACGGTCGCGTTTTCTCCGGGGCAGAGCGTGGCCGACGTGGCGTACGCGCTGCTCGGCGCGACCTATGGCCATACGCTGAAGAATGCGCGCCTGACCTTGCCGGAGGGCCTGGTCGCCGTCGCGCCCGAGCGCCTCGGCAGCATCGCTGCGGGGGCGGAAGAGCTGGTGGTGGCGCGCCTCGCGCGGCCCATGGTTGCGGGGCAGGTGGTCGAAGGCCAGGCAGTGCTGCGCGGCGAGCTCGCCGGCGAGGCGTTCGAGCAGAGCTATGCCTTGCGCATCACGCCGAGCAGCGGCGAGGGCAACGCCTTCGTGCCTCGGTTGTACGCGGCGGTGGCCATCGCAGAGCTGGATGAATCCATGGACGAGAGCTCACGCCGCCGCAGCATCGAGCTGTCGACGCGCTTCAACGTGGCCAGTCGCTATACCTCGCTCTTGGTGCTGGAGAGCCCGGCCATGTTCAAGGCGTTCGGGCTCGACAATCAACGCCAGGCGCCCGAATGGAGCGGCAGCCGCGACAGCCAGGAGTCGCAGACCTGGGCTGGGCAAGCCGACCTGGCCGCGAACCAGCCGACGGACGGCAAGACCGTGTACGCGGACAAGCTCGACCTCGAGCAGAAGAAGTCGAGCGCGCAGCGCTCGGATCAGCTCTGGGGCGACGAGAACGCCGAAGGCGGCCGCAGCCGCGAGCAGTCGTCGGCGGCGCGCCTGGGCGGTGCTGCCACGGGCGTGATTCGTGACGAAGGCGCGCGCGCCGAGGCATCGGAGTCGGCGACTCCGACGTCACCACGCGCCGAATGGCCGCCGCTGCGGGAACCAGCGTTACCCTCACCGTTGAAGCCGGCGCTGCCCGAGCCCGAGTGGGAGTGGCAGGACCCGCCCCGGCGACTGCGCGAGCTGCCGGCTCGGCGCCTGATCCCGATGCGGCGCGTGTATGATCGTGTCGGCAGCATCGACGCGCCGCCGCGCCTGCTCGACATCGCCGCCGCAGGCCACCTGGCGCAGCTCGAGGCGCGCGCCAATGCCGAGCAGCTGAGCCGCAGCGCGCTGAAGGACCTGTACGTGGCAGAATTTCTGGCAGGTGATGTCGATCGCGCCGCGGACGCCGCCGAGCGCTGGTCGGAGAAGGACCCGCTCGATCCGGACGCGCTCACGGCGCGTGCCGATCTGGCGGCCCAGCGCGGCCAGCGCGAGCTGGCGATCCGCATCCTGGGCAGCGTGGTCGACGTGAGACCCGGAGACTACAAAGCGCAGTGGCGCCTCGCGCGCCTGCACCGCTGGGGCGGCGACTCGGCGCGCGGCTGCCGCCACTCGCTCGCCGTGGCCCAGCTGATGCTGCGCGACGCCAAGCTCGTGGCCGAAGCGCTGCGCTGCGCCCGCGACGTGGGCCAGAGCGGCTGGGTCGAGGATTTGACCAGCGCGCTCACGCCCGAGGTGCGCCAGCAAGTGACTCGCCTCGAGGCGCAGCCGAGGCCGAGCGACGAGCTCGCCGGGGACCTGCGCGTGCAAGCCAGCTGGCAAGGCGCCGAGCACGACCTCGACCTCGTCCTCTTGCACCCCGACGGCTATCGCGTGTCCTGGCTCGGCGCCCCCACGCGCGCAGTGATCAGCGCCAGCGACGTGCTCAGCGTGCATCGCGAAGGCCTGGCTCTGCGCGGCGCCGAGCCCGGAGAGTATGCGATTGAAATCGTGCGCTCCTCGCCCGCCGCAGGTCCCGTGCACGGCAGCCTGGAGTTGCACGTCGGCAAGACCGAGCGCAGCATCCCCTTCGTGCTCGACGGAGAGCGCCTGCGCGTGGCCACGGCCGAGCTCCGGCTGGTGCCGAGGCTGGTGCCGCTCGCGGACTGGGTGGAGCGCATCGAGTAGAGCCGAAGCAGCTCGCCGCCGCGGCCTCGCGCGAATGATGCTCGCCCCTGATATTTCCACGCTGGCTCTCGGCACTCGAGGGAGCACTTCGCTATTCGCCGTGGAAATTTTGCCCGTTTCGACCGCTTCTGGCGGCTGCGGCTTAAAAGGACGGCGCCGCTGCCGCTGTACGCGACGGTGCCGCTCCCGTCGCTCGGGCTGGCGCGGACCATCGCAGGGGGAGGAAGCAGTGGGCAGCACGGAACTCAGTCATCGCTTGCGCGCCGGTCCCAGCCACGTCTGGCAGCGGCTCAACGACTGGTGGCTCAACATCGACACGATGCACGATCCAGCGGCCGTGCAGGAAGCGTTCGTGCACGAGGGAGTATCGGACTATCGCGGGCACTACCAGGGCGCCAACTACCTCTACCTCCAGCAGATCGCACGCTTGCTCACACAGCATGCGCACCATCGCCTCGTGTTCTATGACATCGGCTGCGGCAAGGGGCGCCCCCTGTGCGTCATGGCCAGGCATCCGTTCGCGAAGGTGGTGGGCGTCGAGCTACGAGGGGACCTGTGCGATGTCGCGCGCGAGAACGCTCGCAACCTGCGCGGCCGCGTCGCTCCCATCGAGATTGTCCAAGGGGACGCGGGCAGCGTGGAGCTCAGAGCCGGAGACGTGTACTTCTTCTTCAACCCGTTCGGTGCGCCCACGCTCGAGCGGGTCCTCAAAGCCATCGAGCACTCGCTCACGCCCGCTCCGCGCGACGTCACGCTCGTCTACTACAACGCCCTGCACGAACACGTGTTCCAGGCGTGCAGTTGGCTCGACAACTACTACGTACTGCCGACGCACTCGGGCGTTCGCGTGAGCTTCTGGCGCAACCGGCGCGTCCACAGCTGACGGCCATCCGAGCTCGCGGACATCACCCCTGGGTCGCTCAGGATGCCTGAGCGAGTCCCGGCCGCCGCCCTGCCCGGGACCCGAGCTCTACGAGTTCGCCCCGGCATGGGGCGGACGACCCGATCCGGACCCCAGTTTGGGGGACGGATGCAGCACAGTGGCCAGTGAAACGAGGTTTCGTTGATGGCTCACGCCATCGGTGACGTAGGCTGGTTTGCGTGCGGCGAAGCTCCGGGGAGCTCGCTTCCAATGGCGCAACTCACCTACGTCGCTACTGACGGAGGGCCTGCTTTGTGCCCGAGGAGCCTGTCGTCGAATCGTTCTCCCCAGGACTGACACGGACGCAAATCCGCCACGGCGGTCTGCCTGATTGGCAGTCACATCGCTTTCCATGAGGTCCACAAATGTTTCAATGCTCAGTTCTTCGCCGAGGTGCCGTGCTCGCCCTGTATGTTCCGTTTGCGCTGCTCGGCAGCGCCTGCTCGGATGATGCAGAGGCCGGCGGCCAGATTGGTGGCACGACCGGCAACGGAACATCTGGCAGCAATGGAACGTCCGGCAGCAACGGAACGTCTGGCAGTAGCGGGAGCTCTGGCACCGGCGCTGCTTCGGGCAATGGCGGCTCCGTCGGCGCCGGCGCTGCTTCGGGCAATGGTGGTTCTGGCGGAGCTGCCGCCCTCCCGGATGACACTGCCGCGCTCGGTCCTGCGCCAGTGCTGCTGGGAGCGGCCGGCAAGTTCGCAATCCTGGCCAAGACGAAGGTCGCGAACATACCCACCTCCGTGATCACGGGGGATCTCGGGCTGAGTCCCGCCGCCGCGAGCTACATCACGGGTTTTGCGATGAGCCGAGCCGGGACGAAGTGGACCGAACCTCAAGTCGTCGGTGAGATCTTCGCGGCCGACAATGATCCACCGACTCCCGACGCGATGACCACCGCGGTATCCAGCATGGAAGCCGCATACCTCGACGCTGCCGGGCGAACGAACCCGGACCATAGCAACCTCGGCAGCGGAGCGATCGGCGGCTTGACGCTCGCGCCCGGCCTTTACAACTGGACGAGCACCGTGACCATCCCCACGGACGTCACGATCGCGGGTACCTCGAACGACGTCTGGATTTTCCAGATCGCAGGTGACCTGATGCTGAGCGCGGCCAAGGGCATCACCCTGAGCGGTAGTGCGCGCGCCAAGAACATCTTCTGGCAGGTCGCCGGCACCGTGGACCTGGGTACCACCTCGCACTTTGAGGGGATCATCCTGTCGCAAACCGCGATTGATCTCGGGATGGGCGCGTCGATCAACGGTCGACTGCTGGCACAGACGGCAGTCAACGTCTCCAGCTCGACCGTCACCGAACCGGCGCCTTGACAGCGCCACCACAAGGAGATCGAAAAATGGAGTCTCGCGAGCTGTACAAGCAGAAGTACCAGGCCCAGATGCACGAGTGGAGCGCCAAGCTCGATACCATGAAGGCGCAGACCGAGAAGCTGACGGTTCAGGCCAAGCAGGAAGTCCAACCCTTGCTCGACGCTGCACATGCCAAGTTCGATGCCGCCAAGTCGAGATTCGAGCAGCTCACCACGGCGAGCGACGACAAATGGGATGATGTCGTGAAGGGTGCCACTAACACCTGGAACGAGCTCAAGGCGGCCGCCGGGGGCGCCCTCGACGCCGTGCAGCAGCGCGAAAAGAAGGTCTGAAGCGAGAAGGGGGGAGGGGCCCGCTGGTGAATGCCAGGGCTGGCTTCGACGTCAGCGGATCACGTTGCGCCGCTCGCAGCCAAACTCGATCGACAGTCGGGCGCTGACGTCTCGCTGGGCCGCCCCACAGGTATCTTCACACAGGACGATGGTGACCGGCGCGTCGGGGTCGTCGTAGTGCCAGCTGTTTTCGCTGCGGCATTCTGGGTCGTAGCGCAGTGCCACCGCGGCGCCGCCGGCGCTGGCGTAGGTCACGTTGATGCGCTCCGGAATGAATTGCGCGCCAGCCGGCGGCAAGGGGATCTCGATGTTGCACGGGATCGAAAGCCCGCGGATACCGTCGATCACGGCCTTGAAATCGGCCTCCGTCCGGGCCGCATCGCCCGTCTCCACGATGAAGGCGTGGTCTGTGCCTCCCGCCTCTGCCACCGCGTTCAAGTTGGCTAGGTTGTCCACTGCCCCCGAGCTCGGTGGGTTGCCGACGCCGACCACGAAGGTCAGGATGCCCGAGGCTCGGACAGCCTCGACCAGGCGTGGCAAATCGTTCCCGTCCGCGCTGCAGCCCTGCGGCACCCCATCGGTGACCAGCACGACGGCTCGCAGCGCGCGCGGCGACACGTCGGCGATGGCCGCCAGCGAGGCCGCGGTGCCATTGAACGCCGCGAGCGAGGGAGTCGAGGTTCGCCAGCGGCCGTTGGCAGTGAGCCCGAGCGCGCTGATGGCGTTCGAAAATGCGCTCGATGGCAGCAGGGTTTGGGGCACGCTCGGTACGCCATACGCAGCGTCGCTACACACGGTGGCGCTGTTCTCGCCTGGAAAGAAGGTCAAGGACGCCGACAAGCCCGCCGAGTCCGCCTCCGAGAAGAACGCCTGGGAAGCCTGGATCACGGGCTGCCACTTGAGGTTGAAGAGCGTTTCGTTGCTGCCCATGCTCGCGGACACATCCAAGGCAAACGCGAGATACACCCGGCGTAGCTCGCTCTCCCCGGCCACGGCGGCACAGACCTCGCCCTCAGCGCTGGCTTCGATGGCGCTGCCAAAGTCGATGGGCGCCGGAGCAGCAGCCTCGGCGGGGCGCTGCTCGGGCGCCGCCTCCGCCGGGCCGGGCTGAGTGCCGCCAACGTCCGCGGCGAGCGTAGCCGTCGTTTCGAGCGGCGCGGGTGCTGCTTCTGATGCGCTGCTGCAGCCCAGCATCAGACCGGCAGCGGCGGCAGCCGCGAGAACCCCTTCCCTCATCGCCTCATGCAACATGCCGGGCAGTGTCGGAGCCGCCGGCCTGGCGTGTAAACCCTGATTCGTGCAAGCAATGTAGCCGCGGCGCTAGCAAGAAAAGTTTCCGAGCGCCGGTTTCGCAGGCCGAAAAACCGTGCAACAATTTCTAGCTCCAGCTGGCTTTTTAGGGAGCGCGGCTCGGCCAGGCGACGTCGATGCCGATGTCGTAACGCAGTGCAGCTGACCGGAAAACCTGCAGGTGTAGCTGCTGGGCTCCGAGCTGAGAAACCCAGCCGTTCAGGTTGCAGCTGAGGGCCGTACAGCGACTCGCGGACTCACGGCAGCCGCGCGAGGGGCTGCTCTCTACCTGTCGTCCAGGGGGGGGATGGGGGGCCGTGACGAGTCAAGTAGAGAGCAGGCCGTCGCGCGGGGCGGGCGGTCACTGCATCGGGCCCGAGCGATTCGGGTGCCACTGATTGTTGGTGCGCGGCACCGGGAAAAAGGTCGCAGCCATCCGGCGCGGCGCCGGTGCGCTCCTTTTTGTGTCACCTGCTGGTGGCTGCGAGCCACTGCATCAGAACTCAGGCCCTCGCGAGGGGGGAGTGGAGGGAGCGTACTGTGACAGCCGTGATGCACCGCCTCGTGCAGGCTTGGGGGACTCTTTGCGCGCTGCTGCTCGCGCGTTCCGCTCTATCGGAAAGAAGAGGTTGGCTGCCCCTGGCGAAGACGATCCCAGCCGTACCGATTGCTGACGTGGATGTGGAAGCGGCGTTTGCCGCCTGCGGTTCCTCGAGCGATGAGCTCCGCGCGCGCGTGCTGGCCTGCCGGCGTGTCGCACGCCTGGGGCTCGACGCGCGACTGCAGCGAGCTCTAGTCGACAGGGGATACGACGCACGCCGACTCTGCTTCCGGGAGCTCGGCGCGAGCCTCGCGGACGTCAGCGTGTGCGACTTGCTGCAGATCATCGCTCTCGGGCGCAAGGACGCGATCATCGACGTGTTCGATGGCTCGCTCGTGGGGCGCATGTGGTGCATGGCCGGTGAGCTCGTGGACGCCGGCAGCGGTCGCCTGACGGCCGAGTCCGCAGTGTACCGGATCGTCGCCCTCGGGCGAGGTGAGGTCGTCGTCGACTTTTGCCCCGTGCGCCGCCCCCGCGCGATCCGCCGCTCGACACAGGCGCTGGTGCTGGCCGCGATGAGACGCAAGGACGAGCGCGCGGAGCTGGAAAAGCGACTCGGCGGAGCTCAGCGCGTCTACCGCTCGGCGCTGAACGAGCCGGCTTCCAGCGACTCGAGCGCGCTCGAGCAGGCGCTGCTTCAGGCGTTCGAGTCGGGCGCTGGTATCGGTGCCGTTCTGGCCTGCAGTGCGGTCGACGATCTCACGGTGCTACGGGCGATCGCCCTGCTGGCGGAGCGCGGGTGTCTGGTCCCAAGTGCGCTCGCTGCCCGCCCGGTGGACGGCGTGACGCTCGGGGCTCCGCTCGATCTGTCGCGCGGCTCAGCGCTGCGGCCCGGCGCAGCGGCTCGCCCGCGTCTGTTCCGGAACGCGGGCGCCGCGCTGGCAGGGCTGGCGCTCGTGGCAGTTTGCGCGTGGGTCATTCGAGAATCGTCCCGGTCGCGCCGCGCGACCCGCGAGGTCGAGCTACCGCCGACAGCGGCGTCTGCTGCAAGCCAGGTCTCGGAGGCCCTGCGTCCATCCGGGCACGAGCCCAGCGCGCCGATGCCCGGCCGCCGCGAACATCGCCGCTAGCCGTGACTTCGATGCTCGACCTGCAAGCTGGATACTGCGCGGCTGCCTAGTGTTCTCGAGCCCTCTGGGCGCCTATCGAGCTCGGTTGGCGACGAGCCCGCGGAGGGTCTTCGCGCTAGAGTCATGTGCAATGTGCTGGGCTCGTCCCAAGAGCTTCGTGCTGCTGGTGTGCGTGGCGATGCTCGCTCGTTCGCTGCTGGCTCACGCAGAGACGCCAGCAGCCAACGGCGTCGATCCCGCGGCCACTCTGAGGGTCTGCTTGCTCGATGCCCCGCGCGAGCTCGAGCGGGCGCTGCGGACGGCACTGCTGCCGTGGGGCATGGAGGTCGAAAATGTCGTGCGGGACAAACCCGTTGCGACGCTACCGGGCGCGGCCATCTACGCCAACGCTCTGGCGCGCGAGCTCGACGCCGACGCCGTGGTCTGGCTGTCCAGTAGCCCTGAAGGGGCGGCTCTGTGGAGCTACGAGGTGTCGAGCGATAGCGTGATGGCGCGCCGCGCGCCGGAGCGACGCTTGGACGAGCGCCTGGCCGCAGCCTTGGCCCTGTCGGTCAAGACCTGGCTGCAACACCCGGCTCTGCCGTCGAGCGCCGGCACCTCGACCACGGACGCCCCTCGAGCCAGCGAATCCGCCGCGCTCCCTCCGGCACCTGCTGACCTCGCCGCGGAGCTCGACCGACAGTCAGCGCAGCCGCCTCGCATCCGTACCGATGATGCGCAAGCAGACACAGCCCGCTGGCAGGTCGCGATCCACGCGGCGGGACGCGGTGGCTTCGAGCGGAAGGTGCTCGAAACGCGCTACGCTCTCGAGGCGCGCGCAGCGGCGTGGCGAAGTGATGCGGGGCTCACTCGGCTGTGGTTCGGCCTACGACTCGAGACCGGCGAGCCGCGCACGGTGGCCGGCACGGCGTTCCGGGGCACCTATTCGGAGCTGGGGGCGGGCATGTCCGTGGGGGTCTCACATCGGATCGGTAGCTTGCTCAACCTCGGGTTCCAAGGGGGAGCGACGCTCCACGACGCAGCGATTTACGGCACCCTATTGCCCGATGGAGCCGCCGCGGAGCGCAGCCGACTCACTACCGCGCTGCGTGTGGGGCCAGAGGTCGAGCTGTTGCTCGAACCTTTGGGCGTCATCTTCCAAGCCGCGCTGGGCGCCTCGCAGCGTCGGTTGATCTATCAGGTTGATGGGGTCGAAGTGCTGGAAACGAGCCACGTCTGGTGGCTACTAGGCGGGGCTCTGCGAGTGGGCATCTTTTGATCGCCCGATTGGGTGCGACCTTTTTCCTGGCGTACGCCACTAGTGTCTAGTTCGAGCCACCAGCTGTGGAAGCGAATTGCCGCGCCCTGATCGGCTCGCTTTCGCAGTGCGCGGCTTCTGCCGCGAGCTGCAACCAACACCCCCGCGGATGCCACTATCTGAACATGACGAGCGCAGCGTCGCGCGTCGTGAGGTGATATCGAGCAAGAACCAACCGAAGCAACGGATGCCCCGCGGGTCTACCTGCCCACCCCCCCAGCAGGTAGGCCCGCGGGTGCCCTCTCGGTGCCACTGAGCTGACGACCCTGCAATGGCAGCCTTCTTTCTCATGAATGGCCTACGCACCCAAGTGGCGGCCCTGGCTCTCGGCTCGACATTGGGGCTGGTCGGCTGTTCCACAGAGCGAGTCGAACTGGGACCTAGCTCAGGTGCTGCGGCTGAACCGAGCGCACCGCCCTCCAGCGTCGTCCCAGAGGTCCTGGCGCCGCGGGCCGATGCGCCCGCCGTTGCCAGCTATGAGACGGGTGGGACGCCCGCGGGCAGCGACACGATGCTCCCGTCGTATGGTCAGCTACCGAACGCGTTCACCCCACCACCTGCGCCCGAGCGCCAGCAAAGAGGCTGCCAGAAGATCGACTTTCTGTTCGTGATCGACAACTCGGACTCGATGGAAGACGAGCAAGCCAACCTGGTCAAGAGCTTTCCCGGCTTCGTCGCCGTGCTCGGCCAGGTGCTAGAGGCCAAGGATTTCCACGTCATGGTGGTCGGCACGGACGGCGCTCTGGAAGAGGAAGACGAGCCAACCCTCGATGTCAGCGAGTGCGATGGCGTGCGGGGTGCGGGCAAGCGACGGAGCGCGAACGGCGACGATTGCGGCATCCAAAATGGCCTGGCGTTCATGACCCATCAGCAACCCGAGCTGGCGACCACCTTCTCCTGCGCAGCTGCTGTGGGCACCAGAGGATCCGCTTTCGAGGAACCGATGGACGCCATGCTGGCGGCCACAGGGGCTGCGCTGAATGCCCCGGGGCGCTGCAATGCGGGCTTCCTTCGCGACGACGCCATGTTGGTTGTGACGTTCATCACGGACGAGGAGGATCGTCATTCGACGGGAGAGCCTGCAGACTGGCGCCGGCTCTTGCTCGCTGCCAAGTCCAACAAGCCAGACGCTGTCATGGTCCTGGGCTTGGTGGGGGACAACAACGTGGAAGGAGGACTTCCGGGGGGGCCCTGTCGAGCGATTGACGCCGACGCGTCACCCCGCCTGCAGGCGTTCGTCGACAGCTTCGCGCGTCACGGCGTGCTGGGCAGCGTCTGT
>Ga0207675_100006176_pt1 | contig 11380 bp, 6 predicted proteins | sample KBSSwiS42_FD_184305 | JGI IMG/M metagenome (GOLD analysis project Ga0207675, IMG submission 184305) | Switchgrass rhizosphere microbial communities from Kellogg Biological Station, Michigan, USA - KBS Switchgrass S4-2 (SPAdes) (version 2) | ecosystem: Host-associated > Plants > Roots >...
TCTCCGACTACTCGCCGGTCAATCCTTCGCCCATGAACATGGCCTTCGTGAAGGCCTACCAGGCCAAGTACAAGGCGACGCCCGACAACTGGGCGGGCATGGGTTACGCGCTGGGCCGGGTGGCCGTGGCAGCCGTGCGCAATGCCGGTCCGAATCCGGATCGCACCAAGATCCGCGACGCCCTGGCGAACCTGAACAATCCTCTACCAAAAAACAATCAAACCATTGATGGGATTCAAGAGCAGGACTGGCATGTCGTCCCCAACTTTTTCGATTTGTTGCGCTCGCGCGCGGATTATTCGCACGCGACGCACTCAAAGCCGGCACGCTCGTCAAGCTGTTCGATCTCGAAGTTCCCGACCCCAACTTTTACTGCGCCGTCTGGCGCGCAGGCACCGCACTCACCGCACCTGCAGACGCATTCCGCCTTTGGCTCCTTTCGGAGCTTTCCCACGGCGAAGCCGCTCCGGATCGCAGTTCGGCTGAAGCGGGTAGCAGTCGTCGGCCGCGCAAAAGTCGGAAGGCCAGTAAGAGCGATGCGAATTCCCGATGACCCAGCCGTCGATACTTCTATGAACGGCGTGTTGCAGGCTTGCTGTTGGAGCGCTTCACGCTCGCTGCTACCGCTTTCAGGCCGCCCAGCGCAAACGTCACCATGTGGTCCACGAGTGCCTGCGGATCGAAGGTGAGCGAGGGAAAGATCTGTTTCTGCCAATCCGGATTCGTGATGAGCAGGAACCCGCAAGGGCCGATGATGCTCACCATGCATCGGCTCACGGCGGGATGGCTCGCCGGCACGCCGAGAGTATCGGCAATCATCCCGGCGACGAGCTTGAATTTCGGCTGGATCTGGTTGGCGATCATGCGGTCCATCATCCGGGTCGGCGCCATGATTTCCCGACTCAGGACACGCAGCGCCCAGGTATCCTGACCCCGCCCGGCGATCTGGCTGACCACCTGCATCAGTAGCAGTCGAAGTTTCTCACCCGGGTCCGCATTGCTCTGGGTCGCCGTAGTCACGAGTTCGATGCTCACGAGCCTTGCGTGGGCTTCCTCGAGCACGGCTGCATATAGCCCATCCTTGCTGCCGAAATGATAGTTGACCGCGGCGATGTTGGCCCCCGCGAGTTCGCAGATTTCCTTGCTGGTAGCGCGCGCATAGCCGCGCTCGGCGAACAGTCGGCCGGCGACTTCAAGGAGTTGCTGTCGCGTCTGCGCGCCATCTTCGCGCACTGGAGTTTTTTTCACGCTGCGTTTCACAGCCGGCCACTCTCGGTTTTCCGCATGCCGTCCATCGAATTCAGTTGTAATTCAAATTTGATTTTGAATAGAATCGGCACGAGTTGCAAGCCCAGGACGGTCCAGTGAACCAGAAAGTCGTTCCTATCGTAGTCGTCGGTCTGCTGATGCTGCTGGGGCTGGTCGCGTACTGGTTTTACCACCGGGACGATCGGTCCGGCACGATCGTGCTGTACGGCAACGTGGACCTGCGCCAGGTCGATCTGCCATTCAACGACGCGGAGCGGATCGCGGAAGTCCTGGTGGAGGAAGGCGCGAAGGTCAAGGCGGGCCAGGTGCTGGCGCGCCTCGACTCCGGCCGGCTGTTACCTCGCGTGCATCAAGCGGAGGCACGGGTCGCAGTCCAATCGGAAGCATTACGCAAGTTGCACAACGGCGCGCGGCCCGAAGAGGTCGCGCAGGCTCGCGCTGCAGTGAATGCTGCCCAGGCCGAAGCAGCGAATGCACGCAGTCAATTCGAACGCCTGCGCAGTATCAGCGAAGAATCGAAGGGGCGGGCAGTGAGTCCCCAGGACCTTGAAGCTGCGTCGACCGCTGCACGCATGAGCGAGGCACAGGCTGAGAATGTGCGTAAGGCGCTCGAGCTGACCCTTGCGGGCCCTCGCGACGAAGACATCGATCAGGCCAAAGCGCAGCTCGACGCTGCGCAGGCCGATCTCGCCTTGTTGAAGCGGCAACTCGCGGATGTCGAATTGATCTCGCCGACCGATGGCGTGATTCGCAACAGGTTGATGGAGCCGGGCGAACTCGCGACACCGCAACGGCCCGTGTTCTCCATTGCCATCGCGAACCCGAAATGGGTCCGCGCCTACCTGTCCGAAGCCGATCTGAGCCGCATCAAGGTGGGAGCGCCGGCTTCCGTGACGATCGACAGCGCAGACGGCTCACCGATCCCAGGCACGATTGGATTCATTTCATCGACCGCCGAGTTCACGCCAAAGACCGTGCAGACGGAAGAGTTGCGCACCAGCCTGGTCTACGAAGTGCGTGTGTTCGTCAACGACAGCGAAGACCGGTTGCGGCTCGGCATGCCGGCGACAGTGTCCATCGATCCCGCCGCGCCCGTGTTGGAGCAAGCGGGGCGGGAGCAAGCAGTCGAGACCGCGACTAAATGAGCACCCCGGGGAACACGTCGGGCGCTGCCGTCGCCATCCGCGGACGTGAGCTGACCAAACGGTTCACGCGCGACAAGAAAGACATCATCACTGCACTCGATGGTGTGTCGCTCGACGCGCGGCATGGGGAGCTGACGGCGCTGGTGGGGCCGGACGGAGCGGGAAAAACGACGCTGCTGAGACTTGCCGCCGGACTGATGCGAGCCGATGCAGGAACCCTGACAGTGCTGGGGTTCGACGCCGCCAAACGTCCGCAGGAAATTCAAAATCGCATCAGCTACATGCCGCAGCGCTTTGGACTCTACGAAGACCTCAGCGTGCAGGAGAATCTCGATCTCTACGCCGATCTGCACGGGGTCAGCGCCGAGCAGCGCGAGGAACGCTATCCACGATTGATGGAGATGACCGCACTCTCACCCTTTCGCAGTCGCCTGGCGGGGAAGCTGTCCGGCGGCATGAAGCAGAAACTGGGTCTTGCATGCACGCTGGTGCGATCGCCGGACTTGCTGTTGCTGGATGAGCCGACGGTGGGCGTCGATCCGCTATCGCGTCGCGAACTGTGGAGCATCGTGAGTGGGCTGGTCGAGAAGGAAGGGCTGTCCGTCATCGTCAGTACTTCCTACATGGACGAAGCCGAACGCTGCGCGCACGTCGTCGTATTGCACGAAGGCAAGGTCCTGGCGGATGGTGAACCCGCTTCGATCAGTTCACGCGCTCGTGGGCATTCGTTCATTGCGACATCCGCAAAAAATGAACCGGCGCGCACGCTGCAGGCGCGCTTGATCGATCGGGAAGACGTCATCGATGCCGTTCCGCAGGGAGGCAAGGTGCGTACGGTCATGCGGGCCGAGACGGCCGCATCGATGCCCGATGTCACCTTCGAGCCCGCGTCGCCCACGCTCGAAGATGGGTTGATGATGTTGCTTCGCAGGCAAGTCGACGTAGCGCCGACGGCGGGTGCTGCAATCGATCTTGCGGATAAGGCGCCGCCGGATCGATCCGAAATCGTCATCGAGACTCACGATGTCGTGCGCAGATTTGGCGATTTCACCGCGGTCAACCGCACCAGTTTTCAGGTGAAGCGCGGCGAAGTCTTCGGACTGCTGGGTCCGAATGGCGCAGGCAAGACGACGACGTTTCGCATGCTGTGCGGACTGCTGCCCGCGACGAGCGGGACATTGCTCGTGGCCGGTGAAGATCTGCGTCGCGCCCGTGCGGAAGCTCGCCAGAACATCGGTTACGTGGCGCAGAAGTTCTCCCTGTATGGAGACATCAGTGTTCGCGAGAATCTGGATTTCTTCGCCGGTGCCTATGGGCTGCGTGGTACACGCGCCGCTGAGCGGATCGACTGGGCACTCGAAAACTTCGAATTGAAGAAGCGCGAAGCGACTCCCACGAGCAAGCTTCCCGGAGGCTTTCAGCGCCGGCTCGCCATGGCGGCGGCGCTGTTGCATGAGCCGCAGATCGTCTTCCTGGACGAGCCGACCAGTGGCGCCGACCCGCTCGCACGCCGCGAATTCTGGCGGCGCATCAGCTCGCTTGCCGACCACGGCATCACGATCGTCGTGACCACGCATTTCATGGAAGAAGCGGAGTACTGCGACCGGATCATGATCCAGGACGCAGGCTCGATGCTCGCGATCGGTACGCCGCAGGAAGTGCGCGACCTCGCAGGCGATGCAGATTATCCCGTGACCACGATGGAACAGGCTTTCATCGCAATCGTCGAGAAGTCGCGTCATCAGGCACAAGCGCAGCACGCCGCATGAATGCCCGGTCCGACACGGTCGTTCATGCCGAGGTGCCTGCAGACGCAGGTGCGGTGGATGCGCGACCGCCAGTCTCGTGGCGACGCCTGCGTGCGCTGGTTGTGAAGGAAACGCGCCAGCTGCTGCGTGACAAGAGCAACCTGATGGTCGGCTTGTTCCTGCCGGTGGTCCTGATCCTGATCTTCGGCTATGGATTGTCCTTCGATATCAGGAACGCACCCGTCGCGATCGTGATGGATGACACCTCTCCGTCCGCGCAGGATGTGCTTGCAGGGTTTTATCTATCGCCTTATTTCACCGTCACGCGTCCAACGTCGATGCATGAGGCACAGCAAGCCATGCTGAAGCGCAAGGTCGATGCCATCGTCTACCTGCAGTCCGACTTCTCCCGCCAGCTTGCCGCCGGCAACGCGACGATCCAGGTATTGGTGAACGGCGTCGATGCGAACCGGGCACGCGTGCTCCAGGCATTCGCCCAAGGTGCGATCGGCCAGTGGGCCATCAAGCGAGCTGCTGCCGGTGAAGCCTCTGCGATGCCGGTGCCCGCGATCTCGGTGCAAACCCGGCTCTGGTACAACGAAGCGAACAACAGTACGTATTTCCTGGTGCCTGGATTGATCGTGCTGGTGATGACGCTCAATGGTGCACTGCTGACCTCGCTCGTGATGGCGCGCGAGTGGGAGCGCGGCACGCTCGAATCGTTGTTCGTGACGCCGGTCAACAGCAACGAGATCGTGATCTCGAAGCTGGTTCCTTATTTCGGCGTCGGCCTGGCCGGCCTCGCCATGTGCCTTCTGGCCGGCAAGTTCCTGTTTGCCGTGCCGATCCGCGGTTCGCTGCCGTTGATCGTAGCCATCTCGATGCTGTACCTGCTCGTCTCGCTCAGCCTCGGTCTGCTCATCTCGGCGGCGACGAAGAACCAGTTTCTGGCCAGCCAGCTCGCACTGATCACCAGCTTCCTGCCGGCGCTCATGCTCTCGGGTTTCATCTTCGACCTGCACAGCGTTCCGGCCGTCGTCCGCGGTATCAGCCGCGTGTTGCCTGCGACTTACTACGTCGAGGCACTGCAGACGTTGTTCCTGGCGGGCAATGAGTGGGGGCTCATCGTCAAGGATTGTGCAGTCCTCGCAGTGCATGCGGTCCTGCTGCTGGTATTGACGCGTTTCAATACCCGCAAGGAGCTGGCATGAACGCAACGCTGCATCGAATTCTCATCCTGATCCGCAAGGAGCTGATCGCGGTTCTCAAGGATCCACGCAGCCGCCTCATATTGCTGGTGCCGGTCGTTCTGCAATCGCTGCTGTTCGGGTACGCCGCGACGTTCGATCTCGACGAGGTGTCGTATGCGCTGCTCGAGTCCGACCACAGCGGCGCCGCCAAGGACTTCATGGCGCAGATCGACGGCTCCGGGGTATTCAAGCGCGTCGTCGAGCTGCGCAATGCGAAACAAATCGGCGACGTGATCGGACGCAAGCAGGCGCTGCTCGTCATCCATCTGCCGCCGGACTTTGAGCGCCAGATCCAGTCCGGTCGCGGCGCAGTGATCCAGGTCATTACGGACGGGCGCAATTCCAACACGGGAAACGTCGCGGCCGCTTATGTCGGTGCGGTAGTCGAGCGTTTCAATGCGGCGTGGAGCGAGCAGCATGGGGTGGTGCGACCGCCCCTGCGGATCGAGACCCGCGCCTGGTACAACACGAACCTGGAGACGCGTTGGAACATGATTCCAAGCCTGATCGCGGCGCTCAGCATGCTGCAGGTCCTGATGTTGACTGCACTGTCCGTGGCGCGCGAGCGTGAGCAGGGCACGTTCGACCAGTTGCTCGTGACACCTTTGCGGCCGACGGAAATCATGATCGGGAAGGCGGTGCCCTCGATCCTCATCGGTATCACGCAGTCGACGATCATCCTGCTGCTGGCGCGGTTCTGGTTCGGCATTCCGTTCCAGGGCTCGCTGGTGACGCTGTATCTCGGACTCCTGCTGTTTACGACGGCCTCCGTCGGCATCGGGCTCGCGTTGTCTGCGTTCTCCACGACCATGCAGCAGGCGATGCTCTACACCTTCGTCCTGCTGATGCCGATGATGCTGCTCTCGGGCCTGACCTCGGCCATCAGCAACATGCCCACGGCCATGCAGTACCTCACCTTGGTGAATCCGCTGCGTTACGCCATCGAGATGACACAGCGGGTGTATCTCGAGGGCGCCGGGATCGCCATTCTCTACAACGATATGTGGCCGCTCGTCGTGATTGCGGCGATCACGTTGCCCACCGCCGTCTGGCTGTTCCGGCACCGGCTGGCCTAGTCCCATGAGAACGAGTGTCCTATGAGCACGATGGCGTTGAACAAAGCTGTTGCCCTCGCGGCCGTCGCGATCCTGCTGAATGCATGCGCAGTCGGCCCCGATTTCAAATCGCCGGAAAGCACGCTGCCGCCACAGTGGCACACGACAACCGCCCAGCTCTCCAGCAACGATGTCGACCTGGAATGGTGGAAACTGCTCCACGACGCTTCCCTCACGGATCTCGTCAACCGTGCTTTGCAGGGCAATGCGGATGTGAGGATTGCTGCCCTGCGCGTTGCGCAAAGTCGGGCGCAGCTCAAGGGAGCAACCGGTGCGCGTTGGCCAAACGTCAATGCCAGCGGGGCGTACAGTCGAGAGCGGCAGAGCGAGAACGGCGCCAACACACGCATGATCGGTCTCATCGCACCGCCAGCACAACGCGAGCAGATCATTTCCGTGCTGAGCGAGCCGTTCGATGTCTATCAGGCCGGGTTCGACGCTGCATGGGAATTCGATCTGTGGGGCAGGGTGCGGCGGTCGGTCGAATCCGCCGACGCGGCACTGCAGGCAAGCGGCGAGGACCTGCACGATGCGCAGCTCTCGCTGGCCGCTGAAGTAGTGCGTACCTACCTCGAACTGAGAGGCGTCCAGGAGCAGTTGCGGATAGCGAGTTCCGACGTCGCACTGAGTACCGACCTGGTCGAACTCACCACCTATCGCGTCAAGGGCGGGCTGGTGGATGAGCTCGATCTAGCAACGCAGCGAGCCAGGCTCTCGGACACGCGTGCGAACATTCCGACGCTGCAGCAGCGCGAGACACAGATCCGCAGCGCGCTCGCACTCCTGCTGAACGTCGAGCCAGGTGCACTGGATGCACAGCTTGCAACTTCGTCCGGACCTCTCTCGCTCCCTTCGACGGTCGCGGGCGGCGTACCGTCCGAGGTCGCACGGCGGCGGCCCGACATCCGCCGAGCTGAGGCCAAGCTGCACGCGGCGACCGCCGAGATTGGCGTCGCCGTGGCGGATCTATATCCGCGCATCACGCTGACTGGTAATTTCGTACAGCAATCGCTGCGTGCTTCGGATCTCACCGAATGGGGATCGCGGCAATGGTCGATCGGTCCGAGTATCAGCGTGCCGATCTTCGACGGATCTCGCCGGCGCGCCGTCGTGGAGATTCGCCAGTTGCAACAGCAGGAAGCGGCAGTGAACTACCAGAGAACGGTCCTGCGTGCCTGGCACGAAATCGAGAACGCGCTCAGCTCCTATACGGCCGAGCAGCAACGCAATCAGGAACTCGCTGCGGCACTGGCTTCCAGCCGCGACGCATACGACATCGCGCACGTTCGCTATAGCCATGGCCTGGTGAACTATCTCGTGGAACTCGATGCGCATCGCACGCTGTTGCAGGTCGAACGCGAGTACGCCGAGAGTACGACGCAAGTAGGCACGCAGCTCGTGGCGATCTATAAGGCGCTGGGTGGCGGGTGGTCGCGCTCGCCATAGCGTTGAGTGCAGCCGGCCACCGCGCATGCCGAGTTCCCAGGTATCGGCGTTGATCTGTCCGAGATAGTATCGTCACACTTGGTGAAGCGTTCGCGTCGAGGAGGTCCTGGAGTGGGTTCGATAGCGGATCCGAGTATTCGGGCTGTGCTGTTCCGGCTCGGCGAGGAGCTGCGCAATCCCGGCTTCGCAGCTGACGCCCTGATTGCAGGCCAAGCAGCTTCTTGGGTCGACGGCTGGGAGCGCACTTCACCCGTGCGAGTCTTTCCCGCGAACGGCTTCGGCTTCTACGACATGATCGGGTCGATGTATCGATGGGTTGTGCGTAGCGGGCTGCCGGGCGGTAACGCTGCCACATCGGTTTTCGCTGCATCGTGCGCGAGCGCGCCAGTCCAGTTGTCGGAGGATGAATATGCTGCGGAAAGTCGCCGCCGTTTTGCTTTTCATCGCGTGCGCACAGGTTTTCGCGCAGCGCCCGCAGCTCGTGCTGCAGACGGGACACCCTGGTGGCCCCAGCACCATCGCCTTCAGCTCCGATGGCCAACTCATCGCCAGCAGCGGGTCCGACGACACCATCCAGCTTTGGGAGACTTCGACGGGGCGGGGGTTGCGCAGCCTGCGTGCGTTCGACCGCTCGGTAGCCACCTTCGGAATGGACGGTAAGACGATCTGGGCGGTGAGCGGCACGGCCCTCAAGGCCTGGGACATCACGACGGGCCAGGAACTCAGGTCGCTGCAGTTTGCCAATCCGAGCAATACCTTCGGTAGCGCATTTGCTCCCGACAAGCGGATCTATGCAACCGGTGGAGATGACACAGTCGTCCGACTGTGGGATACGAGTACGGGGCGACTGGTTCGGGCGCTGCCGGGCCAGCCGATGAAGATCTACAGTCTCGCCTTCAGCGGCGATGGCAAGACGCTCGTTGCGGGCGGCTACGATGCGACGCTCCGGCTGTGGGATGCCGAGACGGGTGCTCAGCGTTCTGTGATAGTGCGATCGGGCATCGTCAGTTGGGTCGCCCTGAATCCCGCAGCAACGCTGATCGCGAGCGGGGCGGTGCTCGACAAGACGATACGACTCTGGGATGCAAAGAGCGGAGCATTGGTGCGGACCCTGGCCGGTCACACGGGCGAGGTGCGATACGCAATCTTCAGTCCGGACGGGAAGCGACTCGCAAGTCTCGCCAACGACAAGGTCATCCGTATCTGGAACGCAGCCACCGGCGAGCTGCTCCAAACATTGCAGGGCGAGTCGCCAATGACCTTCAGCGCCGATAGCTCCCTGCTCGCGGTGCGAACCGAAGGCGATATCACGCTTCTCAGCACCGCGACCGGCGCCGCAGTGCGTACGCTGCGTGGCCGAACGGAGGCCGCAGCGAGAATCGCATTCAGTCCAGACGGCAAGATGCTGGCGTATTCCAATCGTGGCCAACAACGCACCGTCAAGCTGTGGAACATCAGCAGCGGCCGCGAGCACAGCACGATGCAGGGCGAGCAAGGTGCGGTCAGCAGCGAGTCTGTTGCCTTCAGTCCGGACAGTAGCAGCATCGTATCCGGCGAGACGTTCACGACGGCGAAGATCTGGGACGCCGAAACCGGCGCGGAAAAAGTGACCGTCGGCGAGCGATCGACCACGGGAACTCCTGCGACTGAGCTTGGCAACTCGATCGTCTATACACCCGACGGGAAATTTCTCATCTCGGTCGAGAGCACTGGCTGGGTCACGTTCTGGAATGCAGCGACGGGCAAGGCGCTCGGCAGGTTCAGTTCGTCACGCGCCGAATTCAATGCCATCGCAGTCAGTCCGGATGGCCGTTCGCTAGCGACGGCCGGCTACGGCAAAGGCACGCTCAGCAAGGGCGGCATTGCCCTCTGGGATATCGGGACCGGCCGCATACGCACGACGCTTCCCCATCCCGGCGTCATCGAGACAGTCGCGTTTTCCCCCGACAGTAGCAGGCTCGCAAGCGGCGGCGAGGGCGGCACGATCAGACTTTGGAACGTCGCAACGGGCACGCCTGTCCGGGTTATCAAGGCAGGCAGTGAGGAAGTCCGCGCGGTCGCTTTCACTCCGGATGGATCCAAGCTCGTGAGCGGAGGCCGCGACGCGATGGTTCGCGTGTTCGATGTGGGAAGCGGCGCCGAGCTGCACGCCATGCCGACTCACTCTTACGGTGTCTTCTCGATAGCGGTCAGCGTCGACGGTAGGATCGCCGCATCGGGCGATTTCGATGCAGGGGTGAAGCTCTGGGACATCGCGACGGGCCGAGAGCTCGCACGTGTGATCGCAGTCGACGAGCATGACTGGCTCGTCATCACGCCCGACGGCCTCTTCGACGGCTCGCCCGGTGCGTGGAATCTCGTCATGTGGCGCTTTGGAACGAACACTTTCGATGTGCTCCCCGCGGAGGCGTTCTTCAACGAGTTCTTTCAACCGGGCCTGCTCGCCGATCTCCTCGAAGGACGACGGCCCGTAGCGACACGCGACATCGCCACCCGCGATCGCCGCCAGGCGCAGCTTGAAATCTCGGCTCCTGCAGGCACCGCAGCGAAGACACGCAAGATCACGCTGGCGATCGAAGTGAACAAGGCGGAGGCGGGAGCCCAGGACGTCCGGCTGTTTCGCAACGGCTCGCTCGTTTCCACGTGGCATGGAGACGTGCTGAAGGGTGCGCGCTCCGTGCGTCTCGAGACGACCGTAACTGTCATCGCAGGTGAGAACCGCTTCACTGCATATGCCTTTAACCGCGACAACGTGAAGAGTGCGGATGCGGCGCTCACCATTACCGGCGATACGAGCCTCCAACGCCAGGGAAATTCCTGGCTGCTCGCCATCGGTGTCGATCGGTACGCCAACGAGGACTTCAATCTCAAGTATGCGGCAGCCGATGCACGCTTCTTCGCGGCGGGATGGAAATACGAGCAGGAAATGCTGCGTCAGTACCACAAGGTCGAAGCGCTCTTCATGAGCGACGAGGATGCGACCAAGCAGGGCATCCTTCGCGATCTCACCGCCTTCGCAGAACGTACGCAGCCCGAGGACACGCTCGCGCTGTATTTCGCGGGTCACGGCGTCGCTCACGAATCGCAGTTCTATCTCGTCCCGCACGATCTCGGCTATGCAGGCGACATCGGGTTGTTGAACGAGTCGGGTCTGCGCCGCATTCTTGCGCACAGCATTTCCGATCGCGAGCTCGAGCAGGCCTTCGAGAAGGTCGATGCGGGACGCATTCTGCTCGTCATCGACGCCTGCAATTCGGGCCAGGCTCTGGAGGCCGCAGAGAGGCGCCGCGGGCCGATGAATTCCAGGGGGCTCGCGCAGCTCGCTTACGAAAAAGGGATGTACGTCCTGACGGCTGCGCAGAGCCATCAAGCCGCGCTCGAAGTGTCGCGGCTGGGTCACGGGCTGC
>Ga0207675_100006177_pt1 | contig 11380 bp, 10 predicted proteins | sample KBSSwiS42_FD_184305 | JGI IMG/M metagenome (GOLD analysis project Ga0207675, IMG submission 184305) | Switchgrass rhizosphere microbial communities from Kellogg Biological Station, Michigan, USA - KBS Switchgrass S4-2 (SPAdes) (version 2) | ecosystem: Host-associated > Plants > Roots >...
TTTCGTTGTCGCTCTGAAGCCGCGCAATAGTTTGCCTGATCTCTTCGAGTCGCGCCGTGCCGCCCTTTTGCACCATTTCAGCAAAAACAATCCGCTGCATCACGCCGTCGCGAGCATTTGCCTGCAAGTGGTCGGTAGCAATCTGACGCGCGCGATCGGTGTTGCCTTCCTCGAGGGCTTTGTACGCCGCTTGTTGATAAAGACGCGACTGCATTTGCGCCGGCGCAGTTGCCGCTGCCTGGGCCAGCGCTTCAGCAGTCGGGTTACCCTGAAGTGCATTGAACGCTTGCGACATGCTGAGCGGCGAGTTTGGGCCGGTCATCCCGAGTTCTACAAGTTTTTGACGGATCTGCGTCGCCTTGGCAGGCGCATATTGGTCGATCGCCGGCAACGCTATTTGAAGAGTCATCAGCAGCCGTCGAGCGCTGTTTTGTTCTATCTGCGCGTCTGTTGGTTGGGGTGGGGGCGTGTTCGCTCGTGGTCCAACGCCGCCGCCGCCAGCCACAGGCCGCGCTCGCTGAACAGTTCCACCCGCGGGCGCCGGCAGTGGCGTAGCTTTCAACGCCAAATCAACAATACTTCCCAACAAATCTACATACGCGCTCTGATCCAGAACTGGCACGCGGCCATCTCCCCTCAGCGAAGTCGGCGGCGGTGCACTTGCGGCCGGACGCGGACCGGGAATCACTAACGACTGCGCTAAAGCGAGAGCTTCGTTATTGCTCAACAGGTTCGTCGCCTGAAGTTTTTTAATAGTCTTGTCGGCCAGTTTCGCTGCGGCGTCCGGATCCTGCTTTTGCAGTTGATTGATAACTTCCGTTACCGAACGCGGGAATTGCCCTTTGTCGATCATCTGTTCGGCGTTTTGCGCCGCCAATTTTGGATCGAGCGCAGCAACACGGCCGAGAAGCGTCTGTTCGAGATTGTCCTCGACGTTGATCTGGCGTGGCCCACGCTGATCGGTCGTGACTGGCTGTGGCGGCGGTTTCGTCGACGCCAGCAACTGATATGCGAGTTGCGCGTCGTGACGAGCCGCGGCGAGCACCAGTTCCTGACGGAGTTGCACCGAACGCCGTTCCGGCATCGGCGGTGCGCCACGTCGATTGTTATTGACTTGCGGATTCCGGCCCAACTCAGCAACGCCTTCTGCGGCCATTGCAAACAGCGAACGCGCACGCCCTTGATTGCTGTCCCAAAGCATGTCGGCGGCGTTAATCTGCACTCGAACGCGGTTCTCGGTGAGTCTCAACGACTGCGCCTCATCAATCACCTGATCGAGCAGCCGGTAAGCATTCTTCTCTCGTTCGGCCTTCTCCTTTTCCAACTGTTCGGCACTTGGTTTTTCGGTTGGCTGATCCTGCGCGACTACGGGAACGAAGGTGATGCCAAGGACCAGTAGAATGAGCAATAGTTTGTTCATGGCGTTCCTCTGCGACGGGCTTTGGGAGACTGGCCGGAATCCTACAATTCATGTTCGGCTTTAGCAATTCGCCAGCTATAATCCCGCCATTCTCCGGGTACAACTGAAGCGAAACTCCGCCTACGTCGAACTCGTAATGCTGGTGAGCCAAATGAAAAAACTCCTTCTTTTAATCACGTTGTTGTCTGTCGCGGTTTCGATTGCTGCCCAACAGCCTTCGCAGCACAGTTCACAGCAGGCAGAGCCGCAATTCAAACTGGTCGAGTTTCAGATGGCGTTGCTAAAGCGCGGGCCGAAGGCGCTGCCGGCTGACTGGCTGACTTCCGCTTTGCACAAGCAGCACGTCGAATACGTCTATTCATTGTTCGAAGCCGACAAAGCGATGATTGCGGGTCCAGTCAAAGACGATCCCGAACTGCTCGGCGTCTTCATCTTTCGCACAAAGTCAGCAGACGAGGCGCGTGGTTGGATCATGGCTGATCCTGCCGTCGCCGCCGGCTATTTCGTTCCGGAACTACATCCATGGTGGTCAGAAGACGTGATGAAGAAAACCAGCACGCCGCAAAAGATGATGACTGCTTATCTCGGATTTCTCGTGCGTGGCGACAAGTGGACAGCCGAGAAGACCCCGGAAACAGAAGCGCTCCAAAAAGCGCACCTCGCAAATATCAATCGACTCGCGGAGTTGAAGAAGCTCGTCGTTGCTGGTCCATTCGGCGATAACGGTACACTGCGTGGCATCTTCGTCTTCCGCGTCGATTCGCTTGATGAGGCGCGTGAGCTTGCAGCGACGGATCCGGCGATAAAGGCGGGACGCCTGGCGTTGCAGCTTCATCCGTGGCTTGTGCCCGAAGGGATTCTTCCCTGAGCTAGATCAACCCTCAGCGGCTTGGAGGCGTTTGAGACGATATGTACTGTCCCTCTTGTGGTTCTGAAGAACGACAACTGAGTCAATTCTGTCGCGCATGCGGAACGGATTTGCGTGTTGTGCGCAACAGTCTTGAGCGTCCTGATGCCATCACTGCCTCCGCAGTTTCTGCGCGCGAACAGATCGGCCTCGCCATTGCCGATCAGATCCGGCAGATGCGAACCGGCAAAGATCTCGAACACGTTGCAGAAGACGTTTTACCGTCGTTTGAGAGGTTTCTCGAGTCGCCGGCAGAGCAGCGTTTGCGGCGGCTTCGCGCGGGAGTGATAACAGCTTCGATCGGTTTCGGTTTCGCATTAGTGTCGTTCATGGCAGTGCTCAACAAGAGTGACTTTTTCCCTGTCATCATTCCGGGTTTCGTCACGTTTATGATTGGAATCGGAATCATCATCAACGGTTTACTGTTTACTGTGCCGCGTAAGAAACTGCCCGGAGACCCTTACGACGCGCTTGCGCAACAAGCACTCGATCTCGCGCAAACCCACGTGCGTCAGGAGGCGCCTGCGGCTGGGACCAACGAACTTGGCCCAGGCACGAGTCCCCCGCTTGCCTCAATCACCGAACACACCACACATCATTTGAAGACCAGCAAATCATAGGGAGCGCGGGATGGCTGTGTTGCTGGAAGGTGGTTGCCGAGTCACGCAGATGCGCGAAGGCACTCCGCAGATTGACGGCACGCTCAGGATTTGGAATCACATTGGTCCAGAGGCTGGAGCGAAGGCGATCTCGCTTCGAATACTAGAGTTTGGACCTGGAGAGTCGCCTACTCTCCATAACGACCAATCCGACGAAGTACTTTTTTCGTTGGACGCCTGCAAGCTTTTCATCGACGACGTCGCTCACGAACTTGAACCCCAATCCGGTGTTTTCATCCGTGTTCACCAAGCCTTCCGCGTTGAAAACCGTGGAAAGGATCCGGTTGTTCTCGTGAGTTCGCAAGCTCCGGCCCAGGAAGGTGGGATAGAAAAGCCGATTGTCAAACTGAGCGATCAGCGCTTAATACCCACTGGCGATCGCTGGTACCGTGTACTCATCGACTCTGAAGTCACACAGTTCGTTGGATCGATTCCGCCCGGCCGCGCGCCGGATCACTTTCACGAATACGAAGAGGTGTTGTTTATTCTGCGCGGTGAAGGCCGCATGTGGGCTGAAGCCAGATCTACGCCGATTGGTTACGGATCGTGCATATATCTTCCAAGAAGGCAGGTTCATTGCTTGGAGAATACGAGTACGGGTGAATTGCGTTTACTCGGTGTGTTCTATCCCGCGGGCAGTCCCGCAGTGAGGTACGAAACAGTTACTCAAAATCCCTGATGTCTCTAAACGGCCGTTCAGCGTCGTTGAAGTCGGGCCGGTAGTAATACGAAGCGCCGTCAAACTCCTGGACCCAACCTTCTTCGATCCTTAACTCCTCGAGCGCCGCAGTAGCTTTCACCCATTCAGACTCGCGAATCCGGCGCGAGAGCAACACGTAACGTTTGTTCGACTCGGCCTGGTGGGTCGGGTAATACTGGGCCATCAGCGATATCGCAACACGTGGACTTAACTCATCGCGAATCCACTCAATCGACTCGCGTATACTTCCGATGTCGTTCGGCAACACAAGTAAACGCACGACCAGACCGCGCCGCAACAACCCGTTTTCGTCAAACACGAGTGCGTCTCCCGTTTGTCGATACATCTCCTTTAGTGCGAGCCGCGAAAACTCTTTATACCCACTCACCTTCGAATACAGATAGCCCGCTTCGTCGTCCGCATACTTCAAATCGGGAAGATACACATCGACGATGCCGTCCAGCAGTCGCAACACGGAAACTGCGTCGTACGCATTGGTGTTGTAAACAATCGGCAAGCGCAACCCTCTTTGCGCCGCCATGAAGATGGACCGCGCCATTTGCGGCGCAAAGTGAGTAGGTGAAACGAAATTGACGTTGTGACAACCGCGCGCCTGCAACTCCAGCATCATCTCAGCGAGACGTTCGTGCGTGACTTCATTTTTGAGTTGTTGCTTGTGTGTTTGCGAGATTTGATAGTTTTGGCAATAAACACATCGCAAGTTGCAGTTGCCGAAAAAAATGTTGCCTGCGCCACGCGTGCCAACTAAAGGCGGTTCCTCGCCGAAGTGTGCCGTATAAGACGAAACGATTGGCAAACGCCCGGAGTAACAGGCAGCGATCTCGTTTTTCAAACGATTGTTCAGACAGTCGCGCGGGCAGACAGTGCAGCTTTCGAGCAGGCGTTCGAGTGCTTCTACGCGCACTTGAAACACGCCGGTGCGAAGCAAACCAAGATACGACGGCTCGCTGTTTGTGCTCCCTGGCGATGGACTAACAACCTCACTCATGACGTCTGAAGTGAACGAAATGCGGTTTGTGCTGTTCGACGATCTCGGCCGGCGTAGACCGTTTCGATTGTTGCCAGATGAAATCCATCTCGCCGTGAATCGTGCTGAGCGCCAACCGTGCTTCAAAGATTAACAGGACGCTGCCGTAGAACAGAAAGCACGCGCCGGCAAGGCCGAGCGCGACGGGCACTAAGTTATAACGCGGGTTGCCGGTGAAGGGAACTATACCGATGGCCACGCTGGTCGCGACAAACATTCCCAAACTCAGGTAGAACGTCACCATGCAGCGTTGCAGCAGGCGTGCGCGGCTCGTCAGTTTGTCCAGTTGTTGAAAGATCAACTTCTGTCGTTCGGTTGCTGCGTCACCGCGATCGTTGCGTTCAGCCATGGTCTCGAGGCGGTCGGATAGTGAACGCACGCGGTCCACAACGCGGCCCAGGCGCGATGAAGTGGAAAGAATCATGCTGCCGCAGGCCGAAATCAACACTGCGGGTGTGATCATGGCCGTCAAGACCGCTATGGCGGAGGCTGAATCCATCGTTGCTCTTTTATAGTTAATGCTGTAATCCTGTCAAAACCCGCATGCGCATCTGGCTTTCCAAAAACAGTGAGGTGCCGATTCGCGAACAACTCGTGACTCAGATTGTCCTCGGCATTGTCAGTAACGACCTGAAGGTCAATGAACGACTGCCAAGCACACGCGATCTCGCGCGCCGTTACGACATTCACGCCAATACCGTAAGCGCTGCGTATCGTGAACTTGCCAGACGTGGTTGGGTTGAGTTTCGCAAGGGCAGCGGCGTGTATGTGCGCGCACGAACAGACGACAAGCTGGAACAGCATCTTGCGCTGGACCAGTTGGTGTCACGTTTCTTCCGCAGTCTGCGTGAGGATGGGCATTCGCTCTCCGAAATTCAGGAAGCAGTGCGCCGCTCGTTCTCGCTGCAGCGTCCCGATCATTTTCTGTTACTCGAATCGGATCCGGAGTTAAGAGAAATACTCGTCGCTGAGATCGCCGGTGCGGCGAAGGTTAGGGTGAAAGGCGCTGGACCGGCTGAGATCGACGCCGTCTCGTCGTTGACGGGCGCAGTGCCGTTGGTCTTGTACGGACATCTCGAAAGTTTTGGTGAACGGATCGATCCGCAGACAGATCTGCTGGTGCTGCATTCTGCGTCGGTGGTTGAGTCGATGAAAGGACAGACGCGTCCGCCGGCTGATGCGCTCGTGGCGATCGTTTCTCGCTGGCCGGAGTTTTTGCGTTGGGCGCGGACGATGCTTGTGGCCGCCGGCCTTGATGCTGACGCGCTGAGTTTTCGTGATGCGCGTGAACGAGGCTGGGAGAAAGGACTACGCTCCGCGACGTTCGTCATAACCGACTCGCTGATGGCGCCACGAATACCAGCGGGTTGCGAGATCAAAGTCTTCCGCGTCCTCGCCGCCTCATCCCTTCGCGACATCCGCGACTATGCCGAACGCTTTTTCTAGACGAACAGCGCCGCCACTACGCTTGAGGCTTCTCTGGTGAACAGCGCCGAAGGCGCGATCAGAGGGTAGCCAGGGGCCGCGCGAAGCGCGCAGCCCCTGGGATTCGTAGAATAAAGACCACACAGGCCTGAAAGGCCGACAGAAAAACGGATTTACTGCTTGTCTTTTGCGAGCGTACGTACGTAATTCACCACGTGCCAGCGTTCTTCCTCGCTCATGCGTTTCTCACCGGCCGGCATGATTCCCGTGATCCCTTTGGTGATCTTCCAAAACACTTCACCGTCGGTCATCGCCGTCATGCGTTCCTTGTTCGACAAATCCGCGGGCTTGCGCCGCAGGCGCGGAAGATTCGCTTCATTCCCAGCACCCGTTTCACCGTGACAGAAAATACAATTCCCCTTGTCGCGAGCGAGAAAGAGTTCCTTGCCTTTCGCGATCGATTCCGACGTTGACTCCGTGGGGTTCTTCGTCTTGTCGGCGTCTTCGGGCAACTCCCACGTGTTCTTCGAAAAATCCGGTTGCGGTTTTGCAGGCGCGACGCCTCTGTCGTTCTGATTCTTGTTGACGGTCGTCGAGCTATTCGCGTTTTGCGCTAAAGAACTCGACTCAGTCCTGAGCACACTCGCACACAACACTGTAGCCGCAAGCAATAAGGCAAACGCCGTCAGGCGCAGAATGATGGACATATTTCCCTCCTTCTCGATCTTTTTTATCTTCGTTTCCTGGGTACACGCCTTTTCGTTGTCGTTTTCACTGGCTGGGGAGCAGACACTGTGATCGCAGGTTTCGACGGTTTGAAAATCTCAGCGACTACGGTCTGCGGAACGTCAGCTTCCCAAACGATCTCATTGTCCTTCGGCGTCATCTTGATGTTTTGCATAACTGCCTGCACATCTTTGTCAGGGATCGCGCTAAGCCCTTCTCGCATCAGGCCCGACAACAAGCCACTAATAATCTTTGCCGTATCCGGATTGTCTGCGTTCATTGCGCCGCGCAGACTGAAATTGTTTCCCGACATTGTGATGGCCGTATAGAAATTGCCGAAAGGCGTATCACAACGTCCTTCGCGCGGCGCTGTTTCCGTGCCGAAAAGGCCAAACGCTCTTGCGATGGAGCCTATGGGCGCTCCCGTCGCAGCCATCAGCACGTTTGGATCGCGCATGAGCGACTCGAGCGTCGCTGGATTAATCCGCCCAGTGCCTTCCGCAGCATCGACTGCTGACTTGAGATACGGAAGGTTCCCGATCGCGATCGTGTTACCACTCAACGTCACTATTCCAATCTCCGTCAGCGACTTGAGCATCGGATTCTTTTCCGCTTGTGCCACGATCGGATCGATCTTCATTAGCGCGATTGTCTTCGAACCATGTTTCTCGATACGGAGTTTTTCCTGAAGAGACAATTGCGCCAGCGAGAACAGCGAGTCGGCGCTGAAGTCGCCGCCGGCCACCGCCAAAATATCAGGCGCTACGAAACTCAGATCGGCCGCTGGTTTGTGAACACGCACCGCGATAACGAGGTATTCAACGGTGGATGGATCGATCCCGGCCCCTTTTTTCATGTCGGCAAACGCGCTGCGCATCTCCGTGAGGTCTTTCGCCGGCATGACTTTCGGCGCCGCCTCATTCAGGATCTTTTGCGGACTGACGTAGATCAAGACGTCTGCGTCGGGCAGGCTGGCAAGCGCTGTCGGAGCGGATTGAGCGACTGCTGTAGTTGCGAGCAAGGGGAACAGGATCGCGGCAGCCAGCCATAGTTTCATTGATCTGGTTTTCAAGTTGACCTCCAGTCGAAAGGTTAAACGTGAGACAGTTCTTTGCGGGTGAGTTCGTTCTCGGTGTTGCCTGTGTTCAGGGTTGAAATCGGCTCGAAGAGCAGCACGTGACACTCCTCGTTCGCGACCGGGCGGTGTTCCACGCCACGCGGCACGACGATGAGTTCGCCTTCTTCAATCCAGACACTCTGCTCCGCACCCTCGTCACGATACTCCATCCTGAACTTCCCTTTTACTACCAGGAAGAGTTCGTCTTCGTTTTCGTGATAATGCCAGGTGAACGGTCCCTCAAACTTCACCAGCTTCACATACTGGCCGTTCAGCTCGGTGGCGATGTGTGGATCCCAGTGGTCGTTAATCAGCGAGAGTTTCTCGCGCAAATTGATCTTATTCATACCTTACGATAACGGAAGCAGGCGGCGTCGTGATCGTTCACCATTCCCACAGCCTGCATGAACGAGTAACAGATCGTTGAGCCGACGAACTTGAAACCTCGTTTCAACAGGTCCTTGCTCAACGCGTCGGAAATTGGCGTGCGTGCGGCGACTGGTTGTCCACGTTTTCGCCGCAGTGGTTTGCCGTCAACAAAGCGCCAAACGTAATTGTCGAAACTGCCGAACTCACGCTTGACGTCGAGAAAAGCGATTGCGTTCGTGACGGCGGAGTTTATCTTAAGCCGGTTACGAATGATCCCGGCGTCATTCATTAGCGCCGCGATCTTGCGCTGATCATACTTCGCAATCTTCGCAGGATTAAAGCTTTCGAAGGCGGCGCGATAGTTTTCCCGCTTGCGCAGGATAGTTTCCCAACTCAATCCCGCCTGGGCGCCTTCAAGAACAAGAAACTCAAACAGGCGACTGTCGTCATGAACAGGCACACCCCACTCCTCGTCGTGGTAGGCAATTGATAATGGAGTGCTTGCCCAGAAGCAGCGCTTGGTCATTCGGCTATCCGAGTTTGCCGGTGAGACATTTTACGACAGAAACCAGTTCGCGGATCTCAACGGGTTTGGCTACGTGAGTATTATAGCCTGCCGCAATCGCGCGGATACGGTCTTGCGCGCGCGCATACGCAGTCAAAGCGATTGCCGGGATGTGTTCTCCGTCTTCGCCCTCCTGTTGCCGCACCTGTCGGATGAGGCTGTAACCGTCGGTGTCGGCCAGGCCGATATCGCTGATCAGCAGATCAAAATGTTCTTTGTGAAGCAATTCGACAGCTTCGGACGCTGTCGTAACGCCGGTGACTTCCGCGCCATGTTCGCGGAGGTCAATAGCGAGCAAATCGAGTGCGTCCAGCTCATCTTCTATGACGAGAATACGAACATCTTCGAGGTCTACATCGGTCACTATACCTTCCACTGACGCCGCAGCCGGCGGCGCCGTAACATTCAAGTCGGTACTTGGCATTGGGAGTCTGACGGTGAACACCGCGCCGGACCGCACCGTCCCATTCTCGACGGCAATCAAGCCGCCATGCAGCTCTACGAGATGGCGAACAATCGCGAGGCCCAAACCGAGGCCGCCGTGCAAGCGTGTGGTTGATCCATCGGCCTGCCGGAACCGCTCAAATACATGTGGCAGAAAATCGGGAGCAACGCCTGGTCCAGTGTCGCTAATCTGCATCTCGGCGTAGATGCCATCCTGCCTCACGGTAATGCCGACAGCACCACCCGGCGGTGTGAACTTCGAAGCATTAGACAACAGATTCCAGACGACCTGTTGCAGACGGTCAGCGTCGCCGGCAATGATCTTCAGTTCCTCGTCATAATTCGTCTCGACCTTAATGTCCTTCGCATCAAATGCGGGCCGCACTGCGTCGAGTGCCGCATTAACAACCGATACCAGATCCACCGGCCCAAGGTGCAACTGAAGTTTGCCAGTAATTACTCGCGAGACGTCGAGAATATCTTCAATAATCTGTTTCTGCGCCCAGGCATTGCGTTCGATCACTTCGATGGCATGGCCCGCACTCTCGTTATCCAACCTCCCCGACTTCAACATCCGCGACCAACCGATGACCGCGTTCAACGGCGTGCGGAGTTCGTGCGACAAAGTAGCCAAAAACTCATCCTTCAATCGATTGGCCTTCTCCGCGTCAGACCTCGCAGTGCGTTCACGGACGAACAAGTGGGCCAGTTTCTCTTCTGCCCGCTTGCGTTCCTGAAACTGGCCGATTTGACTGCCGACACTGCCGATCATCTCGATTAACTCACGGTCGGGTTGGCGGATTTCCTGACTAAAAAACTCGATCACGCCGATCACTTCATCGCCAAGGAGAATAGGAAACCCAAACCCGGCGCGCAGTCCCGAACGTTCCGCGAAACTCGCGCGAGGAAAGTTATCGTCCTTTTTCAAATTAGGAATCCACGACGGTCTGCCGGTGGCCCAAATGCGACCTGGCAAGCCGACGTCTTTAGCAAAAGTTCGCGCACGGCACGCCTGCACAAACTCATTCATCTCGAGCGCCGAACTGTGCCAGACGTCAACGCAGCGCAAGACTTCATCCTGGTGATCGGCAGCCCAAAGCGCGCCAACCTGCCAACCCAAACTCTCGCAAACCGTTTCGAGAATCTCATGAGTGCCTTCAACAAAGTCGATCGAGCGCGACAGTATGCGCGTGATCGCGTATTGCAAAGCGAGCCGGTGTTCCGTGCGGCGCCGTTCCGTGATATCGCGCGTGAAACAACGTGAGTGAACAAACTTACCGTCTTCAAAGTAAGCACTCGAGTCGATCCGAACTGTCTTGATCGCGCCGTCTTTGCAAATTAAACGTGCTTCGTAGTCGCGCACTACCTTGCCCTGGTGCAGCCGTTCGAGAAGATCTTCAATAACTTCGCGTTCGTAGTGAAAATCGATGATGTTGCGGCCGACGTAATCTTCGCGTGAATAACCGAGCATATCGAGTTCTGCCTGATTGGCACGCAGGATTGTTCCTTCCGCAGTGATCCAGTGCAAACCGACCGACGCATTCTCGAAAAAGTCGTTCAACTCTGTCTCGCTGCGGCGCAATGCTACTTCGTCTTGTTTACGACGCGTGATGTCGCGCTTGATGCATACGTAACAGAGCGGCTCGCCGAGGCCGCTGCGCATTGTGAAGACCGAGAGGTCGATGTGTCGTTCTTCGCCGTCGTGCGCGCGGCAAACAACCTCGCCCGAAAACTCACCTGTATCGTTCAGTTGTTGTTTGAGTTCGGCGAACGTTTGTTCGTCGAGTTCGTTGGTCAGGGTCTTGCCGTTTAGATCGTCGTCGGGATAGCCAAGTAGTATGAAATGGGCGCCGTTTTGTTGGAGGTAAAAACCGTCAGGATCGATGATCGCAATGGCTTCTTTGGAGTGTGCAAAGATTTCGCGATAGAGATCTGAATGCAGTTCCACAGGGCGCGCCGGCGGCGCCTCAGGCTCTTCTCTGCGGGAGAAGGCATTCTTT
>Ga0207675_100006179_pt1 | contig 11374 bp, 10 predicted proteins | sample KBSSwiS42_FD_184305 | JGI IMG/M metagenome (GOLD analysis project Ga0207675, IMG submission 184305) | Switchgrass rhizosphere microbial communities from Kellogg Biological Station, Michigan, USA - KBS Switchgrass S4-2 (SPAdes) (version 2) | ecosystem: Host-associated > Plants > Roots >...
CGCTTTCCGGCGTGGTCACGAAGATCGACTTCGTGAACCCGCACTCGTGGGTGCACTTCGACGTGACCAAGCCCGACGGCACGAAAGCCGAATACCGCTGCGAGCTTCGCTCGGCCACGACGTTGCGCCGCTCCGGCTGGACGCCCGAGATGTTCGCGGCCGGCACGCGCATCACGATTCAAGGCTCACCGGACCGCGCCGAAAAGAACGCGTGCTACACGAGCACGGTCACGTTCGGCGACGGCACGGTGCTCGATCGTTACGGCCAGCGCATCCCGGCGCAAGCGACGACGCAGCGTCCGGCCAAGTTGCCGAGCGGCGAGCCGAATCTTTCCGGCGACTGGGCCGTCGAGCAGCTCGTCATGACGGATCCGGCGGGCCGCGACGGCACGCTCGTGCCTCTCTCCCGCGTCGGAACCTTCGAGCGCGGCGCCGTGCCCGAAGGTCAGCAAGAGATTCCGGGCGCGCGCGGCACACCGCAGGCGCAGGCTCCGCGCACGGCCCCGCCCGGCGGCGGTGGTGGTGGCGGCGGCGGGTTCGGTCGGCCTGCCGTCGAATTGACGGAAGCCGGTAAAGCCGCGGTGGCAGCGCTGCCGCAGATGTCGCGGGCCGAGCGCTCGTGCGCTCCCGGCAGCATCGTCTCCGACTGGGGCGGCGAGCCGGTCAACCGCATCAGCCAGGGCGCGGGTACGGTCACCATTCAGTACGGCCGTAACGGCCGCACGCGAACCGTGCACACCGACATGGCGGCGCATCCCGCGAACGTCGCGCCGAGCGCCGACGGTCATTCGATCGGCAAGTGGGAGAACGACGTGCTCGTCGTCGACACGGTCGGTTTCGTGCCGGGAACGCTCGTGGGCCAGACGCCGCACAGCGCGCAGCTGCATGTCGTCGAGCGGTTCTCGGTCGACCCGGCGACCACGACGTTGAAGCGCGAAGTCACGGCCGAGGATCCGCTCTACTACACGGCGAAGTACACGCGCAGCGATTCGATGATCGTCTCGACCGTGCCGTACGATCCGGAGCCCTGCCAGGATCTGACGCCCGTCGCGCCGCCTCCGCCCGCGGCAGCTCCCGCGGCCGCTCGCTAAGAGCAGAGCGTACGTCCGTGCGAGGCGCGCGCTCGGTGCGGTTCGTGACGACGCTCGGCGTCGTCGCGGCCTGCCTCGCGGCGCGCGGCGCGCTCGCGCATCACAGCCCTGCTCGTTACGACCTTCAGACGCAGCGCACCGTCGAGGGCACGATCACGAAGTACGAGTGGGGTAACCCCCACGTCTATCTTTCTGTGCGCGAGAACGGCGTCGATCGCATCTGGGTCGTCGAAGCGTATCCGTCGACGGCGATGAAGCAATACGGCTGGGCTGCGAATACGTTCGCGGCTGGAGATCGCGTCGTCGTCGCCGGCAATCCGGGCAGAAACCCGGGGCAGAGCACACTGTTCCTGCGGAGTGTGCGCAAGGCCGGCGCTGCCACGGCGTTGTACGACTCGGGCGATGCGATTGCCGCGCCGCCGCCCGTCCCGCGCGAAACCTTCCGCGCCACGACCATCGCGGGCACCTGGGTCTCGAGCGTGGGCCCGGTGTTCGGTACCTTCTTCGGGCCGGGGATCGCGGCGGCCGCGACACCGCAGGGTGCCGCGGCGGTCGCCGAGTTTCGCGACACGGCCAATCCGGGCCTCGAGTGCGTGCCGTTCGCACCGCCCGTCTACATGATCCTGCCCGGCTTTCGCAGCATCGACGTCCGCGCCGACAGCGTCGTGATTCGCGGCGAGGACGCGGCCGTAGAGCGCACGGTGCACCTCGCCGCGACACATGACGGCGCGACGCCGAGCGTGCACGGACACTCGATCGGGCGCTGGGAGGGCGGCACGCTCGTCGTGGACACGACGCAGTTCGCGCCGCATCGGCTAGGCAACGGCGCGGGACTGCCGTCGGGCGCTCGCAAGCATCTCGTCGAACGTTTCGCGCTGAACGCGGAAGGCGGGCTCGACTACAGCTTCGAGCTCGAGGATCCCGATTACCTGAAGCAGCCGGTGACCGGCACGGCGCAGTGGCTCTATCGGCCCGACGTCGACTACGCCGCAACGCCGTGCGATCGCGAGAACGCGAAGCGGTTTCTCTCCGAGTAAGATCTACTCTCGTCGCGAAGTCTCGCTGCGGAGGTCTCATGAGACTCGTGCAGATGCTTGCCCTCGTCGCGGCGGCGCTCGTTACCGGCGTCGTGCCCGCCCAACCGGACTCTCCAATCGCGGGACCTCTAGCGGCGCTCGGCCCGGGCACCGTGTTGATCACGGGCGGCAATCGCGGCTTGGGGCTCGAGTTCGCGCGGCAATACGCGGCGCGCGGCTGGACCGTCATCGCAACGGCACGAGACATCGACGGCGCGGCTGAGCTTCGCGACCTGGCGAAGGCAACCGGACGCGTGACGATCGAGCGGCTCGACTTGCTCGATCGCGACGGAATTGCCGCCCTCGCGAAGCGCTACGAAGGCAAGCCCATCGACGTATTGATCAACAACGCCGGTATCGGCGGCGATCCGGCGCTGCAGTCGCTCGGCTCGTTCGACTACGAGCTGTTCGAGGAAACGATGGCCGTCAACGTCTACGGCGCGTTGGCGGTATCGGAGGCGTTCCTCGCGAATGTCGAGGCAAGCCGACACAAGAAGATAGTCGCCATCACGAGCGGCTGGGGCGTGTTCTCATTGCCGCGCCCGCCGGGACCGTACTTCTATCGCGCGAGCAAAGCGGCGCTGAACATGGCCATGCACGCAATGGCGACGGATCTGCGCGACGAGCAGATCATCGTCGGCCTCGTCGCGCCCGGCGCGGCCGACACCGCGCTGCGGCGCCAACTCCAAGGCAACACCCCCGCGCCAACGGCCGCTCAGTCGGTCGCCGCGATGATCGAGGTCATCGACGGCCTCACCCTGGAAAACAGCGCCCAACCGGTCAACTTCGACGGTAGCGTTCTACCCTGGTGACCTTGGCGCCGCGTACTCCTTCGAGCGGCGTTCGTCGGCGGCCATGGGGCGCTCGCGTTCGTGGAATCGAATTCCAAGAATAGCGGGCGTGCGAGCTCCCGGCAGCGCAGCGACTGCTTCACCCGAGCACAGCGGGTCCGACCGATCGCGAATCGACGGGTGAAAACCGGTCGAAAGAGGGTCGTCGGGTGAATCCGGTCATCTTGGCGTGCAGCTTGCATCTCAGCCAGTCAGTGGGGTGCGGGTCGATCGGAGGGAGGTCGTGGATGCCATCGCTGCTGCCTTGACGGATGTCTGGCAGTTCCTGTTCCCCTACGTGATCCCGCGCGGCGTCAGCGCCGACCGGCCGTTCTGGTACTTTGCCGCCGGATCCTTCATCAACGTGGCGCGGGATTACCTGTGGTTCCTAGCGATGGGGCTGGTGATCTTCGCCGTATCTGCGCGCAAACGCGGTCGGCATTTTTCGTTGTGGTCGGGGATCAAGTATCTGCTGCCGCTCGAGGTCTATCGCACGCCGTCGGTGAAAGTCGACCTCATGATGGTGCCGATCCAGGGCGTGCTGAACTTCGTTTTGTTCACCGGTCTCGCGATCGGCTCCGGCGTCGTGCAGATCTGGCTCGCGGAACGCTTCGGCCACATGCCGTGGAAGGTATCCGCCGGCTGGCTCGCGGTCACGCTACAGGTCGTGTACACGATGCTCGGCACGGATGTGGCTCGCTTCCTCTGGCACTACCACGCTCACACAGTGCCGTTCATGTGGGCATTTCATAAAGGCCATCATTCGGCCGAAGCGCTGCATCCCGTCTTCGTGCGCACGCATCCCGTCGACATGTTCATCCGCTTGGTCTACATGAACGTCGGCGGCGGCGTCTTGGGCGGCGGGCTCATGTACATCGCCGGCGTCGACGCGAGCGCGGCGGCCGCGAGCTGGCTGGTCGTGCTCGGCTTGATCATTCACTTCCTCCAGACGTTCGAGCACTCGCACATCGTGTTCTCGTTCGGCAAGGTGCTCGACAACGTTTTCTACGCGCCGTATTTCCATCGTGTTCACCACAGCGCTCTCCACCAGCATCGCGACAAGAACCTGGGGTTCGTCGGCGGCTTATCCCTGTGGGACAGGCTCGCCGGCACTCTTTATATCCCGAAGCCCGACGAGCACTTCGTCTACGGCGCGTCGCTCGACGAGCTCGGCGAGAACAATCCGCACCGCACGCTGTGGCGGTTTCTCGCGGGCCCGTTCGTGGCGGCCGCGAACACGCTGCGACGGCGCAGGCCGCCGAGCGCGCCCAGCACCAGCGAGCAAGCCGCCGCGGCGCGCTGAGCGACTCGCGCCGGCTCGACCGAACACCTTCGACTGCACCGTCCTACGCTGGTTAGACTGGCGCAGTTCTTGCTGCCCTATCCACGCTCAAAATCGAGAGGAGCTATTCCATGGCGCACGACACTCAATCGACGAGCACGGCGGAGGTCGATCGGCGGACTCTCCTGGCAGGAGCGGTCGCCGGGCTCGGCGCGGGACTCCTGGCCGGCGAGCCGGCGCACGCTCAGCAGACGCAGCGCATCAACTTGAAGGGCGAGGCATTCGCGCAGACGCACCAGCCGAAGCCGTTGCCGTTCGATTCGGCGAAGCTCAACGGCCTGTCGCAAAAGCTCGTCGACTCGCACTGGTCGAACAACTACGGCGGCTCGGTCCGTGCCTTGAACGAGATGAAGAAGCGGCTCGCCGCGGCAATGGACGATCGCGATCTGCCGCCCTACGTCTACAACGAGCTGAAGCGCGAGCATCTGATGCGGACCGGGTCCGTCGTGCTGCACGAGCTCTATTTCGACAACCTCGGCGGTAACGGTCGGGCCGATAGCGCCGCACAGAGTTGGCTCGCGGCCGGCTTCGGCACCTTCGACAAATGGCAGACCGAGTTCCGCCGCATCGCCACCGGCTTGGGCGGTGGCGCAGGCTGGGTGATCCTCGGTTACAACCGCCAGTTCGGCACAGCCGAGAACTACTGGATGGCCGACCACATGCACTCGCCGGCGACGACGACGCCGTTGCTCGTCATGGATATGTACGAGCACTCGTATCACATGGACTTCGGCGCAGCCGCGGCGCAGTACGTCGACGCGTTCTTCAACAACATCAACTGGGAAAAGGTGCTCGAGCGCATAGACTCGTTGCGAAGCTAGGTCTTCGGCCAAGGAGGGCGTCATGAGGTTCTTGCCGTTGCTCGCGCTGCTGCCGTTGGCGGCGCGCGCGGAAGTCGTCGACTTCGAAGGCATGCCGATCGGCGCGCCGCCGGTGGATTGGACGATCGTGAAGACGGGCGGCGGCGGCGATCCGCACTGGGAGATCGTCGCCGACTCGACGTCTCCGGCCGGAGCAAGGGTCTTGGCGCAACGCTCCGAGGACGCGACGTCGGAGCGGTTCTTGCTCGCGATCGATCCCGCAGCGGCGCTCGCGAACGGTGCCGTCACGGTGCGCTTCAAGCCGGTCTCCGGCAACGTCGACCGCGCGGCAGGCCTCGTCTGGCGGTATCGCGACGAGAACAATTACTACGTCGTGCGCGCGAACGCCCTCGAAGACAACGTCGTGCTCTACAAGGTCGAGGACGGGCAGCGAATTGCGTTGGCGCCGGCCGGGAAGGGCGGCGAGCACGCCGTCGGGTACGCCGTGCCGGCCGGGCGGTGGAGCACCTTGCGCGTCGCGTTCATGGGCCCGCGGTTCGTCGTGTCGGTCGACAGCAAGCCGCTGTTCGAGGTCCAGGACTCGACGTTTGCGGGACCCGGCAGGGTTGGAGTTTGGACGAAGGCGGACAGCGTCACGTACTTCGACGAGTTCGACTTGCTCGTAGCCGTCGAGTGAGCGGCCTCGCTATCCGAAGAGGAGCTCGTCGCTACTGCATCTCGCGGATCACGCCGTCGAGGCCCAGCGTCGTGACGAAGCCCCGCCAGCCGAACTCCATCTCGAGCATTTTCTGAATATCCTCGCGCGACTTCTTCGCGCGGTTCATCTCGCGGACCATGTCCTGCATGTGCACGAGCTGCGCCTTGTAGGTCCCGAGATGCGCGCGATCCGTCGGTCCGCCATGACCCGGGATCACGGTGTCAAATGGCAGCGCCTCGATCCGCTCGAGTGTCCGCGTCCACTCGCGCAGGCTGCCGCCGCCCGGGTAATCGATCAGTGTCACGTAGGGGTCCCAGGTCGCGAACAGGTCGCCCGTGAAGATCATGTTCTGCTTGGGCAAGTGAACCACGATGTCGCCGTCGGTGTGGCCGCGTCCGAGATAGTAGAGGTCGAGAACGAACTCGCCGTGATAGAGGCGCATGTGGTCCTCGAGCGTGATCGTCGGCAGGCCCGTCGTCTGCGTCATGGCCATCTGGAAGCGCGCGTTCTCGTGTGCGATGACCTTCGCGCCCAACGCCTGCTTCTTCGCGTTGCCGCCCGAATGATCGCCGTGCATGTGCGTGTTGATGACGTACAGCACCGGCTTGTCGGTGAACTCGCGCAGCTTCGTCATGATGCCGTCGTGATCCATCTCGAACTTGTTGTCGATGAGCACGACGCCGTCGTCGGCGATGAGCACCGAGCAGTTGCCGGACTGACCGTTGCGGATCATGTAGAAGTTGTCGCGGACCTTGAACGTCGTGAGCTGCGCCGGGCCGAAGCCGGCGCCGGGATCGGTTGAAGCGGCAGCAGCGGCCTGGGCGGCGCCCGGTTGCTGCCCGCGCTGCGGCTGCGCCGCGAGCGAGAAAGCGGCGAGCGCCGCCAACGTGGCGACTGCGATCAGGCTCTTCATGGGCGTGCGGCTCCCCGATCGTTGGCGCGCTCGGCGCGCGACGTCACGATGTAATTGCGGATCATCGAGTTGTCCTCGTGACATGCGTACTCGAAGATCTGATAGCTGTCGTCGCGCTGCCACGGCAACTCGACGGTCCATGGCGCGGTCCAGATCACGGGATCGTTGAGAGTGGCCCGGTACGTCAGCGCGTCCGGCCCCGTGCGCGTGAAGCGCTCCGTGAGCACGTACTCCTCGCTGATCGGCGTGTTGTTGAACGGCGGCGAGCCGACGGTGTGGATGTTCGTCGAGCTGCCCTGGCCGTTGAAGTTCGTCGTCTCGACGACGAGCGTGTTGCCTTCCCAGCGGCCGCGCGAGTAGCCGAACCAGGCCTTCGCGCCGCTGTCGACGGGCTCGCTCGTGATCGGAATGACGCGTGCCTCGTGGATCATCTCGAGCCGGATCACGACGTAACCGGGCGACTGGAGGATCTCGACGCCGTTGTTGTAGTAGGCCGGCAGCATCGACGCGGGCAAGCCGCGCGTGATGCAGCGGTCCCAGTTGTCGAAGTCGGTCCAGTGATCGAACGGAATCGACATCCAGCCGCTATGCATCAGCGCGCGGCGGCGCTCGCCCTCGGCCGTCAGCGCCGGCAGCTGGCCGTTCGGCGGATCGACGATCAGCGACGTCAGTCGATTCGACTTGCCCCATTCGACCCAATGACCCATGCCCATCTTGTTGGTGTCGATCTCCGCTTTGTACGCGCCTTGAATGCCCGTGTACTGCTGCTCGCGCCGCGCGAGCTCCTCGTCCGTCAACAAGCGCCGGTCGCCGAATTCCGGGGGGCGCTGCAGCGGGACGCCGGTCAGATGCCCGATCGGCCACATGCCGCGCAAGTCCGGCTCGCCCCATTCCGTCATCGGTTGTTGCCAGTCCGAGGCTGCGGCTTGCACGGCCGCGCCTTCGTCGGATTGCGGCGAGCAGGCCGCCAAAGCGCACGCTACGAGGGCATACGACGATGAGGTGCGAGTTTTCATGGGGGCCTCTTGGAGCGCGTGTGGCTCGGGCTTCGAAGCGGATTGTCGAACACCGGCACCGCTAGATTAAACGAATGGCCGTTACGTCGCCTCGCCCGCACAGGCCCAGTCGCCGCTCGCGACGAGGAAGAAGGTGCCTTTGAGACCTCGCGACTTGAAGATTCCCTGCACTTTCTTGCTGACGGTGGTACGGATGTCCTCGACGCTGCGGCCGTCGAACGTGCCCATGACGGCCGACGCCGGCAACTTGAAGCTCGGGCCATTCTCCGAGCTCACGGTTTGGCGCAACCCGGCGTCCGCGAGATCCATGTAAGCGTACAAGTAGTCTTCGCGCGTCGCGTGCGCCAGATCGAAAACACAGAAGACGAGAGTCGACATGGCTCACCCATCCAAAATGTCGAGCCGTATAGTACGCTTGCGTGCGTGTCTGCGGCGGGCGAATGCACTCGCCGCGTTCATGGTCACGCTGTTCTTCACGGCCGTCGTCACGGCCGTGATGGCTTAGAGGTCGGCCAGAGTCCGGCGCAGGCTATTGCGGCTGCTCGGCGGCTGCGCCTTCGCCTTCGCTTTCGCCGCCCGGCGCGCCCGTGCCGGGCGACGACATGAACAGGCGAGAGCCGTCGGGAAGGATCAAGTCACGGCCGTTGGCGCGATTCGCGCCGTTCTTGGCGCGAAAGCCGATGATCGTGATCTCCGTGCCGGCCTTCACCGCTTCGCGCGTGAAGCCGCGACGCAGCAGAGTGTTCGGCGTCGCGCCTTCGATCATCCATGCCGTCGTCGTGCCGTCGGCGTTCATGACGTCGATGTGCAACCACGAGTGCGGATTGATCCACTCCATCTTCGTGATCTTGCCGTGCAGCTCGACGGGCTGATTGGCGTCGAACTCCGCCGCGAACGAATGATGCGCGCCGGCTTGCGGAGCGGCGACGGCGAAGAGCAGGGCAGTGAGCGCTGTCGTCGGACCTCGCAGCTTCATCGCTTGGCCCCCGCGGCTTTCCGTTCCTCGTCGCGCGCGTTTTCCAAAATGTTGCGCAGCCCGTAGTTGCCTTCATGGCATGCGTACTCGTAGAGCTCGCCTTCGCCGGTGCGCATCGAGTACTCCGCGGTCCACGGCTGCGTCCACTGCGTGTCGTCTTCGAACGTGACCTTGAAGTCGATCTTATCGGCGCCGACGCGCGTATAGCGCTCGGTGAGGTGCAGGTTGGTGCCCGCGCCGCGATACGGCGCTTTGCCGTTGAAGTTTCGCGTCTCGACGACGAGCGTGTCGCCTTCCCAGTGGCCGCGCGACTCCCCGTTGTAGCTTTGCACGTTGCCGAACGGGCTGCCGTCGAGCGGCACGACGCGCGTCTCGTGCACCATCTCGTTCACGATCGCGGCGTAGCCGGGCGCCTGCGTGATGCGGATGTTGTTGTTGTAGAGCGTCGGCAGCGGCGCGCCGGCGGAGCCGCGCGTGATGCAACGCTCGAGCAGCGAACGGTCCGTGTACGAGTCCGCTCTACCGCCGGCGCGCGCGGGCGCTCCGGCGGCTCCGGCGGCGCGCGAGGTCTGGCGTGCTTGCGCCTCGGGCGTCAACGGCGGCATTCGCCCGTTCGCCGGGTCGACGATCAGCGACGTGCGATGCGATTCGTCGACGAACCGGCCCGGATCCGTGAGGTACTCGGCGTGCACGAGACCGACCGGCGTGTTCTCGTCGGGCGGCTTGTCCATACGGCGTGCCGCTCGGCCTTCGAGCTGCGCGACTTCTTCCTCGGTGTAGAACGCGCGATCGCCGAGCTCGGGCCTGCGCTCCATCGGCGTGATCGTGCGGTAATCCCAGACGCCCTGTAGATCGGGATCGCCCCAGGACGTGCGCGGAACCGCGTAGGGCTCCGTCGCCGTTTGCGCCAGAGTGGCGGACGAGGCGAGACCACCCGCCATGAAGACCACCACCGAGAGCGCCGTGACTCGCGTGCTCATTGCTCCCCCGAAAGTTGTAACGCCGCTGCGGCGTTCGATCGTAGCACCGGACTCCTAAACGCGAGTGGGCAGGTTTCGCGCCGAGATTTTGTTGCGAATGAGTTGCATTTGAGGGCTCGATATTGATAATAAGAACGAATCGCATTTGCATCCAGGGAGCTCGGTCGTGCGTTCCAAGGCGTCCAAATCGGGGATTCGCAGCTTTGCGCGCAGTGCCAGTCGGGCAGGCGCTTGGTTGGGCGCCGCGAGCGTCGCGGCCGGGGCCGTGCAGGCGCAGCACGCCGCCGAACGCCAGGATGGCGCGCAACCCGATGCGTCCACGGATGTCGTCGAGGTCGTGGGCCAGCGGCTCGAGAACGGTTTAGGAACGCGCTACACGGCACCGCTGCTCGAGACGCCGCAGACGATCACGCTCGTTCCGCGCGAGATCATGGATCAGCAGAACCTGCTGACGATGCGGGAAGTGCTGTCGACTCTGCCGGGCATCACGTTCACGGCGGGTGAGGGCGGCGGCGGTTACGGCGACGGCGTCAACCTGCGCGGCTATACGGCGTCGAGCGACATCTCGACCGACGGCGTGCGCGACAGCGCGCAGTACAGCCGCACGGATCCCTTCAATCTCGAGCAGCTCGAGCTCGTCTCTGGCGCGAATTCCGTTTACACGGGCGCGGGCTCGGTCGGCGGCTCGATCAATCTCGTGACGAAACGGCCGACGGGCATGTCGGGCACCGTGCTCGAGTTCGCGGGCGGCGACGCTTCCTACGGTCGCTTCACGTTGGACTCCGAGTCGCAGGTCGGCGAGGACGCGAACGTGCGGGTCAACGTCATGGCGCATCGCAACGATGTTCCGGGCCGCGACGTCGAGCGCTACGAGCGCTGGGGCGTCGCGCCTTCGCTCGAGCTTGGCGGCGACGTCACTCGTGTCACGCTCTCGTACTTTCACCAGGAAGACGACAACATCCCGCAGTATGGCGTGCCGTACGCGCTTGGCCCCTACAACGACGGCCCGCTGCGCGGAGTGCCGACGAGCGCTTACTACGGTTACTCGAACGTCGACGCGCAACAGATCGGCGTCGACGCGTTCACGACGGTCGTCGACCATGAATTCGGCAGCGGTTTCTCTTTGCGCAATCTGACGCGCTGGCAGCAGGTCGATCAGTTCACGTTCGCCGATCAGCCGCAGGGCGCATGGTGCGTCGAGACGGGTGTCAATCCATGGACCGGTGAGGCGTGTGCGGCGCCCGGCACGTTCGTGCCGAATCGCGGGGGTACCGTTCGTGACACGGCGAACGAGATTCTCGTCAATCAAACCGACTTCACGCTCGAGCTCGCGACCGGCCGTGTGCAGCACACGCTCGTCACGGGTTTCTCGTTCTCGGGCGAGACTTACCATCGCGACAACGGCAACGGTTTGCGGAATCCGCTTGGGCTTACGCCGAACCCGGTCCTGCCGCCGATGAGCATTGCGAGCCCCGATCACGTCTATACGGGGCCCGTGAACGTGATCTACACGCAGCGCGCGGACGGCGAGGTCGACAATCGCGCCGCCTACGTCTTCGATCGCGTGCAGCTCACCGAGCGGGTCGAGATCAACGCGGGTTTGCGTTACGAGAACAACGACGCGTTCAGCAG
>Ga0207675_100006180_pt1 | contig 11373 bp, 6 predicted proteins | sample KBSSwiS42_FD_184305 | JGI IMG/M metagenome (GOLD analysis project Ga0207675, IMG submission 184305) | Switchgrass rhizosphere microbial communities from Kellogg Biological Station, Michigan, USA - KBS Switchgrass S4-2 (SPAdes) (version 2) | ecosystem: Host-associated > Plants > Roots >...
CAGCGACTTACGCGGTTCTCCGGGCAAGCAGCGAACGCTTGCCCCGGGCGTAGAGCCACAGCAGGGGCGCGGACAGGATGAGCGTACTGCCACCCCGGATGAGGAGGTTCCCGTCCTCGAGCAGCAGCCGAAAGAGAGCGTTGAAGAAAAGGATAGCTAGCGTGAGGCACCACACGGACAGAGCTGCGACGCGGTCTGCCGCTGAGCTGCGCCCGTCTCCGAAGAAGCAGAAGCGGAGAACTTCCCATGTGCCGGGTGCTGCCATCCGTTTGTGCCTACCGTGCGCGGCGGCCACGTGCAACGCCTGGCTCGACTCGGCAGAAAATCTGGAAGCAGGCGCGACGCGGCGTCAGGCAGCACTTCCTCGAGGCGTGCCGTGGGGCTCATCAGCGGATCACCCTTCTCAGGATCTGATTGATGTCCTCGTACATGCGGGTGCCCGCAGCAGCGACATCCAGCCGCCCATAGCCCAAGAGCTCGAGCACGTCCATGAAAGCATCTCGCACGCGCGGATGCTCAAAGAAGCCGCTCTCGTGGATGTGATTGGGCAGCGTACGCACCTGCTCCGCGCCCTGCCAGGTGATGCCGGTGAGCTTGCCATCTGCAGCCAGAGTCTGGAGCGCGCGGGCACTGACCGGCGGTCCACGCTTCAGCCCGAGCGTGCGCACGGCCTCCTCGTCATGGAGAAGAAAGTTCAGCAACACCGCTGCTTCGTTCGGGTGCTTGGTGTCGGCGTTGATCGCGTAGAGCGATGCGGGACGGCAGTGGAGTCCGGCGTCGACCGCTCCAGCGCGCATGGGGAACCCTCCGAGCTCTACGCGCTGCCCTGGCGCCAGCGTATCCACCGCCCTGCCGATCGCGCTCATCCATTGATGGACGCCCGCATAGCGACCATCGATCCAGGAGCGCATCTCCTGCAGCGGAACATTGCCGTAGGAGGCGAGCTCCTCCACGGGCGGGATCACATGCTCAGCAACGAGCCGGCGGTAGAGCGCCGCGAGCTCCTGCATGTCGCTTTCCGTGGCATTGAGCCGCCTCGCTCGTTCGTCGACCAGCGGCTTGCCGGAGCGCTGCAAGAGCCAGGTGCGCCCGACCGCCGTCATTTCCTGGAGATTGAGACTCAAGGGGTAGTACCCCGGGCCCAGCTGATCGCGGAAGATCGGACCCGCCGCAAAGAGCTCATCCCAGCTGGCGGGCAAGCGGAGACCCGCACGTTCATACGTGCTGGCATTGTAGAAGAAGAGGCGCGCAGAATTCGTTATCGGCAAGCCGTTGAGCTTGCCCGCGATCGTGCCAAAGCTGAGCGCATCCGCAGCGAATGGCCCGAGGTCCAGCTCACCCGCGAGCTTGCCCAGATCATAGAATCCGCGCCCGTCGAGCGAGAACAGAACGAGCCAACTCCAGTTGATCTGCATGAGATCGGGCGCGGTGTTGCCGGCAATTTGTGTCGTCAAGCGCTCGAGATGGCCGGCCCAACCGGTGTACTCGGCGCGCACGCGGATGTTGGGATGGCGCGCCTCGAAACGGCGCAGCGCGACGAGCTGTGCCTTGTGAAGGTCCGAGCCACCCCACCAGCTCATGCGCAGCTCGACGGGAGCGGCGGCGTGCACGTACGGCGCGGCCAGACACGCCGCGGCGCCGGCGAGAAATGCGCGCTTGTTGACCCGGTGTCTAGCCCCTTCGTCTTGACCTCGGGGCTTGCTTTCCTCGCTGAGCTCGTGGGCTGGCGTCATTGGCCTCTTCGGCGCGGACCGATCTAAAGCGCGAGCCGGCGCAGGTCTTCCGCCAGGACGTTGCCGACTCGGAGAGCTTACTCCCAAAGAATCGCACCGTGGGACGTGCTCTGCCACGAGCGACAGGCTCTCCCGGTCAACATCGAGCAACGCGCCGCATTTCAGTTGCCCGGATTCATCCGCCGTCGCTACTTCACGCCGCCAGCCGCTGCCGCGCGCACACGGGCACGAACGAGCTCTGCGAGTTCGCCGGGAAGATTCGCCGCGCTGGCAAGGTGAGCCATGCGGCGCAAGTCGAGATGGTCGCGGTGGTTGACGGCGCGGGGGACGATCACCTCCGATAGCTCAGCCCGTAGCCGACAGGAAACAAGGTAGCGTCCAGGTTGCCGTCGCCGTTCACGAATTCATTCTGGGGCACGTAGTCGAGCTCGGGCTGGGCGGAGGGGCGTGTCGGATCGGCCGCGTCGCGCGGCGTGGTGGGCCAGGTGTGTGCAAGCTTGCCAGTGAAGTCGAGGCCTCGGCGGGCATAGAGCACGTCGGCGACGCCCGCCCCCTCGGCTCCTGGTAACCAGGCGACCACGAAGGCATCGGCTGCGTCCAGAGCCTCTTCGATGAACAGCGGCCTTCCGGTCATCAACACCACCACACACGGAAGCTCCGCGCACACGCGGCGGGTGACCTCCAGATCAGATACGGGATCCAGCGTCACGGGCAGGGGCAGACCGGGTATTTCCGGCGTGAAGTACTCGAAGCTGACCGTGCCGAGGCCCAGGGATTGCGGCGGCGGTAAACCGATGGGGAACGGCACGTCGGCCCGCTCGCGCACGAGGCTCGGCGGCCTTGGACGCACGAATTCGCAAAAAGGCGTCTTGCCCAGCACGTCCCCGCAGAACTCGGCGTACGGATACTCACCAATGACGACGACGCCGACGTCGAAGCCGCTCGGGTCCGCGCTGGCGTCCGGGCTGTACAGCACCTCGCCGCTGCTCAGCTCCTGGATGCCGGAGAGCACCGTCGTACCCGGCAGCGCGTTGCCGAGCACTCCTTGCCACGTATCCGTCCAACCTCCGGACTGCATGCCGATGTCGTTGGCGGATTTTCCGGCAACGTAGACCTTCGCGCGCCGGCGGAGCGGGAGCACGGGCTCGCCCGGTGCGCCACGGGCATCGTTCTGCAAGAGCACGAGGCTCTTTTGTACTGCCTTCCGCGCCAGTGCGTGGTGCTCGACGGAGCCCACTCTCGAAAACAGAGCCGGCTGCGCGAATGGGATATCGAACAAGCCGAGCTCGAACTTCTTCTCCAAGATGCGACGCACCGCCTGGTCGACGCGCGCCAGCGTCAGGCTGCCGTCTTCGATGCCCATTGTGACGGCTTGCTCCAGCACGAGCTGATCGGGCTGCTCGGCCAGCATGATCAGGTCGTTGCCCGCGTTGATGGCCTGCAACATGCCGCGGATCGGATCCGCATCGAGCCCGGCCCAGGAGTGATAGTCGGTGACCAGGATGCCCTCGAAGCCGAGCTCATAGCGCAGAATTTCGGTCAACAAGTGGGGATTGCCGGTGCCGATCTGCTCTTGCCAGCGCGAGTCGGAGGACATGATCATGCCCAGCCCCGATTCAATGGCTCGAGCATACGGGGCGAGGTGCAGCGCGATCAGATCCGCTTCGGACAAGCGGCTGTTGCCGCGGTCGATCGAGCTATGCAGGTCACAAGGGTGATCCAGGCAGTATTCCGGAGCCTCGAAATCGCTGGCCCCGTCACCGCCGAAGTGCTTCGCGCACGCCAGAATCGATTCGGGCTCGAGCAAGGGCCCGAGGTCGCGTGACGTGGTGCCCTGGTAGCCGCTGGTGAGCGCGGCCCCGATTTCGGCCACGATGCTCGGCAGCTCGGAAGCGCTCTCGTACGTGCGACCCCAGCGCTCGTCACGCGCGACGGCCAGCGTCGGCGAAAATGTCAGCTTGAAGCCGAGCGCGGCCGCTTCCACGGCCGTGGCGTGCGCCACGGATCGCGCCAGCGTCGAATCTCCTGCAGCGCCCAGCCCGATATTGTGCGGGAAGATCGTGGCTCCGGGCACCAGCGCCAAGCCGTGCACGGCATCCATGCCGAACAGGATGGGGATCGCCTTTTCCGTGGCGAGGGCGGCGCGCTGATAAGTACGCAAGAACTCCACCCAGACCTCCGGAGTGTCCGCCAGTGGGGTGCCGTCGGCGTCCTGCGGGTGAGCGCTGGAGGCGCCAAACAGAGAGCCGAGGCCGATGGCAGCCGCTTCCTCAGGCTGCACGGGATCGGCGCTCGAATCCGCTCGGTTCACGAGCTGCGACATCTGCCCAATCTTGTCGTGCAGCGAGAGCCCGGAGAGCAAGTCTTGGCTGAGGCTCCGGGCGAAGCTCCAGCCTGCCGGGTAGGCCTCGAAGCGCACGTCAGCGAACGCGACGGACAGCGGAACCGAGCCTGCATTCTCGACCACGAAACCGATTCGATCGCCGCGGTGTGGTGGCTCGTCAAAGAGTGACGGATCAATCTCGGAGAGCGGAATGTGGTAGGTGCGCCAGAGGCCAACGCTCGCGAGCGCGCTCGGTTCGAGCCGGTACGAGGTCCGACAGTGCTCTCTCTGCTCTGGCCCGCGGCAAATCACGCCGAGCCGCAGCCCGCCGCGTCCCGCGAGCAGCCGGAGATTGAACACCAGAAAGCCGTTTCGGTCGTACTTGTGCGCGAGCTCTGGCTCGTTCCAGAGCGGGCTCGGTCCCAGGAGGGAATAGCGGGCTCGGCCGCGACCCGTCCAGTGCAGCTCGCGAGAAACCCCGAACGGCATGGCAAGGCTCCTGTGCTCTGGCGGAATGTCTGGCGGGCGACCCACGTCCGCCGGCACGTCTTCGATGCCGAGGAGGTCGCTGCGGGGCGGGCGCGTGCTCGACGCGAAGGCAGCCGTTTCCCCGCCCATGAAAATGGCGATCTTCGAGGTCGCGAGCGGCCCTCCGCTTTGCGCCCACGTCGTTGCCGAGCCCGTCAGCGTCGCAGCGAGCATCGTCAAGGCGCTCGCGTATTTGGCCTGTGAGCGTGCACTGCTCGCGCGCGGCACGGCCCCGTGCGCTTTCCGTGGCGTCATCATTCAGCCTCCCCTGGTGTAATGGCTGTACGTCTGACGGCCATGCCGCCACGTCCGGCGCTGCCGTGATGGGTAACGCTCGATTCTTAACTGTGCGGCTCCGCCAAGCCGCGAACGAATACCCGGTCAGCTACTGCCCGGTGCGGAGCGGGAGCGACCGAATCGCCGCATTCAGACGATTGTTACTTCCCAGACGCATCACTAGGCTTCCCAGGTGGGAGTTCTCTACGGTCGCTCCGAGACGCTGGCGCGAGCCCAGGCGCGGATTGAGCGGGCGTGCGCAGGGAAAGGCGGGCTGGTTTCCATCACCGGTGAGGCGGGCATCGGCAAGTCCAGGCTCGTCGAGCAGCTGGCGATCAGCGCGGCTCGGGGCGGCTGCGAGGTCGTGTGGGGCCGTTGCTGGGAGGCGGGCGGCGCGCCGGCGTATTGGCCATGGATTCAGGTGTTTCGCGGTCTGCAGCTGGCCGACGATCCCTTGCTCGAGAGCGGCAACAATCCGGGTCGTAACAGCGAAGAGGCACGCTTTCACGCCTTCGATCGCGCGGTCAGCAGGCTCGCGCAGCGCGCGCAGGGCAAGCCCCTGGCGCTGGTGCTCGACGACTTGCATGCGGCGGACGTGCCCTCTCTGCTGTTGCTCTTGCTGTTGGCGCGCGCTCTGCCGCGGGCGCCGATCCTGGTGCTGGGCGCGTATCGCGACGGTGAGGCCGGGCTCGACCCGCAGGTACCCGCCTTGCTCGGAAAGATCGCGCGCGAGGGTGACGTGCTGATGTTGTCGCGGCTGGATCGCGAGGCTGTGTCGGAGTGGATACGCGACGCTCTGCCCGCCGCGAGCCGCGAGCAAGTGGAGGAGATCTTCCTGTTTACCGAGGGCCATCCGTTGTTCGTCACGGAGGTTCTGCGCCTCGGGCTGCAAGGCTCGAGCCGCCCGCGGCTTCTCGATGGCTTGCGTACGCTGCTCGACGACCGCCTCTCACGCCTGCCGGCCGAGACCCGTGCGGCGCTCGATGTGGCGGCCGTCCTCGGGCGCGAATTTTCGGGTGCGGAGCTCGCGGCCATCGCCGGAGCGCCGCCAGACGAGATCCACCGCCAGCTCTTGACAGCGCGCGCGGCGCGCGTGCTGACGGCAGGTGACGCTGGAGACCTCTTTCTATTCTCGCACATGTTGCTGCGTGACCATATCTACGAGGCGCTCTCCCCCTCCAGGAGGGCGACGTTGCACTGGTTGACAGGCTCTCTGCGGCTGGCGCGCGGCGTTGATCCGGCGGCGGCGATCCATCATTGCTTCGCGGGCGTGGCAGCGGGCGAGCCGGCGCGTGCTGCCGAGGTGGGCCTGGCCGCAGCCAACGCGGCCTTGGCGCGCTACGGATTCGAGGAGGCCGTGCTGCTCTGCCGGCGCGCCATCGGCCTGTTGGATCGCAGCGCTCTGCCGGCGCGCCTGCCCTGCGAGCTCCAGCTGACGCTGGCTCGAGCGCTGGTGGGCGCGGGCGATCCCGCTGGGGCGAAGAAAGCCTGTGCGCTGGCGTCGGAGCAGGCGCGGCTGATCGGAGCGGGGGATCTGCTGGCTGCCGCCGCGCTAGAGTACGGCGTTACACTGTTCGCCGGTCTTGGCGACGCGGAGCTCGTGGCGCTGCTGCGCGAGGCGTTGCCCGTGCTCGCGCCGAGCGACACCGCCATGCGCGCCAAGGTGATGGCGCGGCTGGTGGCCGCGCTCAACCCACCGCGCGCGAGCGACATGCCCGAGATGATCGCGCTCGCCCGCGAAGCCACCGCCTTGGCGCGTGGCCTTCATGATGAACACGTCCTGCTGTATGTCTTGCAGTCGGTGGTCGCCGGTCTCGTCTATCTCGTTGACGAGGACGAGCGCTTCGCATTGCTCGATGAGATCACGCGTCTCGGCCGCAGGCTCGACCAACGGCTGGCCGTGATCAACAGCGCCGGCTGGTACATCGGCGCTTTGCTCGGCCGTGGTCGACCCGCGCTGGCGGCGCAGCTGCTGCGAGACTACGAGGAGCTGCTCGCGGAATTTCCGCAGCCGCATCTGCGCTGGCGGCTACCTCTGGCGCAAGCGCTGGAGCGCGCATTTCATGACGACTTTGCCGCGGCCGATCGCGCGAGTGAGGAAGGGCGCGAGCTCGCGCAACGCGGCGGCTCTGGACCGGGGCTGCGCGCCTGGGCCGCCCAGCGGATCTCGTTTGCGCAGATGCGCGGCAAGCCTGAGCTGATCGCGCCGGAAGCGGCCCAAGTGATGGCTCTGTTCGAGCCCGCTCAGGATCGCCTCCACTGCACCGCCTGGCTGCTCGCGGCAACCGGGCAGCACGAGCCCGCGGCGCGGCGGCTGCGCCAGGGTATCGAGCCGTATTTTCCCACCCTGCTCGTCGCCGCTGATGTTTGCTGCATGCTCGGCGACCGCGACCTGGCAGAAGTGGTCTACCCTCCGCTGCTTGCCGCCGGCGCCTCTCATCAGATCTTCTGGGGACCGTCGGGTGCCTCCGCGCTCGGCCCCACCGCGCGCCTGCTCGGCGATCTCGCGCTCTTGCTGGAGCGCCCCGCAGACGCGGAGCGTCACTTTCAGGAGGCGATCGCCTTCTGTGAACGCATCGGCGCGCAGCCGTTCAGCGAGCGAATTCAGGAGAGCCGTCGCCGCGCCGCTGCGCGCGTTGCCGAGACGAGCGCGCGGCCCAGCCCCGCGGCTCCGGCGCGGCTCCGGCTGCGCCGAGAAGGCGATGTCTGGGTCGTCGAGAGCTCCACCAGCCCTGCCTTCCGACTCAAGCATTCGAAGGGGCTCGCTTACCTGCAGTATCTCGTCGAGCAGCCCAGGCGCGAGGTGCACGTGCTGGAACTGGCAGGCGTGGAGCATGCGACGGGCGATGCGGGCCCGCTGCTCGATGCGCGCGCCAAGGCGGATTATGCCCGGCGCCTCGACGCGCTCCGGGACCAATTGCAGGAGGCGGAAGGTTTCGGCGATCTCGTTCGAGCGCAGCGAACACAGCAAGAGATCGAAGCGATCGCCGGCCAGCTCGCGACGGCCGTCGGCCTCGGCGGCCGTGACCGACGGGCAGCTTCGGACTGTGAGCGCGCGCGGATCAACGTGCAACGCCGTCTCAAGGACACGATCGAACGCATCGCGACGCAGGACCCGGCGCTCGCCGGTTATCTCGCGGGCGCGCTGCACACCGGCACCTTTTGCTCGTTCGAGCCGGGCGCTGGCCCGTGAGCGCGCTCGCGGCCTGGGGTCAGACCGCTGAACCGAGCGCGCTGAAACGGCGGCGGCGAGCTCGCTCATGACAGGCCGAAGCGGGAAGCCAGCACACAAGCGCTCATGATCTGCATGAGCACGAAATCCAGGGCCGCTCGAGCCGCTGGCGTGCGCTGAGGCAGGCTATCGAGCAACTTGATGACCTTGTGGCGATCGTAGAACGGCACGCGCTGCAGGCTGTGTCCGCGCAGCGTGGTCTGCATCAGCTCATGCAACGGGCCATCGGGCGCAGCTGCTGCCGGCGGAGCCAGGAATGGGTGTTTCTGGCGCGCGTACACGGTCGCCGTGAGCACCGGGCGAGCAGCTTCGCGCAGCACGTATTTCTCGGTCATGCCCCGGAGCTTCAGCGAGACGGGCAGTGAGCGGGCGAGCTCCACGACACGGTGGTCCAGAAACGGCACTCGCCCCTCCACCGAGTTGGCCATTTCCATGCGATCTCCGAGCACGCTCAGAATGTAGTTGGGCAGCATGATCTTTGACCAAAGATAGAGTGACTGATGGACGGGTGGGCGGCCGCGCAGCTGGCCACCCACGTCCAAGCCTTCGAGCACCGAGAGCAACGGATCGCGTCCGGCTTGCTCGGCAAGGAAATCAGCCGCGAGAACCCCGTGTGCCTTGAAGCCGTTCGACGCGAAGGTCTCGATCCAGCTCGGAGCAAAACCGATGACCCGACGCACTGCGTCCAGCGGGAGCGACTGCCCGTCGGGCAGCAGTATGCCGCGCGAGACCGCATTGCCCTGCTCCAGCTCGGTGAGCAATCCTCGTAGCGCGGTCGCATCCTGCCCTTCGCGATCGTACAGCAACATGTCGCGGCGAAAGTGCGGGTAGCCTGCGGTGATCTCGTCGGAGCCTTCGCCCGTGAGCACGACCCGATAGCCCTGCTCACGCACCGCGCGACTGAGGCGATATTTGGCAACCCCATGGCTGTTGAAGAAGGTTTGCTCGCTGTGCCAGACAGCGTCGGAGAAGCTCTCCGCCAGGTCCTGCTGGCGGATGGGGATGCTCACGAACTCCGCGTTGCAACGCGCGGCCATTTCGCGAGCGATGGGTTCTTCATCGTATTCGGGCCGCTCGAAGGAGAGATTGAAGGCGCGGATCGGCGTGCTGGAGTGGCGCGCTGCCAGTCCGAGCACCGCACAGGAGTCGAGCCCGCCGCTCAGGTAGCAGGCCACCGGCACATCGGCGCGCAGCCGCAGCCGTACCGCCTCGTCCAGCGTGGCCCGAAACTGCTCGATGTGGCGGGCGTCGCTCGCAGCATCCGTGCTCGGCGCCGCCTCGCCTGGCGCGTAGTCGAAGTCCCAATAACGCACCAGCTGGCGCTCGCCCGCGGAGGCGAGCAGGTAGTGACCGGGCGGTACCTGCCGCGCCCCCTGGAACAACGAGCGATCGGGAGCGTAGCCTGTCAGCGCCGTGAATTGTGCAAACGTCTCGTGATCCCAGCGAGCCGGCAGCCCCGCGGCGAGCAGCGCCTTGACCTCCGAGGCGAAAGCCAGCGTTCCGGCGATGTCCGCGTAAAAAAGCGGTTTGATCCCAAATCGGTCGCGGCCGGCGAGCAGCCGCTTGCGCCGTGCGTCCCAGAGCAGGAAGGCGAACTCCCCGCGCAAGTGGTGCAGGCAATGCGCGCCGTACTCTTCATACAGGTGAACCAGGATCTCGCTATCGGAGCCGGTGCGGAAGCGGTGGCCGCGTGCCTGCAGGTCTGCCCGAATGCGTTCGAAGTCGTAGAACTCGCCATTGACCACCACGACGATCTGCCCGTCCTCGTTGGCGAGCGGCTGATCACCACCGCTCGGGTCGATGATGGCGAGTCGAACATGGCCCAGGCCCACGTCACCCGACGGCGCGATCCAGTGGCCCTGGCCATCCGGACCACGGTGCGCCAGGCAGGCGGTGGCCCGCCGCAAAGCCTCCGGGGAAATCGCAGCGCGAGTTGAAAAAAGACCGACGAAGCCGCACATGGATGAAACCTCCGTTGTCGAGAGAAACCCTCATCCGAGTGCCGTTCCGCCGTGCAGAACACCCGTTCCAAAGGCACGGAACATCATGCCTCCCGGCCGTCGGCGGGAACCACCCCTAGCTGCCCGGGTCTTGTTAGCTGGCGGCGCGCGAGCAGTGCCTGACCGCCATTTCCAGCAGTTGAGCGCAGAGCGCGGCGTGGCCCTCCGCATCACGCAGCCAGGCCTGAACCGTCAAGTCACCGATGGACCCGAGCGCCGCCTGGGCGCTAGGCTGTCGCCATGCTCGCTCGCCCTCGCATCGAACGCTTCGACGTCAGCGACGAACACCACGGGGTGTTGCCCGCGCTCGTGCTCGCCCCGCCAGAGCTAGGCAGCGACGTGCCGGTGTGCTTGTTCCTCTACGGCGGCGGTGGGAACGTAGAGACCTTGCTGTCGCTCGAGCCGCTGCTCGGCCAAGCGTGGCGGGAGCGCAGCCTGCCTGCGTTGATCGTGGCGTGCTTGGCAGTGCCACCTTTTTGTTTCTATCTGGACGCACCCACGCTCGGCATGCACTGGCAACACGCGGTGTCGCAGGGGCTGCTTCGGGCCGTGCGCACGCGCTTCGCCGCTGAGGCGAGTACGACGCGCGCTGGCCTGGTAGGCGTGAGCATGGGGGGCTACGGCGCGCTCAAGATCGCCTTTGCAGAGCCACGCCACTTTTCGTCCGTGGCAGTCGTAGCCCCGATGCTGGAGCCGTCGGAGTGTGCGGCAGCCGTACCACTGCGCAACCGCTACCACTATCCGGAGCAAGTCCCGGCGCCGCTGCTCGGTCCGGCGCGAGATGCCGCGCTATTCGCCACCGATCACCCGATCTCGCGCGCTCGCTGCAACGCTACCGAGATCCTCTCCGCCCAGCTCGCAATTCGAATCGACGCGGGTAGTCGGGACGCCCTCTACGCACACGACGGTGCCGAGGCGCTGCATCGCGAGCTGTGGCGTCTCGACATTCCTCACGAGTATCTTTTGCTGCGTGACGCCGATCATGTCGGACCAACGCTTGCGCCGCGCCTGCTCGAGGCCTTTCGCTGGGTAGCCACCCACACGCCCCCTCCGCAGATCGACGCCAGTGCAGAGGAACGCGCTCTGCGCGAGTACCTGGCTCCGCTGCATGCAGCCGCCAGAGAGCGCGACCCTTCGTTGGCAAGAACGTACGGGCTACTGCGCTGAACGTGAGTGTTGGTTGGACAGCGGGCTTTGGGCCGGGCTGTGCGGCACATAGCCCGCTCGCCACCCCGATCTAGGTGACGTGAACGCTGATGCCCGCCGCCTTCCACGCCTCGA
>Ga0207675_100006182_pt1 | contig 11372 bp, 5 predicted proteins | sample KBSSwiS42_FD_184305 | JGI IMG/M metagenome (GOLD analysis project Ga0207675, IMG submission 184305) | Switchgrass rhizosphere microbial communities from Kellogg Biological Station, Michigan, USA - KBS Switchgrass S4-2 (SPAdes) (version 2) | ecosystem: Host-associated > Plants > Roots >...
GGCGTACATGCGCTCAGCTTGCGCGCCGTCGCGCAGCGCGCAGGCGTCAGCCATGCCGCGCCATACGCCCACTACGCCGACAAGCAGATCGTGCCGCAGTTCGACGGCTCGACCTACGCGATCAACGCGACGAAGATGGCGGAAAACGCCCAATAGAAGGAGACCCACGGCAAGGCTGCTGGGCTCAGGCGGAGCAATGCGGCCGACACGCCGTCCTGTGCACTCGGGTCGGACGCCCGCTGCATTAGGGCGGAGAAAACGAAGGGACTCAGAAACGACGCCAACCCGAACACGAGCTGGCCCATCACTGAATAAAAGGCGAAATGAGCCTCGCCTCCCGCCGTGCGCATCAGCGGATTGATCACCACCTGCAGCATCGCCATGCCGATCCCGATGACGAACAGGGCGCCGATGACAATCGCGTAGTTCGGGAAAAAAGCGATCCCGAGAGCGCCCACCAGGTTCAGGGCAAACGCTCCGAGCAATGCCCGTTTTGCGCCGTATTTCTCAACGGCGATGCCTGCCGGAATCGAGACAACGCCGTAGGCCAGAAAGAAGGAGAACGGCAGGAGGCCCGCCAATGCCAGGTTCAGCCCGAAGTCGCCGATGATGGTCGGCATCAACGGGCCGATGATGTTCGTGACGAACGAGATGACGAACCAGACCGCCAGGATGTAGAGGACGATTGCAGCGCGCCGCTTGCTCACCCGGAATACGCCGCGGCAGCAGGCATCAAAGGAAACGAACAGATAGTAGAAGCCGCAGCGCCGCACGATGAACGGCCCCTCGATCGCGCCGCCGCCGCGAGACGCGAGCGAGTACAGCTCCGTGCCCGCGCGCTCGCCGTTCTGATCGAGACGGAGCAGCTTGATGCCGCTCCAGAAGCTGCCGAACGCCAGCCAGGCTGTGCCCGCCTCGTCCAGCACCAGGTTGGGATCGATGGCGTTGTAGTTGTCGTCTTGCCCAGGCTGGTTGGAACAAAACATCGCCTCGTGATCGGTCCACTCCCCGGTGTCCAGGTCGGCGCGCGTGGCGTGGCCGATGCAAGAACGATTGCTGCCGAAAGACGACACCGAATAGTACAGGTGATACTGCCCGCCAAAGTACGAGATGTCCGGGGCCCAGATGCTGCGGGGTGCGTACTCGGGAACGAGCTGTTGAAACCACGCGGGGATGCTGGCGAAGACGGCCGCCCCCTGCGTCCAGCGCAGCAGGTCGGGTGAGGTCTTGACCGAGATGCCGTTGCCCGTGCTGAAGTAGTGGTAGCTGCCGCCGGCAGCGAGGATCACGGGATCGTGCGCGCCCAGGCTGCCGCTCAGCGCGAGGCTGCGCGGCGGGTTCGCGGCATCGTAGACACCCACATCGCAGCGGTCGCCCGCGACAGCAGGCGCCATGGCGCCGGCGCCGGCGTCCGCCGCGGCACTCGAGGGTGTCTCTGCGAGGCCCGAGGGGTTGAGCTGTTCGTTCGTGCGCGTCGGTGTGGAGCCGGTCGGCTCAGCGCCTGCGGGCAGCAACGCTGGGTCCGTCGCCACGACTTCACTGCCCGGGCCATTCGTCGAGCTCTCATTGTCTTGCTGCGCGCCGATGGTGCGAGCCGCAGAGGAATCCTCGCCGCACTGGCTCGAAGCCAACGCCAGCGCCAGCAGACACACCCTGCCGAGCGCCGTGCCGATCCAGCCAGACATCGAGCACAGCGTAGCAAGCTCCCCGAGGGCTGGAAACCGCAGCGGCTCTGCTCAGCTCCGAGAAATCCTGCCCGCCTTCGCAGATCTGCCCGCGAGCGCGCCGGAGTGCGCTATGTCGTGCCCATGATTGACGGCGTGGACCAGCAAGCAAACGGCGACTACCTGGATCGCCTGATGCGTCGCAACTCCTTTGCGGCGCTCTGGCCGTTGTTTGCCAAGGCCACCAAGCCCGCCAAGGAGCTGACCGAAAGCTACTCGGCGCTGGTCCACCTGCGGCCCCACATGAAGCAGGGCAGCCCGTGTCGCGTGCTGCACGTGGGGGACGGGGCCCACGCGCGCACCGGCGCCCTGTTCGCGCTCAAGAGCGAGTCCGAGAACATCAGCATCGATCCGCTGTTGAACCTGCCCCTGCTCGAGGCCTGGCGCTCACAGTTCCAGATCCGGCACTTGAGCCTGCGCAAGGCGCGCATCGAACACGTCGCAGACGAGCTGAACGCCCTGCCCGAGATGCCCGTGCTCGTGACCTTCGTGCACGCGCACCTGCACGTGGATGACGTGCTCGATCGCCTGCGCTGGGATTTCGCCTTCACCTTGGCCTGCTGCCTGCCAGGTCATCAGCTGACGCGGGCGCGCGTGCCGCTCGACAGCGGCACGGACATGAGCGTGCTCTCCGAGGGGCGCGCGTACCAGGTGCTGGCAAACCGCGCGCGCAGCTGAGTGCTCCGTCGCCGGCTCAGGCCTCTCGTGCCTCTCGTGCCTCCGGCTCCGGCCGCGTGAGCCCGTAGCGCTGCAGCTTGCGATACAAGGTATTGCGAGGAATCCCGAGCGAGCGCGAGACGACGCTCACGTTCCAGCGCGCAGCGCGCAGCGCGTGCAGGATGCGCTCGCGCTCCTCGCTCTCGTACTCCTGGCGCGAGCGGCTTTCGCGCGCCCGCGGCGGGGCGCGCTCGAGATCCAGGTCTTCGGCGCGCAGGCGCGTACGCCCGGAGAGCACCAGCGCGCGCGTGAGAATATTCTCCAGCTCGCGCACGTTGCCGGGAAAGGCATAGCCGCCGAGCGCACGCAGCGCGTCGCTGGACAGCTCCGGCGCCGGGCGCCCCGCCGTGCGCGCTGCGCGCTCCAGGATGGCGTGGCACAGCTCCGGCAGGTCCTCGACGCGCTCGCGCAGCGCAGGCAGGTGCACCTCGAGCACCGCGACGCGATAGAACAGGTCCTGTCGAAAGCGTCCGGCCTCCACCTCGCGCCCGAGCTGGCGATGCGTCGCGCACACCAGCCGCACGTCGAGCGGCTTGGCGCGCTCGGCGCCGAGCGGCCGCACCTCGCGCTCCTGCAGCGCGCGCAGCAACTTGGCTTGCGTGGCAGTCGAGAGCTCGCCGAGCTCATCCAGAAACAGCGTGCCGCCGCTCGCGGCCAGCATCAGCCCGGTCTTGTCCCGCTCGGCGCCGGTGAAGGCGCCCCGCACGTGCCCAAACAGCTCGGACTCGAGCAGCGCTTCGGGAATGCTCGCACAGTTCACCGCCACGAACGGCCCCGCGCGGCGCGCGCCGTGTACATGGATGGCGCGTGCGATCAGCTCCTTGCCGGTGCCGCTCTCGCCCTGGATCAGCACGTTGACGTCGGAATCGATGATGCGGTCGAGCTCGTGCAGCACCCGGCTCATGCGCTCGCCGCGGCCCGCGATCTGCTTGTAGTCATAGCGAAACTCGAGCGTGCGGCGCTGCGCCTCGAGCTGCTCGCGCAGGCGCCCGAGCTCGCGATCCTTGCCGGAAGACAACCGCTCGACCGTGCGCTTCTCGGCCTCCAGCAACGCCGAGCGCCGCGTGAGCTCGGCGTGTAGCCGTGCGTTGCTGAGCGCCACTGCCACGTGATCGCTGAGCGCGAGCAGCAGCTCGCGCGCCGTCTCCGTCAGGCGCGTGCGCTCGAGCCGGCTGTCGACGTACAGCGCCCCGAGCGCCTCGGAGGGTGTCGCCACGGGCACACACAGCACGGCCTTCAGGCGCTGCGCGTGCACGGAGCCGAAGCCGGCGAGGCGCAGGTCCGCTCCGGCGTCCGTGGTCAAGAGCGCCTCGCCGCTCGCCAGCACACGCTCGACGATGTTGTTGCTGGGCGCAGCGGCGCGCTCGGCCCCGGCGCGCGTGCTGAGCCGCGCGCTGCCGTCCGGCTGGCGCAGGAACAGAAACCCGCGCTCGGCGCCGCACAGCTCGACAGCGGCTTCCACCGCGTACTCGAGCACGCGCTCGAGCGAGAGCGAGGAGTTGATGCGCCGGCTCAGTGACAGCAAGCGCCGGAGCGCGGCCGTCTCCTCCAGCGCGCTCGAGCCCCGCAGCACGGCGCGCGTGAAGCGCAACAGCCCCGCGCGGCGCGGGTCTGCCCAGAACACCTGCCGCAGCTCTTCCGGCAGGTGCGCCGCCAGGCGGTCCCAGGTGCGGCGAGCCGCTTCGAAGGCCTCGCCGAGCCGCGGCGCGCCGCAGGCCTCCGCGGCGAAGCACAGCTCGGTCTCGAGCCGCGCCGCGAGCAGCAGCTGACCGGAGCGCTCGGCGAGCTCCCGGGCGGCGTGAGCGCGCTCCGGGCTGGTGGGCTCGCGCCGGCGCGCGCTGACGCGGACGTGGACCAGCTCGGCGCGCAACAGCAGATCCGTCGCGTCCAGGGCGCGCGCGCGCAGCTCGGCCTGCGCCGCGCGCGCGCTCGCTTCCGGCAGCAGACCGCGCTGCAGCTCGAGCTCGGCGCGCCCGAGCTCCGTCTCGATGCACTCGCGCTCGAGCGAGAGCCGTTCGAAGCCGCTCGCGGCGCTGTCGAGCTCGCGCTCGGCCGCGTCGAGCTCGCCGAGCGCCAAGGCGCTGTCGGCGCGGATCAACGCCAGCGCCGGGGCCAAGTGCGGCAGCCTGGCCTGCTCGGCCCGCTGCGCCAGCGTCTCGAGATCGCTGCGCACGCGCTCGAAGTCCCCCACCTCCACCCGCAGGTTGAGCTGATTGTAGGCCAGGAGCAGCTCCGTGTTCTCGCGTCCGACCGCGCGCGCGACGGCCAGGCCACGGGTGTACTCGGCGAGCGCCGCCCCGAGATCACCGAGCTGCTGCAGCGCCGTGCCCAGATTGAGATGGCACGTGCCGAGCAGGTCATCCAGGCCCGCACGTTCGGCCACCTCCAGCGCCTGCGCGTGTTCGTCGCGCGCCAGCGCCGGCCGCCCCGCGCGAAATGCGCTGATGGCGCGATAGCCGAACAGCCGGCAGCGATCGCGCGCCGCCAGGGCGGGCGCGAGCCGCAGCGCCTCGGCGAAGTGCGCTTCCGCCTCCGCGCCACGGCCGGCGTACAGCGCGGCGACACCCAGGGCCTCCTGCGCCAGCGGCTCGTCCGCGCTCGACACCCCGAGCGCGAGCGCCTCGCGCGCGGCGCGTTCGACGCCGGCATAGTCCGCCTGCTGGATCCGGGCCCGCCCGAGGCCGAGCAGCGCGCGAGCTCGCAGCTCCCCCGAGCGCACGCGCGTGAGCACGCGCTCGAGCAGGCGAGCTGCGCGCGCGCCCCGGCCGAGCCGAGTCAGCGCGTCCGCCGCGAGCACCCGCGCACGCTCTCGAACGCTGGCTGCGGGCCGCGTGAGCAACAACTGCGCGGCCAGCGCTAGCGCCTGGCGCGCAGCGTTGGCGAGCAGCGCGATCTCGAGCAGACACGACAGGCCCGCCGACGTCAGCCCCGGCTTGCTCAGCGCGCCCTGGCTCGGCGCGGGCACGCGCCGCGCGAACGCCGACGGCTCGCGGCGCCACAGGGGCTCGGCGGCGGCGAGCCGTGCTGCGGCCTCCTCGGCGCGCCCGCCCAGCACCAGGTGGCGGATGATCTCCGCTTCCTGCTCGGCTGCCGACGCTCCTGCTGCCGCGGGCAGGCTGCCCGCGGCCAGTCGCGCGGCGACGTTGCGCTGACTCTCCTCGAGCCGTTCCCGCCCCAGCGCCCGCTCGAGCTCCTCGATTTCGACCAGCGCGCTCAGCTGCAGCGACGCCCCCGCGCGCTGCAGCAGGCCCCGTGCGAGAGCAAACTCGAAGTGTGCGCGCTCGAGCCCGAGCGCTTCGGGCAAGAGCTCGCCGTCGAGCGCGACCACCAGCCCGAGCAGGGCCTGCTGCGCCGGATTCAGCCCCTGCCAGGCGGTCGCCGCGAGCCTGCCGGAGCCCTCCGCCGCCCGCCCGCGCTGGCGCGCTGTCTGTGCCGAGGTAGCGCTGGAGCCGGCCGTGCCCGTGAGCAGCGCGAGCGCGTTCTCGATCCGCGCCGGCACGCCCTCGCAGGCGCGAGCCAGCTCCGCGAGCGTATGCTCGGAGAGCCCATGCCCGGTCCAGGCGCCGAGCGCCACGGCGTCGAGCGCCCCGAGAGCGACGCGCTCGGCGCTGACCCCCGGCAATGGATCGACCCCCGAGACCACGAGCCCGATGCGCGAGCGTGCGTCGAGGCTGCGGGCCAGCTGCACGAGCAGCTCGGCGTCTTCGCTGCGTGCCAGATCGGCGTCGTCGACCACGAGCAGCGTCGGCTGCTCGCGGCGTGCCAGCGCCTCGAGCGCGGCGAGCGCGCCCCGCACGCCGCGCGCAGCGTCCGGGCTGCCGCTGGCGGCGCCGAGCAACGTCCCGAGCACGCCGGCCTCTCGCCCCTGGCAACGGAGCACGCTCGCGCGCAGCTCGGCGCTGGCGCACAGCTCGCGCAACAGACGCGATTTACCCGCTCCGCGCCGCCCCGAGAGCGCCAGCACGCGCGGGCGCGCCTCGCCCGCGAGCAGCGCTGCGAGCCAGGCCGCGAACTGCGCCTGCTCGGCGTCGCGCCCCACCAGGCGCAGCGAGCGGGCGGCGAAGCCGCTGCGCGCGGCAGAGCGCCTGCCCAGTGCCGCGAGCACGCTGCGCACGTCGCTCGGCCGCTGCTGGGGTTCGAGCGCGCTCAGCCGCGCCAGCAGCTCGGAGAGCTCGCCGCGCGGCCGCGTGCCGCTGAGCGGATGCAGTTGCTGCAGGCACACCCCGACCGCATACAGATCGCTGGCCACGTCTGCCGTGCCGCTGCTGGCGAGCTCGGGCGCGATGAAGCCGGGCGTGCCCGAGAGCTGCTCGGAGAAGCGCCCGCGCGGCCGCGCGCAGCCGAGATCGATCAGCACGCCGCTGCCGTCGCGCCGCACCAGGATGTTGTCGGGCGTGAAGTCGCCATGCACGACGCCGAGCTCGTGCAGCGCGAGCAGCCCCTCGAGCGCATCGGCGAACGGCCCGAGCCAGCGCTCGCCGCTCGCCTGCGCAAACTGGCGCAGGGTCGTACCCTCGATCCAGGCGGCAGTGTAGTAGTGCAGCAGCTCCCCGCGCACGAGCTCGCTGCCAAACTCGTGCACCTCGGTCAGCTTCGGGTGCGTGAGCCCCGAAAGGAGGGCGAACTCCGCGCGAAACGCCCCGAGCAACTCCGGCGACGCCGCGTGCAGCTGCTTCAACACCCGCCGCAGCCCGCGCGCCTCGTCCTCGATCAAGAACACCGAGGCCATGCCGCCCTGCCCGAGCGGCTCGATCACGCGGTAGCGGTGATGAACCCAATCTCCCACCTGGAATGGCACAGGTAAAGTGTACCACCAATTTTTATCATCGAACTAAATGGAACACTTTGGAACACAATACTCCATGCTCAAATAGCTGAAATCATGGAAAATCGGGGCTCGGCACCCGACTTGCACAACACGACGCCAGGATGTGCCCTTTTTCCAGGAGAAGACCCGTGCCGACTCGAAGCTCTCTGACCACTCTCGCTCTGTCCTGTCTCGCGCTCTCAGGCCTCACGCTCGTCGCCACGAGTTGCTCGAGCCAGAACGAACGCCAGCCCGACTCCACCATCGAAGCCAAGGCCAAGGCTGCGCAGGCGTTGACCGCGGGTAACCGCCACGGCGACCCGTGCGCCGACAACGGCTGGTACTCCGACGGCGAGTGCGACACCTTCTGCGCCGACACAGATGCCGACTGTGCGCCGGGCGGCGACCCCGTCGTGTGCACGCTGCTCTCGGAGATCTCCGACGGCGTGTGCGGCCGGCCCGCGGACGACGCCTGTCGCTTCCAGGATCCCGACTGCAACGTGGCCTCCACGCCTGCCGATCCGGATGCGCCCGTGGCCTGCGCGCTGATCAGCGAAGTCCCGAATGGCGTGTGCGGTCGCCCGGCGAGCGACCCGTGCCGCTTCCAGGATCCGGACTGCAGTGCCGCCGGCGGCGGCTCCGCTCCGGGAGGCGGTGTGGCGTGCGACTTGTTGCTCGAGGTCTCCGACGGCGTGTGCTCGCGGCCGGCAAATGACCCGTGCAAGAGCCAAGATCCCGACTGCGTGCCGGGTGGTACAGAGCCGGTGGTGTGCGCGCTGTTCATCGAGCAATCGGACGGCGTCTGCTCGCGGCCGGCGAATGATCCCTGCAAGGCTCAAGACCCCGACTGCGTCGCCGGCAGCACGCCGGGCTGCGATCCGGGATCCACGGAGCCGGTGTGCGCGCTGTTCATCGAGATCTCCGATGGCGTGTGCTCGCGGCCAGCGAACGACCCGTGCAAGGCTCAAGATCCCGACTGCGTCGCTGGTGGCAGCGAGCCGGTGGTGTGCGCGCTGTTCATCGAGATCTCCGATGGCGTGTGCTCGCGGCCGGCGAACGACCCGTGCAAGGCTCAAGATCCGGACTGCGTCGCTGGTGGCGGTGAGCCGGTGGTGTGCGCGCTGTTCATCGAGCAATCGGACGGCGTGTGCTCGCGGCCGGCGAACGATCCGTGCATCGCGCAGGACCCAGACTGCAATCGCGGCGGTTCCGGCGGGCACTGAGCCCGAGCGGAGCTAGAATTGCCTCGACCCTCAGCCGAGATTGCCAAGAGCTCGTGACGCGCCCGTCGCTCCCTCGTTTTCGACCCTGGCTCCGCGGCAACCGTTGCCGCGGGGCGCTGCTCCTGCTCGCGCTCTCGGTGCCGGCGTGCGGGCCCCTCTGTTTGCTTGGCTGCGGGCCACAAGGTGCGACGCCGATGCCCGAACCCCCTTCCATCGACGGCGGCCGCATCGGCCCAGGGCCGATGGATATCTCGACCCTGAGCGAGCCGCATCTGGTGCCCATCGCGGGCAAGCCCGGCGCAGCCACTGCCGGCTCGGTCGTGCGCGTGCTCAACCTCGACCTCCAGCTGCCCGCCGTCTCGGCCAGAGCCGCCGCGGATGGCTCCTTCGCAACCAGCGTGCTCGCGAGCGCCGGCAACGAGCTGCGCTTCGAAGCGCTGAGCGAAGGCCGGCGTTCCGCGCCCGCGGACTTCATCTACACCTCCAACGCCGGCGACCAGCTCACGCCGAGCCCGCGCCACGACTGCCTGACGCTGAGCCCCGGCTTCGATCTCGAGGTTCCGGCGAGCGGAGTCGCCACGTTGCGGCTGAGCAACGAGTGCGCGGATGCCATCACGCTCGCCACGCCACGCTTCCGCAGCGCCGGCGCGTTCGAGCTGGCCACGCCGCTGCCCCTGCTCGTGGCTGCCGGCGGGGAAGGGCAGCTCGAGCTCCGCCTCAGCGCTGCAACACCCGGCGCAGCGGAGGATGTACTGTTCCTGGACGTCACGCTGGCAACTCGGACGCTGCGCTATCCGATCGGGCTGTTCACGCCAGCGCCGTAGCTCGGTGCAGCCCGAGAGCGAGGGCGCTCGCGGCGTTGTGCCAACACGGCGTCAACGGGGTTCAGTTCTTGCGTTCACCGAGTTCTCTTCGACGCCGTCGCTGGGCTACAACTCGGCGCTCGTTGAGAGCGCGAGGACTCACTGCCCTGCGTCGGCCGTGTCCCTGCCCGCGTCTTCGGCCCCAGCATCGCGCGACGCTCCCGCGTCCGACGTGCCGGCGTCAGCTGCGGCTCCGCCGCTTCCGGCGCTGTCCGTTCCCCCGCTGCCGCCTGCGCCGCTAGCGCCCGCGTCGCTCGTCACTCCACCGCTTCCGGCACGACCTCCAGCTCCGCTAGTCCCGTCGCAACCCGCCAGCAGCGGGTTGTCGGCGCACGTCTCCCTACCCGGACCAATCGGACCCAAGCCATAGGGGGGAATGCAGCACCCGTACGAATCGGCCTTCTCGGTACGTTCGCCGCCACAGGCCTGACCGGCCAGGGTCAAGCCGAGCGCGAAGATCTTCGCGCGCGATGTGCCGGGCGGAATTGTAATCTGTCGCGCCGCGGAAGTTGCGGGCGGCTGCTGCACATCGCAGAACGGGCACCGCGTCTCCTGGTGCCGGAGGTGGCGACGGCAAGCGCTGCATGGAACGAGAGTTGCCATGATGTTCTGCCCGTGCGCCGGCTCAGTTGCCTGCGTCGTCGTCCGGTGCGTCGCGCGGAATCGTGAGGTGTCGCCGCGGAGCGGGCGGAGGCGGCTGGTGTGCGCCGCAGAACGGGCACAACGCCTCGTGCCGGCGCAGGTGACGGCGGCAGCTGGAGCAAGGAGCGAGCAAGGCCATGTGCTTCTCAGATCGCTCGAGCAGTGGGCAGGGGAGCGTCGAACGGTTCGCTGATGAGCTCGAAAACGCCGTGGTCGAACGCGGTTCCCGGTGCGGGCTCGCGCAGGACCACGCGCTCGCGCAAGCCAGCGCGCTGCATTTCCAGGGCGCGGTGATGACAGTAAGGGTTGTTGCCGGGCTTGCCGAACACGGCATGCGCCATCCAGGTGCAACCGCTCATGCACTCCGCCGCGTAGTAGCACTGACGGCAATAGCCCCAGAGCTCATTGGGGGTGCGATCGCGGGTGTAGCGCAGTGGAGTGGCACGCTCCCAGATTGCGAGCAGTGGGTTCTGCCGCACGCTGCCGCCGGACCACTCGGCGGTCGGTAGCGACGGGCAGCCTTTCACGGTGCCGTTGGCCTCTAGCCCCAGCACGGATTTGCCTGCTCCGCAGGAGCCCATGTGCTGCCCTGGCAAGCGCTGGCGCAGCAGCTCCTCGTAGGGGCCGAAGTAGCCCACGTTGTTGCCCGCGAACACGCGCACACCGTGAGCCTCCGCGCGCGGTTGCAGGCGCGCGAGCAGCGGGAATACTTCGAGCAGCTGATATGGCTGCAGCAGGATCTCGGGTCGATCGGCAGCGCGCCCCATGGGCACCGTCAATTGCAGCTGCCAGGCATGGGCGCGCTGCTCGATCAACACCTCCAAGAGCTCCGGCAGCTCTCGCCAGCTCCACGCGTTGATCTGCGTGTTCACCGAGACCGCGATGCCGGCGGCGCGCAGGTTCTCGAGCGCGCGCAGCGCCGCCCGAAACGAGCCGTCGAGCGCGCGCTGGCGGTCGTGCGCGGCTTCCATCCCATCGATGGACACGGCCACACTCGTCAGACCGGCCTCGGCGGCTCCGGCGGCGCGCTCGCGCGTCATGCCACGACCGCCGGTGGTCATCGTGCAATCCATGCCGTGACGACGCACCGCTGCCACTATCTCGAGCCAGTCCGGTCGCAGATAAGCCTCGCCACCGATCAGCGTCACCTCTTTGATGCCGAGCTCGGCCATTTGCGCCACCAGATCCAGACACTCTTCGGTGTCGAGCTCGTCCGAGCGCGCGTGTCCCGCGCGCGTGCCGCAGTGATGGCAGGCCAGATCACAGCGCCGCGTGACCTCCCAGACGGCGTAGATGGGCCGCACGCGATCTTTCTGCCGCACTTCACCGGTCAACGGCGAGCGCGCGGCGCCTGTCCCGATCAGGGGCAGATGCAGCGGCGGACGCGGGGGTCGGG
>Ga0207675_100006183_pt1 | contig 11371 bp, 9 predicted proteins | sample KBSSwiS42_FD_184305 | JGI IMG/M metagenome (GOLD analysis project Ga0207675, IMG submission 184305) | Switchgrass rhizosphere microbial communities from Kellogg Biological Station, Michigan, USA - KBS Switchgrass S4-2 (SPAdes) (version 2) | ecosystem: Host-associated > Plants > Roots >...
CGCGCATGAAGGTAGAACGGACCGGTTCCGGCGTAATCCGTTAGATGCTGCTGGTAGGGAACGTAGATCATCGGCCTCGGGTCGTCGCGCAGGCGCATCCGCGTATCGGCAACGACTCCGACGATCTCGCGCGGACGGTCGTCGGTGAGATCCGGATTGCCGCGGTTGATGCGAGCTTCGATGATCTGGCCAAGTGCATCGCCATCGCCGAAGTACTGTCGCGCCAGCGTTTCGTTGATGACGGCGACGCCGGCGGCGTTTTCGCCGTCCGCGTCGGTGAACGTGCGCCCGCGCCGAAGGCCGATCCCCATCGTCTCGAAAAACTCCGCGCTGACCTCGTAATACTGCGCGTTGCGGAACTCGTCGCTCGGATCCCCCGCTTGTCCCACGACACGGAACGGCACGGTCATGGAGGTTCTCGGCGGCAGCCCGCTCGTCAAACCGACCGATCGTACGCCGGGCACATTCTTCACGCGGTCCATGACCTCACGGTAGAACGCCGCGACCTGCGGCGTGACAGTGAAATGCGCGGCGTTGCGTCGCGTGCGATAGCGCGAGAGTCCGGACAGATTGATTTCCATCGTGAGCAACTGGTCCGGTGCGAAGCCCATGTCGACGCGCATCACGCGCGCGTAGCTGTTGATCATGAGACCGGCGCCGATCAACAAGACCAACGCCATCGCAACCTCGATGACGACGAGCGCGCGGCGGAGGCCTTGGCGGATGCCGCTCGCACCACCGCGCGCCGATTGCTTCAGCGAGTCCTGCAAGTCCGGGCGCGAGACGCGCAGAGCCGGGAACAGTCCGGCCAATATGCCTGTCGACACCGACACACCGAACGTGAACAGCAAGACGGCCGGTCGGATCGCGATGTCCTCCGACGGCGGATAGAACCCGGGCGCGAGCGTCACGAACAGCCAAACACCCAAGTACGCAACGGCGATCCCGAGCACGCCGCCGATCAGTGCGAGCAGCACGTTCTCGGTCAAGAGCTGCCGGATCAGACGCCAGCGGCCGGCGCCGAGAGCGACGCGCGTTGCCATTTCCGACTGGCGCGTCACGCTTCTGCTCAACTGAAGATTCGCCACGTTCACCGCCGAGATCAGTAGGACGAACGCGACCGCGCCCAGCAGCAGGTACAGCGTTTCCTTGTACTCCGCAGTCACGATGTCATGCAGCGGCTCGAGGCGGATTCGCCAGTCCGCGGCGTCGGCCCCATTCGGCCCGGCGGCCTCGAGGCTCGTGGCGATCGTCGTCAGCTCCGGCTCGGCCTGGCGGTAGTCGACGCCGGGCTTCAGACGCGCCAGTGTCGGGGCTCGCGCGCCCGGAAAACGCCCGACGTTGAACGCAAACCACCCCTTGACGTCGGCCATCGACGGTTCGACCCAGAAATCCGGCGGCATGACACCGATGATGGTTCTGCCCCAGGCCGCGTCCCATCCGGGAATGGTCTTGCCGACGACGTCGGGATCCCCGCCGAAGTAGTCCTGCCAGAGACCGTAGCTGATGACGAGCGAGGCAGCCGTATCTCCCTCGACCGTGACCTCGTCGCGCTCGAACCACCGTCCCACGACGGGCCGGACACCCAACACGGACAGCGTATCGAGCGCGATGCCGCCAAGACTGATACGCGTCGCGCCGGCCGGTCCGGTAACGGAGACGTCGACGCCTCCCGTGACGCCGACGCCGACGTCGGTCAGCGCTTGGGCTCGCTCGCGCCAAGCTTCATGAATCTCGATCGTCGGCGGCCGTGTGCGCCCATCCTTCTGGTTCACTTCCTCGACGGAGACCAGCTGCTCGGGGTTGGGGAACGGCAATGGCCGCAAGACGATCGAGTGCAGGACGCTGAAGATCGCGCTCGTGGCGCCGATGCCGAGCGCGAGTGTCAGCACGGCCGCCGCCGTGAAGCCGGGGCTCTTCCGCAGCAGTTTCAATCCTCTGCGCAGATCGAAGCGGAAGTCTGCGAGCCAGGTGCCCACTCCTGCCCCCTTGTCGAAAAGTCGTCGCAGCAGGCACGCGAGTATACTCGCCGAACTACCCGAGGGAGGGCGTGTTCATGTGTGCTCGTACCGTCGCCGTCGGAATCGGATTCCTGTTCTGTGCCGCGACGTTCGCGACGTTCGCGCAACCTGCGCCGGCGCCCGCGGGCGGCAGCGCACCCGCCGCGGGCGGCGCGCCACCGCGCGCGACCCGGCCGCCGTTGTTTTTGAGGGAGAACTGGAAGCAGATCCCGGGCGGCGGCGAGCATCCCGTGACATCCGCGAGCGTCACGGCGGCGAACGTCGAGATGAAGCTCTACGGCGCCGCGAGCAAAGAGATTCAACTCACCGGCAACGATGGCGATGAGAACAACCCGACGCACGTCTGGACTGGCATGTGCACGTCGCCTTGCGGCCTCACGCTGCGCGACAAGGCGCGCTACGTAGATCTCTCGGGCCTCGCGCGAGTCAGGTGGAACACCAAGACCTCGGGCTTCCACGAGATTCGCCCGATCGTGAAGCTCGCAGACGGCACCTGGCTCGTCGGCGATCACGCCGACGCGTCGCCGCTCGATTGGCTCGTGTCGGAGTTCTCCGTGAGCGCCGTGCGTTGGCTCAAGCTCGATCCCGAGCGGCTCGTCACGACGGGCAACTTCGTCGAAAGGCCGGATCTCACAAAAGTCGACGAGATCGGCTTCGTCGATCTCACGCCGGCGAGCGGGCACGGCCCCGGCGGCTGGTCGGACGTCGCGCAGATCGAGGTGTACGGCAAAGCGGTCAACCGCTGACGGCACGCCCGCGCCATCACGTCCCGATTGATCCGCGGCGCGCTGCTACACTCGGGCGATGAAGCGGCCGCTCGGCAACACCGGTCTCGCCGTCGGGCCCATTGGCCTCGGCGGAATGCCCCTGTCGATCCAGAATCGGCCCGACGAGCGCGCGGCACTTGCCGTCATCGAAGCGTACGTCGCAGCCGGCGGCGACCACATCGACACGGCGAGCAGCTACTGCTTCGACGAGCACGACTTCGGCCACAACGAGCGGCTCATCGCGAAAGCGCTGCGCAAGCTTGGGCGCACCGACGTCGTCGTCGCGACGAAAGGCGGGCTCACGAGACCCGACGGCCGCTGGGAAGTCGACTGCAGCCCGCAGTGGCTGCGGCACTGCTGCGAGCAGAGCGCGCAGACGCTCGGCGCTCCGATTCCTTTGTACTACTTGCACACCGTCGATCCCGCGGTGCCGCTCGCAGAATCGCTCGGTGAGCTCGTGCGCCTCCGCGATGAAGGCAAGATCGCCGCAATCGGCCTCTCGAACGTGAACGCTCGCCACCTCGACGAAGCGTTGCGCGTGACGCCGATCGCCGCCGTGCAGAACCGCTGCAACGTGCTCGATACGCGCGATTTCGAGACGGGCCTCGTCGAACGTTGCCGAGAGCTCGGCGTCGCTTACGTTCCCTACTCGCCCGTCGGCGGACACTCGGGTCACAGGCGCCTCGATCAGTACCCGACGCTCACGCGTATCGCCGACAAGCACGGTGTGACACCGTACGTGATCGCACTCGCTTGGCTGCTCGCGCAGGGCCCGCACATCGTCCCGATTCCCGGCGCGACGAAGATCTCGAGCATCGAGAGCAGCCTCACGGCGCCGCGCGTGCGGCTCGACGCCGAAGATCTCGCGGCGCTCGCCGCGCTGGGGTCGCGCAAACGCCGCTGAATTCAACCGCAGGGGTACACGGACATGCGGAAAGGGAAGAGTGCGCCGCGCCGACCGGTGAGCTTCGACGATGTCCGCGAGATCGCGCTGTCGATGCCCGAGGTCGAGGAAGTCACGGCGTACGGCATGCCGGCGTTCAAAGCCGGCAAGACCCGCTTCGTGGGACAGCCGGTTCCGCGCCCTGACGTGCAGCCAAACTCGATCGGCGTACCGATGAGCTTCGAGGAGCGCGCGCTGATGCTCGCATCGCGTCCCAGCGTCTACTATCTGACCGATCACTTCGCGAAGTACCCCGGCGTGCTCGTACGGCTCGCGGGCGTCGACCGCAAAGAGCTTCGCGAGATCTTGAACGCTGCCTGGCACTACGCGATGGAGCACCAAACTTCGGCGCGACAGCCGCGCCGCAAAGCCGGCGCGGGAGCGGCTAAAGCGCGCCGTTGACGTTGGGCGGCGCCGCCAGCGGTCGCACGTGCCCTCGCAGCGCTTCTAGAAACTCCTCGCCGTGCGACGTCAGAGCAAAGTGCCCGGCGTTGTCGATCGGCACGAACTCCTTCTGCGGGGCGGTGAGCGAGCCGAGCCACGCGCGGCTCAACTCCGCCGGCGTGAAGTCATCGGCAGTGCCTTGAATGACGAATACCGGGAGCGCGAAGTCGGTGCCAAGATTGCGCACGTCGACCTCTGTCATAGGGCCCTTCATATCCGCGCCGACGAAGTGCTGCCCCGCGGCGGCAGTCGCAGTGGCCAAGTCATAGATATCGGCGAGCTGCGTGCGCGGTGCGAACAGCTGCGGCAGCACGAACGCCGCTTCGAGCGACATCCCGGCCTCGTACTGCGTCGCCCACTTGCGCTGCGTCGCGATCTCCTCGAGGCCCGTGTATGGCGGCGCGCCGAGCGCCTCGAGCTCCGCGATCGCGGCGGCGTCGTCACGTTGACGCGCTCTCGCTAGCACGTTCGCGTAAGCGATTGCTTCTCCTTCCTCCATCGCGACGACTTGGCCCGTGCCGACGTATGCCGCGAACAGGTCGGGGCGCGCGTGCGCCATGTGCACGCCGAGGATCGTGCCCCACGACCAGCCGAGCAGAACGATCTTGTCTTTGTCGAGCCGTGTCCGCAGCCACTCCGTGAGCTCGATGCCGTCGTTGACCATGCTGTCGATCGTCAGATCGGGCGCGATGCTGCGCCCCGCGGCGCGGAACGTTCTACCGGCGCCCGGCTGGTCCCACTGCACGACCGTGAAGTCGCGCTCCCAAGGAACGAACGCCGGCGCTAAACCCGCGATCGCGGAGCCCGGGCCACCGTGCAACACGAGGATCACGGGGTTGTCGCGATCCTGGCCGCGAATCGTGACCCACTGCTGCGTGCCGCCGATCTCGACGAACAAAGCGTCGTCGACGCCGCTCGGCGTCGCGATCCGCATCGACGCTTCGCCCTCGTGCTGGCGCCACGCGCGATAGCCGAGCCCGCTGCCCACGGCGAGCACGAGCAGCAACACGAGGCCCAGCAGGCCCTTCCATATCCACTTCACGTCGTAGCTCCTGCGCGCGCGGACTATTGCACGAACGACACGAGCTTGCGGGATTGGATGTACCAGCGTCCGTCGCGTTTTACGAGCTCGTCGTCATAGCGTCCCATGAAGCCGACGATGAACTCGCCGCCCTCCGCGGCTCGAACGGTCTGCGCATAGCAGTGGTGCCGCGCATGCGTGGCATCGACGAGCTCGATCGCGTGATTGAACATGGCGTGGTAGAGGCTCGGCGACGGTTTGCCCGCAGCGTCATTGCGCGCTCGGCTTTCCTGCAAGTCCGTGACGATCTTGCGGATCGCGGCGCGGCCGCGGTGCACGACGTTGCCCGGCAGCTCGTAGACGCCGTCCTCCGTGAAGACGCCCGCGTACATATCTGCGTCGCGCGTGTCGAGCGCCGTCACGTAGCGCGTGACGAGCTCCTCGATCTCGGCACGATCGAGCAACTTCTGGACGGCGGCATCTTCGGCCGCCGCCGCGTTCGACAGTACGAGCGGGAGAATCGCAGCAAAGATGAGGCGCGGCCGATGTTTGTGCATGGATTGGACGCTTTCTCGTAGGCGGGTTGGAAACACTAGCGCGACAATCATTGTCAACGCGAGACCTGGGAGGCGCGCGCCGCTCAGAGCCCGCGCACGAACTCAGTCTGAACGGGAGCCGGCGGTATTGGTTGGAATGTGGTCCAATCGTGGTTTATTGTTGGTCAAAGCTATAAGATATCTCGCTATGAACCGCCACAAAACTCTGTTCGACACTGTAGCGAAACGCGACTATCTGGGCTTCTGGGCTAACGAAACCCTTAATGCGCGCGGCGTGGCTGACTTTCTGGATCTCGATAAGCGAGACGTCGCCAAAGTCGCTGGGGTGTCGCCAGCGTCTGTCAGGTTCGATCAGAAGATACCCAGGGAAGTGCTCGACCGGTTACTTGAAATCGCAAACATCTGCAGCCTCGTTGCACAGTTCTTCGAGGGTGATGTGCAAAAGACCACCCTCTGGTTTAGGACGAAGAACCCTTTGCTCGGTGACATCTCCCCACGCGACATGATCCGCTTCGGCCGCTACGACAAACTGCATCGATTCGTAATAGCGGCGCTTGGAGAGAACTCTGCGGCCGCGCGCGCGGCATCCGACAATGCGACCGCGGCGGCAACGTCCAAAGCCACCTAGTCGACCGCGCCAGACGCCTGGCGGAGAATCCGATCCGCCCTCGCTGATCGAACTCGAGCGTTTCACCCAACAGTCTCTACACAAGTGGCGCGAGGCCTCTCACGGCCTCGACGCGCTACAGAGACTGCTTTTCTTCGATCTAGAGTCCCTTCGGCAACGTGATGGTCAGAAGTTGCTCGATGCCATTCGCGCTGGAGCGCAGACGGGCTTCGAGTTCGATCGTTGGAGCCGAATCGTCGACTACCGGTATTCGTTAACTCCGCTCTCGACAGCTGGCAGCCTGCGGGACATCGGCGGTCGTTTCAACTTCGGAGCGGCCTTGAGCCCAGGCAGTTTTTCACCGTTTCCAGCGCTGTACATTGCTGACAGCTACTCGACCGCCTTTCAAGAGAAATACGGCCTGACCCGGCGGCTTCACGCGATAACTTGAACCCGATTGATCTCGCCCTGCGAACACCCTCGTCATTCACGCAAGTGCGCGTGCGAGGGAGGATTGACTTGATCGTTGATGTCGAAAACACAACCGCACTGCAGCCGGTGGTCGACGTCATCAAGCGCTTCTCTGTGCCGAAGACAGCTCTCACCTTGGCGCGGCGCCTCCAGCTGAAGCACCGATGCTGATACGTTCCTCGAAAAGCCTGCAACGTCAGTTAGTTCATCCGAACTGGCGAACCACACCGGCGCAATTCGGAATCCCTTCGAATTCACAGATATTCGGTAGGCTTGCCGCAGCCGCGGGCATACACGGAATCGTTTATCCATCTTCGCGAAGGGTCAAGGACAGTGTCTGGTGCTGTTCACGCAGAACTGGACGGACAGCGGTTCATTCATCGAAATCGTAGACACTCCGCCGCTAGGCGCAGCGCCGACACTCATCACGAGCTCGACGAAGACGGTTCAGTGACGTTGATGACCGGACGACTGAAGGCCCGCGAAGCCCAAATACTCGAGCCCTACCCCCAAGTCAGGTCGTGTTGGCGCAGCGGCAAATCGCGGAAGCGCTTGCCCGTGATCTCGAATACGGCGTTCGCGAGCGCGGCTTGCACCGACGTGCCGCGGTCGTGGCCCATGCCGACGAGCCAGTGCGCCGTCGGAAAGAATTGAATGTTGATCGTAAGCGGATCTTCGTCGATGCGCGCCATCGAGAACGTGTTGAAGTTGTTCTCGGCGATCGCGCCGTTCTCGATGTTGCAGGCTTGATGCATCGCGTCGTTGTAGAACCACGTGATCTGGCCTTCGATCTGCTTCTTGACCGACAGCGGGTTCACCAAGCCGAAGCCCGACTCGTGCGCGACGTCGACGCGCTCGAGCTTGACGCGGCCGTCGCGGCTCACGGAGACGGTGTGCACCATCGCGCTGATCGTCGCCGAGTTACCCGTCTCGACACCGCGCTCCTCGAGCGCGATCGCGCGCACCGTGCCGCGCGGCAACGGGCTTCCCCATCCCGACATCTCGGCGGCCATGTCGAGCGCTTTGATCATGTCGGCCTTGAACGGCAGCGCCGTGCGCGAGATCAGCTCGCGGCGGTAGCGGTACGGATCCTTGCCGGCGGCGTGCGCGAGCTCGTCGATGAAGCTCTCGCGGTAGAACTCGTGCGCGGCTTGACCCACGCCGCGGCGCGTGCCCACGGGCACGTGGAAATTGGTCGTGTGATTAGAGAAGCGGTAGTTCGGCACGTAGTAGCGCGACGCGACGTCGAACGACGCGTCGGGCCCGAAACCGTCCTGCTGCATGCTCGTGCGGACCTCGAGCGCGAGCGGCCAGCCGTCCGCGTCGAGCGCGGCTTTCAGGCGCGCCATGCCCATTGCGCGATACGTCGTGCCGATGAAGTCTTCCTCACGCGTCCAGAGCAGATGGATCGGCGTGCCGCGATTCGCGTTTGCGATCATGAGCGCTTGCTCTGCTTGAGGCCCATTCCCGTTGCGGCCATAGCCGCCGCCGAGATGGCACAGGTGCAGATAGACGTTCTCCTCCGGGATGCCCGTGATCTGCGCGGCGCTGAAGCGCGTCTCCTGCGGGCTCTGATCCCCGATCCAAATGTCGACGCGGTCGTCCGTCACGAGCACCGTGGCGTTGCCGGGCTCCATGCGCGCACGCGGCAAATAAGGCGTCGAGTACGTCGCTTCGACGACGCGATCCGCGCGCGCTGCGCGTTCCAAGACGCCGTCGACGTCGCCGGTGTTCACGCGCACGCGGCCCGGTGCGTCGAGCGCCGCGAGAAGCGCCGCGCGCATGTTCGCTGTGTTGAACACGGCGCGTTCCGGCGGAACCGTCCACTCGATCGGCATCGCCTCGAGCGCCGTCTTCGCCTGATACCACGTGTCCGCGACGACGGCGACGCCGCCGCTGAACACGCGGCCGCGCGTGAGCTTCGAGTCTGGAATCGGAAACGGATGCACGGAGCGAACCCCTGGCTTGCCGCGAACCGCCGCGGCATCGAAGCTCTTGACGTCGCCGCCGTAGACGGGACACGTCTTCACTGCCGCCCACTTCATGCCGGGTAGTCGCACGTCGATCGCGTACTTCGTCTCGCCCGTCACCTTCATCGGGATGTCGAGGTTCTTCTGCTCCGTGCCCATCAGCGTCCACATCTCGGGCGGCTTCAGCGCGATGGCCTCGGGGTTGGGATGCGGCGTGCGCGCGGCGAGGTGCGCGATCTTTCCGTACGTCGTCGAGCGGCCGCTCTTCGAGTGCGAGAGCACGCTGTCCTTCGCCGTCACCTCGTCGACGGGCACGCCCCACTCTTTCGCAGCGGCGAGCATGAGCCGCTCGCGCGCCTCGGCGCCCGCGAGCTGCAAGTAGTAGCGCCCGTCCTTCACGGAGGACGCGGCATTCGTCCGCATGCGGCGATAGAGGCTATCGGGAATCCCGAATCCGCCAGTGCGGTCGCGATTGCCGAACGTCGGCTCGCCGCCGCCGTTCGGATCCGTCGCGCCTTTGCCGGGCACGTCGAGTGTCCAGGCCGGCGCTTTTTCGCGCGCGTCGCGGTTCGCCGACGCGTAGATCGGCTTCACTTTGCTCCAGTCGCACTGGAGCTCCTCGGCGACCATCATCGCGTTCGACGTCCAGACGCCCTGCCCGAGCTCCGTCTGCGCAATGCGAATGACGACGCTGTCGTCGGGCTCGACTACGATCCACGCGTTGATCTCTGGAACCGCGGGCTCCGTGTACCACGCGGCGCCGTGTGCGGCTGCGGTCTGTGCTTGCGAAGCCCGCGGCGGCAAATAAAAGCCCAGCACGAACGCGCCGGCTCCCGCGATGACGTCGCGCCGATTCACGGGTTGACCGCTCATGCGTCGGCCTTCATGAGATCGGCGGCCAAGTGAATCGCCTTGCGCACGCGGTGATAGCTCGAGCAGCGGCACGCGTTCGTGACGCCCGCGTCGATGTCGGCGTCGGTTGGGTTCGGATTGCGCTGGAGCAGCGCGAGCGCGCTCATGATCATGCCGGACTGACAGTAGCCGCACTGCGGCGCGTCGAGCTCCTTCCACGCGCGCTGAATAGGATGATTGCCGTCGCTCGACACACCTTCGATCGTCTTGATCGTTTTCCCGACCGCGAGCGAGACCGGAAAGCTGCACGAGCGCACGGGCTGGCCGTCCACGTGCAGCGTGCACGCGCCGCACTGCGCGATGCCGCAGCTGAACTTGGTGCCCGTGAGACCCAGCGAGTCGCGGATGACCCAGAGCAGCGGCGTCTGCGGGTCGACGTCGACCTCGTGCCTCACACCGTTGACGTTCAAGACGAGTGCCATCGGCTCCCCCGAGCTGCGCGTAGGCAATGGTCTATCACCGGCACGGACTGCGGCGCAACCCCGGCGCGGAACTCTGCGGCTTGACGGACATCGGAAAGGTTCGGTGTTGTCGCCGCAGCGCGGCGGGAGCAAGCTAATGCCATGAGGCGCGCCGCCTTCGTCTTGGCGTCGGTCCTGGCCGCGGCAGTCGTAGCCGGTGCCGCGCTCTTCTATGGCTCCGATTCACCGCCGGTCTCCACCGCTCCCGACGCACTGGAAGCCGTGCAGCCGCAACAGATGCCGTCCACTGCGACCCAGCCGAGTGGGTCGGAGTCGCCGCTGCGGGAAGCAGTGCCCGGGCAGAGTCAGCAGCCTCCGAGCTCGAACGTCAACGACGAGATCCGCCGCCGAAGGATGCCCGAGCCCGATGAAGCGACGGTGCGCGCGGACATGCGGAAGCAAGCGACGCAAGACGTTCAAGTCTCGTACTCGCTGCTGCTCGAAGACCTCGACGTATCTCCCCGACAGAAAGAGGACTTGGAGGCGTTGCTGATCGAAATGCAGGTCGAAGGTATGTGGACGAGCACCCGTGCATTCGAAATACGCGGCAGAGACATTCCACAGCAGGAGCGCTACGACAGGATTGCGGCCGTCGTCGGTGACCAGAAGCTCGTGGAGTTCATCGCGCTCGAGGAAAACCTGGCCGCGTATGGAGAGACCCAAGCGATCGCGTCACTGCTCCGACGCAGGAGTGCGCCTCTTACCCAGACGCAGCGCGATGGAGTGTTCGAGATACTCGTCGAGGTTCGCGAGAGGTATCCGATGACACCCTCCGCGGAGCTGGACCCGAAATCGCTGGAGTACATCGAGGACAGGATCAGGCAACTCGACGAGTTCGACCGCCACGTCGTCGAGCTGGCGCCGAGCGTGCTCTCGGCGACACAGGTCGGGCATCTATTCGAGGCGTACGACTATATGTCGCGAGAACGCATCGCCGACGTCGCGACGCAAAAGAAGTGGAGACTCGAGCACCCCGGTGCAGATGTCGGGTGGGTCACTCCGGCGCGGTGGAACCCGCGTTAGCACCGCTCAGCCGCAGTGTCTCGACGACTACGTACGCCATCACGAGCGTACCGACGAGACCCAATCCCGCGACCGTCAGGCTCGCGGCCGCGAGCCCCGCGGCTTTCACGATCGGACCCGCGAGCAGCGGCGCGCCGCTGATGCCGACGTCGCCGATCAAGCGCCACAAACCGA
>Ga0207675_100006185_pt1 | contig 11370 bp, 6 predicted proteins | sample KBSSwiS42_FD_184305 | JGI IMG/M metagenome (GOLD analysis project Ga0207675, IMG submission 184305) | Switchgrass rhizosphere microbial communities from Kellogg Biological Station, Michigan, USA - KBS Switchgrass S4-2 (SPAdes) (version 2) | ecosystem: Host-associated > Plants > Roots >...
CGCGACGCATAGCCGGTCAGGGCAATCGCCGGCGTGCGTCCGCCCTTTTCCGGCGGCAACGCACGCAGCTTGCGAATGAACTCGTAACCATCTTCATCGGGCATGCCGATGTCGCTAATCAAAATATCCGGCAGCTCACCGGAGAAAACTCGAAGCGCTTCAGCCGACGATTTCGTCGAAGTAACTCTTGCGCCGTAACGCTTGAGGATCGTGCCGAGCAGTTTGCGAGAGTCTTCGTCGTCCTCGACAAGCAGCACGTGCACGCCGTCGAGCCTGATCGAATCTTTTCGGCTGCGACGCCGTTCAAGCTCGCGTCTTCTTTCTTCAGCACGTGCGGGATCTCGCCGCTCCTGCGCAAGTGGCAACTCAACCGTAAAAAGCGATCCGTGGCCCAGACCGCCACTCTGCGCGCTGATGCCGCCGCCGTGCAACTCCACGAGGTGACGCACCACGGCGAGTCCCAATCCGAGTCCGCCTTGTTTCCGTGAGATCGATCCTTCCGCCTGTCGAAAACGATCGAACACGTACGGCAGGAACTCCGCGGAGATGCCTTCGCCCGTATCAGCAACCGTCAAGTGCACGGTCGAGCCAACGCACTTTAGATTGATCGAAACAACGCCGCCGCGTTGAGTGAACTTGATCGCATTCGAAAGCAGGTTCCAGATCACCTGGCGCAAACGATTCGGATCGCCTTTTACCAAACAATCGCCACTCGACCATTGAGTGCGAATCTGAATGCCTTTCACATCCGCCGTCGGTCGCAATGCATCGATTCCCGCTTCAACGATTGGCGCGAGGTTTAACGGATGGAGCTCGAGACGAAGATTACCCGTGATGATGCGTGAAACGTCGAGCAGGTCGTCGATCAGACGCGCCTGCGAACGCGCGTTGCGCTCAATCGTTTCAATAGCGCGTGCGGCGCTCGATCCTTCGACCTCGCCGTTGCGAATCATCGATGCCCAACCAAGAATCGACGTCAGAGGCGTGCGCAGTTCGTGTGAAAGCGTTGCGAGAAACTCGTCCTTCAAACGATCTGCTTCTTCGGCGTGTCGACGCGCGTCGCGTTCGCGAATCAGCAGGGCCGCGCGCTCTTCTTCAGCTTCTTTGCGAGCAGTAACGTCGAGCACGAGTGACAGCACGGAAACCAGTTGACCGTGATCGTCATGTAACACTGAGTTGTACCACTCGCAAAAAAGCACCGATCCGTCGCGCGTGTAATTACGGTTGCGTTGAACTCCCTGGACCTCAACGCCTTCGCGCTGTCGATTTGTCACCAGCGCCACAGCATCGACGTCGTCAGCAAAAACAAACTGCCACTCGTTGACGTGCTTGCCGATCACGTCGTCGGCCTTCCAACCGAACAATCGTTCCGCGGATTCGGACCAACGTGAAACGCGGAAGTCACTGTCCCACTCGATCACAGCCAGGGGTGAACTCTCGACGTGAAACGCCAGTTGCCGGTATGCAGTGTGCGCGGCTTCTTCAGCTTGTTTTCGTGCGCTGATGTCGGTGATGAGTGCAATGCCGCCAACTACCGCGTTCTTTTCGTCGATCAATGGCGCGTAACGACTCTTGAAGACACCCGTTTCCGATGGTCCATACGGATGCGTTTCGCAAGTCGTCTCGTTGCCGGCGAGAGCGGAAGTCAGGCAGCGTTCGCTGTCGCTCTGTTTGAGGAAAGGAAAGATCTCGTCAGCTCGGTGACCAAGCACTTCGTCGCGGCTCAGACGCGTGATTTGTTGCATCGCCCGATTCCACGCCATGATCCGGAGTTGGCGATCAAACGCGTAGAGACCATCGACGCTGGCGTCGAGCAGGCGCTTTAACAGAAATGGGGATTCGTTCTGCAAAAAGAGTTTCCAGAAATTAGGGGCGGATTTAATGTTACTTGCCGGTGAGTAACATCACCCCGGTGGCGTCCCGCACGAGAATGTTTGATCCCAACAACACCGGTATGGACCAGGTGGACGACTCTGCTACTTCGTAACGACGCTCCGCAACAAACGCAGGCGCGCCGCGTTTGATAACGATTAGATCAGCGCCGTTTGTGAGATAGACGACATGCCGGGGCGTGAGCAGCAGTGAAGCGTGTTCGCCTTCGCGTCCTTCGGTTGCCCAGCGCAGCGCGCCGGTTTTGGCATCGAATGCCACGAACTGCCCTTTCTTTTTCGATGAATGCGCGTAGACCACACCGTCAGCGAAAACCGGAGAACTCAGGTACATTGCGACGTCGGGGTTTTTCCAGAGTTCAGTTGCCTGCCACTTGCCGTCCTTCTCGGCAACTGCATAAGCATGCGTGCCCTGCCTGCTGCCGGAGACGATCAGTTGCGTGCCGGTCCAGAGTGGAGTGGCAATGTTCTCGTGCCATTCGTCGGGAAACGGCGTCGACCAGAGTTCTTTTCCGGTCTTCGCGTCAACACCGACGATCGAGCCTTCAGTCAACGTGACGATCTGGGATCGTCCGGACGGATCGATGACGACCGGTGAGGCGTATCCTGGTCCAAGTCCGGTCCATTCCCACTGTGTTGCGCCGCTGTCCGGATCGAGACCGAGCAACTTTCCGCCGTGAATGTCGCTGCCGACCTGAACAACCAAACGTCCGTTGACCGCGAGCGGCGAAGCAGCGGTACCGCAGAACAACTTACTCGTGTCGATTGACTGCGAAAAATCGCGTGTCCACAGTTGCTTTCCGGTCGCAGTATCCCAGGCGTTGAGAACGCCCGTCACTCCAAGAGTGAACAACCGGTTGCCGATCACGAGCGGCGTCGCGTTTGGTCCTTTGGCCATCTCGACGGCGTACTGGTTCTTCTTGAAAGCCGCCTGATATTTCTGTTCCCAGATCACCTTGCCGTCAACCAGATTCACTGCAACAACGACTTCTTCCGGATCGCGACGCCCGTGCACGAAGACGCGTCCGCCCGCAACCACGGGCGACGAGTAACCTTCACCAATCTCAACGCGCCAGGCGCGTTGCCATTTTTCGGGCCATGCTGACGGAGCGTTTTTCTCGGACACGAACCCATCTCGGCCCGGCCCGCGCCACTGCGTCCACTCCTGCGCGCTAACGGCTTGCGAAACGGCAAATACGAAAAAAAGGATGGTGATTCCGAATCCTCGGTTGGTCATTGCTTCAAGATCATACCATCCACAGATGGCACAGAACAGGTGTATCCTGAGGTCGTTGAAGAACGGCCGGCGAAGGCCGGCGGAGTTTGGCTGATGACCTACAGAGCCGCCAGGATCACGTGCGCTTTCCTGCCTGTTGCCCTCGCGTTGTCGTGCGCGTCGGCGCCCGCGACACCTGAACGGAAGGTGGCGGCAGCCACCGTGAAGACAAGCATGGTGTTGTTTCCGCGCGAGTTTGGCAGTTTTAGTAAGGCGGAGTTTGACAGTCACATCGCGGAACTGAAGAAGCGGTTGCCATCGAGTGACTTCACGATTGTTGTGGAACCGCCGTTCGTGGTGGTGGGTGATGAGCCGGCGGAAAGCGTCAAGCAGCGAGCTGAAGAGACGATCAAGTGGGCAATTGAAAAACTCAAGCAGGACTACTTCACCGAAGACCCAAAAGAGATCCTGGACATCTGGCTATTCAAGGACGCGGCCTCTTACGAAAAGCACACGCTGCAGCTCTTCAACGATCATCCCACTACCCCTTACGGCTACTACTCACGCGAGAACAAAGCATTGATCATGAATATCGCGACGGGCGGAGGCACACTGGTCCATGAGATTGTTCACCCTTTCATGGAAGCGAACTTCCCTTCGTGTCCGGCGTGGCTCAACGAGGGATTGGGTTCGTTGTACGAGCAATGCGGCGAGGAAGACGGTCACATTCACGGGTATGTGAACTGGCGTCTGCCGGGTTTGCAGAAAGCGATCAAAAACAATCAGACGCAGGCGTTTAAGACGTTAATGGCGATGGACCGAAACACGTTTTACGGCGACCGCACGGGCGTTCACTACACGCAGTCGCGTTATCTCTGTTACTACCTTCAGGAGAGAGGCTTGCTTGTGAAGTTCTACAAACAGTTTCGGGCGGGTCAAAAGAACGATCCGAGCGGCTTCTACACGCTGAAGGCCATTCTCGGCGAGACGGACATGAATCAGTTTCAAAAGAGATGGGAAAAGTATGCGATGAACTTGAGTGAGCAGTTCAGGTTGACGCCGGCAAACTAGTTCAGATCACATCCGCGAAGTTCTTGCGCGTTCGCGCAAACCACCAGTAACCAAAAACAAACACCACGAAGGCGATCGCGCTGAAGTAAAGCAAACCGCGCCAGTCTGGCGACAATCCGTCGAGAAACACGCGACGATAACTGCGAACCAGCGGCGTGAACGGATTGACATTGATGAACCAGCGAAAACGTTCCGGAACGATCGACTCGGGATAAATGATCGGTGTCAGGTACATCCACGCCATCAACAACAACGTGATGCCTTGCGCAATGTCGCGAAGGAACACGCCGAGCGATGCGATCAACCACGCTGCGCCGAGTGCAAACAGAAGTTGTGGAATCAGTAACAACGGCAACCACAACGCCGTCAGTTGTAGATTGTGACGAATAGCAACGATCGCGATCAGCAGCGCAATCGTGGCGAAGAGTTGGTTGCCGGCGGCGGCGAACGTTTGCGCAGCGGGCAAAGTTTCAAGTGGAAAGACAACGCGCTTGACGAGGTTCGCGTGCGTAACGATGGTGTTCGCCGACTGCTGCACTGACTCTTGAAACATGGACCATGGCAACAAACCGCAAAAGAGATACAACGCGTAGTCCCAATGAGAATCGTTCGCACCAAACCGCGCTCCAAAGATACCGGCAAAGATGAACGTGAAAATAGCGATCATCACCACCGGAGTCAGCACAGCCCACGCAATTCCCAATGCCGAGCCTTTGTAACGCCCTACGAGATCTCTGCGTGCGAACGAGTAGATCAGATCGACGCGCGACGGCAGTTCCCAGAGAGGCTGCCAGATTCTTCGATGAGCTGTTTGCGCCGTTAACGTCATTGTTTACGGTACGACTCCCGTGCCGCGCCAACTGTTCTTGTTGTGCCAATCGATCGTCACTTCACCCGCGCCAATGCCACGCCACCACTGTTCAAATTCTTCGCGCGAAATATAGAACGCTGTCGGCGCCACCAGGTGATCGAAAACTATCGTGTGTTGCTCGCGCCAGCCAAACGGCGCAATCGACTTCAGGTAATCGTTGTAAAAAAGACGCTTCGCCACTGACGAACCGTTACGATTCAATGGTCCATACACGAGTTTCGTCGCCAGGTAAAGACACGCGGCAGGAATTTTTGACAACTGTAATAGAGCGCGCTGATCCATCCGAGCCGTGACTCGCTCGCGCACGGGATTGATCCAACGCGTTATCCACTCATTATTCTCGGCGCCGTAAACCCACGCCGACACGTGACCACCCGATTTCACTTTTGACGCAAGCGAAATAAAACCACCGCGCGGGTCAGGCAAGTGATGCAACACGCCGACTGAGAATGCATAGTCAAACTTTCGCGCGAGCGGCAAATGATGGATGTCGGCCTGAACGATGTGCGCGTTCGGCAACGAACGTGTAGCAGCAAACGCCGTTTCCACGGCCCCGCTTAGATCGACACCGATCACTTCTCGCGCGCCCCAACGAGCGGCGAGTTGCGTGTGGCGGCCTTTGCCGCAGCCACCTTCGAGCACGATTTTGTTGCGAAAAAAATCAGGCGTGACCGGCGCGATCCAACCAAGAAACTGTTCCGCGTAACGCGAGTCTTCCTGGGTGAAGTGCTGCCACTGCCAACCGAATCCCGCAGCCGTCGCGCGCTTGTCGCTTTCGACTTGTGCGAGGTCGGCGAAACGTGGGACACCGTTGGTGATAGGAAACGATGAAGCGCAATTGCGACAACGCAAAGCGCCTTCAATTATCTCTGTGGCCTCAGCTTGCTTAACCGAAAGATCCAGCGGGCCGGCACACGAAGGACACACGAGATACGAGAGTAGTTTTTCCTTCAATACTGCTAACTATAGCATTGCGGTGAAGGTTAGTTGCATTCACGAGAATCGTGAGTGATAACCATGCCGAACCGGTTTTGGTACTCGGGCGAGTTAACGAAGCCGCACACGAGGCTGCGGAGAGTTTCAGGCGTGCGCGCAGGCTTGTTCTTGAGGAAATTCAACCAGGTGGTGAAGCCGGTTTCGTCAGGGTCACGTCGCAGGAACGTGAAGTACTGGAACACGACGAGCGACTGATTATACTGCGCGTCGATCACGGCCGGCTGCCCTATCACCTTCGCCAGGACCGCTGCGCGTCCCGCCGGCGCATTCTGGGCCAGATCAATCAATTCGCCTCGTTCGTTCGAGAGTTCGACTCCGGCGTTTTGTGCAATCGACAACAGGACCGTGTCTACAAACTCCGCGGTCTTCATTGTTTCGGGATGACGCCGCTTGAACTCCGGCCGTTGCACAAACGCGAGAATGAATGCCATGCGGCTGCGTTCCGTATCGCCATCCTGCGTCGCCAACGCAGCGCGATCGCTTTCAAACTCGACGAACTTTGGCCGGCGTCCCAAACCCGCAGTGTAAAGCGTGTTCAGGAAAACTCCCGTTGCGGGGAGATCGTTCTCGACGAGCAATGACGTAGAAACATCCACTCGGCGAGCTCGCAAGCAGTCGGCCTTGTTCCCACATTGCGCGAGTTGTGCCGTGAGTTTCTCAACTGCGGCCTGGTCCGGTTCACGTCCGGTCAAATCCGCGTAGTGTTGATTGATCAGAAACCGGAAATCGTCGACTGGATTTGCCGCGGCTACAGTGACAGCGGGATCGACAGTTATTCCGCCCGGAACGTAGGCAGTTTCACCGGAGTTCAACTGCAAACGGATCGAGTAATCACCAAACGGTGCGTTTGGCGCGACCTGCAAATCGACGCTGATTACCGGAAACGAAGTGCCGAGCTGTTCGCGCGTAAGACTTGCCGGATCGACAGTGAAGAATGGTGAGTTGACGATAATGCTCGTGCCCGGCACCTGGTCCACGCCTTCGCCGCCAAGATAAAGCTTCACGCGTTTTCCGGGTTCCAGCGGCAAAGCGACTGTTGAGAGTTCCGCGTTCATTCCAATCATCTTTGGTTGAAGCGTCGCAGTCTGCGCGGGCACGATGCTGTTGTTCAGCGGCGTTGCAGCATCTGCCTTGACTGCAAGCTGGTTTGCCAATTCGAAACTCCGAAACTTCGACGGCGCGCTCGTGTCGCTGCTCGAGGTTGACGAAACCATCACGCGATATTGTCCGGGTACGAGTCCTTCGAGTTCGTAGCTTCCGTCGTCGGCAGTAACGTCACTAGCGATCACGCGACCGGTAGCAATGTTTTCCGCCCAAACGTTAACGCCATTCAACGGCGTCAGCGTACCCGTAATGCGGTTGTCAACTAAACGTCCTTCGATTCGTCCCAGGTGCCGTGCCGGCCCATACAAGCTGCGAATCTTTTGTCGATCGTCTTCGCTCAACGTGCGTTCAGTTAACGCGGGCAAACCGAAAGTTCCGTTGAATGCCTGCCGGCTTTGCATCGTCGACGCGAGCACTGCCGAATGCTCAAGACCGAGAAGATGACCGATTTCATGCGTGAAGGTTGCTTCGAGATCGTAAGTGCCGGGCGTGCCGTCAGTCGAAAACTGTAACTCTGTTCCGTCTTCGGCCCGCGGACGCGGGTTGATGCTGATGTCAGCTTCTGCGATCGCGCCCGTTTCGGGATTGTAAAAAACGCGTGTGCGGCCGGTGGTCGAGTCGGAATTGAACGACTCGTTCTCAGGTGTGGCTGCAACAGTTATGAGACTGATTCCGTCTCCGCCTTCGGCTGGACTAACCGACATCGCCGGACTCCACGTCACGACGAAGTTGATATTTGCGAGAGTGGACCAGCGCATCAACGCGCGTCGCGCAGCGCCGGCTACGTCGCTGTCCGCCTTGATGTTAGCGCCGGGATTGAGCAGCGAATTGGAAAAAGAGATGCCGATGGTCCGTTTGGTCCAACGAAGGCGACGAACTGTTTGGGGAGCAGGATCTAACTCGGACGAGTCGCGCGTCTCGAGCCGCTCGCCGGCACCGAGAGCCGAGAACAAAACCACGCTCGCTAAGATGGCGGCGAGATACTGCATCACGCGATTCCTGGAGAGGACGGGTTAGGCGCCGGAGATCGAGTTGGACACCGGCGAACAGTCGCATGGTATCACGCTTTTGACCACGGATTACACGAATTTATCCGTGTAATCCGTGGCTCTAGTTGATGGTGATATGAGGCGCGGTATCAGCCGGACGGCTTACCGTCGTCACTCCTGCGCGCGTAAACGTCACCTGTACGGGCACGTCGCCTGCCCCCGCGAGTGAAGCAGGCAGGCGGAACTGAATGATGTCAAACCCGGGCATCTCCAGATTCGGTTGAACCAGCACGATGTTGTCGCCTGTAATCGCCGTAGTCCCGACCGTTACGGTGATGTCCTGGCGCGCAGCGAGCCGAAGTCCCGTGACGCTCAGTTCAATCACGGTAGCAACGGTGTTGCCACTGCCATCCACGGAGGTCACGCTGAAAGGTTCGGCTGTTCGCGCAGTCGGATTCGTGACGTTGACAGCGCCCGCGCGGCCACCCGCATCAGTCGTCGTGGTGAAAATGTCAGGTTGCGCAATGAGCACGTTCAGGAGTCCGTGCAACATCGTATCGCTGTTCGCGCCAGTATCCAGTATGTTGACGGCTACGTTGTTGAGACCCGTGCGAGTGCCGGGAGGCACCACAAAATTGATCTGTTTCTCCGCGTTGCCAACGAAGTAAAGCCCTGCGGCCGCGCCATTGATCGATACCGAAACGCCATTGAGTTCAATCGGCAACGCCGGGCTGCGCTGCGTTTCTGAGGCACAGCCGGTCGGCGCTGTACAAGCCAGAGCATTTGACGGCGCCAGCGCTATCGTCGAACGCATGAAACTCAACTCGCCAGGCGCGAGTGCAACAGGCGCACCTGGAACCGGACTCGGCGTCGGCGTGGGAGATGGCGTCGGACTCGGAACGGGTGTTGCCGCAGTGACCGGCATGTTGCTCGCGCCCGTAAAGAACGACAACACGGCGGACGACTGCGCCGTTGGAATCGGACTCAACAGATAGAACAACTCTTGTGAAAAATCGCTGTTACCGCCACCGATATCCACACCACCGAGAACAAACGCAATGCGTTTGTGTGTATCGCCCACGACGGGGAATGTGCCGCCAAACGAGCCTTCATCGGTAAGAGCCGGCGTGTTTGTCAGGCGGACAAAGGTCTGCCCCGTTGACGGAGCTGGTATCGCGGTCAGGAATACCTGGGCCGTGATTTGCGGATTCAATCCTTCCGCCCTCTGCGCGTCTGGCGGAAAAGTTCCGTCGGGCCGGAAATTCAGCGCCGACGCGAAGATGAGACTTGAAGGTGCAAGCGATCCGTTGTAATCGGTGAACGTCGGAAAGTGAATAATGTCTACGAAGGCCGTCGGGCGCGCACCGATCTCTACAAACGTATCGGTAGCAACCGTATAGACAAATGTGCCCAAAACAGTGCTGCTCGCAACCGCGTTGGACTTCGGATCGGTCGCACGCGATTCAAAAGCAATGAGGGCGCCGTTACGGCTCAGTCTGCGGCCGGGACTAAGTATGTTTGTGTTTCCGCTTCCATTCTGTGTACGTGTTACCTGCCGAATGTTGCTGACGGCCGAGCCGCTAAAGTTCGCGACAAAGATTTCGGCATTCTGGTCCGCATTGTTCGACGCAAGATTGGCGCTGGAAACAAAAGCGACCACCGATCCGTCACTCGACAACGACGGATTACTCTGGAAGGTGAAACCCACTCCTGGCGTCGCATCCTGTGTTTTGGTCGCCTGCGTATATGTGCCGGCGGACATGTTGTAGAAGAAGAGTTCCGGATTGCGATCTGCATTCCCGACGCTTGGAACAAGATCCGCCGTCGAGATGAAAGCCAGGATGTTTCCGTCGTCACTAATCGCCGGCTCGCGATTGTCGTCAGCAAAGAATGGAGCCTTTCCGACTCCGCCGGCCGTGGGTGCACGGCTCGCCGGCGTATTTGTAATTGCAGGCAACAACGTTCCTTCCGCGACCAGATCCTGGCGAGGTAAATCCGCGCCCGAGCTCAAATCAACGTCAGGGAGCGCAGGAAGCCGGAAGACCCAGATCTCCGAGTTACCGTCCGTTCCGATTGTGTCGCTGCCGTTAAAGTTTGCCGGATTGGGCGCGTTTGAACTGAACACGATCGAGTAGACGCGCAGCCCGCCAACCAACTGTGGCGCCAGCGAAAGCATTGGCGAACGATTTGCGATCTCAACCTTCACGAGTGAAGGATCCGCGGGCGTTGGGGCCGGTGTCGGAGTAGGGCTCGGAGATGGTGTCGGACTCGGGCTGGGGCTGGGACTCGAAGCTGGATTTAGTACGTTCTTCGTGTTGGTAATCTGGAAAATGCGGCGCTGCGCATAGTCGAACAGAAAGACTTCACGGTTACCGTCAGCGTTGTTTCGGCCGTCAATAAGTTTCTCGGTGGAGAGATCGCCGTTCGACGTAAACACTACGAAACGACCATTCGCGCTGATGTCCCCTATGCTCGTCGTGAATGCGAAATTCGGAACCTGGGTTATTTGAGCAACGAACGGATCAGGCGTTGGGCCGGTGGCCTGGGCTGAAACGGAGGCAAGTGAGCCGCCGATGAATATAGACACGATACTGGCGCACAAAAACCAGAGAACTAGCTTCACGAATTCCTCCGCTATAAAGACGAAAATACGAGCAGATTAGATGCCCTCGGGGAGCTGAAGAACGGCCATTCTAAGCAGAACCCCCACAGTACCGCAAGCACCTGTGCAATCTGCGGATTATGTGGTCAAATCACACGCGTGACCAAACGAGCGCTCATCACCGGCATCACTGGCCAGGACGGCAGTTACCTTGTGGAATACCTCTTGAAACTGGGCTATGAAGTCCACGGACTCGTCAGGCGCGTTGCGCTCGAGGCGCCGGAAAGCAGGTTTAGCCGCATTGCGCACCTGTTGGATCGCATCACGTTGCACCCGGCGAGCCTGGAAAGTTACGCCAGCATCTTCCACGTTCTCAGCAGACACGATTTCGACGAGTGCTATCACCTGGCTGCCCAGAGCTTCGTGGCCGAGAGTTTTGCCGACGGCTTCTCGACCATGAACATGAATATTAACGGCACGCACTACGTGCTCGCCGCACTGCGTGAGGTGCGCCCTCGTTGCCGTTTCTACTTCGCCGGTTCCAGTGAAATGTTTGGCAACGCGAGTGAAGTCCCGCAGAAGGAAACGACGCCGTTTCAGCCGCGTAGTCCTTACGGCATCAGCAAACTGGC
>Ga0207675_100006186_pt1 | contig 11369 bp, 8 predicted proteins | sample KBSSwiS42_FD_184305 | JGI IMG/M metagenome (GOLD analysis project Ga0207675, IMG submission 184305) | Switchgrass rhizosphere microbial communities from Kellogg Biological Station, Michigan, USA - KBS Switchgrass S4-2 (SPAdes) (version 2) | ecosystem: Host-associated > Plants > Roots >...
GGAGAAGATCGTGCTCAATCGCCTCGGCGTGAGCCACCTGCGAATCACGCCGAAGCCCGGGGCCGACGTGCGTCCGACCGGATCGTGCGTGCGCTTCGGCTACGTCGGCCGGCTGCACGCCACCAAAGGACTGGTGGAGCTGGCACGAGCGGTCGCGGCGATCCCGCGCGATGTGGAATTTCAACTCGACATCCGCGGTCCGATGATCGACGAGGCGAGCCGGCGTTTCGCCGCGGAGCTTCAGGGCATGCTTGCCGGCGATCCGCGCGTGACGTTCGGCGCCGGTGTCCCCGGGCCGGACATTCCCGCGCTGCTGGCCGGTTACGACGTCCTGCTGTGCCCGTCCATGTGGTTCGAGAACGGCCCCACGATCGCGCTCGAGGCGATCGCCGCCGGCACCCCCATCATCGCGAGCCGCGTCGGCAACCTTGCCGAGCTGATCGTCGACGATGTGAGCGGACAACTGGTGGCACCCGGCGACATCGACGCGTGGGCACGCGCGCTGACAAGAGCGGCAACGGCGCCGGCGGACACGATCGATCGCTGGCGGCGTGCACTGTTGCCCCCGCGGACCATGGACGACGTGGCGTCCGACTTTCTCGCGCTTTACGCCGGAGTGATCGCCGCCGGCTCGTTGCACTCGAGGGCTTCATGAGCAGGTCCACGTTGGCGGCACGGGCCGGCTATGGATGGCGCGTGCTCGGCCGTGCGTCCGGCGTCCTGCGGGCGCGCCTGCGCTCCGCGGCCACCTCCTCCGGACACGCGGTGGTTCCCTTCAACGACATGTTCAGCACGGAGTTGCTTCCGGCGCTCGACGCGCAGCGTTCCACCCTCGAGCGGTTCGATCTCTACTTGTTCGATGTCATGAACGCCCCGCGGCTGCGCGGGCAGATCGTGTTCGAGTACGGCACGCTGCTGTGCGCCTTCGAGTCGTGGGCACACCTGAGCGTGCTGGACGTCGGGACCGGACGGAGCACGTTCCCGCGCTGGATGAGGCACGCCGGTGCCGTCATCACCACCTTCGACTTGGGAACGCCGGTCGAACAGGTCCGCCTCGACTTTCACGAGCGGGTCGATCGCCTGGTCAGGCGACAGCCGCGGAAGCTGCAGGCGGTGATCGGGTCGATGCGCGCGCTGCCATTCGCCGATGCGAGCAGAGATCTCGTCACCTCGATCTCGGTGGTCGAACATCTCGACACCGATCTGCCCGCGCGGACCTACGTGCCGTACGAAGAACAGCAGCGGCGGCTGGCCGAAGTGCTCGACGAGATGATTCGAGTGGTGCGGCCCGGCGGCCACCTTTACGTGACGTCCGAGTGCTGTGACTACGGGCGCGCCACGACCGACAACTGGCGCAAGGCGTACTACTACGACGACGGTCCGGCGCTGTCGGCGGCCTGGCCGGTGAAGGACGTGACGCGGCTGTTCCACGACTACGTCGCCGACCGCGGCTGCACGCTGGTCGGCGGCCTCCAGTTCAATCCAGACGACATCGCGGATGCCAGACACTGGACGTCGCGCGGCCCGTATTTCAGCGGCTTCACGCTCCTCGCGCGCAAACAGTGATGACGCCGCCGACAGAGTCAGACGACGTCCGGCTGCGCGAGTTCTGGAACAAGCGCTACGCCGACTTCACGCTCTCGGAGTCGGGCTGGCTCGGTGCCGGCGAACGTCTCAACGCCCGCATCTACGAGTGCAAACGCCAGGCGCTGCGAAGGGCCATCACCTCGCTCGGACTGGCGCGCAGCGCGCGCTGGTCGGTGCTCGACGCCGGCTGTGGACAGGGCCATTTCGCCCGTTTCTACAGGCGCGAGTACCCGGCGGCCGCCTACGTCGGCATCGACATCTCGGAGCGCGCCGTCGCGCACCTCCAGCAATCCATCGAGGGCGCCGAGTTCCACGTCGCCGATCTGTCTCAATGGGACGATCCGGAGGAGCGCACCTTCGACATCGTCCAGAGCCTCGAAGTGCTGCATCTGATCCTCGACGACGCCGTCGTCGCGCGCGCGATCGCGTCACTGGCCGGCCGGCTGAGCGAGCGCGGCGCGCTCCTGGTCACCGCAGCGCTTCCCGACACGACCATCCAGCCGAGCGACTACCTGCGGTTTCGAAGCCGATCGTTCTGGGAATCGACGACGGCGGCGCTCGGACTTCGAATCGTCGCCGAGCGCCCGATGTACTACTGGCTGCCGAGCGGCGGCCCGGCCAACCGGTATCTGCGCTACGCGATGACGCGGCTCGGGCCTGATGCGCTCTACGCGGTCGACCGCGCGGCGCTGGCGCTCGCACTGCCGAGGCCGAGGTCGGCCGGCATCGACTCGCGGATGCGCCTGCTCACGATTCGGCGGATATGAACACGCTCCGCATCGGCCTGATCGGATTCGGCGGCTCCGGCCAGGCGCACGCCTTCTACTGGTCCTGTGTGGCCGGCTGCCGGGTGACCAAGATCTTCGATCCCAAGCCTCCGGCGGCGGGGCGCGCCGCCGCACGCGCGCCGGACGCGCTGTTCTGCCCGGACGAAGAGCGCTTCTGGCCCGACCTCGACGCGGTGGTCGTGTGCACGCCCGACGCCACACACGCACGCTACGTCGTCGCCGCACTCGAGCGCGGGCTGCACGTGCTCGTCGAGAAGCCGCTGACCGATTCACTCGAAGGCCTGTGCGCGATCCGCCGCGCCGCCGCGGCGGCCCCGGCGCAGGTCGTCGCCGTCCTCCACCAGATGCGTTTCGTGCCGCTGCACCGGCGGATGAAGGCGCTCGTCGAGGGCGGCGCGCTCGGCGCGATCTCCTACCTCGAGGGCTACTACGTGCACGACCTGACGTCGCGCGCATTCGTCACCGATCGGTGGCGCGAGACCGACAACGCGACGCCGCTCGTGTACTCCGGCTGCCACTTCGTCGACCTGCTGCGCTGGCTCGCCGGCGAGGAGATCGTCGAAGTGTTCGCGGCGGCGAATCATCGCGCGTTTCCCGAGTACCCCGAATCGGACCTGAACGTCGTGACGCTGCGCTTTGCCTCCGGCGCGATCGGCAAGGTCATCGTCGCATTCGGGGAGCCGGGCCCGCAGGATCATACCGTCCGGATCGCGGGCAGCGCGGCGTCGGTCCGGGGGAACCTGCTGTACCGGCGCGACGGCGCGCTCGGCGAAGTGCTGCATCGCCCGATGGTGTTCCAGCCGCCATTGCTGAAGGGGCCGGGAAAGACGGGCGGAGAGACCCGCTATCGCCAGCTGCGCACGAACCTGCCGCCCTATCTGTATGCGCGGAGCGTGGAGGCGTTGCGGCTGCTCGCCCGGCGGCCGAACGCCGAGTACGGCGCGGCGAACTATCCCGTGCGCCTCTACGAGCATTCGCTGGCATGTGTCGGCGCCATCGACGATTTCGTGTCGGCCATCCGCGACAAGCGTCCACCGCTCTGCTCGATCGAGGAAGCCGGGCGGACGGTGCTCGCGTGCCTCGCCGGAGTGGAATCGTACCGAACCAACACGCCGGTGGCCGTCGCGGAGTTTCATTCGTGACCGGCCACGTCGTGCACGCGGTCGAACGCTTTCTGCCGCGCAGCGAGACGTTCATCTACACGCTGGTCAACGGGCACCGGCGCTACCACGCGTCGGTCCTCTGCCAGTCGCGCGCGCACGAGCAGGAATTTCCGTTTCCGCGGCTGCATGTCCATGCGAAGCCGCTCACGAAGCGGAGGCTCGGCTGGTGGCTCGACGCCTCGGTCGAGCACGCGACCGGACGATCGCCGTGGCGCCGCGCCGTGGAATCGACGCTTCGGGAAATTCGCCCGGATGTCGTGCACGCGCATTTCGGCCCGGCGGGCTGCGATCTGGTGGACATCACCCGGGCGCTCGGCCTGCCGCTCGTGACGAGCTTGTACGGTGTCGATGCGGCGGTGCTGCCCTATCTCCCGCGGTGGCGCGATCGGTACGCGCGGCTCTTCCGCGAGGGCGAGCTGTTCCTGGCCGAAGGGCCGGAGATGCGCAAGAAGATCATCGCCGCCGGCGCGCCCGCCGATCGCACCGTCATCCAGCCGATCGCCATCCGCCTGGAGAAGTATCCACGCTGGGCCCCCGACGACTCGTCGACGGTGCTCTTCGCCGGCCGCTTCGTGGAGAAGAAGGGGCTGCTCGATGCGATCGCCGCGTTCGATCGCGCCCGCCGGCAGCTCCCGGGCGTGCGGATGACGATCGTCGGCGACGGCCCCGACGAGGCGGCCGCGCGCGCGCTGGCCGCCAGGCTCGGCCTGTCGGACATCGTCGAGTTCGTCGGCGCCAGGCCGCACGCGGATCTGATTCAACGCATGACCGTCGCCGCCGTCCTCATCCATCCGAGCGCCACAGCCGCCGACGGCGACTCCGAAGGCGGGGCGCCGACGATTCTTCTCGAGGCGCAGGCGATGGGCACCCCGATCGTGACGACGCGCCACGCGGACATCCCCCACGTCGTGCCCGAGGGCCCGGGCGTGTTCCTCTGCGACGAACACGACGTCGCGGCGCTCGGCGACGCGCTCGTCGCCGCGATCGAGGCGCGGACGCCGTCGAGCCGCGCCTACGTCGTTTCGCACCACGAAGTTGGTTTCGCCATCGACCGGCTCGAGTCACGCTACGACGCGCTCACGGACCGTGCCGCTGCGCAGGCGGCGGCCATCTAGGATGACGGAGCCCGCCCGGATCACGGTCGTGACCTCGGGACACTTGTCGACGTGTCCGCGCATGGTGAAGGCGGCCGACGCGCTGGCCGATGCGGGCTACGACGTCAGCGTCGTCGCGACCCGTCACGAACGATGGGCGACGGCCGCGGATGTCGACGCGCGATCGCGGCGGACATGGCCCGTGGACGTCGTCGACTACCGGCGGGGTGCCGGTGGCACGACCTACTGGCGAACCGGCGTGGAGCATCGCGCCGCGCGCGCCGCGGTGGCGGCCATCGGGGTGGAGCGTGCGCCGATGCCGCTCGTCGCCCGCGCATTCGCCCGCGTGCACGGACCCATCATGCGCGCCGTCTCGGCGATTCCTGCCGACCTCATTTACGGCGGGACGACCGGGGCCCTGGCCGCGATTGCGGAAGCGGCGCGGCGCTCCGGCACACCGTATGCGATCGACCTCGAAGATTTTCACAGCGGCGAGACCCTCGGCCCCGGCGCGCCGTTCATCGATGCGCTCGCGACACGCGTCGAGCGGGACGCGATGAAGGATGCCGTCTTCGTGACGACCTCCAGCGAGTCGATCGCCGACGCGTACCGCGAGCGGTACAACGTCGCCACCTCCGTCGTGCACAACACATTTCCGTTGCCGGAGCAGGCGCCGGACTTCACGCGCGCCGACCCCGGGATGCTCCGGCTGTACTGGTTCAGCCAGACCATTGGCCCGGGGCGCGGGCTCGACGAGGCGGTCGTCGCGCTCGGCCGCAGCGGCGTGCGCGCCGAACTGGTCCTGCGAGGGCGGTTGCACGACGGCTACCTCGACGCGCTCAGGGTCCTGGCGGCGCAGGCGCCGCATCTGACGCTCGTTCATCAGCCGCCCGGAGCCCCTGACGCGATGGTGGATCTCGCGCGCGGCTTTGACGTCGGCCTCGCCCTCGATCACGGCGTGCCGTTCAACCGCACGCTGTGCATGGCGAACAAGCCGTTCACCTACATTCTCGCCGGCATGGCGGTCGTGATGTTCGACACGCCGGGTCAGCACGACCTCGGCGTCGATTTCGGTCGCGGCGCCGCCCTCGTCCCGCCGGGCGACGTCGACGCGCTGGCCGGCGCGTTCGCGCAGTGGGCGGCCGATCCGGCTGCGCTCGACTGCGCGAAGCGGACGGCGTGGCAGGCCGCCGTGCGCCGCTGGCACTGGGAGCACGACGCCGAGCGCGGCACGCTGTATCGCCTCGTGCGCGAGGCCCTGTCGTGAAAGTGCTCCTGCTGATGGATCCCTACATCAAGGTGCCGCCGGAGCAGTACGGCGGCATCGAGCGCGTCGTCGCCGACCTTGCGGACGGCCTCGCGCGGTCCGGACACGACGTCACGCTGTGGGCGGCGCCCGGCTCGCACGTCAACGGCCGCGTCGTTGCGTTCGGACGGGAAGGCGAGTGGACGCGGTGGAGCAACCTCCGCAACGGGCTGACGCTCGCCGCACGTTTTCTTGCCGGCCGAGGGCGATTCGACGTGATCCACAACTTCGGCCGGCTGGCGTACCTCGCGCCGGTGCTCGCGCGCGACGTGCCCAAGATCCAGACGTACATGCGGACCGTGAATCCCGCCAACATGGCGACGGCACGGCGGCTGGGCGCGCGGCGCCTGCACTACACCGCCGTCAGCGCGGCGATCCGCGACACGGGGCGCCCTGGCGGCGGCCAGTGGTCGGTGATTTACAACTGCGCGGTGCCGGACCGGTACCCGTTCGCCGCCGATACCGATCCGGCCACGGCGCCGCTGGTGTTTCTGGGGCGCCTCGATCGCTGCAAAGGCGCGCACCATGCGATCGCGGTCGCGCAGCGGTTGCAGCGCCGGCTCATCATCGCCGGCAACCTCTCGCCGCTGCCGCACGAGCAGCAATACTTCAACGACGAGATCGCGCCGCAGATCGACGGCACGCTCGTCACCTACATCGGGCCGGTTGACGACGAGCAGAAACGAACGCTGCTCGGCCAGGCGGCGGCGATGCTGCTGCCGATCGAATGGGAGGAACCGTTTCCCGTCGTGCTGCCGGAATCGATGCTCTGCGGCACGCCGCTCATCGCGTTCCGCCGCGGCGGGGTGCCCGAAGGGATCGATCACGGGCGGACCGGGTTCCTGTGCGATCGCGTGGACGAGATGGCGGCGCTCGTCGGCCAGCTGGCCACCATCGACCGCGGTGTCGTCAGGGCGGAAGCGGTCCGCCGCTTCAGCGACGCCGCGATCGTCGGTGAATACGAACGGCTGTATCACGACATGGCCGCCGCATGAGCCGACGCGCGCGGACGGCGACGCTCGAGGCGCGCAGGTAACGCGATGCGACGCGTCCTGATGGTCACCCCGCATTTCCCGCCGGACTCGAGCGCGGCGTCCCACCGCGTACGCCTTCTCGCGCCGCATCTGCCCGAGGCGGGGTGGAGCCCGACGATCGTGACGCTCGAGCCGTCGGCGTACGAAGGCCGGCTCGATCGCGATCTCGAAGCGCTGGTGCCGCCCGGCCTCGAGATCGTGCGTGTGCCGGCGTGGCCGTACAGCATGACGCGGCGCGTCGGCCTGGGAGATCTGGGTCTGCGTGCGTTCAGCGGGCTGCGGCGCGCCTGCCGGCGGCTCCTCGCGCGCGAACGGTTCGACGCGTTGTTCATCACGATCTATCCGGTCTATCCGGCGCTCCTCGGCGCCGGGCTCAAGGCGGAATTCGGTGTGCCGTTCGTCCTGGACTACCAGGATCCGTGGGTGGGCGCGTGGGGCGAGTCCGTCGGCGGCGGTGTGAACGGCCGGCCCGACTGGAAAAGCCGCGCGTCGCGGACGCTCGGGATGTGGCTCGAACCGCGCGCCGTCGGCGCGGCGGACGCGCTCGTGGCCGTCTCGCAGGGCACGCTCGACGGCATCATCGAGCGGATGCCGGCGGCGGCGCGGCTGCCGCACGGCGTGATTCCGCTCGGATTCGAGCCGGACGACTTCGAGTCGCTGCGCCGGCGATCGCCTGATGTGGCGCGCTTCGATCCGTCTGACGGCCTCGTGCACCTGTGCTACGTCGGCACGCTGCTGCCGACGGGCATCGACACGCTCCGCCTGCTGCTGCGGGGGCTCGAGCGCGCACGCCGCGAGGATCCGGCGGCAGGCCGCCTGCGGCTGCATTTCTTCGGCACGAGCAATCAGTCCGTGGCCGACCGGGATCGGGTCCTGCCGATCGCACGCGAGTGCGGCGTGGCGGAATGGGTGACCGAGGCGCCGGGACGGCTCGACTACCTCGACGCGTTGTCGGTCTTGACGCACGCGTCCGCGATTCTGCTGCTCGGCACTTCCGAGCGCCACTACACCGCGAGCAAGCTGTACCCGGCGCTGCTCGCGAAGCGGCCGATTCTGGCGCTCTTCCACGACGCCAGCAGCGTCGTCTCGATCCTGCGCGGCGCGGCGACAGAGCCCTCGGTTCGTGTGATCGCGTACGGCGATGGGCCGCCGTCCGAGACGCGGGTTGCCGAGGTGGCGTGCCACCTCAAAGCGCTCGCCGCAAGCTGCGCCTACAACCCGGCCGACGTCGCCCTCGATCGCGCGGCGGACGTGTCGGCACGCCGCCTGGCGCGCCAGCTCGCCGCCGTCTTCGATCGGGTGGCCGCGTGACCACTCCGGTTCGATTGACGGCGGTCCTGACGCATCCGGTTCAGTACTACGCCCCATGGTTCCGCCACGTGCAGGCGCACGCGCCGGAGATCGCGTTGACCGTCGTCTACGCGACGCGGCCGACGGCGGAGCAGCAGGGCGTGGGTTTCGACCGCGCCTTCGAGTGGGACGTGCCGCTGACCGACGGGTATCGATCGATCACGGTGCGGCCGGCCGAGCCAGGCGACCGGATCGACAGCAGCCACTTCCTGGGCCTGGACGTGCCGGCGATTGGCGGCGCGATCGCCGCGACCAGCCCCGACGTCGTGTTGATTCCCGGATGGCACTCGCTGACCCTCGTCCGGGCGTTACTGAGGTGCCGGCGTCTGCGGATCCCGACGCTCTATCGCGGCGACTCACACCTCGAGAGCGGGCCCACGGGTTGGACGCGTCCGCTCTGGTCGCTCAAGACATGGCTCCTGCTGCGGCAGTTCGACGGCTTTCTCTCGCCCGGCCTTCGCGTCGACACGTACCTCGCGTCGTTCGGCGTGCCCGTCTACCGGGTCTTCCGCACGCCGCATGCGGTCGACAACGAATTGTTCGCGGCCACAGCCTCGCCGTACCGCGCGCCTGAGGATCGAGCCGAGGCCCGCCGGCGGTTCGGCATTTCCCCTGACGCCTTCGTCCCGCTGTTCGTGGGGAAGCTCGCCGGATCGAAGCGTCCGCTGGATCTCGTGCGCGCCGCGGCACGGCTTGGTGCCGGCGTCTCGGTTCTGGTCGCCGGCTCCGGTCCGCTCGATGCGGAGATGCGCGCCGAGGCGGCGACCGTCGGTGTCGATCTGAAAGCGCTCGGGTTCATGAACCAGACCGAGCTCGGTCAGGTGTACGCCATCGCCGACTGTCTCGTGCTGCCGAGCGATTCTGCGGAAACCTGGGGCCTCGTCGTGAACGAAGCGCTCGCGACCGGTCTGCCGGCCGTGGTCAGCGACGCTGTAGGCTGCGCGCCCGACCTGCTGCGGGACGGTGAAAGCGGCTACGTCTATCCGCTTGGCGACGTCACCGCGCTGGCCTCGGCGCTCGAGCGCATCCGTCGGCGCAAGGCCACCCGATACGAGTGGGAGCCGGCGTGCCGCGCCGCCGTGAGCGGTTCGAGCTTCGACGCGATGACGACCGCGCTTGTCCGCGCCTGCCGTTCGGTGATTCGCCACTCCCCGGGACCTGAACCCGACTGGACCGCTTCGCCGCAGCGAACCGTCGCCACGTGCGGGCAGATGGTCATCGCCGGCGGGCTCGAACGGATGACCTTCGAGGTGCTGCGTGTGCTGCGCGATCAGGGCATGGCGGCGCACGGCATCGTGAACGGGTGGGAGAATTTCCGGATCACCCGGCTCGCCGAGGCCAGTGGCGCGAGCTGGTCGGTGGGGCCATACTGGTACCCGCTGAAACGGCGGCGCCTCACGCCAGCGGTCGCTTTGAAGATGCTCGTCGAGATCGCTCGCGTCAGCGCCGATCTGCTGAAGGTGGCGCGGCGGGTGCGTCCGACGCACGTCCTCGTGCCCGACTTCGAAGCGGTCGTCCGAAATTTGCCGGCGCTCGCGTGGCTCCGCCTGCGCGGGGTTCGCGTCATCTCCCGGCTGGGCACCGCGCCCCCGCAGGGCCGCTTCTACGGCCATCTCTGGCGCCGCGTCATCGACCCGGTCGTCGATCGCTTCGTCGCCAACTCGCACTTCACCCGGCGCGAACTGCTGGCCCACGGGATTGCTCCGGACAAGATCGAGACGATTGAAAACATGGCGCCGCGCCGGAATCCACCGCCGCCAACCGACAGCGGGAAAATTCCCGGCCGCGTGATTTTCGTCGGGCAGATCATCCCCGACAAGGGGCTCGATCTGCTCGTGGAGGCGATCGCGCTGCTCCGCCGCCGCGGCATCGACGCGACGCTCGACGTCGTCGGGGACATCACCGGCTGGGAAGCGTCGGAGTATCGCGGCCACCGCGCCGCGGTGCGCGATCGGGCGCAGCAGCCGGATCTCGCCGGCGCCGTGCACCTGCTCGGCTACCGCGAAGACGTCCCGGCGCTGCTCGCGCGCGCGAGCGTGCACTGCTGCCCGAGCCGGCCCGAGCTGCGTGAAGGGTTCGGCCTGGTGGTCCTCGAGGCGAAGCTTTCAGGAGTGCCGTCGGTCGTGCTGCCGAGCGGCAACCTGCCCGAGATGATCGAGCACGAACGCGACGGCTGGGTGTGCACGCGCGCCGACGCCGCGGCACTCGCCGAGGGCCTCGAATTCTTTCTGACGCGCCCCGAGGTGCTGGAGCAGGCGGGGCGGGCGGCACTGGCATCGGCCGAGCGGTACAGCGAGGCGCGGTTCGCGGCGGCGTGGGCCCGCGTCTTCACAGTGGGAGAAACTGAGCACGCACATGCGATTTAGCGACATGGAAATCATCGGCGTCGCTGCGGGATCGCTGGTGCTGTTCCTGTTCTCCGGCGACTGGCTCGTCCTCGTGTCGATTCTCACCTTGTGGTTGTGCCTGAAGCTTTCGTCGACCGGCGATCGACTCTACGTATTGCCCCTGGCGATGACGTTTCAGTGGTCGCAGACGTCGCTCGGCGTGTTCTACAACGGCCTGACCGGCCGCCAACTGCCGGCCATCGAGCTGAGCGACTATCGCCCGATGGTGCTGATCGGCCTCGGCTGCGTGCTGGCGATTTCCGCGGGCATCCGCGTCGGCCTCATGGTGCGGAAACCTCCCGACCCGGCACAGCCGCGCCCCGACTTCGCGTTTGCCTTCGGACCGCTGATCATCGCCTACGTCTCGAGCGTGTTCATCGAGGGCACGATGCTGGCGATTGCGCCCGGCTACCCGTCGCTGCGCCAGATCATCACGACCCTCGACACGGCGAGGCTCGGCGTGCTCTTCCTCATCCTGCGCCGGTTGTGCAGCCCGACGCCGCGATGGGGCACGCTCGCGGGGGTGGTCAGCATCGAAGTGATCATGGGCATCACCGGGTTCTTCGCGGGGTTCCGCGAACCGATCGTGCTCGCCGTCCTCGCCGTCCTCGAAGTGTTCAATCGCCGGAACAAAGAGCATTGGATGGCGATCACGGTGGC
>Ga0207675_100006187_pt1 | contig 11367 bp, 10 predicted proteins | sample KBSSwiS42_FD_184305 | JGI IMG/M metagenome (GOLD analysis project Ga0207675, IMG submission 184305) | Switchgrass rhizosphere microbial communities from Kellogg Biological Station, Michigan, USA - KBS Switchgrass S4-2 (SPAdes) (version 2) | ecosystem: Host-associated > Plants > Roots >...
CGGAGCCGTCGAACGCGCGCTCGAGGTAGATCTCGGGGCACGCGCCAGAGAGCGCGGCGATACCCCGCTCGCTGAGCTCTCGCAAGATCCGATCCCGATCCCATCCCTCCTTCAACGCTTCGGGGCGAACGAAGCAGTAGAACTTGTACCACGCATGCCGGTATTCGGCGCGCGGCACGGGCACTCGCAGCGCGGGGTCGGAGCGCAAGAGCCGAGCGAGCCGTTCCGCATTACGCTGTCTGATTTCGAGCCATCGATCGAGCTTCTTCAGTTGAGCTCGCCCGATCGCCGCTTGCAGCTCCGTCATGCGCCAGTTGGTTCCGAACGACTCGTGCAGCCAGCGGAATCCCAACGCGTGGTCCGTGCGATGTGCCGACGAAAAGCCCTTGCCATGATCCTTGTACGACCAGGCCCGGCGGTAGACCGCCTCGTCGTTCGTGAGCAGCATGCCTCCCTCGCCGCCGGTGGTCATGATCTTGTCGGTACAGAACGAGAAGGCCGCCGCATCGCCGAAAGAGCCTACGCCTTTCCCGGATACCGCTGCGCCGTGAGCTTGCGCGCAATCCTCGACGACGCGCACGCCACGCGGTCCACAAAGCGCGAGGATGCTCGGCATGTCCGCGGGCCAGCCCGCCAAGTGCACGACGATCACAGCCTTTGTCCGCGCCGTGAGCGCGGCCTCGATGGTCTCCGCGGTCACGTTCTGACTGTCCGCGTCGACGTCGGCGAACACGGGGCGGGCACCGCAAGCGACGATGCAGCTCGCCGACGCGAAGAAACTGCGCGCGGTGACCACGACATCGTCGCCGGGCCCGATCTCGAGGGCGCGTAGCGCGAGCTCGAGCGCTACGGTGCCGTTCGCGAGCGCGACCGCGTGCCTGGCGCCGCAGTAGCTCGCAAACTCCTTCTCGAACTCGCGGCCTTGTCGACCCGTCCAGTAGTTGACCCTACCGGCGCGCATGACCTCGACGACGGCCGCAATCTCGTCCTCCTCGTGCTGGGGCCAGATCATGTTCGATTCGCTCAATGTGCGTGACCTTGCTGATTGCCGCGGGCCGGAGCCGTGGCTTTGTCGAGCACCGCGGCAAGCTGGACGGCCAACGCATCGCGGTTGAAGCGGGTTCTTGCGAGCTTGCCGGCCGCAACACTCGCCGCGCGCAGCCACTCGGGATCGCGCAGCGCTCGCACGACGTCCCTTGCCGCGGCATCGTGATCGGTGCCGCTCAAGATGAGCCCCGCACCCGCTTCGGCCGCGATCTTCGCTTGCCATCCTTCGAAGTTGTTCGCGACAGGCTTGCCGGCGGCGAGAGAGTCGAAGAACTTGTTCTGAACGGCGTCGCGCCACACGATATCGGGGCCCGTAAAGAGCGCGATCGTCATGTCGGCCGCTTGCAGCCAACCGGCGACCTCTGCTTTCGGTTGCTGCCCCACGAGAAAGAGATTGTTGCCGAGGACGCCGAGCCGTTCGGCGAGCGCTTTGGTGGCAGCGAGCTCGCGACCGATGCCGACTCCGACGATCCGAACTTCTGCATCGATCTTGCCGATGCTCGCGGCCAAACGCGCGAGGTAGTCCATGCCGTTGACCAGCCCAAACGTGCCGGCGAACACGAGCAGTGGGCGCCCGCCGAGCCATGAGTGACGGTTGCGCAAGGCCCGCCCCATGGCCTCGCCCGCGAACACGTCGAGGTCACAGCCGTTCGGAATCACCGTCACGTGCTCGGCCGGATAGCCCGTCGCGACGATGTTCGCTGCCATGCCCGGCGCCAGCGCGACGATCTGCGCTGCGTTCCGGTAAGCGAACCGTTCCAACCACCGGGCCGCGGCCTTGAGCATCGGGTTGCGGATCGCGCCAATCGCGATCGGCACAGCGGGCCAGAGATCGCGGACCTCGAATACCATCGGACACTTCGCGCGCGAAGCCGCGTAGACCGCCGGCAACGCGATCGTCAGCGGCGTGCTCGTCGCAAACACGACGTCGCCTCGCAACTCGGCGGCCTTGCGAGCCGCGCGCCACGCGAACACGAGGAAGGCCTTGATTCGCGCCGCATAGCTCATGACGTTGTCGTAGGGGACGGCGGCCCACAACACGCGGATGCCTGCCTCGTGCGACTCGCGCCATGCGGGCGCGTCGGCTGCGGGGTGCTGATCGCTCGTCACCATGATGACTTCGTGACCCATCGCCGCAAGCCGGCGCGCCATCTGATAGGATCGCGCGCCGCCCGCCATGCTCGGCGTCGAGAAGTACTGGTGCAGATATACGATTCTCAAGGCGCTGTCTCAGTTAGCGGGACGCGAAATACTCGCGGATCGCGTCGGCGACGTATTCCACCTGCTCTTCGGTCATCTCCGGATAGATCGGCAGCGAGAGTATGCGCCCTTGATTGCGAGCCGCGTTCGGAACGTCCGCGGCGGTGAAACCCAACCTCGCGTAAACCGGCAGCAGCGGCAGCGCCGTCGGGTAGTGCACCGCGGTCTCGACTCCGCGGGCGAGCAAATGCGCTCGCAAGGCGTCGCGGTGCGACGTCGCGACGACATAGAGGTGGTAGACGTGGGTGGCGCCGGAGCGAAGCTTCGGCAACTCGAGATCGCCGACGCCGAGAAGCGCGGCGTCGTAGAGCGCGGCCACGCGCCGCCGGCCCGCCGTCCAGACGTCGATGTGCGACAGCTTGGCCGTCAGTAGCGACGCCTGTAGCCCATCCATGCGGCTGTTGATGCCTTCCATCTCGTGCTCGTGCTTCACGAGCGCGCCATGATTCGCGTACAACCGACACCGGCGCGCCAGCTCGTCGTCGTTCGTGACGATCGCGCCGGCGTCGCCCCATGCGCCGAGATTCTTGCCGGGGTAGAAGCTGAACGTAGCCGCGTCGCCGAACGTGCCGACGCGTTGGCCGCGCCACTCCGCAAAGTGCGCCTGCGCGCAGTCCTCGACCAAGCGCAGACCGCGGGCGTCGCAGAGCTCGCGGATCTGCGACATGGCGGCCGCTTGTCCGTAGAGGTGCACCGGTATGACGGCGCGCGTGCGCGGTGTGATGGCGCGCTCGATACGGTCTACGTCGATCAAGTAGTAGTCGTCGACGTCGACGAAAACCGGCTTGGCGCCCGCCTGACTGATCGTCTCGGAGGTCGAGATCCAGCTTGCGGCCGTCGTGATCACTTCGTCGCCGGTGCCTAGCCCAAGCATTCGCAGCACGATGTAGATGGCATCGGTGCCGTTGCCGCACGCGATGCAATGACGAATGCCGTACTGCTGCGCGTACCGGCGCTCGAACTCCTTGACGGCCTCGCCGCCGACGAAGGCGTTCTTTTCGATGACGCGGGCTAACGCCGCGTCGAACTCTTGGCGGTGGGCGCGGTACTGTGCGCCGAGATCGACGAGAGGTATCCGCACCACTCTACCCCGGCAGCGCCCGCAAGCGCCGGGCAGGATTGCCGGCGTAGACACCCGGCTGCGTGATGTCGTCGACCACGACTGCGCCCGCGCCAATCACCGTCCCGTCTGCGATCTCGACAGGCAGGATCGTGCAGTTCGAGCCGATCGACACACGGTTACCGACCTTCGTGGCCTTGTACTTCGAGCGATCTCCGCGCGCCGGCCCGCCGTCCTTGAAAAGGTCGTTCACGAACATGACGCCGTGGCCGATGAAGCAGTCGTCGCCGATCGTGACGAGCTCGCAGATGAAACTGTGCGACTGGATTCGGCAATTGCGGCCGACCGACGCGCCTTTCTGAATCTCGCAGAAGGGCCCGACGAACGTTCCCGCACCCACCGTGCATCCATACATGTTCACCGGCGCAACGACCGTGACACCGGCGCCGAAGCCCACGTCGACGATTCCGCTCTCGCGGACCGTCGGGCGCTCGTTCGGTGTCATCCGGTCACCCCGTTGCCGGACGTCTGGCCGAGCCGGCAGAGCTTCGGCACGAAACGCATCTGCACCTCGCGGCCCGTCTCCACGGATTCGTAGATGGCGGAGATGAGCTCGAGGCTCCTGCGTCCCTCGAGCCCGTCGACGAGATGCGGCCGTTCGCCGCTGATGCAGTCGACGACGTGCTCGTAGTAGGCCTGGTGACCGAACCCGTAGACGTTCGGAGGATTCACGGAGAACTTCTCGACGACTTCGCTATCCTCGGGCCGCGGGTCCTCGAAGCGCCACACCTTCATCTCGTTGACCGCGAAACCTCCTATCTCCACTGACCCCTTCTCGCCGAGGATCGAAATCGAGCCTTCGAGATCCTTGGGACGCGCCGCTGTCGTGGCTTCTATGAGGCCGAGCGCGCCGGACTTGAACTTCAGCGCGACGACGGCGGTGTCCTCGGTCTCGATGCGGACGAGCGCCGTCGTCGCGAGCGCGTACACCGACTCGACCTCGCCCATCATCCACTCGAGCAAGTCGATGTGATGACTGGCTTGATTGGTGAGCACGCCGCCGTCCAAGGCCCAAGTACCGCGCCATGGGTCCTGGTCATAGTAGTCCTGCCGGCGGCACCACCGAACACGCACCGTGCCGAGCACCAGCCTACCGAACCGACCCTCGTCGAGCGCTTGGCGCAGCTTGACGACGGGAACGTTGAAGCGGTTCTGCTTGACGACGAAGAGGCGGACTCCGTAACGATCGCAGGCACGGATCATCTCGTCGGCGCTCGCGAGCGTCAGTGCCATCGGTTTTTCGACGACGATGTGCTTGCCGTATGGGGCCAGCGCAAGCGCGTTTTCGGCGTGGCGCCCGCTCTCCGTCAGGATCGTCACGACGTCGGGGCGCGCGTTCGTCATCATCTCGTGCATGTCGGTGAACCACGGAACGCCGAACGACGAGGCGAAGGAACGAGCCTTCTGCGCGACGACGTCGCACACCGCCACGAGCTCCGCACCTCGAACCTGGCGCTTGCCGAGTAGGTCGGCATGGCGCTTCGCGATGCGTCCGCAACCGACCAGAGCAAACTTGAGCATCCCTCCTCCCGAGCCGGCGCTTATCGCGCGTACCAGCCGCGCGCACGCAGCTCATTTGCGAAGCGTTTCAGCCGCTCGATGCGGGCGAAGTTGTTCGGGTAGTCGCGGAATGTTCGCCGCGGTAAAGCCATCAACCGTTCGAACTCGGCCTCGGTAATCGCGAGCTTCTTGATGACGTACAGCCGATCCTGCTCCGCCAATTGTGCCGCGTAAGGTTCGGCCTTGATCTCCTCGAGCGCGTTCGCACGCGTCGTCTGACCGGCGTTGATGAGATCCGAGAGATGCGCGACGCGCTTGTCGATGCCGAACTTGCGGGGCAGCACGTATCCCTGCCAGAAGCGCGTGTAGACGGACTCGTAGTGCTTGCCGCCGTAATAGACCCATCCAAGCTCGTTCTGCAGAACCCGCATCGCGTCGGACTTTTGGTAGTCGAGATAGTTGAGTATCGAAACGGTCCGAATGCCGCGAATGCCGTTGAACCAAGCCAGGTCGAGCAGCGAAAAGTGCGGATACGTTTTCAGTTTAGCAGTACCAAACCGTTTGTGAACGGCACGGATATAAAGCCAGTCCGAGTGTCCGTAGGACCAGTCTGGGACGCTGGCCGCCTCTGTCGCGAAATTCATGCCGGAGACGATGTACTTGATACCGCGTTGCGACGCTTGCCTCCAGAGCAGGGCGAAGATGCCGTGGTCCGTCGGGATCTCTCCGTCCGCGGTGGACGCTCGGAGGAAAGCGAGCTGCAAGTCCCGGAATTCCTCCCAATCCACGACGTACGTGTACAGATCGATGTCGAGGCGCTTCAAAACCTTCTCGATGTTGCTGACGGCAAGCTCGGAATCCCAACCGTTGTCGAAGTGCACCGCCAACGGCCTTAGGCCCATTTCCTTGACTCGGTACGCGACGTAGGTGCTGTCGACGCCGCCGCTGACGCCGATGATGCAGTCGTATTCGCGGCCCCGTCCGGCCGCCTTGATCTTGGCGACGAGCTCGGCCGCAGCCGCCCGGCCCGCTTCTCCCTTGACGACGCGCGTCGCGATCAGGTCGTCGTAGCGCGCGCAATGCGAGCAGACGCCGTGGGCGTCGAACTTGATCGAAGGATCGCTGCGATCGTCCATGATGCAGCGCGTGCACACGCGCCTTCTTCGAGCACCGTCGGCGGCTGGCACCGCCGGCGGCTCCATCTCGGGAAGTGGCTTAGCGGCCACGCGGCTCGCTCCTGGCGTCGAAGAGGCGCTCGAGCTCTGCATAGCTTGGATACGTGATCAGCACTGCGCGATGTTTACCATGAAAAACGAACAAGCTTCCGGCCCCCACCGCCGCCGCACCGTGCCCGACTGCCGCCGGAAAATCTTCCAAGCGCCCGGCACCGCCGACGGCGACGACGGGAATCGATACGGCCGACGAAACACGGCGAATCAGCTCCAGATCGTAGCCTTCCATCGTACCGTCTCTATGAATCGCATTGAGCAGAATCTCACCGGCCCCGAGGCCGACCATCCGCCGCGCGTATTCCACGGGATCTTGGCGCGTGTCGGTCCTGCCGCCCTCGACGAAGACGCTGTAGTTGCCGAGCCAGCCGCGCTTCGCATCGATGGAAACGACGACGCTTGCGCTGCCGGCCAGCTCGGCCGCGGCGGTCACGAGCTCCGGGTTGGCCGCCGCCGCGCTGTTCAGGACGACCTTCTCGACGCCCGTGCCGAAGATCCTCTTGACTTGATCCAGCGTGCTTATTCCGCCGCCGTAACCGAATGGCATGAAAGCCTCGCTCGCGATGTCTTGCAGCAGCCCGAAGTTCGGGCCGGCACCCGCAGGCGTTGCCCCGATGTCGAGGAACATCAGCTCGTCGACTTCCTTCTCGTTGAAAATCCGCACGGCGTTGATCGGGTCGCCGACATACTTCGAATCGGCGAACTTGACGGTCTTGACCAGACCGCCGTTCCGGAGCAGCAAGCACGGTATGACGCGGGCGCGTAGCACTCAGAGTTCGACGAAATTCTTGAGAAGCTGCATCCCGAACCGGTGACTCTTCTCCGGGTGGAACTGGGCTCCGTAGATGTTGCCGCGCCTGATCATTGCCGTGAACGGAATTCCATACCGCGCGAAGGCCAGGACGTCCGTCGGATCGGAGCAAACGACGTGATACGAGTGCACGAAATAGAAGCGCGCCGTGTCGTCCAAGCCGTCGAGGATCGGATCCGCCCTCGTCGGCTCGATGTGTGCCCAGCTCATGTGCGGGATGCGGATGCCCGCGTCGCCGTCCGCAGGAAGACGCTCGCAATGCGACGCGAGCAACCCGAGCCCGGCTCGCCCGCCCTCGGCGCTTCTCTCGCCGAGCAATTGCACACCGAGGCAAACGCCGAACAGCGGAACGCCGTCGCCAAGGACTCTGCGGCGCAGCGACTCGACGAGGCCGAGATTGTCGAGCGCTTCCATGCCGTGATCGAAGGCACCGATTCCGGGCAAGATGATCTTCGAAGCCTTCTCTATTCCGTCGGCGGTCGCGACGAGCTCGGTTTCCGCGCCTATTCGCCGCAGCATGTTCCGCATCGAACCCAGGTTCGCGACGCCGTAGTCGACGAGGGAAATCATCGCGAGACCAAGCAGCTACTGCTCATGGAACCGCACGATAGAGATCGGGATTGCACTTCGCAACAAGGAGAGCTCAGCGGTCGCTGCCGGCGACGGCCGCTCCATAGAGGTCGGCGTACGTTCGCGCAATGAAAGGCCAACCGAATGCTCGAGCGGTTTCTACGCACTTCGCGCGCACGGATTCGAGGCGCACCTCGACCGCTGACACGGCACGCTGCACGGAGTCGACGTCGCTCGGATCGGCAGGCTCGGCGACGGTCCCCGGCTCGAAGTAGCCGTCGACGCCTTGTCCGCGCGTGTGAACGATCGGCAAGCCCTGCGAAAGCGCCTCGATATAGGCGACGCCGAACGTCTCGCGAAACGACGGCATCACGAAGACATCGTGCGCGCGGTAGATCTGAGCGAGCGTCTCTCGATCCTCCACGCGCGGCAGCCGCTTGACATAGGGAAAGGCGCCACCTGCTAGCAGCGCATCCACATCGGCTTCGCCGTCGCCGCCGCCGCCGACCAATGTCAGTGTGGTCGCAGCTCGAGCATTGAGGCGCTCGGCTGCACGGATCGTCGTGACTAGGTTCTTGTTCTTGGAGAAGTCGCCGACGTACAGCAGCTTCAGCGCCTCGCCGTCCTTGCGCATCGGTCTCGTGGGAGGCGCGTGCTGGATCCAATAGCTCGCCACACCGTTCGGCACCACGCGTGCCGCGTGCCGCAGCGCGTTCTGCGCCGCCCGCGGAGCCCGCGCACGAACGAGGTCGAGATACGCCGGCGTGATGAATACGACGCTGCGCGCATTCGCGATGATCCGCCAGCAGATGCGAGAGAGATCGGGCCGGAGCCGCATGAAGACGTTCACATCCGTGTTGCGCACCGTGACGACGTACGGCAAGCCGAATCGCTCGTTCAGTCGCAACGCAACGGCGCCGTCACTATAGAGGAAGTGCGCATGAGCGAGATCGATGCCGCGGAATTCGACGTGATCGGTGAGGTCGCGCAGGACAGTTCTGACCTTCGTGCGGAACAAGACGCGGTGCCACGGCCGCAGCACGTACGCGAACCTGTAGCGGGCGCGCCGCAAGGTGTCGTCTTGGTTGACGCCGAGCTCGGCGCTCGACCGTACCGGCACGTACACGAACTGCTCGATCTCGAGCGCATCGAGGTGCGAAACGAGCTCGCGGTATACGTGCTGCTTCGCGTAGTCACTGCAAATGTGCAGCACGCGGAGCCCGCCGGGTGCGGTCATGCTCCGGGGCCGAAGATGTGGTCGCAGGCGTTGTTCCAGGAATGATCGGGCAACGCAGCCGGTGAAGGACGGTTGTCGAACGCGCAGAGCCGAACGCCGGCCGGCAAGGCAGGCAGGCCGAGCTGGGTCGGTGAGACCCTGCAACCGAATAGAGCCGCGTAGCGGCCGATCAAGCCAAAGTCGCGATACAGCACGGCTTTCCCGTAAAGAGCCGCCTTGACGAGCACTCCGCTCATGGACTCGACGCCGTCGTACGCAATCCAGATCGCGTCCGCCGCACTCAAGATAAGGGACTCTTCGTCGTCCTCGATGTACCGCGTCAGCAGCGTCAACCGACGCTGGCTCACCAGTCGACGGGCGAGCTCGCTGTCAAGGAGCTGGAGCACTTCCTCGCGCACTCTGCCCGCCAGCAAAACGTGGGCTCGAGGGCCGTTGTCGTCATCGGCAACCCAGTCGAGCAGCGTCCCGATTCCTTTGCGCCGGTCGAGCGAGCCGTACGCTACGATGAGCGGAACGTCGCGCGCCAACCGCAATGCGTCACGCGCCTCGTCCTTGGCGGACCGTTGCGGCGGCGCGCTCGGATCCGGCAGGAAGCGTATCTTCTCGCCGAGGTCGGCCCGCTCGCGGCGCACGAAGCCTTCGAGCGTGTCGTCGATGACGAAGAGCTGCCGCAAGCCTTTCGTGCGCAACAGTCTGAAGAACAACTGCTTGCGCAAGCTGCTCGCCTTCTGCGGTACCGCAGTCACGCCCATCTGATAAAGGTGAAACCGCTGCGCCATCGAGATCCCGCCGAACGGGGTGTTGCCGAACGGCGAGCCCAGAATGCTGATGGCAAACAGCGAAGCATCGAGGTAAGGAACGAACACGAATTCGACGGGGCTGACCGCCGTAGCGGCACGATGGGCCCTGGCCAGAAACCTCCACCAGCGGTACGCGTCGACGATTCGTCCGAAGGGCCCGAGCCGCGCCTTTCCGTCGACCGACATGCGGACGCGTACTATCGCCGGCGCGGCGCCGTTGCCCGCCGAGCGTAGCCGCGTCGCGATTTCGTCGCCGCTCGAATCGCTGCCGACCGCGACGATGACGTCGAGACCGCGGCTGGCGGCGCCGTTCACGAGCTCGACGAGGTACGCCAGGTGATGACCGGAGCGTAGCGGCTCGATGATCAGCCGTGCGGTCACGCGCTACCTGCAAGTACCGGGCGCATCGCCTGCAAACGCCTGGCGCGGCGCTCGTGCAGCAGCGCGTTGACGACGAAGCCCCAACCGAGCGCGGGGACGAGCGAGTACACCGGCTCCCCCAAGATCACGACCAGTGTAACGACGTTCAAACCGACGGCGGCCTGCCACCGCGGATCGGTGGAAAACATACGCTTGAACGCAGTGAGCGCGAAAAACGCGATCAAGGCGACGTACAAGAGAAATCCGAGCAGGCCGAACTCGGGCCATGCCGACAGCGCATTGTGCGCGTACCCACCGGTCCCGATCTCGCGAATGTGATAACCGAAGTCGCCCAGCAGCGGATTCGAGCTGATGGCTTTCAAAGCCAGCGCTTGCACCTGCATCCGGTCTGCCCAACTCGCCGAGTTCGCGATGTCGAGAAGCTCGCCTGCTCGGGTTTCGACGAAAAACTCCCGCACCGAGTAGCCCACCGTAGCGGCGAAGCCGACGAACAGCGCGAGCGCGACGTGTTGCTTGTGGCGTACCGCCGCGACGCAGACCCAGAACGCGAGGGCTGCGGCGCCCGCAAGCATATAGACCCGCGAGCCGACCGACAGCAGCACGATGAGCGAAAGCGCGAGAATGCCCAACTGCCGCCACTGGCCGGGGACGTAGGCAGCGGCCACGACGCCGGTAATGGCGATCGACCTGCCCGCGCCTTGGTATGTGCTCGACTCGACGGGGGCGTCTCCCTCGGGCGAAAACAGCATGAGCGGGCCCAGCAGAGACGCATAAATGAGCACCGACGCGAGTAAGCAAGCGACGACGCAAAGGGCGATCACGACGAACCCCGTCTTGGACACCCACCCGTCGAGCCTGAAGAAGGTGCCGATGAAGAACATCGTCAGCCAGTACACGAGCATGGCGATGACTTCTCTGACCGACCAAAAGCCGTAACTTTCGCCAACTACCACGAACGCGCCCACCGCGCCCCACACAGCGTAGAAGCCCCACGCGAGCACGAACAGCCGCGACGCGTTCAGCCCGCCCCAAAACTCGCTGCGCAGGAACCAAAAGGACAAGAAGATGCAGTACGCAGCGATCAACATCGATAGGTTGCCGATGAGCCCGCCGAAGTACGCAGGCATCAAGCCCATGGCCAACAGGGCGTGGTAGACAAAGAAGCCGGGGAACAGCGCGAAAAAGGCAAAGTTGGCGACAGCGTGCGACACGCCGCGCATGTTGATGAACAGCCTGCGAGGTGCGGTAGTCGAGATGGTCGCGCTCATGTCGAAGCTAGGCAGCCCTGAAGAAGATCCCGTCCATCTGCAACGTTCTGCCGTCGTGCGGATCGGTGAAGCCCGTTTGCAGCGCCCATAGCGAGAATCCTGCCCCTTCGATCTTCGCGAGCGTATCCCTCCAAAGTCGCTGCC
>Ga0207675_100006188_pt1 | contig 11363 bp, 14 predicted proteins | sample KBSSwiS42_FD_184305 | JGI IMG/M metagenome (GOLD analysis project Ga0207675, IMG submission 184305) | Switchgrass rhizosphere microbial communities from Kellogg Biological Station, Michigan, USA - KBS Switchgrass S4-2 (SPAdes) (version 2) | ecosystem: Host-associated > Plants > Roots >...
CGGCAGCGGATCATGATCGCGATGTCGCTCGTGCTCGAGCCGGCGCTGCTCATCGCGGACGAGCCCACCACCGCGCTCGACGTCACGACCCAGGCGCAGATACTGGCGCTCATACGCGAGCTCATGCGCGCCCACGGCACCGGGGTGCTGTTCATCACGCACGACTTCGGCGTGGTGGCCGAGATCGCCGATCGCGTGGCGGTCCTGCGCCGCGGAGAGCTGGTCGAGCTAGGGCCCATGCGCGAGGTGCTGGCGCATCCTTCGCACGAGTACACGAAGATGCTGATCGCCGCCGTTCCCGGCCTGACGCCGAAGCATCGCGAGCCGCTCGCGACACCCGTCGTCGTGCGCGCGGAAGGCCTGACCAAGACTTACGCGCGACGCTCGTGGCTGGTCGCGGCGAAGGACCAGGTCGCCGCCGCCACCGACGTGTCCTTCGAAGTGCGCAAGGGCGAGACCGTCGGCCTCGTCGGCGAATCCGGCTCCGGCAAGACCACCGTTGCCCGCTGCATCGCGCGGCTGATCGAGCCGACGCGCGGCAAGATCGTGGTCGGGGACGCCGACTTCGCCTCGCTTTCGCGCAGCGAGCTGCATGCCCTTCGGCGGCGCGTCCAGATCGTGTTCCAGGACCCGTACCGCTCGCTCAACCCGAGGCGGACCGTGGGCGCGGCGATCATCGAAGGACCGATGAACTACGGATCGACGCGCGAGGAGGCCACCGCGCGCGCACGCGAGCTCATGGAGCTCGTCCGGCTCGACCCGGACGTGCTCGACCGTTATCCGCACCAGTTCTCGGGCGGTCAGCGCCAGCGCATCTGCATCGCGCGCGCCCTCGCGATGTCGCCCGACCTTCTTATCGCCGACGAGGCCGTCTCGGCGCTGGACGTGTCGGTGCAGGCGCAGGTGCTGGCGCTGCTGGACGAGATACGGCAGCGCCTCGATCTCGCGATGCTGTTCATCACGCACGACCTGCGCGTGGCGGCGCAGGTGTGCGACCGCGTCGCGGTGATGACGCGCGGACGGATCGTGGAGTACGGCACCGCCGCGCAGGTGTTCGCGGACCCGCGCGACGATTACACGAAGTCGCTTCTTGCCGCCGCGCCGGGACGCCACTTCGCGTTCGGCGCGGCGTGAAGCCGCGTCAGGCGGGCACCGCGACGTCGCGCTTGTTGATCCAGGCCGCGACGATGCCCAGGATGATCATGCCGATGACGTCGAACGCGATCTGCTTGGCGACCAGACCCGCAGGCATCGGCTGGACCGCGAAGTAGATGAGGTACATCGGGATCACCATCAGCACCGAGACGGCAATGCCGAAGCGCACGCCCTGAGCGAGCCACGGCTTGGCTTCGCGGCCCTGGCGGTAGATCCAGGTCAGTCCGGCGCCCATGAACACGTGCGCGAGGAGCATGTAGCCGAAATACTTCTGGGCGTCCTCTGGCGACCGGAACAGGTTCGTGAGCTGCCGGTATTCCGCTCCGAGCAGCAACTCGTGCACGCCGAAGCCGATTATGAGCGAGAGCACGGTCAGCGCCGCAACCGACATCGCAAACGTCATGGCTTCCTCCCGAGGTCGGGGCCGGCCCTCGTCGACGTGGCCGTGCCGCGGGCGCCATTATGATCCGGCCGGGTCCAGACGTCGAATACGGTCAATCGGTGTTTTGCGCGATTCGCCAGAGTACGCCGGAGGGATCGGTCAGGACGAAATCGCGCATGCGCCAGGGCCGCTGCTCGACCTGCGACATCGTGACGCCGTACTTGTCGGCGACGCGGGCATCGCGAAGCCGCGCCCACCACGCATCGACGTCCTCGACCAGGAGGTGGACCATGAAATTCCTGGCGAGCTCCTCCACGTAGAAGTTCTGCAGCAGGAAGCTCGTGTTCTCGTGGTGGAAGTACGCCACACCCTCGTTGTCCGAGGCGAGCGTGAAGCCCACGTCCTGGTAGAAGCGCTTCGAAAGGTCGTAGTCCTTCGCCGGGACGAAGGGCTTCAGCTCGACCGTGCGCAGGTTCGCCATCAGGCGCCCGCCTGCGGCGGCTTGATGTTGACCAGCACGTTGATCATGAACAGGCACAGCCCGATCACGACGACGGTCGCTGAAATGCCGACTACGGGGGTGGCCCCTTCTGCATTCGTGGTCAGCAAGTACGCAAGTGCGATCATGAAGATGGGCAGGCCCAGGTTGTGCAGCCAGAAGTGCACCCGGGCCATCCGCGTCGTCGAAGCCGCGGGGTAGAAGTGATACACGACGCCCGCGAGCGCGAGCGACGCCCACCCGAGCAGCAGCAGGTGCGCATGCACCGGAACCAGCGTGAACTTCTGGGTGATGCCCATGCCGAGGCCGAGGCAGGCGCCGACGAATAAATATACGACCGCAATCTTGAGGAACTTGAGGCCCATCGCTTCTCCTTGTCGTCAGGAAATTTTCAATGCGTGACTGCGCGTCCTCTACCCCCCGAACGTGCGGTAGAGCATCGCCGTGTACACCTCGAGCTCCATCAGCGCCTCGTCGCTGATCGAGCGCATCCTCGCCTTGCGCCTGGCGCGAAGGTCGACTGAGCTGAGGTCTCCCGGAATGCCGACCATGAGGCGCTTTGTGGTGATGACCGGAAGCGTCATCGGGCTGCGCACCTCGTCGATCCGCTTGACCATCGGTTCGGCGGCCTCACGCACTGCCGCTGGATAGCGTGAGCCGGCGCGGGCCATGACACGCAGTGCCGCTTCGGACTGCGGTGTGGCCGCGTAGTACAGAGCCATCGTCAGCGTCTTGATGGCGGTCGGATCGGCTTCGGTCTTCAGGCGCTCCATGATCCGCGGCACGTAGCCGCTTTCGTCCTGGACCAGCAGCGGATAGATGAACGCATAGTTCTGGCCGAGATTCATGGCGTGCGCGACGATGTACGCGGCATAGTGCGGCTTCTCGAGCATCCGGTATTGCATGTCGAGGGTGTCGAAGCCTTCCCGCGCGAGCTGGTGCAGCGTGTAGAAATAGGGGGTCTGCTCGATTTCGGCAAGGCTGCACTTGCCGACGCTCGCGAGCGCGAGGCGCCTGTCCTCCGGCAGCGTCGATTTCGCCAGCAGGAGCATCCCGCCGTCGCAGTAGAGGAGCTCGCGCTGGCCGTTCACGGCGAGGGCCTGGCGCAAGGCGGCGGCGTAGTCGTCGCGCGACCGGTTGTAGCGATCCCAAAGCTTGCTGAGCGAGGGCGCGCGCTCCGCCTGCTGGGAAAACGTCATGGTCCCGGGGTCGAAGTCGTAGGTCGCCTCGATGTCCTTGCGCGCGGCTTCGATTGCGGGGCTCTGCGCGTGCACCGCGCTCGCGAACACGAGATTGGCGATCGCGGCCACCAGGGCGACGCTAGCGCGCATGCCGCCTAACATGGTCGGCGAAGCGCAAGACCCCGTCCGCCAATCGCGCCTCGTCCGACGCGAAGCACCAGCGCACGAACCCTTCGCCCTCGGGTCCGAAGGCACGCCCAGGCGCGAGGCCCAGTCGCGCCTCGTGCACGAGCGACTTGCAGAAGGCGAGGCTGTCGCGCAGGCCTTCGACCCGGAAGAATGCGTACATCGCGCCGGCGGGGGCCGCGACCTCGATGCCGGGCGTCCGCGAAAGCGCGCCGACGAGGTAGTCGCGCGCGCGGCGAAAGCGCTCGCGCGTGTGCGCGACCGTGGGCTCGCCGTGCGTGATGGCGGCAACACCTGCGTGCTGCACGAACGACGGCGAGCACGATGTGTTGTACTCGATGAGCTTGCCGAGGTCGGGCATGAGCGCGGCCGGGGCGACGATCCAGCCCAGGCGCCAGCCGGTCATCAGCCACGACTTGGAAAAGCTGTTGGTGCTGACCACGCGCTCGTCCGGCGAGGCCAAGTCGAGGAACGAAGGCGCCGAAGGCACGTCGTCGCGGTAATAGAGGCGTTCGTACACGTCGTCGGCCACGAGCCAGATGCCGTGCCGGCGGCAGTGATCGAGGATCGCCAGCTGCTCGCCTCGGGTGAGCGTCCATCCGGTCGGGTTGTTCGGCGAGTTGACGAGCGCAAGCCGCGTGCCGGGTGTGAGCGCCGACAGCAGCCGGTCGAGGTCGAGCTGCCACACGCCGCCACGGCACTCGAGCGCGACGCACTCGACGTTCGCCGACAGGATCTTCGGAATCTCGACGAGATTCGGCCAAAGCGGCGTCACCACGACCACGCGATCGCCCGGCGCGACGAGCGCCTCGACCGCGAGCATGAGCGCCGACATGCCCGATGCGGTGACGGCGATCGTGTCCTCGGCGGTCGGGCGATGCAGGCCCGTGACGTACGACGCGATCGCCGTGCGCAGCGGCGGGATGCCGAAGTTCTGCGTGTAGAACGTCTCTCCGCGCGCGATCGACGCGACACCCGCATCGCGGATGAACTGCGGCGTGACTTCGTCCGGCTCGCCGAACCAGAACGCGAGAACGTCGGGATCGCCCATGCCTTCGTTGGCGACGTCGCGGATGAGCGAGGGGGCGAGCGCGCGCACCGCGGGACGCGCGGTCGTGTCGAATCGGGCTCGGGCGTCGGGCATGTGCGCCTTATACTGCGCCGCAGCCGAGTCTGGCAAACCGGCTCGTTTGGCCTCCGTTCGTTCCCCCGGGCGGAACGGAGAGCGCCTTTCACCGTATCATTGCGGGAGGCAGGGAGACACCTGTCCTAGCGAAACGATGGGGAGGCAAGATGAACGTCTACGGGATCACCAATTGCGACACCGTCAAGGAAGCGCGCCAGTGGCTGGCGCAACGGGGCGTTTCGCACCGGTTTGTGGACTTCAAGAAGACCCCGCCCAGCCGCGAAAAGCTGGCGGCGTGGTGTGCTGCCGCCGGCTGGCAAACGCTTCTCAACCGGCGCGGCACTACCTGGAAGAAGCTCGAGCCGGAAGACCAGGCGCGCGTCATCGACGAGCGGACCGCGATCACGCTGATGGTCGCGAACCCGACCGCCATCCGGCGTCCCGTGGTCGAGTCGGACGAAGGCATCCTGGTCGGGTTCGACCGCGGCGAATGGGAGCGCACGTTCCCGGGTTGACAGGCGGCACGCGATGAAGCACACGGGCCGTGAAATCTTCTGGAGCATCGCGGGCATTCTCCTGAGCGGGATCGTGGGCAGCGTACTGGCTTGGTGGGTCGTAGGCGCCCTCGATCTCGCCGGCGTGCCCGCGGCGCTGCTCGCGGTGGTCGTCGGAATGGTGGTCGCCACGGCGGTGTGGCTGGGGCTTACCCTCCTCCTGCGCCGCCTCGGGCTCGTTCCTTGAATCCGGAGCTCGTCTGCGAGCTTGCCGAAACGCTGCTCGAGGCCTTCGCACGCGGCACGCCGCTCACGTCGATCAGCGCCGCGTATCCGGATTTCGACGTGGACGCGGCGTACGACGTGCTGCGCGAGGTCGAGCGGCGGCGCGTCGAAATGGGATGGCAGCCGGTCGGCCGCAAGATCGGTTTCACCAACCGGACAATCTGGCCGCGCTACAACGTGTATCGGCCGATGTGGGCACACGTGTGGCGCGAGACGGTGCAGCATGCGCCCGGCGGCGAGGCCACCGTGTCGCTTGCGGGCGCCGCCGAGCCGCGCCTCGAGCCCGAAGTCGTATTCGGCTTGAAAGGACCGCTCACCGCCAGTGACGACCCACGGGAGGTGCTGCGCGCCGTCGACTGGATCGCACCGGGCTTCGAGGTCGTGCAATCGCACTTTCCCGGATGGAAGTTCACCTCGCCCGATTGCACCGCGGCATTCGGCCTGCATCGCGCACTCGTGGTTGGCCGCCGCACGCCCGTCACCGCGGACGATCGCGATGCGCTGGCGCAACGGCTGCCGGTGTTCGAGGTCGCGCTGCGCCGCGGCGCGGAAGTGATCGAACGGGGTGTGGGTGCCAACGTCCTGGGCAGTCCTGCGCACGCCCTCGCGCATCTCGCCCGCGTTCTCGCGGACCAGCCGCAGATGCCGCCCCTCGCCGCGGGCGAGCTCGTGACCACCGGCACGATCACCGACGCCTGGCCCGTGCGTGCCGGCGAAACCTGGTCGAGCGACTACGGCGCGCTCGCGATTCCGGGCCTGACGATTCGATTCTTGTAACGATTCAGGTACAATCGCGACTTTTTTTGCGCGGTCGAAAGGCCGCATCACGAGAAAGTCCGTACCGATGAAGCCCCTGTTCTGTCTCGCTATCGCGCTCGCCCTGGGCGCCTGCGCCTCCACCACCACGACTTCGCAAACAGCCGCGCAAAAGCCGGCCGAGGAAAAGGAATACCGCACCGGCAGCCGGATCCCGGTCCGCGATCCGGTGGCCGCTTCGCCGACGACCACCATGGACCCGTCCGTGATGGCGCCCGGCGGCGTGCCGCGCACGAACTAGTACGGCCCGCCAGCGCGCTACTTCACCGTGAGCCCTCGCTTGGCGTGCCAGTCGGCAATGCCTTCGCGGGGGTATTCGCGAAAGTGCGTGTGGCCGCGGCCGGTGGGCACGTCCGCCCACTTCGGCGCGTAGTTCAGCATGAGCTCGACTTCTTCCGGCGGCTTCGGCAGCGGCGTGTCGATCGCCGACGCGAACGGATAGACCCACTCCGGCCAGCGCGGATCGAAGACCCATAGCGCGCTCGCGCAGCGGCTGCAGAAGTTCCTCCGCGCCGGGGAAAGCGTCTTGCGCTTGGCACCGGCCTCGACGAGGCGCGCACGATACTCGGAAACGAATTTCGCGCCGCGGACCTTGAGCGTGCCCGTGTCGCCCATGATGTTGATCGCGTACCCGCCGCCGCCCTGCGTCTTGCGGCAGATCGAGCAGTAGCAGCGCATGTAGGGATACGGCGTGTGCGACTCCACCTGGAACCGCACGCCGCCGCAGCTGCAGCTTCCGGTTAGAAGCATCGTGGCCTCCTTTCGGCGTTCATAGGATCATAGCGCCTGTCCGCGCGTGGAGATCGCTATGAGCCGCATCAGCAACCCCGTCCGCTTTCCCGGCGCCAGCGGCGCGCAGCTCGCCGCACGGCTCGACCTTCCCGGGGGCCAGTCGCCGCGGGCCTACGTGCTGTTCGCGCACTGCTTCACCTGCTCGAAGGACACGCGGGCGACGTCGCTCATCGCCGGAGCGCTGGCCGACGCGGGTCTCGCGACCTTGCGTTTCGACTTCACCGGGCTCGGCGGCTCCGAAGGCGAATTCGCGAACACCGATTTCACGTCCAACGTGGCCGACCTCGTGGCGGCCGCGCGCTGGCTCGAAGCGGAGCATGGGGCGCCGTCGCTGCTCGTCGGCCACAGCTTCGGCGGCGCGGCGGTGCTCGCCGCCGCTGCGCAGATTCCTTCCGCGAAGGCGGTTGCCACGATCAACGCGCCGTCGGATCCGGCGCACTTGCGCAAGCTCTTCGTCCAGCACGCGGACGAGATCCGCAGCAAAGGCGAGGCTGAAGTCGACCTCGCCGGACGCCGCTTCACGATTCGCCGCGAGTTCCTGGAGGACATCTCGATGCAGAAGGTGACGGACGCGGTGGCGGGGCTTGCGCGTGCGCTGCTCGTGATGCATGCGCCCGCGGACACCGTCGTTTCGGTCGACCATGCATCTGCGATCTTCCTCGCGGCCAGGCATCCCAAGAGCTTCGTCTCGCTCGATACGGCGGATCACCTGCTCACTCGCAGAGAGGACGCGCATTACGCTGCGGCCGTGCTCGCTGCGTGGGCAAGCAGGTATCTGCCGATGGCGCCGGCGGAGGAAGCGCCGGCCCCGCGCGATACCGTCCAGGTGCGCGAGACCAGGCAGGGCAAGTTCCAGCAGGGCATCACGATCGGACCGCACAGGCTCGTCGCCGACGAGCCGGTCGACGTCGGCGGCATGGACAGCGGACCGACCCCCTACGATCTGCTGCTCGCGGGCCTCGGCGCATGCACGGCGATGACCGTGCGCCTGTACGCGGACGCCAAGCAGCTTCCGCTCGACCGGGTCTCGGTCGACCTCATGCACACCAAGACTTACGCGACCGACTGCGCGGAGTGCGAAACCAAGGACGGCAAGATCGATCGCATCGAGCGCGTCGTGAAGCTCGAAGGCGACCTCGACGGCGCAACCCGCGCGAAGCTCCTCGAGATTGCGAACAAATGCCCGGTGCACCGGACGCTGAACAGCGAGACGTGGATCCCGACGCGCCTTGCCGACGAACCGGGGTGAACACGCAAGCGCGATGGGCGTATTTCGGCAACAATAGCGTTCGAGCAAACGGGAGAGCGTCATGCGTTACACGAGCATCGGATTGATCGGAGTCGTCCTCGGCGCGACAGTCGTGCTGTCGGGCTGTGCAGCGCCCGGCGGCAGCGCGGGCAGTGGAAGCGCGGCGGCGGCGAGCAGTGCGTCGACCGCGGGCACCGTGGCGTCGGAGGCGACGTCGGCCAACGTGGCGCGGGTGGGCTTCCTCACCAACTACGCGCGTTTGCAGCCGATGCCCGATGGCGGCGGCATGCTTTGCTGGCGCCAGCCCGGCGTCAACTGGAGGGGGTATGACAAGGTGATGATCGAGCGCATCCAGGTCGCCTTCAGGCCTGGCTCGCAGAACACGGTCGATCCCACCGACCTCAAGATGCTGGTCGACTATTTCCACGCCGATCTCGTTAAAGCGCTCACCGGGCACGTGCAGCTCGTGAACGCGCCGGGTCCCGGCGTGCTGCGCGTACGCATCGCGCTGACCAATCTCGTTCCGACCAACACCATCGCAAGCCTTGCCGGCACCGCGGCCCCATATGGTTTCGTCGCCGAGATCGGCTCGGGCGCGGCCACCGGGCGGCCAGTGGGATCCACGCCGTACCTCGGGCAAACGGGGATGGAGGCGCAGTTCCGCGACGGCGCGACGGGCAACGTCATCGCGGAGTGCGCCGACACGGAGATCGGGCTCAAGTACGCGGCGGACCTCAATGCCGGGGCCACCGGCGTGGCGGAGAGCTGGGTGAGCGGCTACCTCGACTCGTTCAGCCAGTGGACCTATGCCAAGAACGCGTTCGACAAGTGGAGCGCGGATTTCGCGCGCCGGTTCGCGCAGCTGCGCGCGGGATGATCACTCGCGGCGACGGGACCGACTTAGGGTGACAGTTGCAACGCAAGGCGGGAGACGCGAGTGAAGCATCGAGGCGACGAAGGATTCCTGGAGGAGCTGCGCAAGCGGCTCTATAGCGCGGTGCTGTCCGACGTTCTGGACGAGCTCGGGCGGAGGAGCCAGGCGATGGCGGCGAAGATCCGGCCGCTCGACGAAAGCCTGGTGCTCGTCGGCTACGCTCGCACTGGCCTGTTCCACGAAGTCTCGCAGGTCGTGCCCGGCGAGAATCCCTACGAGCTCGAGATCAAGATCGTCGACGACCTGCAACCCGGCGAAGTGATGGTTTTCGGCTGCAGCGGGTCGGAGCGTATCGCGCCGTGGGGCGAGCTTCTAACCACCGCGGCGCGGGCGCGCGGGGCGTCGGGTGCGGTGACCGACGGTTTCGTGCGCGACGTGCGCGGCATTCGCGACATGAAATTTCCGGTGTTCCACGGCGGCATCGCACCGCTCGACTCCAAGGGTCGCGGCAAGGTCGTCGCCATCGACGTGCCGATCGACTGCGCGGGCGTGCGCATCGAATCGGGCGACCTCGTGTTCGGCGACGTCGACGGCGTGGTCGTCGTCCCGCAAAGCCTCGAGGAAGCGGTGATCTCCCGCGCCCTCGAGAAAGTGAGCAGTGAGAACGTCACCCGCGACGAGCTTCGCGCCGGCGCATCGCTCAAGGACGTCTTCGACCGGCATGGTGTCCTGTGATCGAGCGCATGACCATCATGACCCGCAAGCCGGGCTAGGCCGCTTCGGCGACCACCACGTAGCGCAACGGCCCGCCGGGATTGAGCGCGTCGAACGGGTAGCACGTCACGAGCGTAAGCGTCGGGACGGGCGTGTCGCGCGCGAGATGAAGGTCGCGATGATCCGCGACGTACGTGCCGCGAATGCGGAAGTAACGCTTGCCGCCGTCCGCGCGCTCGACCACGAGCTCGTCGCCGGGCTCGAGCGCGCGCAAGAACCGGAAGTGCGTGTCTCGATGCGCGGTGATCACCGCATTGCCCGGGTCGCCGGGCAGCGCCGAACCGTCCAGATGACCCGGGCCGAATGCGAGCGTGCGGCCGGATGCGCCGGCGAGCACGAGCACGTCGCTGTCGTGCATGGGCGCCCTCAGCCGCGCGACGGGATGGGTATCGGCCCACGGCCATGGCTTGACGGCAATTCCCGTGGCGCGCGACTTGTCCCACGCCGCGTGCAGGAGCCACTGCGCGACGTGCGCCTTGGCCACGATGTACGCGCCCTGGCCGAAGCTCGCGGTTCCTGCGAGCGCGAGCATTGCGATCGCGACGATCGCGACGCGGCGACGAATCCGTGTTGCACGATTTGCCGCGCTTTTGCCGCCGATCGGGGAAGACTCGCCCGGCGCGGATCGAAATGCGATCCCGGGTGCCGCCGCCCTCATCCAGTTGCGGGCGGTCCCTTCTGCGCCGGCGAAAGGTCCTCCCCGATCGGCGGTGGCGTTCATGGCAAGAGTGACGCCGCTGCCCCTCACCCCAGCCCGACAGGGCGGGTGAGGGGAGAACGCGGACCTTGGATCAGTCTCATCTAGCATCCCGACGCCGTGAGCTTCGCGGCCGGCACGTTCATGCCCGGCTTCGCTTCGCTGGACAGCAGCACGTAATACGTTCCCGCGCTGTTGCCGTTCACGTAAACGACGAGGTCGGGCAATCCGTCGCGGTCGATGTCACCCGCGTACTGGACCTCGCTGTCCCAGCCGAAGCCGTCGAGCACGTACTCGAACTTGTTGCCTCCCTGCTCGATCACGTAGTGCGCGCCGCCGCGTCCCTTGTAGCCGTTGTTCACGGTGAGCGAGAACTGCGTGGTGCCGAGCGCGAGCGCGTAGCTGTGTGCGTTGACCGGCACGAGCGCGCGGCGCCGCAGCGGGACCTCGACCACCGGCCCCGCACGCAGCGCCGCGCGCGGCAGATTCACGTAGTACAGCTGGCCGAGCGCCGATTGCAGCGTGACGCTGTTTTCCATGTTGGCCCGCTCGAGCTCGCGCAGGAATGCCGGCCGCTCGCCCGCCGCATCCGGAATGCGATGAAGGTAAGAGCCCGCGGCGTCCTTCACGAGGACGAACCAGCCGCTGTCCGGCATGTCCTTCAAAGGTGCGTCGAGCGAGCCCACGTCGCCGTCGTAGTGGCCCGGAAGGAGAAGGTAGTTCGGCGCAGGCTTCCCCTTGCGCGTTTGTGCCTGCGCGTCGTCGACGGTGGCCACAGCGAGGCCGAAGACTGCCACCATCGCGATGGCCGCAGCCGGCGCCGTGCGCATGCGCAGCCCGAGCACGGTTACCA
>Ga0207675_100006189_pt1 | contig 11363 bp, 9 predicted proteins | sample KBSSwiS42_FD_184305 | JGI IMG/M metagenome (GOLD analysis project Ga0207675, IMG submission 184305) | Switchgrass rhizosphere microbial communities from Kellogg Biological Station, Michigan, USA - KBS Switchgrass S4-2 (SPAdes) (version 2) | ecosystem: Host-associated > Plants > Roots >...
GCGCCCTTCGCATACACGCGGGTTGCCGACACGAACTTCACATTGGCCATCGGGGACCTCCGCCCGGTGTGGCGCCGGAATTGACGTGTTTCACTTGATGGCTCCCATGGACAGGCCGCGGACCAGCGACCGCTGAGCGATCCAGCCCACGAGGATCACCGGGACCGAGGCCACCGTGGCCGCCGCCGACAGGTGCGCGAGGTACAGCCCCTCCTGGGGGACGGAGCTGATCAGGAACATCGGCATGGTCGCGGCGTTGGTGACGGTCAGGTTGAGCGCGAGGAACAGCTCGTTCCAGGCGAAGATCACGCAGATCAGCGCGGTCGAGACCAGCCCGGGCGAGATGACCGGCAGGATCACCTCGCCGATCTCCCGGATCCGGCCCGCGCCGTCCAGTTCGGCCGCCTCGAGCATTTCCTTGGGCACCTCGAGCATGAACGAGCGGATCAGCCAGATGGCCAGCGGCAGGTTCATCGCGGTGTAGAGGATGATCAGCACCCAGATGCTGTCCAGCAGGTGCGTCTTCAGCGCGATCACGTACAGCGGGCCGATCGCGGCCACGATCGGCAGCATCTTGGTGGAGATGAAGAAGAACAGGCCGTCGCGCCAGTGCGGGACCGGGTGCACGGACAGGGCGTACGCGGCGGGGACGCCCAGCAGCAGAACCAGGACCGTGGAGACCGTCGTCGCGATCAGCGAGTGGGTCACGTACGGGCCCCAGCCCGAGAAGACCAGGCGGAACTGCGCCAGGGTGGGGGAGAAGACGAACTTGGGCGGCCAGGTCTGCGCGGCGGACTCCGGCTTGAACGCGGTCAGCACCATCCACAGCACCGGCAGGAAGAAGGCGATGCCCACGACCCAGGCCAGGACCCCCCAGCCCACCTGCCCGCTCATCCGGCGGACCCGCAGCCCCGCGGGTTCCCGGTCCCGCACCGGCACGGCAGTCGCGGTCGCGGTCGCGGTCATCTCATGCCTCCTCGAACTGGAAGACCCGGGCGAACATCCGCAACGCGAACGTGGCCACGATGATGGTGAGGATGACGGTGACCACCCCGGTCGCGGCCGCCCCGCCGATGTCGAAGGCGTTGTTCACCTGCTGGTACAGGTAGTAAGGCAAGTTGGTCGTGGAGGTCCCCGGGCCGCCCTGGGTCATGGCCTTCACCGCGTCGAATGTGTTGACCAGGTAGATCGAGCCGAGCAGGACGCCCAGCTCGATGTACGGCCGCAGATGCGGGAACGTGAGCTCGCGGAACGTGGCGAAGGCCCCGGCACCGTCAACTTTCGCCGCCTCCAGCGTGTCCGACGGCTGGCTCTGCAGGCCGGCCAGCACGATCAGCATCATGAACGGCGTCCACTGCCAGATCATGACCAGGATCACCGAGCCGAGCGCGTGCGTGGACAGCCAGGCCACGTGGTGGACGCCGAACGGCTGGAGCAGGTAGTTCACCAGCCCGAACTGCGGATCAAGCATCGGGCCCGCCCACACCAGCGCCGCGGCCACGGGCATGACCAGGAACGGGGTGATCATCAGCGTCCGGACGACGCTGCGGCCGAGGAACTTGCGGTCCAGCAGTACCGCGAAGAACACCCCGAGGATCATGGCGACGATCACGGCGGTGACGGTCATCACGACCGAACGCACGAGCGAGCCGCGGAAGGCCGGGTTGGTGAACACCGTCTTGTAGTTGGCTAGCCCGTTGAAGTGGGCGGGCGCCGGGGTGTTCCAGAAGTAGCTCTGGAAGCTGTACCACAGCGTCACCAGGAACGGGATCTGGGTCACGACGATCGTGTAGATCAGCGCAGGCAGCAGCGGCAGGCGAAGCTGCCACCGCTCCCGGCGGCTGACCCCGCGCGGCTTGACCTCGACCTCGGGAGGCGGCGCCAGGTCTTCAAGTAGTGTCACGGAAACGCCCTTCTTCCGATGTGCCACGACTGGACGGGCCGGTGAGCCGGGCCCCGCCGACGGGCCCGGCTCACCGGGCGTGCTAACCGGAGCCGGACAACTGCGCCGGGGTGTACTGCGACGCGGCGGACTGACCAGCCTGCAGCGCCTGGCTCACGCTCTCCGTGCCGGCGATCGCCCCGGCGACCTGCTGGCCGACCGTCAGGCCCAGGCTCTCGAACTGCGGGATGACCACGTACTGGATGCCGGTGTACGGGACCGGGTTCAGGGTCGGGTGCTCCGGGTCGGTCGAGTTGATCGATTCCAGCGTGATGTCCGCGAACGGCGCAGCGGCCTTCTTGTAGTCGGGGTTGCTGTACAGCGAGGTCCGGGTACCCGGCGGGACCGCGGACCAGCCGTACTTCTGCGCGACCAGCGAGTCGTACTGCTTGGAGGTAGCCCAGGACACGAACTTCCACGCTGCACCGGAGTCCGACGCGCCCTGCGGGATGCCCAGCGCCCAGGTCCACAGCCAGCCCGAGGACTTGGTCTTGTTCACCGGAGCCAGGGCGTACCCGGTCTGCTTGTAGACATCCGGGTACGTGGTCGCGATGGAGGTCGCCGCCACCGTCGCGTCGTACCACATCGCGCACTTGCCCTGCCCGTACAGCGTCAGCAGCTGGTTGAAGCTGTCGTTCGCCGCGCCGGGCTCGCCGTACTTGCGGACCAAGTTGACGTAGAAGTTCGTCGCTTCCACGAAGGGCGGCGAGGTGAGCTGGGGCTTCCAGTTCATGTCGAACCACTGGCCGCCGAACGTGTTGACCACCGTGTCCAGCGCCGCCATGTTGTCGCCCCAGCCGGCCAGGCCGCGCAGGCAGATCCCCGACACCTTGCCGGGCTGGTTGAGCTTGGCCGCGAAGCTCTCGACCTGCGCCCAGGTCGGATTGTGCGGCATGGTGAGCCCGGCCTGCTGGAACAGGGTCTTGTTGTAGAACATCATCGACGACTCGCCGTAGAACGGCACCGCGTACAGGTCGCCCTTGTACGACAGGGCCTTGCCAATGGGCGGCAGCAGGTCGGCGGCGTCGTAGCCGGGGTCGCTGGCGATGTACTGCTTGGACAGGTTGGTCAGCCAGCCGTTCTTCGCGAACAGCGGCGTCTCGTACGGGCCGATCATGACCACGTTGAACGCGTTGCTGTGCGTGCTCACGTTCTTCTCGATCGCGGCCCGCAGGTCACCTTCGGTGTAGGTGGCGAACTTGACCTTGATCCCCGGGTACTGCTTCTCGAAGTTGGATGTGGTCAGCGGGATCATCTGACCGGTGATCAGCGGGTTGGACACCACCGCCACGGTCACCGTGCCGGAATTGCTGTTGCTGCCTGAATTGCCACTTGAGCCGCCGCTCGAACAGGCGGCCAGCGCCGCCAGGGCGGCTACGCAGCCCACGGCCCCGAGCGCGCGGAGCCTGACTGGGGGATAGCGCATATGCGAACCTCCGCAACCATGAGGATGTTGTGACGGGGCGGGACCGGTCAGGATCCCTGGCGGGCCTCCTACGCTGCCGTGACTGCACGCCTGCGCGTGCTCATCTGAGCAGTTCGGCGCTCAGATGAACCATTGAACTCACAGTGATCTCGTTGCTAGGCAAAGTCAAGAAAAGCTGCGAATATGAGATCTGGACGCTCAAATGAGCAGTCAGATCGGCAAGGCTGGAGGAGTGCATGGCCGGTTTGTCGGCGGATCGGCCGTCCGAGGTTGTCCTGGCCGCCCGGGTGGCGCGCCAGTTCTACCTCGAGGGCGTCTCCAAGGTCGACATCGCCGACCAGCTCGGCATCAGCCGGTTCCGGGTGGCCCGGCTGCTCGACTCCGCCCGCGAGGCCGGGATGGTACGTATCGAGATCGGCCTGCCCGGGGGCAACCTGGACGCGGGCCTGTCAGCGGAGCTGTGCTCGGCATTCGGGCTCAAGCACGCGTTCGTGTTCAACTTCCCCGACGAGGACGAGGAGGCGCTGCGGCACCGGCTGGGCGAAGCCGCGGGCCAGGCGCTGATGGACCTCATCACGCCCGGCGACGTCCTCGGCATGTCCTGGTCGCGCACGCTGAGCGGGCTGACGGCCTCGCTCACCCAGCTCCCGCCGTGCCCGATCGTCCAGCTCACCGGGGCGGTGCCGCCCCCCGACGGCCGGGACCTGCTCGACCTGGTCCGCGGCGTGGCCCGGGTGGGCGGCGGCCCGGCCCACGTCTTCTACGCCCCCATGATCCTGGACGACGCGCAGACGGCCGCGGCGATCCGCCGCCAGGGTGACATCGCCGATGCCTTCGCCCTGCTGCCCTCGGTTACCGTCGCCGTGGTGGCCCTCGGCGCCTGGGCGCCCGGGCTGTCGACCATCTATGACGCGATCACCCCTGACGAGCGCAACGCGCTGGCCGCGCTCGGGGTACGCGCCGAACTCGCCGGGGTATTCGTCGGCGCCGACGGCAGGCCCGTGCCGACGCCGCTCGACAGCCGCATGATCGTCACGCCCGGCCCGGTGCTGGAGCGGATCCCGTTCGTCCTTTCGGTCGCCTACGGCGTCGCCAAAAGCCCCGCGGTATGCGCCGCGATCCGAGGGAGGCTTGTCCATGGCCTTGTCACCCACGCGAGTCTCGCGAGAGCCATGCTCTCTGCTTACTCCCGGGGGGACGACCCCCCCGGAGACCCCCCCGATCACGGGAGGGCTGCCCGCCCCCCCGTACCCCCCCGGCCCCCCTGGGGGGGCTTACAGCCCCCACGCGCTGGTCGGTGGTACTGCCAACCGCGGGCTGGTTATCCGGGTGGGTGACACCGTCGTGCGGCCGGTTGCGCCCTGCCGGCGTGCGACCCACGCCCTGCTCGGCCACCTGGCCGAGGTCGGCTTCGACGGCGCCCCCCGCGTCATGGCCGCCGGGCCGTTCACCGAGACGCTCACCTACATAGACGGCCACGCCGCGGTCCCGCCGCTGGCCGAGGACACGCTCACCGACTCGGCCCTGGTGAGCATCGCCGACCTGGTACGCCGCTATCATCTGGCCGCGGCGTCCTTCGACCCGTCGGGGTACCAGTGGCCGCGGCCGATCCCGGCCCGGTTCCGCACCGGCCTGGTCAGCCACAACGACGTTCACCCGGCCAACCTGGTGTTCCGCGACGGCCGGGCGGTCGCGCTGATCGACTTCGACCTGGCCGGGCCCGGCAGCGCGATCTGGGACTTCACCGCGGCCGCGCGCTACTGGGCGCCGCTGCAGGACGAGCGGGACATCACCGACAGCCGGCGGGGCCGCGCGCTTGAGCGCTTCCGGATCCTCCTGCACGCCAGCGGGCTGCGCCGCGCCGACCGCCGTCGCGTGGCCGAGGCGGTCGTGGCCAGCCACGACTGGACGTACGCGATCGTCACCGAGGCGGCCGCGGCCGGCCACCAGGGTTTCGCCGACCACTGGCGCATGGTGGCCGAGCAGGCCACCCGGGCCCGGTCCTGGTGCCAGCGGTACCAGCGTGACCTGGTTGCCGCCGCACGATGACCCGGCCGGGAACCGTAGAGTGCACCGCATGATTACCGTGGCGCACGAGGCGCTGATCGACCTGATCGTCGACGCGGACGGTCACGTCGATCCCCGGCTGGGCGGCGCCGGGTTCAACGTCACCCGCGCGGTGGCCAGGCTCGGGCGGCCGGTGGCCTACCTCGGCCGGCTTTCCGGCGACCGGTTCGGGCAGCTGATACGGGCCAACCTGGACCAGCACGGGGTGAAGATCGCGGTCGAGGCCCCGTCCGCGGCGCCGACCACGCTGGCGATGGTGGACCTCGACCCGGCCGGCGTGCCTAGTTACCACTTCTACCTGGACGGCACCTCGGCGGCCGCGGTCGGGTCGGGCGACGCCGTGCTGCCCGAAGGCACCACGGCCCTGCACGCCGGCAGCCTCTGTCTGGTCATGGAACCGGTCGGGACCAGCACCGAGCACATGATGGTCAACGCGCCCGACAGCGTCACGGTCATGCTGGACCCGAACTGCCGCCCGACGGCCATCACCTCCCGGCAGGACTACCTGGACCGGCTGATGCGCATCGCCCGCCGGGCGGACCTCGTCAAGGTGAGCACCGAGGATCTCGCCTACATGTTCCCCGGCCAGGACGCCGGGGATGCCACCGCCGAACTGGTGGCCCAGGGGCCCGCCTGCGTGCTCGTCACCGACGGCGCGGCGCCGGTGCTGGCCTTCGCCGGCGGCCGGCAGATCCGGGTCGACGTCCCGGCCGCCCCGGTGGTGGACACCGTGGGCGCCGGGGACGCCTTCGGCGGCGCCTTCCTCACCTGGTGGCTCGGCAACGGCCTGGGCCGCTCCGACCTGGGCGACCCGGAACCGGTGCGCCAGGCGACCCAGGCCGCCATCCACGCCGCGGTGGTGACCACCACGCGCCGCGGCGCCGAACCCCCGTGGGCCTATGAGCTGGCCGGACACGATGGCTGGCGGTGGCTGCCCCCCGGCGACCTGCCTGGTTGACTGGGCCGGTGACCATACCGACTCTCCTCAGCTTCATCCTCGGTGCGACGGTCGACGTCACGCTGCTCGCCTACGGCGCCCGCAGGCTGCTGGCCGAGCGCCGGTTCTCGCTGTCAAGGACGATCGTCGCGGGCCTGGCCGGACAGGCCCTGACCAGCACCATCTTCACCGCCATGGCCAGCGGGTGGCACCTCGGAGCCCGCCAGCCCTCGGTCGCCTACGGCGCGGTGCTCGGCTTCGCCGCGCTCAGCTGGGCCTGCGGCCTGCTGCTGGCGATGGCGATCCTGGTCACCTGGCAGGCCTTCATCCCGGCCGGGACCGTGCCGCCGCCGGCCACCTGGCCGCGCAGCCTGCGCTCGCGCGCGGCCCGCAGCCGCCGCTACTGGCAGATCGTGCGTATCTTCGCCCGCTGCGGGGTCCGGCCGCTGGGCCGGGGACTTCAAGGGCCCAGGTCGGTCTCGCTGGCCTGGTCGCTGACCGAGGCGCTGGACCGCAGCGGGGTGGTGTTCGTGAAGTTCGGCCAGGCCCTGTCCACCCGCCGGGACCTGCTGCCGCCGGAGTTCACCAGCGAGCTCGGCCGGCTGCAGGACCGGGTCAGTCCGCTGCCCTGGGCCCAGATCGAGAGGGTGCTCCGCGAGGACCTCGGTGGCACCAGTGTGTTCACCGAGATCGACACCGATCCGCTGGCTTCGGCCTCCATCGCCCAGGTGCACGCGGCCACGCTGCGCACGGGCGAGCGGGTAGTGGTCAAGGTCCTCCGCCCCGGCGTGACCAGCCTGGTCGAACGCGACCTGGACATCATCGCCCGGCTGGCCCGCCGCGCCGAGGTGCGGATGGGGTGGGCCCGGGCGATCGGAGTGGCGAAACTGGCCGAGGGCTTCGCCGCCGCGCTGCGCGAGGAACTGGACTTCCGCGTCGAGGCGGGGAACCTCGCCGCCGTTGGCGCGGCCGCCAACTCGGACGGGATCGTGATCCCGCGCGCCTACCACGACCTGAGCACCCGGCGGGTGCTCGTCATGGAGCTGCTCGACGGGCAGGCGCTGAGCAAGGCCACGCCGGCCGACTGCGACCGCGAGCGGCTGGCCCGTGAGCTGCTCGACAGCCTGCTGCGGCAGATTGTCGTCGAGGGCGTCTTCCACGCAGACCCGCATCCGGGCAACATCTTGCTACTCACCGACGGACGGCTGGCGCTGATCGACTTCGGCTCGGTCGGCCGCCTGGACTCGGGGCTGCGCGCCGCCCTGCAGCGGCTGATGCTGGCCATCGACCGGCGTGACCCGGTAGCGATGACCGACGCCCTGCTCGAGGTGACCGCCCGTCCCGACGATCTGGACGAGCAGGCGCTGGAACGGTCGGTCGGCGCACTGCTCGTCCGGCACCTTGCCTCCGGGCGCGCGCCCGACGCCACCATGTTCGCCGACCTGTTCCGCCTGGTGACCCGGCACGAGCTGGCCGTCCCGCCGGAGTTCTTGGCCACCTTCCGGGCGCTGTCCACGCTGGAGGGCGGCCTCACCCTGCTCGCCCCGGGGTTCGACATCGTCGCGGAGGCCGAACGGTTCGGCCAGGCGCAGCTGGCCGGGCGCCTGGAGCCGGCCTCGCTGAAGGACGCGGCGGCCGACGAGGTCGTCGCGCTGCTGCCGATGCTGCGCCGGCTGCCCCGCCGGGTGGACCGGATCGCGGCCGCGGTCGAGGGCGGCCGGCTCAGCGTGAACGTCCGGGTGCTGGCCGACGAGCGGGACCGCAAGGTCATCAACGGCTGGATCCAGCTGGGTGTGCTGACGATCCTCGCGGCCACCGCCGGGGGCATGGCGGTGGCGCTGCTGGCGCTGAAGGGCGGGCCGGCCATGACCGCGACGATCAGCCTGTACCAGTTCCTCGGCTACTGCCTGCTGGTCATCTGCGCGCTGCTGGCGCTGCGCGTGCTGGCCGCGGTGTTCCGGACCGGGCCCTAACGCCGCAGCAGGATGCCCTGGATGAACGCGGCCTGGCCGACGTGCTGCGCGCAGTCGTCGATCACGCTGACCAGCCGCACGCCCAGCGTCACCGGCGGGTCCCAGGCCTCGTCCACGACCCGGTCCAGGTCCGGATCCGTGATGCCGGAGACCAGCCGGACGGTCTGCTCGTGCACCGCGTCCTGGTACCCCGTGAGCAGGTCCGCGGACGGGACCGTGACCCGCGCAACCTGCTCGGGGGTATGCCCGTACCCGGTGTCGGACGGCTCGAACGGCAGCTCGAACCGTTTCCCGTACTCGGTCCACACCTGCGGCACCCCGAACGCGTCCGCCACGTGGTCGTCCTGCACCCGGGTCAGGTGCCACACGAGCCAGGCGATCGAGTTCGCGTCCGGCGCGAGGCGCTCCGCCAGCTGGCTGCTGGTCAGCCCCCGCACCGCCTCGTGCACGGTTTCCTGGACGCGGCCGAACGCGTCCACCAGGATCTCCGCACTCGTCATCAGCGACCCCTTTCGATCAGAGACCGAATCTAGCCGAACGGGCCGGGTGACACGCCGCCGCACCTGGTCTCGCGCCTGGCCGGGCCGTCGCTGACGGTGGCGCGAGGTACCGTTCCGGGGTGCCCCCAGCTACGCCAGACGTCGTCGAGCTGCTCGCCGCCGCCGTCCGCGATATCGGCGGCGCCGAACGTCCCGGCCAGGTCGCGATGGCCGAGGCGGTGCGGCATGCCATCGAAACCAGCGAGCACCTAGCCGTCCAGGCCGGCACCGGCACCGGCAAGTCGCTGGCCTACCTCGTCCCGGCGGTGCGGCACGCGGTGACCACGGGCAGCACGATCGTGGTCGCCACGGCCACCATCGCGCTGCAGCGCCAGCTGATCGACCGTGACCTGCCCCGCCTGGTCGCGGCGCTCAAGCCGCTGCTCGACCGGGAACCCGTCTTCGCCATCCTGAAGGGCAGGCGCAACTACCTGTGCCTGCACAGGCAGAAGGGCGGCGTAGCGGACGATCCGCAGGACGCCCTGTTCGACCCGACTGATACGGGTCCCACCTCGCCATTGGGACGCCAGGTCATGCGGCTGCACGAGTGGGCCGACCAGACCACCACCGGTGACCGGGACGAGCTGGTGCCCGGGGTGCCCGAGGCCGCCTGGCGCCAGGTCTCGGTGAGCGCCCAGGAGTGCATCGGCGCGCAGCGCTGCCCGTTCGGCTCCCGCTGTTTCGCCGAGAAGGCCAGGGACGCGGCGGGCCGGGCGGACATCGTGGTGACCAACCACGCGCTGCTGGCCATCGACGCGACGTCCGAGATCGACGTGCTGCCCGATCACGACGTGGTGATCATCGACGAGGCCCACGACCTGGTGGACCGGGTCACCTCGGCCACCACCGGGGAGCTGTCCGGGCCGGCGGTGGACACGGCCGCCCGCCGCGCCGGGCGGCTGACCGAGTCCGCCGCGATGGAAGGCAGCGCTACCGCGGTGGCCGACCGGCTGCGCGAGGCCGCCGCCGCGCTCGCCATCGACCTCGGCGACGCGCCCGCGGGCCGTCTGGACGAGCTGTCCGGCACGCTGGCCGCCACCCTGACTTCGGTACAGGATGCGGCCGGAGCGTGCCTGGAGGCGATCCAGGCCAGCGCGGCCACCGAGGACGAGGACCCGCAGAAGATGGCGGCGGCCCGGGTGACGCTGGCCTCGCTGGACGACCTGCAGCGCACCGCCAGCCGGATCCTGGACGCGTTCGGCGAAGAGATCACCGAACGGGCCGAGGTGGTCTGGCTGGACCGCCCGTTCGCCGAGGACACCCGCCGCCCTCCGACACTGCGGGTGGCGCCGCTCGAGGTCGGCCGGGTGCTGCGGAACCGGCTGTTCGCCCAGCGCACGGTGGCGCTGACCTCGGCCACGCTGGCCCTCGGCGGCTCGTTCGCCCCCCTGGCCATCCAGTGGGGCCTGCCGCCGCAAGGCGGCTGGGAGCCCTCCGCCGATGGCGAGGAACCGGCGACGTGGAAGGGCCTCGACGTCGGCTCGCCGTTCGACCACCCGCGCAGCGGCATCCTGTACGTGGCCAGGCACCTGCCGCCGCCGGGCCGGGACCAGCTGCCCGAGGCGTACCTGACCGAACTCGAGGAGCTCATCGCCGCGGCCGGCGGGCGCACTCTGGGCCTGTTCTCCTCCATGCGGGCGGCCAAGCAGGCGGCCGGGGCGCTACGCGAGCGGATCAGCCAGCCGCTGCTCTGCCAGGGCGACGACCTCACCGCCCAGCTGGTCAGGCAGTTCGCAGAGGACGAGCCGACCTGCCTGTTCGGCACCCTGTCGCTGTGGCAGGGCGTGGACGTCCCGGGCAACTCGCTGCAGCTGGTCGTCATCGACCGGATCCCGTTCCCGCGGCCCGACGACCCGCTCGCCTCGGCCCGGCAGCGCGCGGTGGCCGCCCACGGCGGCAACGGGTTCATGACCGTGGCCGCGTCGCACGCCGCCCTGCTACTGGCCCAGGGCGCGGGCCGGCTGCTGCGGACGATGACCGACCGCGGGGTGGTGGCGGTCCTGGACCCGCGGCTGGTGACCGCGCGCTACGGCGACTTCCTCCGCGCCTCGCTGCCCCCGTTCTGGACCACCACCGACCCTTCCCTGGTGCGCGCCGCGCTGCGGCGGCTGGCCGCCGCTTCGTCGGCTGACGCCGCAGCTCAGGCCTGAACCTGTCGCTCGCCTTACGGGCTGGTTACTGCGCGCGGGCCGATACGGGTGAAACCTGCGATGCTGGGTAACATTTTGGGAACTACTGACACCGAATTTCCGTTCTGCAAGGGACTGGCCGACCCAGTCGCAGCGGGAGGTTTTGCATGCGGAGCCAGCCGCGGAGCGGCAAGCGGCGCCACGTGCTCCGCTGGGTTGCCGTCGCGGCCGTCGTCGTCGTGGCCGGGGGCACGCTGGTTGCGTACCTGAAGTACCGTGCCGTCTACGACAGCATCACCCGGGTAACGGTGCCGTCGACCGCTCTCGGCCACCGGCCGCCGGTGTACAGC
>Ga0207675_100006192_pt1 | contig 11361 bp, 9 predicted proteins | sample KBSSwiS42_FD_184305 | JGI IMG/M metagenome (GOLD analysis project Ga0207675, IMG submission 184305) | Switchgrass rhizosphere microbial communities from Kellogg Biological Station, Michigan, USA - KBS Switchgrass S4-2 (SPAdes) (version 2) | ecosystem: Host-associated > Plants > Roots >...
ACGACGACCGTGCGCGGCGCGTTCTCCGGATTGAGCGCGACGATCGAGTTGCGCAGCGTGCGGTACTGCTCCGCCATCGGTCCGCGCGGGTCGGCGACCAGCACGACCTGCTCGTTGGCGATCGTGAGCTTGCGTCCTTCTTCGGGCTCGGCGACCTGCAGGGGGCCGCTCGGGGCGGTGCGCTTGGAGAGCTTCATGGGCAAGGGGGATGCTCCGGGGAACGTGCCAGCATGATCATCGGCACCCCGGAGTCCAGCCCCCAAGGGGATTCCAGGCCCGGACGGGCCCGCCGCGGGCGCCCTCGACGACGGGAACGCTCACAGGAGGCCTTGATGTCGGCAATCACTTTCCTGTGCCAATCGGATCGTTCGTGTCGTCCAACCTCACGCCTGCCGGGCGATTAAGTCGCTGGACTGATGCCGACATCTTCAGGGCCATTCGCAACAGTGTCGACCCGGACGGAAACTGGCTCGTGATCATGTCCTACACCAATGCGGGAAGGCTGAGCGACAAGGATATACGCGCCGTCATTGCCTATGTCCGCAGCCTGCCGGCAATCGGAAAGCCGACCGACAATCCGCCGGATCATCTCAATCTGCTGGGCATCGTGATGCTTGGCGCTGGCATGCTGCCGCTGGGCGCACCGGTATCTATCGGTGCGGTCACGGCACCGCCTGCAGGTTCCACGTTGCAATATGGCGAGTACATCCTGTCGTATCAGGATTGCCGTGCGTGCCATGGCGCCAAACTGACTGGCGGCGTACCTGGACAGCTTGGGCCACTCGGGCCGGACCTTAGTCTTGTGAAAGAGTGGAAGCTTGAGGAATTCGTCGCCACCATGCGCACCGGTATCACCCCCAGCGGCCACGAACTCAGCAAGGAAATGCCGTGGCAGCCAATCGGAAGGATGAGCGATGAAGAGCTCGGCGCGGTCTATCAGTACCTGACGCATTTGCCGAATTCCTGAAACGTCCCTGGCGCCATCAGAAGACAAGACGCAATGCCTGACCGCGAACGGCTCGGGTGTTTGCGCGCGCTCACGCCGACTACGGATGCAACCAACGGGATCAGGAATGCCATCCGGTCGTAGCTCGGCTCGATTTGACTGTAATGCCCGATCACGAGGAGCAGAGCGATGGCAGATCCGATCGAAAGTACGTTTCTTTGGCTGGACCAACGGTTGTCCGGTCGCTTGTCGAGACCGGGCGATGACAGCTACGCCGCCGCGACGGCGATCTGGGCGAAGCCGATCGGCCCGATGCCGCGTGCCGTCGCGCACTGCCGCACGGCGCAGGACGTGCAGTCGGCGATCCGAGCGGCGCGCGACAGCGATCTCTCGCTTTCAGTGCGTGGCGGCGGTCACGATTGGGCCGGTCGCGCGTTGTGCGACGGCATCGTGATCGACCTGACCGCGATGAACGATGTAACGCTGAGCCCCGACTATCGCGCCGCACGGATATCCGGAGGCGCCCGCGCGTCAGACGTTCTTGCAGTGACCGATCCGCGCGGGCTTGCGGTGGTGACGGGCTCATGCAGCTCGGTCGGCATGAGCGGGCTGACGCTCGGTGGCGGCTATGGATCGCTGATCGACCGCTTCGGACTTGCGCTCGACAATCTGCTTGCCGCCGAGGTCGTGCTCGCGGACGGGCGCATCGTCACCGCGAGCCCCGACAACGAACAGGAATTGTTCTGGGCGTTGCGCGGCGGTGGCGGCAATTTTGGCGTGGTGACAGCGATGCAGCACCGCACGCACTATCTGCCCGGCGTCCGCTCAGGCATGCTGCTGTTCCCGTTCGTCGAAGCCAGAGCCGTTCTCGAAGGTTGCCTCGACATCATCGCGACCGCGCCCGAAGAACTGACGGTTCAGCTCGGGTTGGTTGGTGGTCCTGATGGCGTTCCGCTGGTCATGGTCGTGCCGACGTGGTGCGGACTGCCGGAGCAAGGGGAGGCGCGGCTGGCGCCGTTCCTTGGCCTTGGAACGCTCGTCGTCAGCACCTTGGCCGCGACGGCCTATGGCACTTCGCTCGCAATATTCGATCCATTTCTCGCCACCGGACAACGCGTATTGATGGAGACGTGCTGGCTTCCGAAGCTCGATCGCCAGGGTATCGACGCCTTCATTCGGGCGATGGCGAATGCGGCTTCACCGGGCTGCGCCATCATCACCCACGAGTTTCGCGGCGCCGCCTCGCGCGTGCCGATGGCGGCGACCGCCTTCGGCCTTCGCCGCGACCATGTGCTGGTCGAGATCCTCGCATCCTTCACCGATCGATCGGAACGGCGTGAGGAGCACTGGCATCGACGGTGGGTGCAAGCCGCGCGTCGGGCCTTTGACGGCCTCGCGCTTCCCGGTGGATATCCGAATATGCTCGGCAAAGGCGAGGTTGAGCGCGCAGCAATGAGCTACGGCGGCAATGCCGGGCGGCTCATCAAGGCCAAGCAGCACTACGATCCCGACAATACTTTCAACTCAGCCATTCCGTTGCCGGCCGGTCAGCGCGTCTTGGCCGCCGAATAGGAGTACCACTCGACTTGCGGCCACATCGAAGCGATGGCGCAAGCCATCGCCGAGGATGTGACAGTAGTTCACGGCAGCCGAGCGAGAACGAATTGGCGGCCGCGCGTCATCAGGGCGAGTTTGTCGGGCAGCAAAGAAACCGCTCGGTCGATATGCTTCAATTTTTCTGCAAATTTGACCGATGGGATTACGGTAGACCTTCAACCCGACTTCCACGACACAGCCTTTGCTCGGGGGAGAGCAGCATATGATGTGTCATGCATATGCTATGCTGCATAGAATGCATAAGCGTTACAGATTCGGCGCAAGCATCCTGATCACAATTCATCACGTCCCCGAGACCGTACCCCCTCAGGTCACAGACAGTTTTGACCGGAAGCCATAGATACCGTCGCTGGACAAAAGTGCTCCAAAACGGAGACAATAATAATGCCTCAGAGCGACGATGTTGGCACGACACCCCTCCTGGACTTCGAGGCGTGGAGAGCTTTACTCCGATCGAATTGCGGGCGCGACGTCGAGGTCACGACGCCCAATGCCTTTGCCGGTTGGATGCGTCCCTTCAATGCATGCGGGCTTGAGGCAACTTCGGTAAAGATCAGTTGGGGGTCCGCGGCCCCCGGTTGCTCTGATCACCGGGCAGAGCGGAGCTACCGGGATGTTCGCTGCGATGGCGCGGATCATTATCTCCTGATCTTCCAAATCGCTGGGCAGACTGCAATGACCCAGATCGATCAAGCGGCACAACTCGCTGTAGGCGACGTTGCGCTCGTCGATGCGGCGCGGCCGGTGAGATATCTCTCCCGGTATAGTAGCCCACACTGGCTGACGCTTCGGCTGCCGCGAAAATCGGTGCGGTCTCACTTCGGGTTCGAGCCGCAAGGTGGTGTTGGCAGACAGAGAACGCGCGCCAGTCGTCTGCTCTTCGACCTCATTCGGAATGCCGATATGGAAGCCGCGTCATCGTCCGCCGATTTCTACATGCAGTTGGCCGTCTATGACCTCGTTGGCGCGCTGTTTGCTCCGACTGACCCGCGGCCCGTCTCACGCTCCGCGGACAAGCTATTCGCGCGCATCTGCGGCGTGGTCAAGGACGGTCTTCCAGATCCGGATTTCGGGCCCGCCGAGGTGGCCAGCGAAACGGGGATTTCGCTGCGATACGTCCAGAAGCTTTTCACCGAGCGCGGCACGACATGCAACGAATTCATCTATTCGCATCGCCTGGACCATGCGGCACGTCTTCTCCAACGGCGGACATTCACGGACTCCGGCCAGCCTCTCAGCGAGATCGCCTACGCCTGCGGCTTTCGCGACTATGCGCATTTCGCGCGGAGATTCCAGAAGCGGTTTGGCCGTTCGCCGGGTGCATATGCCGGACAGGACAACGGTGACAGTGCTGTGCGCGCTGGTGCAGGAAACAGTGCGCCCTTGGCACGCGACGTCCAATTTCGGACGTCCTAGACAAGACCAGCATGGCCCCGGCCCCTCGGGCACTATTTGCCCATCGAAATGCGAATTGCAACACGACTAGTAACAAGAAAAGTTGAGAGATCAATTCATGCTCGCGGATGTAGGCCATATCGTTGTCGTTGATGATGATCCCTCGTTGCGGCAAATGGTGATCAGATATCTGGAGGATCACAATATACCGACCAAGCCGGCCTCCAACCGGACAGAACTTAATCGCCATCTGACCGGGGCGATTCCCAGCCTGATTATTCTGGATCTCCGGCTCGGCCAGGAGGATGGGCTGGATATGTTGCGGGAAATCCGCTCTCATTCGGATGTTCCTGTCATCATTACGACCGGCCATCGCCCCGACGAGATCGATCGCATCGTCGGCCTCGAACTCGGCGCGGACGACTATATCGTCAAGCCGTTCAGCCTCAGAGAACTGCTCGCCCGGGTCCGTGCCGTTTTGAGGCGGCAGGAGATGGGGCGGGTCGCCCGCGCCCACGAGCCGGAACGAGGTGGATACAGATTCGACGGCTGGCAGCTTGAGCGGCGCAACCGCAGACTGCTGGACCCCAACGGGACGCCGGTAGCGCTGAGCAAAGGCGAGTATGCGTTGCTACTGGCATTTCTCGAAGCGCCGCAACGGCCGCTGTCGCGCGAGAATTTGTTGCAGGCTACGCGGATACACGAGGATATTTTTGACCGAAGCATCGATGTTCAGGTGCTGCGGCTGCGGCGCAAGCTCGAGGTCAATCCGAGTGCGCCGCGGGTGATCCAGACCGAGCGCGGCGTCGGCTACATTTTCACGCTCGCGGTCGAACCGTTCTGAACATTGATCAAAATGTGGCGGCGCCAGGTTACGGTTGTAACGACATTGTCCGCGCAGGTGATGATCGCGTAACTGGCGGATATCAGAGTCTCCGTATCAGTTCACGGAGGATCTCATGTCGAAACGAAAATTCCTTCCATTGTCCTCAGCGGTCGCCTGCCGGTTGTCGTTTTCGGCGGCTTTGCGCGGTCTTTCCGGATCGCCATCGTTTGCAGGACGTCCGCGCGGAGCGCCGTCTTCGGCCCCGATTCGAGGCTGACGGTGCGTCTTCTCGTTTATGTGGTTGCCAGACTGGCGATCACGGCAGCCTGCACCAACTCGGCGGCAGCACCCGACGTGCGGGCCGAGCCCGCAGCAATGTTCTTCCTTCATCAGCAATCTGTCGGAGTATCCGATGTTGAATTCTCAATCGGCGATCGCCGCCGTCAGGCGTCAGAGCAGCCAAGAACAGGTCTCGCGCGCTGCGCCACGCGACAGGCGTGACATTCCCGTCGAACGATTGACGCCGGTCGCGGAGATTTCCAGGGCGGAAACAAATTTACACCCGGAGACGTGGCCCGCGATGGCGCAGCCGGACGCGATCGGACTGTCGGTGTATTGGCTTTTCCTCGAAGGTTTTGCCCTCTACGGAGCTTCGATGCACGGGTTTGCGACGAGTGCGGTCACGGCGATCACCAGCGAGGTTGGTGCTCTGCGGCCGTCGGAGCGCTCCTGGCGCAAGCGACGAAAATCCATTTCGCTCGTTTCGGCCACTGCGCGTGCGGAGACGGCGGTGCTGGAGAGCGAGGGCGCCGTCGATCAAATAGCATTTGGATCGGGCATACTATCCACGAGGGACGCTGCGGCGCGGGCGGCCGACCGATACCGGTTTGTCCATCCCGGCTGGCTATCCATGATCTGGCGCGCCATCGCAAGCCGGTGGGCAAAGTGGCGTCGCGAGCGCGAGATCAATGAGACGATCACGGCGGTGGCGGATTATGACGACCGGATGCTGCGGGACATGGGATTTCCTCATCGTTCGCAGATCGAGCAGATCGTGAGAAATGGCCGGAGCGGCTAATCTTGCCATCGGCAAGATCACGAAGGCGGTCGCTCGCGGCGCGGGGGGCCGCCTTTGCGTGAACTTCACAATCAATAGGCAGTCCCCATATTCAGGGTGCGGGGCGGTGGGGCCAGTCTGAATGCAATTACGTTGAGCAGAAATCCTTTGTCTCACCTGACCCTGCGCGGAAGAGGCGGTATGGCTGGGCGCGCCCACCATTGGCGCCGGATCCTGATGATCTGCATCTTGATTCCGGGCGGCCTGTTGCTCTCTTCGGCAATGCCGCAGCAGCTTGTGCGGCCGCAGGAAGCGAACAGCATCATCTCCGACGAACCCATCACCCCCGTTCCCGAGCCTCGACCGATCAACGCCCTGAAAGTCAGGCTTGGCGAGCGGCTGTTCGGAGATCATCGCTTGTCTCGCAACAATTTGCGCAGTTGCGCCTCGTGCCACGACCTCAACACGAATGGCGCAAGCAAAGAGAGCCACGACAAGGGTCTCGATGGCTCAAGCCTTCCGCTCAACACGCTGACCGTGTTCAACGCCGCACTCAGCTTTCGCTTTGGTTGGGAGGGAAAGATCCGCGATATCGAGTCGGATGCCAAAGCCTCCTTGCAAAATCCTCAGATCATGGGCGCCGATGTCGCCGAGATTGCGGAAAAGCTCGACGCCGATTCCGGACTGCGCCGCGAATTCGTGGCGGCCTACGGCCGCCGTCCCGACGCCGAGAATGTCGTCGATGCCCTCGCAACCTTCCAGCGAACCTTGATTACGCCAGGCAGCCGGTTCGACCGCTGGCTCGCAGGGGACGCGGGCGCCCTGTCGGCGGAAGAGCAGGACGGGTATCGCCTGTTCAAATCCCTGGGTTGCGTCTCCTGTCACCAGGGCGTGAACATTGGTGGCAATCTTTTTCAGCGGCACGGAATATTCCACCCGCTGGCGTCGCCAAAGCCGGAAATTCTGCGCGTGCCCAGTCTGCGCAACGTTGCGACCACGCCGCCCTATTTTCATGACGGCAGCGCCGCAACCCTCGACGAGGCCGTTCGCAGGATGGGCGTGGCGCAGTTGAATTCCACGCTGACCGAACGACAGGTGAGTGCACTCGTTGCCTATCTCGGGACCTTGACCGGAAAATACCGCGGCGCTCCGGTAGGAGGTGCGCCATGAAGATGACGCCTGTCGTCGTTGTGGTGTCATTTCTTCTCCTGCTGCTGACCTGGTTGCTGTTGAGCGGCTTGAACCTGAATTCGACACGCTTCGACGAGCAGATCGAGGCGCTTGATCAGTTTTCCAGGTTCGAGCGTGCCTTGAATCGCGAAGTATTGACGGCGCGCGCCGGCTTGTCGCGAAACTACGATGCGCTGGCACGCCTGACCGACGCGTATGATGGGTCCGTCCATCGGTTGCGCAGAGCCGCGGGTTCGGACGCCGAGGAGAGCGCCGCAATCGAAATTCTCGCTGCAGGGGCGAATCGGCAGCAAACTCTGGTCGAACAATTCAAGAGCCGGAACGCGCTGCTAAGGAATTCCTTCCTCTATTTCGGCATATTCAGCGCTCGTCTGGCCGCCTCGGACCGCACGCAGGTGGTTGCGGCCGCCACCACGCTCTCCGCCGCCATGCTGCACCTCACGCTCGATACGTCGCCGGCCGCCGCGCGCGAGGTCAAGGATCGACTGGAGCAGTTGGCGGCCTTGCCGGACCCTGGTGGCGATACCGCCTCGATACAGGCGGCGATCGCGCATGGTGGGCTGCTGCATGACCTGTTGCCGCTCACCGATGCCGCGTTAAAGGCGCTGATGGCCGCGGCGACCACGCGTGAGCAGGATGCGGTGCGCGCGTTGATCATGAAGCGTCAGTTCGCCGCGCGCGCGTCGGCGCGGCACTATCGTGTTCTGCTTTACGCCACGTCACTGCTGCTGCTCGGTGCGCTGGTATTTCTCGGGCTGCAATTGCGGGCACGCGCGATCGCCCTGCAGCGGCGTGCCGCGTTCGAGCATGTGATTGCGGGTATATCGATGCGCTTCATCAACGCGCAGCCGCATAATATAGATGACGAGATTGCACAGGCTCTCGCCGATATGGCTGAATGCATCGGCTGTGATCGCGCCTATTTTGTATCGACCGGCGCAGCGCCGCGGCAACACGTCTGGTGCAAACCGGGCACGCGCTTTTCGCCCGGCTGGCCGAACCGTGCGCCTGCGCTTGCGGCCCGGTTCAACCCCAGCGTCGATGGAACGATCCATGTTCCGCGCGTCGATCGCCTGCCGGTTGGAGAGAGCAAGGAGATTTGCGTCGCCCTTGGTCTGGGTGGATGGGCATGCGCGACGAATGTCAACAAGGACGGTGCCACCGTCGCCCTCGGGTTCGACGCGATCAGTCGACCCTGTCGTATGACCGCCGCCGGCGAACTCAGCCTGCTGCGAATGGCGCTCGACACGATCGTCTATGCGCTGGAGCGCGACTCCATGGAACAGGAACGCGCACGGCTGGAAATGCATCTGCAACGGGCTCGCCGCATGGAAACGGTGGGCACCTTCAGCAGCGGTATTGCCCACAACTTCAACAATATACTGGCCGGCATCCTCGGCCATACCGAGATGGTGGAAGAGCATCTCGACGCCGAAGCCCGGCCGCAGCACAATCTGACCGCGATCCGGCGCGGCGCGGAGCGGGCGCGGGATCTGGTCGATCAAATCCTTACATTCGGACGCCGCCGCGAGGGAAGGCGGGAGCACGTCTGCATCAAGACGCTGGTCGCGGAAGTGAAATCGCTGCTCGCGCCTTCGTTGCCGGCCCATGTCGAAGTCAAGGTGAGCGAGTCCGCGGAAGCAGCGGTGGTTTCAGCCGAGCCAGCGCAGCTGCATCAGGTCATCCTGAACATTTGCAACAATGCAGCCCAGGCGATGGACAAACCAGGCGTCATCCAGATCGAGATCAAGACATGCGAGATCAGGGAGGCCAGGAGGATTACCCAGTTCGAAATCAATCCCGGCCGCTTCGTCGTGGTTTCAATATCCGATTCCGGGCGGGGGATGGACGAAGGAACGCTGGAGCGGATCTTCGAGCCGTTCTTTACGACGCGTTATCACGGAAACGGTCTTGGGCTTGCGACCGCGCGCGAGATCGTCCGGGAACATGGCGGCGCTTTGCAGGTCAACAGCACCGTCGGGGCAGGGACACGTTTCGACATCTGGCTTCCGTCTGTCTCGTCGCATCAGCCGATCCTTGTTCAACATGCATCAGGTACGTCCGGTCGCGGCGTTGGCGAAACGGTACTGGTGCTTGAAACCGACCGCGGACGCCTGCTGCGGCATGAGGAAATTCTTGCCGCTCTTGGTTATGAGCCGGTCGGTTTCACGGGGGCGGAGGAAGCCGCGGAAGCCTGTGCCGTGCGCGCGCGCTTCGACGCTGCGCTCCTGTGCCACCAACCCGGCGCGAGCCTGGCGCTCGATTTTGCGACCACGTTGCGTGAGCTCGTCCCCAACCTGCCGATCGTTCTGGCTACGACTTCGGCACGGGATCTCGACGCGCAATTGCTGGCAACTTCCGGCGTTTCCGAAGTCGTCCATCATCCGTTGACGTCCTCAGAATTGGCCGGCGCCTTGTCACGTTGCCTTACCAGCCCGGTAAGGCCGCGACTGCTGTCGTAAATCGGTTCTCGGTGCCCTGATTGATCCGAGTGCGCCGAACATGATCCGAACCGAGCGCGCGAGCGGATACGTCTTTGCAACTTCGGCCCTGCCAGTCCAAAGATGACAAAAGTGCGGCGGTCGGGACTACAGCGGTAATCCCATTGCTCGTGTCAGAGATAATGCTGTAGTGGATCGCCGGCAAATTCTCCGCATCAACTCGCGGAGAATTTCAACTTGCCTGCATATCCGATATCACGCCTGCCGCCGCGACCGGTGTTTGACCTCGCCTCGATACGCGGGCGTTCGGTGGCCTCGTCCCGGATCACCGTGCGCCGGACAGCTGTCCATTTACTCGCCAGACTGGCAATCGCCGCGACGTGCACGAATTCGGCGGCGGCGTTCGATGCCGCGCACATCTCTCGTATGACTGTTGCGACCGTGGATGGCCGTCATTCGCCTGAGTTGAGGCAGCACGAAGCCAGGCCGAACCCGAGTCAATCAGTACCGGCTGCCATGGAAGCTTCGTCGTTCCTATCGAAAGCACCTTGCGTGGGCCCAGCAGCCAACTCTCGGCCTTTCCGCTTCCGATCTGCGCGACGCGCGATGGCTGCAGAGTAACCGCCAGGCGAGCGGTCGCCGCTCATCGACTGGCTTCACCAACAGGAAAGAGACTCCAAATGACGACATCGAAATTCACTGAAGTTCGCCTCACCCCCAATCAGGACCGTGGTGAGTGGCAGCAAGTCACCCCGGGCGAACGGTTCAAGATCCGCGTCTCTTCCGCGCAGACCATGGGGGCTTATTCGGTGCTTGAGATCGTTGCGGATCCCGGCAATGGCGTGCCGTTGCACATTCACAGCAAGGAGGAGGAGCATTTCATCGTGGTCGAAGGCATGCTTGACATCGCCAACGGCGACCGGAGATGGGACGCACCCGCCGGCACAAGCGTTACCGTCAGGAGGGGAGTGCCGCATGCCTGGTGCAATTCATCGGATACGCCGCTCCGCATGTTGGTGATTTTTTCACCAGGACAGATCGAAGGACTATTCAGAACGGCGGCGGGTGTCGACGACGTCGACAAGATCACGGCCATCGCGGCCCGCTACGGCACGAAGCTCGTCGGGCCGCCTCTGCATGGGACAGCGCATTCCATCCACTCGCCGCGGCCGAAAGGCTGGCCGACCCTCATGCTGCGCGGGGATGGCGACGCAGGGTCGCCGGCTGCCTTTACGAGACAGGTTTCGCGCTAACAGCGTTCTGTATCAGCCCGAAGGACCAGGGAGAAAAGTCAATGGAAATGCATCCGCAACGATCGTTCCATGCGGCCCGTGGCATCAGCGCTCCGGTGCGGCGCCGGTCGCAACCGGGCCGGATCGCACGACGTGCCATCAATCGATTCCTCGCGATCCTGAAAACAGTGAAGACGGCGATCGAAGCCGAATGGGCAGCTCGTCACGCCATCGAAGAACTCGCCGGCATGAACGATCACATGCTTCGCGACCTCGGGATTACCCGAGGCGAGATTGAGAGCACGGTGCGCCGGTCGCGAGCGACGATCGGAACGGAGCGCGAACCGTCTCCCTTGAATGATGGCAGTCAGGGTAGTCCGGCTCTGCCGACGATCAGTTCTCCCGACCTTACGTCAGAAGGACGGTCTGAGCAGCAGTTGCAAAGACTGCCATCATGGTGATGGCGGCAGGCGCTACCGATGCGAGCAGGTTCCTGCTGAAGGCACGTCACCGTCGATCAGGGTGATCTCGTTCAGCAAGCCACGAACGCTACCAAGTGGGGCCAATTGTCAGATCTGGATAGTTGCTGCCATCTCTGCGCCAATCGCAGGGCCGTACCCGGTTGAATCGGCTTTGCAATCTGGCCGGGCTGCGAT
>Ga0207675_100006194_pt1 | contig 11360 bp, 15 predicted proteins | sample KBSSwiS42_FD_184305 | JGI IMG/M metagenome (GOLD analysis project Ga0207675, IMG submission 184305) | Switchgrass rhizosphere microbial communities from Kellogg Biological Station, Michigan, USA - KBS Switchgrass S4-2 (SPAdes) (version 2) | ecosystem: Host-associated > Plants > Roots >...
ACTTCGACCCCACCGCGGTACGCGAACTGAAGGCCGCGGCCAGCAGCGATCTCACCGTAGGAGGTGCCAACCTCGCGGCGCAGGCTCTCAAGGCCGGGCTGGTTGACGAGTGCCAGCTGCTCGTCTGGCCCATGGTCGTCGGTGGGGGCAAGCCAGCGTGGCCGACCGACACGCGCGCCGACCTCGAGCTTCTCGACGAGCGCCGATTCGGAAACGGGGTCATACTCCTGCGCTACCGCCCACTGGGACAGTGATCGACGTCCGCAGCATGCAGACCGGCTAAAGCTGCAGCCCCGGGAAAGTGCCTGGATCCTCGTCAAACGTGTTGACCATCGAGTACGCGGCGCGCTCCAAATAGCTCCACAGCTCGCGCTGCTGCTGCGGTGTCAGGTCGATCTCCTCGATCGCATCGCGCATGTGCTTCAGCCATCGATCCCGCATCGCCGGCGTCACCGCAAAGGGCGCATGCCGCATCCGCAACCGTGGATGCCCGCGTTGTTCGCTATATGTCGTCGGGCCGCCCCAATACTGCTCGAGGAACATCCGCAGCCGTTTTTCGGCCGAGGCAAGATCGGCTTCGGGGTAGAGCGCACGGAGCGGCGGGTCGGAGGCGACGCCCTCGTAGAACCGTTTGACGAGGGCAATGAAGGTCGCCTCACCGCCGACGGCGTCATAGAAGGTCTGGAGAGGTGCTTGCTCAGACATCGGCACCCATTCTCCATCACGCTGGCGATCGGCTGGCAGGATGAGACCTCGTACCCCAAATCCACGACCATCGGGAGGAGTCATTTAATGGCAACAGTTCGGACCGCGGAAGCGCACTGGGAGGGATCTCTGTTCGAGGGTCAGGGCGAGGTCGAGCTCGTCTCGTCCGGCATCGGCAGCTTCGAGGTCAGCTGGGCAGCGCGGGCGGAGCAACCGAACGGCAAGACGAGCCCCGAAGAGCTGATCGCTGCCGCGCATTCCACCTGCTTCTCGATGGCGCTTTCCAACGGCCTCGCCAAGGACGGTTATCCGCCCACCTCGCTCGACACGCGAGCCGATGTCACCTTCCAGCCCGGCCCAGGAATCACCGGCATCAAACTCACCGTCACTGGCGTCGTGCCTGGTATCACAGCCGAGCAGTTCGAGGCGGCCGCGCAGGACGCCAAGCAGAACTGTCCGGTTTCGAAGGCGCTCACGGGCACGACAATCACACTCGAGGCGTCTCTGGCTGGCTAATGTCAGCTGGCAGTTACGTCGTTTCCGCTGGTTCGGCCTCGGGCGGCGGCTCACCAGGGCCGCCCTGGCTGTAATTTCCAACACGGACTATCTCTCCGTTGCGCACATACCAGACGGTGCCGTCCCTGTCGCGGAGCTCGGTCACTCGCAGGCCGATAGCCTCGACCACGCCTGTCGCCTTCTCCATGTCGACGAAGTCGCCAACCCCGAGCTGGTCCTCGACCAGCATGAAGACGCCCGACACGAGATCCTTCACAATGCTCTGCAGACCGAAGGTCAGCGTCAACGCGATCACCGAAGTGCCGGCGACAATCGTGGTGATGTTGAAGCCCATCTCGGCCAAGATCATCAAAATCACGACGAGAAAGATCACGAAAGTTACTGCGCTGCAGGCCAGCGAGCCGAGCCCTTCAATGCGCTGCTTGCGGCGCTCAGCCGAAACTGTGGTGGCGTCGATCAACTTCTGAGTCATCTGATTGCGCGAGGTCCACGGCCGGTCTACCGCCCGCCGAACGGAGCGTCTGATCACACGATGCAGCACCCGGCGAAGGACAAACGCTGCAATGATCAAGAGCAGAATGCGAATCGGCTTGAACAGCACCAGCGCGGCGAGATTGTGTGGGAACCAGTCAGGCATGCGCCTCAGCCTAAGGTCTGTCTAAGCGAGTGGTGAGCGAGTAGATGGGGGCCGTCTGCTCAAGCGTCAGCGAGCTGCTGTGCGACCTCGTGCATGGCTGACACAGTCACCACGATGGCCGGTCGTTCCGACGCCAGAGTCCTGAAGATGGCGTAAATCTGACGCGAGAAGGCTGGCTCGAGCGTGATAATTGACACGCCTTCGATGGACCCGCGGCCCAGTCTCGGCATCACGGCGATACCCAGTCCGGCAGCCACCATGGCGAGCTGCGTCTGATGCTCCTCCGCCGTATGAGTCACCTCCGGGGTCAGGCCGTGCTGCCGCAGCGTCTGGGTCAGCCACTCGTGGCAGATTGCTCCGTACGGCCAGGTGATCCAGGGCTCGGCACTGAGTTCGGTGAGCTCGACGCTCGCCCGTCCGGCGAGCGGATGATCGGCCGGCACGGCAAGATCAACAGGGTCGTTCATGATCAGCACTCGCTGCACGCCGTCGGGCAATACCAATGGCGCATTCATCCAGTCGTTGACCAGGGCAATGTCCAGATGTCCCGCGACGACTAGGCGAATCGCCTCATCCGGCTGCCTCTCGGAGACTCGAAGTTTGAGTTGTCGATGTTGCTTTCGGAGCCGGGCGACGGTCTGAGGAAGGATGGCCCGGGCGGCAGTTGCGAAGCCGGCGATCTCCAGGTCGCCGATGACGTGGTTGCGCTGCCGGTCGAGCTCGCTCTCAGCGTTCTCAACCTCAGACAGGATGGCGTGTGCTCGCTGTGCCAACAGCGTGCCCGCCGGCGTCAGCCGAACGCCCCGGCCGTACGGTTCGATCAGCCGCTGACCGACATCGCGTTGGAGCTTGCCGAGTTGCTGCGACACCGCTGATGGCGTCAGGCGGAGAGCTTCGGCGGCGCCGGTGACGGACCCAAACGTGGAGACCGCATGCAAGGCCTGGAGGCGCTCGAGGTGCAACATTTCACGAATACTACACAGTACGGCCAATGTGAATTTGCTTGTGCTTAACAATGTCAGCGACCATGCTTGAGCGGTGACCGGCACCCTCAATGAAGTCCACCAGATCAGGACCAACGGACCAGCATCCCCCTGGCGGCCGGCTCTGGCGGTCTCGATCACCGTGGTCGCGTGGGCGTCGGCGTTCGTGGTGATTCGGTACGCCGCACACGATATTCACCCTGGTGCGCTCAGCCTGGGCCGACTCCTCGTCGCGAGCTTTGCGCTCAGCCTCATGATGATCGGCCGCAAGCTCGTTGCCATGAGTGGTCGGGAATGGGCGCTCACGGCTGTCATCGGCGTCGCGTGGTTCGCGGTCTACAGCGTCGCTCTGAATGCTGGCGAGCAGCATGTCGATGCCGGCACGGCTGCGATGCTCATCCAGCTGGCACCCATCTTGATCGGCGTACTCGCGGGCATTCTGCTTGGCGAGGGCTTTCCGCGGATGCTCGTCATCGGCGGACTGGTTGCCTTCGTCGGCACATTGATCATCGGCATCGCCACCAGCACTGGGGAGGCCGACCTGGCAGGGGTCCTCCTAGTGCTGTTGAGCGCCACGGTGTACTCAATCGCCATGGTGGCTCAGAAGGTCGTGCTACGTCGGGTCGGAGCACTGCAGGTGACCTGGCTCGCCTGTCTGATCGGTACGATCGCGTGCCTGCCTTTCGCCGGGCAGCTGTTGGGCGATCTCACGACTGCACCGGGGCTGTCCATCCTCGGCGTGGTCTACCTAGGCCTGGTGCCCACGGCATTGGCCTTCTCGACGTGGGCGTACGCATTGAGCCACACCACTGCAGGGAAGTTGGGTGTCACCACGTTCGCAGTGCCACCGATCACCATCGTGCTGGGCTGGCTGTTGCTCGGTGAGGTGCCGCCTGTCCTTGCCATCGTGGGAGGTGCGCTTTCGCTGCTGGGTGTCGCAATCGCCAGGATGCGGCCGAGAGTCAGAGTTGCTTCTGGTAGGTGATTCGGCCCGCCCAGATGGTGGCGACAACCGGATCGGGCAGTTCGCGTCCGTGCCACGGATTGTTGCGGGACAGTGAGGCAGAGGCGGCGCCGTCCACAACCGCCCGGGCGCCTGGATCGATCAGCACCAGGTTGGCCGGTTCACCGGCAACCAAGGCACATCCCTGATCAGCCAAACGGGCGATGTGTGCCGGCATGATCGACATCCGCTTGGCGAGCTCAGACCAACTCATCCGAGCTGAGTTGATCATCGTCTCAAGGACCACAGCCAGGGCGGTCTCCAGGCCGAGCATGCCGAACGCCGCCTCAGCAAAGGCGTGCTCCTTGTCGTGCCGCGCATGCGGCGCATGATCAGTGGCCACAGCGTCGATGGTTCCGTCGGCCAGCGCCTCGCGTACGGCCTCAACATGCTCGTCTGGCCGCAACGGGGGATTCACCTTGTAGGTCGGGTCATAGCCGGCCACCTCGCTGGTCGTCAGCATGAGGTGATGGGGTGCAACCTCCGCGGTCACATTGATGCCGCGTTGTTTGGCCCACCTGATGACATCGACGGTCTCGGCGCACGAGACATGGCAGATGTGCAGCCTGGAGCGGGTGAGTTCAGCGATCTGCACGTCTCGCGCGACCACGCCTGCCTCGGCAGCGGCGGGCCATCCCGGAAGTCCGAGCTTTCCGGATATGTCGCCCTCGTGACAGCAGGCGCCCGGGCCGGCAAGTTGCGGATCCTGGGCGTGCTGAGCGATGACCCCATCGAAGGCTCGGACATACTCCAGCGCGCGTCGCATGAGACGTGCGTCTGCTACGCAGTGACCATCGTCGGAAAACACCCGTACGCCAGCACTGGATCGCGCCATCAGCCCAAGCTCAGCCAGTTCGGCTCCGGCGAGCCCCTTGCTCACCGCCCCTACCGGAACGACTTCCGCGTGGCCGGTCCGAGCCCCCAGAGACGCAACGTGTACGGCGGCCTCGGCTGTGTCGGTGACGGGATCGGTATTGGCCATCGCCAACACTGCAGTGAAGCCGCCGCGCGCCGCTGCCATCGTGCCGGACTCCACGGTCTCGGCGTCTTCCCGGCCCGGCTCTCGCAGGTGCGTGTGCAGGTCGACCAGGCCCGGCAAAGCCACCAAACCATCGGCATCGAACTGGTCTACCGCGCCGTTGGCGTCGCCTGGATCCAGAAATCTGCCGTCTCGAATGAGCAGATCGGACGGGCCTCGGCCGAGGAGATCGGCGCCACGGATCAGCAGGTCTCTCACTCGCCGCCTCCCAGCAGCTCGTACAGCACGCTCATCCGTACTGATACCCCGGCCGCCACTTGGTCCAAGATCAACGAGTTGGCCGCGTCGGCGGCATCCGCGGAGATCTCCAGACCGCGGTTCATCGGTCCCGGATGGCAGATCGCTGCACCCGGTTTCATTGCCCCGAGTCGCGGACGTGTCAGGCCATACCCGATGGTGTACTCACGCGGGGTGGGAAAGTATCCGCCCGACATCCGTTCCCGCTGCACGCGAAGCATCATCACGATGTCTGCGCGGGGGAGTACTTGATCAAAGTCGTTGCACACCAGCACTGGCCAGCTCTCGACGCCCGAAGGCAGCAGTGTCGGGGGTGCGACCAAGATCACCTGTGCGCCCAGCGTGTTGAGCAGCAACACATTGCTGCGTGCCACCCGGGAGTGCGTAATGTCACCGACAATCGCCACGGTCTTGCCCTCGAAATTTAGCTGATCATCGACCGATCGGCGGAAATGTCGTCGAATCGTAAATGCATCCAGTAGGGCCTGAGTGGGATGCTCGTGGGTACCGTCACCAGCATTGAGCACGTGGGCGTCGATCCAGCGCGATGCCTGCCACGGCGCGCCGGATGCATGGTGCCTGATGACCAGGGCGTCCACACCCATGGCAGCAACCGTCAGGACCGTGTCGCGAAGCGATTCGCCTTTTGACACCGAGGAGCCCTTCGCGCTGATGTTGATCACGTCCGCAGATAGCCACTTGCCAGCGATCTCGAAGGACGACCGAGTGCGGGTGGAGTCCTCGAAGAACAGATTGACGACCGTCCGGCCGCGGAGCGCCGGCAACTTTTTGACGGGACGTCCCTGTACCAACGACATCTCTTCCGCAAGGTCCAAGATCTCGGTGATCTGATCCCGATCAAGATCAGCAGCAGACAGGAGGTGGCGCATCAACTCTCCCCGCGATCAGGTCCGCTGCCCGGCTCAATGGTCACCTGATTGATCCCGTCGAGCTCGGCCAGCCGTACGCTGACGTGCTCGCCGGTCCGCGTGGGGACATAGGAGCCGACATGATCAGCATGGATAGGTAGCTCCCGGTGGCCGCGGTCGACCAGAACCGCTAGCCGAACGACGCGCGGCCGCCCAAGATCTCCAAGAGCATCGAGCGCGGCGCGCACCGTACGACCGGAGTAGAGCACGTCGTCGACCAGCACCACGGTGCTGCCTTCCACCTCGACCGGCAAGTCGGTATGTCCGACGGCGCGGGTCGGCTGACGTCGCAGATCATCGCGGTACATCGTCACATCGAGGGCGCCCACCGGAACCCGGACACTTTCCAGTTCATCCATTACCTTCGCCAGCCGGTGGGCCAGCGGAACGCCTCGGGTCGGGATCCCCATCAGCACGAGGTCGTTGGCACCCTGGTTCGCTTCGAGAATCTGGTGGGCCATCCGTGCACACGCGCGGGCAATCTGATCGGCGTTCATGACCAGCCGCGACTCCAAGGAAGCGCCATCCGGCCGGGGCTCCGAACCGGCATTTACCGCTGGGTCTGAATTACCGGACCAGGCGTGCGGCGCGCCGGTACCTGACAACAATCCTCCTCGTGGGCGGCTCGCAACCCTCCGCAGAACCGCGTCGGGGCGATAACCTAGGGCCGTGAACGAACTCCTGAGCATGCTAGTGCCTCTGGAAACGCTCTCTGGGTGGCCGCAGGTGGAAAATCCACCGCCACTTGACTCCTTGCTGCTGTTCGTCGGCTTTCCCATCCTGGTCTTCCTCATCGTGATCGCGATCAACAAGATCGTGCAGGGGATTCACCGTTCACGCGGCGACGACCCGCGCACCAGGGACCCGCTTTACGCTGTTGACGCTCGAACCGGTGAAGCGAAGCTTGTGGAGGTGAGCCGGGGAACCGACCTCGGGCAGGAGGCTTTGGTGGGTAGCAGTGACCTCGAGGGCGATGACACTGGCGAGCATGTAGGTGGCGCGGGTGCCCGTTGGTGATTCGTTCACCCCGAGCCAACGCGACTGGCTCAAGCGCGCCGTCCGGAACGCCGAAACTGTCTCCGGCCTGACGTTTTCACTCTACGTCGGGGTAGCGGAGGACGACTCTCGCAAGTACGCGGAACGACTGCATCGGGCGCTCGCCGATCCTGATCATTCCGTCTCGGTGATGTGCGACCCGGAGTTTCACAAGTTGGAGATTGTGACCGGCGTTGACGCGCGGCGCGTACTGGATGATCTTGAGTGCCGCCTGGCAGCGGCAGCCATGCAAACCTCCTTCGCCGTCGGTGACATCGTTGGCGGGCTGGCTATTGGCATCCAGCAGCTCGGGGAGGCTGCGCGGCAGCCGAGGACGCTCCATGCCAGCCGTCCTGATCTGGGATAGTGCTCGCATGCGCGTACACATTGGCAGTGATCATGCCGGATACGAGTTGAAGAACTACTTGATCGCTGTCTTGACTGAGGACGGGCACGAGCTAGTTGATCATGGGCCGGACAGCTACGACGCTGAGGATGATTATCCGGTCTTCTGCATTCCCGCAGCCGAGGCCGCGGTGGCCGACCCTGGCTCGTTGTGCATCGTGATCGGCGGTTCCGGCAACGGTGAGCAGATCGCCGCGAACAAGGTGGTTGGCGCCCGCGCTGCCCTTGCCTATGACCTCGACACGGCCAGACTTTGCCGGGAACACAACGACGCAAACGTCGTCGGCATCGGGGCCCGGATGCACACCCAGGAAGAGGCCTTGGAGATGGTGCGCCTTTTCCTCGCAACCCCCTTCAGCGGTGATCCCCGTCATGCTCGGCGCATCGAACTCCTCGTCGACTATGAGAGGACCCGTTCTTCGTCGAACGCCTGACTGGCTTCTCGCGTTCTTCCGCACGAGGCAGCGCGAGCGAGGCGATCTAAGTGCGTCGGCGGCCATCCACTCGGGCCAACAGCTCGTCGATGACCTCTTCGGCAACCCGCTCGTCGTCGAGGTCCGGGCGAGACACGTCCCGCCCTCGCATTGCACGGTCCAGAGTGACCAAACCCGAGACACCGTCCCGCCCGAAGTCCCGCGGCCAAATGTCGCGAGAGTCGTGTGTGGTCCCCGAGTATTGTGTTCCTCCGCCGTGCGTTCCTGAGGGGCGACCCCCAGGTGGTAACGCACCTGTCATGCCTGACACGCTAGGGCAGATTTGCTGACTCCGTGAGTGATCGCAATGGAAGTGTTACGCGGGCCGCATCGCCCGCCGACAAGGAGGGAACTTGCCGGAAGGCCACACGCTGCACCGGTTGGCGCTCGACCTCACAGCGGCGTTCGGCGGCCAAGTGGTCTCGGTCAGCAGCCCGCAGGGCCGTTTCGCCGAGTCTGCAGCGTTGCTGGACCGGACACGCATGATCGAGGCGACCGCGCACGGCAAGCACCTGTTCTGCGAGTTCGATCGCGATCGAGTGCTGCACATCCATTTGGGCCTTATCGGCAGCATCCAGCTCGCGCCGCCGGCGCCGCCGCGCGGCGAGGTGCGAGTACGGATTGCCACTGACCGAGCTGCTGCGGACCTCCGCGGACCACAGCTGTGCAGCGTCCAGACGCCCGCGGAAGTTGCCGTGCAGCTCAGCGAACTAGGTCCAGATCCACTGCGGGCCGATGCCGATCCTGATCTTGCATGGCGCCGGATCCACCGCGCGACTCGGCCGATCGCCGCGCTGCTGATGGATCAAACCGTCCTGTCCGGTGTGGGCAACGTGTATCGCGCGGAGGTGCTCTTCCGCAACCGGATAAACCCACATCGGCCGGGTAACAAGCTGCATCGCCGCAGTTGGCTGGGAATCTGGACCGATCTTGTCGAACTGATGCCGCAAGGCGTGGTGTACAACCGAATCGACACCGTACGCCCCGAGCACACGCCCGAGGCGATGGGCCGTCCGCCACGGAAAGATGATCATGGCGGTGAGGTCTATGTCTACCGTCGTGCTGGTATGGCCTGCTTGGTCTGCGGCTCCAAGGTGCGCACGGAGGTGCTCGCCGGTCGCAACCTGTTCTGGTGCGGCCGCTGCCAGCGGCGCGGATGAGGGACAACTCGATGGTAAATGTGGTGCTGTGACCAGCTACACACTCAGCGGAACGAGGTCGATGTCCTCGACGGCTCGTGTTTCGCATGGGCGATCTGATCACCGCGCGAGGGCTGGTGACAATGCCTGAGGCTCACATCGCGTTGCCTGCCGATGGGCTCGCCACCCTCGGTGGTCGCTGCGTGCATCTGGTCACCCAGACCGGCACGGGGCCATCCGTCGTGCTGCTCGGCGGTTGTGGAGTGCCCAGCTATGACTGGGATCAGTTGGCTGACCTGCTGCCGGACCTAGCACTCATCCGTCTCGATCGGCCAGGCTTGATGGGCAGCCCGTGGCCCGGCGAACTGCCGCAATTAGCGGCGGAGGTTGACACGTTGGTGGCGCTCCTCGAGTCGGCCGGACCTGCGGTCGTTGTGGCGCATTCGATGGCCGGCTTCCATGCCGAGGCCTTGGCACGGCAGCGGCCTGATCTTGTTGTCGGTCTGGTTATCGCCGACGGGAGCGTTGAGTTTCCGCGGCGCCGGCCCTGGCCGCGGCGGCGCTGGCGGTGGCTTGCCGAGCTGGTGCGCAAGGCGATGGCGGTGCCGCCACTCCGAGCGCCCGGCTCGTTCGGCCAGCGGGTGCTCTTCGCCGCGCAAAGCCACCACCGATTTACCGAGCCGGTCAGCCCTCTGGTGAGGAAGACCTTTCGCGATCCCGACACGATTGCGAGTGTGCTCGCTGAGCAGGCAGCGTACCCGGAGCAGGCCTGGGACCTCGCTCAGGTCAGGGAACGATTCGGTTGGCCGCAGATTCCGACAATTGTGCTCACCGCAGCGGCCGGAGGCCGGACGCGATGGATCGCCAAACAAGCCCGGCTAACCACGCTGCTCAGCGCGCGGCAGGTCGTCGTAGCAGACTCGCATCACCTGATCATGATCGACCGACCTGACGTACTGGACGAGGCGGTTCGAGCCTTGCTCGGAAAGAGTAATGATCATGAGTGAGCAGACACCGTACCCGCTGGTCGTCGAGTTGTGGTACGCCGAGGCACCCGATCTGGGCGATCCGCGGCTGCTCGACGCGCTGCGATCGCTGTCGCCGGCCGTCCAGCTGCAAATGGACTCGGTTGTCGTGCCGCACAGCGAAGGTCCGGCACCGTTGCTGACGGTGATCATGCGCGGTAGCCCGCTCGGTGAGGGTCGCAAGGCCCTGCCGGATATCAGCCAGACCTGGGATTGGGACGGTGCCGAAGCCGCGCTCGCGCATTGCCGGCGAAGCCTGCTGGTGACTGAGATGTTCGGTGAGTCGAGGACGCCGCGGGAGCGTTGGGGTGCGATGAGTCGCGTCGTCGCCGAGCTGACGCAGCTCACTCAGCCGATCGTGATCAGCTGGCCGCAGAGCCAGCGGGTTGGCGATCCCGCACAATTTGCGGCGGAAGATCTTGACGGCTTGATCAACGTCCGATATTTCAGCATCGCCAACGAGCCCGGCACGGTCGTGATGGACACTCTGGGCTTGCATGTTTTCAGCCTTCCGGACGTGCAGTGCCATTTTCGCGACCGGAAGCCTGGTGAAATTGCCGAGCTGCTCTTCGTCACGGGTGCCTATATCTTCCGTTCCGGTGATGTGATCGAAGACGGCAACACCATCTCAGGGCCGAACGGCGACGACCGGCTGGTGTGTTTTCACGAGCCCGCACTGCTCGAGCCCAGCCGGCAGGTCATCGATGTCGATCTTGGTGACCCTTACGCAGCCGGCCGGCGCGACCGGCGCGGTTAGCTTACGAGAGCTGGCAACCCAGCTGCGAGCGTCACAGTCTCCGGCGCGAGCAGCTCCTATAAAAACGTGCGGCGTACCGACAGCAGCTCAACTTCGGGGCGGAACGCGACGAGGCGCTCGACCGCGTCAAGCACGTCCACCAGATGGGCACGGTCGGGGCTGACCGCTGCTACTCCAACCCCAGCCCGCCTGTGCAGCTCCAGGTGATCAACTTCGGCGACGCTGAGATCGAATCGCTTCCGCACGTCGGCGATGAGCGGCCGTACCAGGGAACGCTTCTCCTTCAGCGAATGAACATCGCCAAGCAACAGGTCGAACTCAAGCGCACCCACCCACATGGCCATGAGGAGAGCCTACGTAGGACTGGCCGACCTCCTCCCCGAACGCGGCTTGGGCTAGCGTCGACACTGACTGTCCAGGTGTTGTGATCGTGCACTCGACATGGGAGTGAGGAACGACATGACAGAGCTTCGTAAC
>Ga0207675_100006195_pt1 | contig 11360 bp, 6 predicted proteins | sample KBSSwiS42_FD_184305 | JGI IMG/M metagenome (GOLD analysis project Ga0207675, IMG submission 184305) | Switchgrass rhizosphere microbial communities from Kellogg Biological Station, Michigan, USA - KBS Switchgrass S4-2 (SPAdes) (version 2) | ecosystem: Host-associated > Plants > Roots >...
GCGCACTCAGGATGGAGTTCATCCCCGCGTCAAAGGCCGCATCGGACATGGCGGAAAGTCTCGTCCGTCTCGGCGTGGTGTGAGCCGACTGCACGCGCCATGAGCGTTCTGGTGCTGAACGAAGCTGAACTCCGCCGTTGCGTCTCGATGACGGATGAGGCAGCCGAGGCCGTGGCGCTCGGTTTCACCCGCCTGTCGGAGGGTCGCGTCAGCATGCCGCCCGTCGTGCGGGTGGACATCGCGGCCCACCGCGGCGAAGTCGACATCAAGACCGCGTATGTCGAGGGACTGGACCGATTCGCGATCAAGGTCGCATCGGGTTTCTTCGACAACGCCACGCAAGGTCTGCCCTATGGCAGCGGACTCATGCTCGTCATGAGCGCGGTCACCGGCTTTGTCGAAGCGGTGCTGCTCGACAACGGCTACCTCACGGACCTGCGCACCGGCATAGCGGGAGCGATCGCCGCCCGGCATTTCGCGCCGCGCCGAATAGATACCGCCGGGGTGATCGGCTCCGGCATGCAGGCCCGCTTCCAGCTGCGCGGGCTGCGGCTGGTGCGCGATTTCCGGCGCATACTCGTGCATGGGCGAAATCCGACGTCCGTCGAACGTTACGCCGATGAGATGCGTCGGGAGCTTGGCGTAGAGGTGTCGGTGGCGCACGACGTCGAGTCAGTGGTGCACGAAAGCCAGTTCGTCGTCGCGACGACCCCGACGCGCGAGCCCTGGCTGCGCGCGACATGGCTTCATCCCGGGCTGCACATCACGGCCGTCGGTGCCGACGGTGAACACAAGCAGGAGCTCGATGCCGACTGCTTCGCGCGCGCTGACCGCATCGCGTGCGACAGCCGCACACAGTGCTTCAGGATCGGCGAATTGCATCACGCGGCCGATGCCGGTGTGATCGCGCCCGATGCACCGGTCGTGGAGCTGGGCGAGGTTTGCGGAGGACGCCAATCCGGCCGTGCGGATGAGCAGGAAATCACCATTTGCGACCTCACCGGTGTCGGTGTGCAGGACACGACCATCGCGATAGAGGCGCTGCGGGTCGCGCAGGCAATGAAGCTGGGCAAGCTATTCGAGGTATGAACCCATGCAGATCGAACGATTCGAGATGGAGCGCACGCAGTGCCTCTACGAGAACGTGGTCGAGCTCAACCTGTCCGAGAGTGGTGTGCTGCCCCTGCGGGTAGAAGAGCTGGTCGAGTCCCAGGCCGAGCGCCAGCGGTTCCTTGAAACCCAGTTGTGGTACTGCGAGTCCGACGGCTCACGCGCACTGCGCGAGCGGATCGCGCAGTTCTACCCTGACTGCACCGCCGCCAACGTCACGATTACGAACGGCGGATCGGAAGCGAACTACGTCTCGCTATGGGCGCTGCTTGGCGGCCAGGGTCGACTTGCCTGCATGCTGCCGAACTATCTGCAGGGCTGGGGCCTCGGCCGCGCGTACGCAGCAGGGGCGGACGCCTTTCATCTCGCGATCCGCGAGGAGCGTGGCGTGCGCCGCTGGGCGCTCGACCTCCAGTCGTTCGAGCGAGCGGTGACGCCGCAGACGACGGTCGTACTGGTCACGAATCCGAACAATCCGACCGGCGCCGTGCTGAACGAGGCCGAAATGGACGCCGTCGTGACCGCTGCACGGCGGGTGGGTGCGTGGCTGATGGTCGACGAGATCTATCGCGGAGCGGAAGTCGATACCGATGCGACCACCCCCACCTTCTGGGGCCGTTACGATCGCGTGATCATCACCTCGGGGTTGTCAAAGGCATTCGGTATGCCGGGGCTGCGGATTGGTTGGATCGTCGCGCCGCAGGAGTTCATCGAGCAGACCTGGATCCGGCACGACTACCTTACGCTGACACCCGGGCTGCTCAACGACCGGTTGGCGGCGCTCGCGATGGAGCCGACGTGTCGCGAGCGCATCTTCGCGCGCACCCGGGGCCTGATACGCCAGAATCTCCCGGCGGTCGAGCAGTGGATCGACGCGCGCCGTGACCTGTTCGATTACGTGCGCCCCGTCGCCGGCGCCATCGCCTATCTCCAGTACTCGTTCGACCTGGACTCCGTCGAGCTGTTCGACGTGCTGCGTCGCGAGTATTCGGTCCTCGTAACACCTGCGGGGCATTTCGGCGCAAAGAACGGCCTGCGCTTCGGCTTCGGCTACGACGCGCCGAAGACAATGGCCGGACTGGCGCGACTCGATGAGTTGATCACTCGCCGTGGTCTGCGCCATGAGCGCCGGCGCGAGGCCTGACTTCTACCCGTTTCGAAACTCACGGATAACTTCCGGCATCGAGGCTTCGTTGAGCGGGGCCATGATGTGTGCCCCCGACACGCCCGGCATAGCGACGAGCTGCCTCAGCATGTCGACGCAGATCGATTTGCCTTCGGACCGGGGATCCGCGGCAACTTCGAGACGCTCAATGATCGCATCCGGAATCACGGACCCGAACAGGTTGTCGCGAATCCAGCGCGCCTGCCTCGCCGACGCGAGCGGCGCGACGCCAACGAGGAGGTGAATGTCCTTGCCGACTTGTATGCCGTGCTCCCGCAAGCGGTCTATATAGCGTTGCAGCAGCGACAGATCCATACAGAACTGCGTCTGCACGAACTGCGCGCCAGCGTTGAGTTTCTTGCGTAAGGCTTCGGGGGCCCAGTCCGGTTTCGGATCGATCGGTACGTCCGCACCTCCTATGAAAAAGTGCGCCTTACCACCGACTTTCCGTCCGTGCGGCAACTCGCCTTTGTCCCGGATCGACGCCGCCGTCCGCATCAACGCGCTCGAATCCAGATCGAAGACCGGTTTGGTGTCAGGCTGATCTCCCGCCTTCGGATCATCGCCTGTAAGCATCAGGACATTGCGTATGCCAGCGGCAGCAGCACCCACCAATTCGCTCTGCAGTGCAATTCGGTTGCGGTCCCTGCAGGTCATTTGCAGTATTGGATCGATGCCGTGTCGCAGCAGTATGGTCGCGGCGACGAGGGCGTCCATATGTGCCCTTGCACTGGCCCCGTCCGTGACGTTTACCGCATCGGCAAGACCCGCGAGCGGTTCGGCCTTTGCGAGTAGATCGGCCGGGTCGCACGACAGCGGTGGCGTCACTTCAGCAGTGAGGCAGAATTTCCGCGCCGCCAACGCGGCCTGCAGTGTGCGGGTCGTCATACGGTGTTCCGGAAGGGAAAAGAGACCGGGCCAAAGGTCGAGGCGAGGACCTTCAGGTGACTCGTGTAGCCAGTTGGGCTGTGCATACTCATGGTACGTTTAGTCTTCACCGATGTCTCTTCATGGATTGCCTGCCCGGGTATGTTCAAGTCAGTTTGCGTCGCTCTGGCACTTTCATTCGCTTTTGCAAGCCTTGCGCACGCGCAACAATCTCTGCCGAATTCGGGTACGTGCAGGAAGCTGACCTCCGAGTTGCCACAACAGATGTGGGAGACCGCAGCCACATTCGACCCCGAATCCGGCGAACTGGTACACCACGGCGGGCACGTCACCTACGCGCAAAGCAGTTACACCTATCTATATCATCCCGATACCAAGACGATCCGACGTGCAAAGCCACGGCGGCCCCCGCCCAGAGTGTGCCTGCAGGACGGTACTTACGCTGAATCGCGCAAGGTTTCTGTTTTTGCGCACGGCCTGTCCGGTCATGGCTCCATGCCGCCAGGCGAATTCAAGGATGGAATTTACACCTCTCTAAGGATCGCCGACGAACCCGGCCCGTGGCTTTACGACAGTGCAAAGGACGATTTCGAATACGCGCGCACCGTTGGTAACCGCTTTACCTCGTTCCAACATGCGCCGATGGCCTATGATGCAAGCAGCGATGTTGTCTATTCGCTCGGTGCAACAGAGCTCTTCATTTATTCCGTACAGCTCAACAAGGTCTTCCGTCGGGCATTGCCGATCGAGCTGCACCGTCGTCGCGACTATGGCGCGGCCGTTGACCCGGGCAATCGCACATTGGTGATTTTCGGCGGCGTGTCGCCAACCCAGTGGCAATATCTGAGGACCGAACGCGGACTACCCGACAGCGAATTTCAGAAACACGTCAAGAAGGACACCTGGCTGTATCGTCTCGAAGACGACACCTGGGAGAACCTGACGCCAAGCGTCCAGCCGCCCCGTGGATACCCCGGCTCGGACTTCATCAAGTACATGATGGTGTATGAACCGCGTAACGGGAACATCCTCCTGCGGGTCACGCCGATTGAGGACGTGGTCTATGACCGTAGCAAGTGGCCACGGGCGGAGACCTGGGCCTTCAATGTCTATTCCAGGGAATGGAAGAAGCTGACTCTCCGCGACGAACCGCGCTTCCCCGGCTTGACGACCTATGACCCGAGGAATCACCGCCTGGTGATCATGGGCGGCGGTGATGTCGTGAAGCGACAGAACAGCGAGGGCGTAGCCGCAAACCTTCGGCCCGCCACAAGCCGTGAACTTTTTGTCTGCGATTTGCCGACTCAGCCGAATGCTCGCTCGACAACTTATCCAGAACGCATAACTGTCATTACGCACCAGGCCACGACCACCGATGCAAAGACAGGTCGCAAGACGACTGAGCATTCGAATCAACTGAACTGGTCCGCACAAGCTGGACAGAACTACACAATCCATCGTGCTGAAGCCAATCCGCTGCCTGGGACGTTCCAGAAGATCGGAACGGTGACTGGCAACACTTACACCGATCGCCCTCCTCTCAATACCACGGTCTACGCATATCGAATATCTCCCACCGAGGCCGTCGCCCAGAACCGTGTGTATTCAAGTGTTGCTTTTGATCGGCCCGAGCGACCCGCTGGCTTGTTGGCGTCAGTTGAAGGGGGGGACCTCGTGAGATTGCGCTGGGACAAGGCGATCGGCTCCGATGTTGCTGGTTACAACGTTTACCGCGCTCGCGGCAACGACGTGCGTATCGAAGGCGCTGGCAAAAAGCTCAATTCCGGCTTGCTCAATGATCCCGCCTACGCCGATGCAACCGTTGATCTATCCGATTCGGTGGCTCGCTTCTACTGGGTAACCGCCGTCAACCTGGCCGGCAAGGAAAGTGGTCCCAGCCCCTACGCGATGACGTTTCCTGACGCACCACTGGCCGTCAATATCGATCGACGCGAGACCCAAACTGTGCCGACGAGAGACATAAGGATCTGGTGGGAATGGCCTGCGGACGTGAAGGTCAAGGGATTCAACGTTTACTTCGTCGATAAGCACATGAATACGCACGGTAAGCCCGCCGAAGTGGTGAATGCGTGGTATCGCTCATGGACCAAGGCCAACGGAGCACCGATTCTCAAGCTGAGCACGAAGGCGGCTGCACCTGGTCACCGCAGCTACGAGTACACCTTCACCATTCCCTCCAACAGCACCGCAACTCATTATTATTTCTACGTTCGTGCGGTGAACGCGTTGGGGCAAGAGGGACAGAAAACCGACATCATCTCCAAAACATCGGATGCGTTCGCTCCACACGTTGGCCAATGGAGCGCGAGCGCTCGATAGACAATGGCTCAGCCGCGCCGGAGCAGCTCTCCATAGCGCGCGTCGTCTTTGAGACTCAACATGTTCCAGTCGTGGCGCGCCCACCAGGCGTGCCGCCAACCGCGGCCGACGGCCTCGTCGAGCCGTTGCAGAGCAAGGTCGCTTCGTCCCAGCACGGCGTGAGCGCTCGCCGCCCAGTACGACAGGTCCGTGCTCACGATGCCTTGAGACTGGACTTGCTCGAGTTGCACGAGCAGTTGCTCGAGCCCGTGCCGACCGGTTTCCTCGCCGGCGACGATGCGCAAGTGGGCATCGTTGACGATGTGCGGCAACAGCCAGACCCAGTTATCGTTGATGGTATCGTCGATCGCGCGGCGGGGATCCGGTGCCTGCTGCTCGTAGAGCAAGCGCGCGGCTTCCAGATTGCCCAGTGCCAGGTGCGCCTGGGCGCGTTGTGGGGGCGCGTAGCGGCGGTCGCTGCGGCCATCAGCGATGCGCGCCAGCGCGGAACGGTCGTCGCGCACGATGCACAACGCGACCACGAGATCCGAATCGAAGTCATTGTCCGGGGAGCTTCGACACGCCGAATCGATCAAGGCGGCGGCTGCAGCAGCCTCACCGGCCTGCAGCAGGATCAGGCCCTTGCGCGCGAGATAGAACGCACGGGTCGGGGCGCGCTCGATGGCCTGATCCATCCAGCGCAGCGCATCCCGCAGCGCGCCGCGCGTCGCATCGAGCTTCGCCATGCCTGAATACGGCACGGCGAACCCGGGGTCGATCTCGATCGCCACGGCGAATCGGGCTGCCGCTTCGGTCTCCTCGCCGAAGCGCAGCGCATCGAAACCCGCGTTCGTATTGGCGATCGGCGACAAGGGATCGAGCCGCAGCGCCTCGCGATTGCGCGCAGCCGCCTCGCGGTAGCGGCCTTGCGTCGTCAGCACGAGGCCATGCCACACGTGCGCCATCGTGTAACCCGGGTTGAGCGCAAGCGCGCGTTCGAGCGCGCCTTCCGCCGCCACGAGATCGCCCTGGTTGTGGTGGATCAGCCCGAGCGACGCATGTGCCTCGGCAAGCTCGGGCGCAAGCTCGAGCGCACGCCGGGCGGCAGGCAGCGCGTGTGTGACCGCGCGGCTCGCCGGCATGTTGCCGTAGTAGCCCGCGCTCAGCAGCGTGTATGCGTCGGCCAGGCCCGAGTACGCGAGGGCATAACCGGAATCGCGTTCGATGGCCTGCTCGAAGCAGTCGACCGCACGTTCCAGCGAGGCCTCCGTGCGCTTGTGAAAATGGTGGCGGCCGAGCAGGTATAGGTTGTAGGCCTCGACACTCTGCGTGGCCGGAGGCGACGGCGCACGCTCATCGCCGGTCCTGCGCGGACCTATCGCTGCAATGACCGCCGATGCGACCTCACTCTGCAACCGGAAAATGTCGTCCAGGCGTCGCTCGAAGGTCTCCGACCAGATCTGGTAGCCATCAGCGGCACCCACGAGCTGGACATCGATCCGCACGGTGTCTGCCTGCTTGCGGACACCACCTTCGAGCACGGTCGCCACATTCAGTCGACGTCCGATCTCCCGCACGTCCTCGTGCCGGCCCTTGAACGCGAACGACGACGTACGCGCCGCCACGCGCAGTCCCGGCACGCGTGCCAACTGGTTGCGGATTTCCTCCGACAGGCCATCCGAGAAGTACTCGTTCTCCACATCCTGGCTCAGGTTCGCAAACGGCAGTACGGCGATTGAGCTCTCGGGTGCGACCGGCGGCGGATCGGCGGGTTCAGGTCGATCTGGCGTGCGCTCGATGCCCGAGGGCGTAATGTCGAACACCCACGCGAGCACCAACGCGACCGGCAGCCCGACGCCCAACCCAGCCACGACGAAGCGCATGTAGTGTGATGCGTCGAACGCGTCGAGCAGCAGATCGATCGCTTGCGCCAGTATCCAGGCGCCAGCTATGTAGAAGACCGCGACGCGCACGACCCGGCGACGCAGCAATTCCTTCCAGAATCGTTTCGCATCCGGGTGAGCCATTCCGGCTATTGTCCGCGAGTCGAGCGCAAGCCGCGAGGGCGCCGTCGCTTGCGCGACCGGGCCGCAGCCGCCGATTACCTCACGTTTCCGGCGATCGCGAGCGAGCGAACATTGCGCCGGCACACATCAGGCCCATAATCCGCCTCACGGATTTCTGAATTTTGGCAAACCCGTCGTAAGGCGGGGACGCAAAGCCTCCGGTCCGCGGACACCTGTCCTGGATAGCGGGGTTGCCAGAGCCAGGGTAGTCATGCGCGGCATCGCCGCCGCACGGCGACCATCTCTGCTTCCCCGGGTCGGGCAGGTGCCTGGCGGACCACACGGTCTCGCCGGAGCTCGACACTTGGTCAACCTGCAGCTTCTGAAGGCCACCCTCCCGATTGCCCTCCTGATGATTCTCGGCGCCTGTGGTGGCGGCAGCGAGACGTCGGGCGGTTCCGACCCGGACGGCACTGCGAACTCCGCGCCGGTGATCGTGGGCACCCCTGCCACCAAGGCGGTCGCCGGCGTGAACTACGAGTTCGTGCCAGAGGCGGCGGACGCCGATGAGGACGTCCTCACCTTCGCGATCGAGAACCGTCCGGACTGGGCCACGTTCAGCCCGACCACCGGGCGGCTGTCGGGACGTCCGCCTGCTTCCGCCGCTGCGCGCGTCTATGCCGATATTCTGATCAGCGTATCCGACAGCAAGGCCGTCGCCGAGCTGCCTGCGTACGATCTCGAGGTTGAGAACGATCCGGACTTCGCCAACGTTCTTGAGATTCCAGGTACGTGCACAAAGCTGACATCCGAATTACCGCAAAGGATGTGGGAGACCGCCGCCACCTTCGACCCTGAAACCGGTGAGCTGGTACACCACGGTGGCCACGTCACCTACGCACAAAGCAGTTACACCTACCTTTACCATCCTGACAATGGAACTATCCGGCGTGCGAAGCCACGACGGACACCGCCGCGAGTCTGCCTGCAAGATGGCACCTATGCCGAATCACGCAAAGTTTCGGTCTTTGCGCACGGACGGTCAGCCCATGGCTCCATGCCACCAGGTGAATTCAAGGATGGAATTTACACTGCTCTCAAAAATGCCGACGAAACCGGACCGTGGCTGTACGACAGCGCCAGGGACGACTTTGAGTATGCCCGTACCGTCGGCAATCGATTTACGTCTTACCAACATGCGCCGATGGCCTATGACGCAAGCAGCGACGTTGTTTATTCTCTCAGCGAAACTGAGCTTTTCATCTACTCCGTACAACTGAATAAGGTCTTTCGTCGGGCCTTACCGATTGAGTTGCACCGCCGTCGCAACTACGGCGCGGCCGTCGACCCAAATCATCGCACACTGGTGATTTTTGGCGGCGTGTCGCCAACACAATGGCAATATCTCAAGAGTGATCTCGGATTACCCGACAGCGAATTCCAGAATCACGTCAAGAAAGACACCTGGACGTATCGTCTTGAAGACAACACCTGGGAAAAACTGCCACAGACCCTCCAGCCGCCCCGCGGGTTCCCCGGCTCGGATTTCATCAAATACATGATGGTGTATGAACCACGTAACGGGAACATCCTGCTACGGGTTACACCCATTGAAGACGTCGTTTACGACCGTGGCCAGTGGCCTCGGGCCGAGACCTGGGCCTTCAATACCTATGCTCAACAGTGGAAGAAGCTGATTCTCGACGGCGAACCACGCTTCCCGAGCTTAACGACTTATGATTCCGAGAATCATCGCCTGGTGATCATGGGCGGCGGCGACGATGTCGTGAGAAAATATAGCGACGGCGTGCCGGCAAACCTGCAGCCCGCTTCAAGCCGTGAACTCTTTGTCTGTGAATTACCCACGCAGCCGGATGCTCTCTCGACGACGTATCCAAGGAGAATATCTGTCTATACGCGCACGACTACAACCACTGATCCAACGACTGGTATCAGCAAGACCGAGTATTCAAATCAACTGGAATGGACAGCGCAGGCGGGGCAGAACTACACAATTTATCGTGCCGAAGCCAATCCGCTGCCAGGAACTTTTCAAGAGATCGGAGCGGTAACCGCCGGTACCTACGTCGATCGCACTCCCCTCAACGCCAAGATCTATGCGTATCGCGTGTCGCCCACTCAGTCTGTCGTAAAGAATATAGTGTATTCGAATGTGGCCTTCGATCAGCCGAGACGACCAGCTGGTCTGGTGGCGTCGGTTGAAGGTGCGAATCTCGTCAAACTGCGCTGGGACGAAGCGATAGAACCCGACGTCGCCGGCTACAACGTCTACCGTGCCTGGGGCAGCGACATCCGCACCGAGGGCGCCGGCAAGAAAATCAACACCACCTTGATCAACGGTCCCGCCTACATCGATGCGAGTGTCGACTTGTCCGATTTGGTGTCTCGCTTTTATTGGGTAACCGCCGTCAATCGGGCTGGCAAGGAGAGTGGTCCAAGCCCTTACGCGATGACTTTTCCGGATGCCCCGCTGGCGGTCAATATTGACCGACACGAGACGCTATCGGCGCCAACGAACGAGATCAGGATTTGGTGGGAATGGCCTTCGGACATGGCAGTCAGCGGATTCAATGTCTACTTTGTCGACAATCACATGAATACTCACGACAAGCCCGCCGAAGTCGTCAATGCTTGGTATGCCTCGTGGGCCAAGGCCAACTCAGCACCGATTTTGAAACTGAGTACGAAGACTGCCGCACCTGGACACCGCAGCTACGAGTACACCTTCACCATTCCCTCCAACAGCACCGCACCTCATTATTATTTCTACGTTCGTGCGGTGAACGTGTTGGGACAAGAGGGGCAGAAGACCGACATCATTTCGAAAACATCGGATGCGTTTGGTCCGCACGTCAGCGGCCAATGGAGTCCGGGTTCTCGGTAAAACCGGCACCGAGCACTTGCACTCGGGCCACCACGACTCGCAAAGGCGACCAAGCTTGCGAACGCTCGCGCGCCAACTGCGCGATCTCCCGCGAATTGTTGTCGAAGTCGAGACACGGTCCAGACTACGACAGCACGGGATGCGCTGGCGCGCGGGCTTACTTGCGCCGGCCGCGGCGACGATGTAAGGATGGAACTCGAGTCTATGTAGAACTCGGGGGACCACGCTGGCGGCTGGCGGAGACCGGCCACGCACCCGCCCTTCGACGCGATCCGCGGCCAGCCTCGATTCGAGGTGATCGTCGCCTAGATTGCGCTCGGTGGCGGACGGCGAACGAAGAAGATTCCTGGCGCGGCCTGACTTGCTGCCCTCGGTCACCCAGCTCCTGGTGGGCCGACGGCGCGTGACGTCCACTCTGGGGGTTGAACGTGGGGCCAGTTCGAATCGTGCTGTGCGCATTCTGGCTGTTTGCCGGAACCGCCTGGCAGTTCTCCGCGCGAGCCGAAGATCAGGCATTCGAGGAAATTGTCGTCACCGGCACGCGCATCTCTCGGCCGGACTTCGAATCGCCGAGTCCGATCGTGACCGTGCCGGCGGTCGCCTTCCAGCGGACCGCCTCGAGCACGGTGGAAACGACGCTCAACCAGATGCCGCAGTTCGTGCCCGGCGCGACGGGCACTTCGACCAACCTCACCGACGGTGAGGCGACACTCGACCTGCGCGGTCTTGGGCCCAACAGCACCCTCGTTCTCATCGACGGCCGGCGGCTGCTGCCGGTCAACGGCGACGGCTACACAGACGTCAACCTCATTCCATCGGCTCTGATCGAGAGCGTCGAGGTCGCTACGGGCGGGGCCTCCGCGGTCTACGGTTCCGACGCGATCGGGGGCGTCGTCAACTTCAAGCTGCGCCAGGAATTCGACGGTGTCGAGATCGGCGGGCATTGGGGCCAAACCGATCGCGGCGA
>Ga0207675_100006196_pt1 | contig 11359 bp, 8 predicted proteins | sample KBSSwiS42_FD_184305 | JGI IMG/M metagenome (GOLD analysis project Ga0207675, IMG submission 184305) | Switchgrass rhizosphere microbial communities from Kellogg Biological Station, Michigan, USA - KBS Switchgrass S4-2 (SPAdes) (version 2) | ecosystem: Host-associated > Plants > Roots >...
CGCCGAGGACGCTGGCGACCGTCACGAACAACAGTGTGCGCCGATGTCCGAAATGGTCCGCGAAGAACGTGACCAATCCCGTGGCCAGCGCCGCGCCCGCCAGGCCGAGCGTGATGATGATGCCGATGGTGTTGGCATCGAGCGCGCGCCCGGCGAGATAGATGCCGAGCAACACGCCCATCATGCCGGTCGCGAGCGAGCGGACGAAGGCAGCGATATAAAAGAGGGACCGGTCTTTCACGGTCCCGATTTTAGGTGGGTTGGGTCAGGCCGTGCCGGGACCGGCATACGCCGGTCCCGACCGAGGTCTGTCCCCGTTTGCTAGCAAACGGTGAATGTCCCCATTTATCTACCCCACAACCTGTTCAGCAGGTTGGTCTTCCGCTGGTCGAACGGCCGCCACTCGCCCCAGCCCGCGGTGTTGCTGATCGGGTCGTAGGCGTGGCCGTACCAGCCGGCGGTGTCGCCGGATTCCGGGTTGATCGACCAGTAGCAGCCCTCGATGCCCTTCGAGACGAGATAGTCGACGAAGGCGTTCTGCCAGGTCGCATCGGTTCCGGGCGCCAGGTAGCTGTAGCGGTTGCGGTCGCGGATGCTGGCCTGGCCGCCGGGCCAGTCGAGGTTGCCGCCGAACTCGCCGACCACCATGCCGTAGTTCTGGTTCTTGAGATAGCCGAAGTGCTCCTCCCATCCCGAACGTTCCAGCGCTGCGTTGATCACGATGTTGCAGTGGGCGTCGCCCGCCGCGTCACCCTCGAGCCCCGCGCAGGCCGCCTGGGCCGGATCCATGAAGCTCTTCTGCACGAACACCGAGGGGCCGTACACGTGCGGTGAGAACACCAGCCGGTCTTTCGGAATGTTCAGCGGATTCGCGCCGGCCTCGAACAGGTTGCCGCCCCAGTTCGGAACCGTGGCCGGGTCGCCGTGCGGGCGCTGATCGACCGTGTCGGGCGTGCCGTCCTGGTTGCCCGCCGACCCCGAGTTGCCTTCGACGAAGATCAGCGTGTTCGGATTCACCGAGTTGATCGCCGTGTACGCCTGCTCGGACAACGCCTTCCACTCCGTCCAGGTGTAATCCCAGGGCTCGTTGAAGATGTCGATGCCGATGATGTTGTCGACGCCGAGCTGCTGGCCGAGGCCGGCGATCGTGCGCAGATTGGCCAGCCACTGGGTGGTGTCGTAGGCCTGGATGCGCGTCACGCCGGGCGGGTTGTTGGTGGCCGAGCACGAAGAGTCCTCGCGCGTGAAGTCGTAGTTGTCACGCGTGCGGTCCACGTACGGCGGCCGCGCATCGAGCCGGCCCTTTCTCCATCCCACGTAGTTGGAGCAGGAGTGGATGTCGAGCAGCACGGCGATGTTGTTGTTCGCCGCCGCCGTGATCATCGTCTCCAGCGCCAGCCGCGAATTGGCGATACGCACCGAAGCATGGTTCTTGAGCACGTTACCCGTGCCCTGCGGATCGTCGGCGTTCAACGTCTGCGGCACCAGCGGCAGGCGGATCATGTTGATGCCCATGCCGCTGATTTCCGTCATCGTCTGCTGGATGGTGCGTCCCGTGCCGGAGCCGCCGTTCGCCCAGAAGGTGTTGCCGATGTATTGCTCCATCGGCGCACCGCTCGGGTTGACCGAATCGTTCGAGGGCTCATGCCGTCCCTCGAGACCGAACCAGTTGCCGCAACGGACCGGGAACACCGTGCCGTTCTTGGTGATGCGGCCCGCCGTGTTGACGCGCCACACCGTGCCGGAGGAACCCACGGTGAACGTCACGGCCGCGGTGGTCGTGCTCAGCGCCGGGCTGCCGTTGTCGACGGCGGTGGCCGTCACGGTGTGGCTGCCGGCCGCGACGCCGTTCAACGTGAAGGTGTACGGCGAGGTCGTGTCGCTGCCCGCCACCGTCGTGCTGCCATCGAGACGGAAGTCCACGCGGACCACCGCGCCACCTGGGTCGGCGGCGGTCGCCGCCAGCGGTATCGCGGCACCGGCCGCGAACGACTGGTTAGGCGTCGGCGAGGTCAGTGACACGGTCGGCGGGGTGTTGCCGCCGCCACCGACGGTGAAGGTCACCGCGGCGGTGGTGGTGCTCAGTGCCGGCGTGCCGTTGTCGACGGCGGTGGCCGTGACGGTGTGCGTGCCGGACGCAAGTCCCGCGGGCACCGAGAAGTTGTACGGCGACGTCGTGTCGCTGCCCACGACCGTGGTGCTGCCATCGAGCCGGAAGTCCACGCGAACCACCGCGCCACCCGGATCGGAGGCGGTTGCCGCCAATGGAATGGCCGTGTTGGCCGCGAAGTTCTGGTTGGCCGTCGGCGAGGTCAGTGACACCGTCGGTGGCGTGTTGCCGCCACCGCCCACCGTGAAGGTCACGGCCGCGGTGGTGGTGCTCAGCGCCGGGCTGCCGTTGTCAACGGCAGTGGCCGTGACGGTGTGCGTGCCGGACGCGAGTCCCGCGGGCACCGAGAAGTTGTACGGCGAAGTCGTATCGCTGCCGACCACCGTGGTGCTGCCGTCAAGCCGGAAGTCGACCCGGACCACGGCGCCACCCGGATCGGAGGCTGTCGCGGCCAGCGGAATGGCCGTATTTGCCGCGAAGTTCTGATTGGCGGTGGGACTGGTGAGGCTCACCTGCGGTGCGGTGTTCGCGGTTCCCACCGTGAAGCTCACCGAGGCGCTCGTGGTGCTCAGCGCCGGCGTGCCGTTGTCCACGGCCGTCGCGGTCACGGTGTGCGTGCCGTTGGCGAGGCCCGCGGCGTTGAAGGTGTAGGGCGAGGTCGTATCACTGCCCACCACGGTCGTGCTGCCGTCGAGCCGGAAGTCGACGCGTGCCACGGCGCCGCCTGGATCAGCCGCATTGGCCGCCAGCGGCACTGTCGCGCCGGACGCGAAGTTCTGATTCGCGGTGGGACTGGTGACGGAGACGGTGGGTGGTGTGTTGGTCGAGTTGCCGATGCTGCAGGCCGTGCCGCTCAGTGTGAACGCGGTCGGCGGATTGTTGGTCCCGCTGAATGTGCCGTTGAACGCGGCCGTGAAAGTCGCGTTGGTGGCGATGGCCTTGTTCCAGTCGGCGTTGCTGGCGATGGTGAGCTGTGTGCCGGACTGCGTGACCGACACCGGCCAGCCGTTCTGCAACATCTGCCCATTCGGGAAATTGAATACCAGGGACCAGCCGTTGGTGATGGCCGGGCCGGTGTTGGTGATGCGGATTTCAGCGCCGAAACCATTGCCGCCCACCCACGTGGGCCAGGTGTAATCGATGCGGCAGCTCGCGCTCTGCGCGAACGCGCCCGGTGCGATCGCGACAGCCGCGAGCGCACCTAACAACCATGAACGAGACCGGAACATAAGTTTCTCCTGGCAGCAGTGACCATGGCTCGCTGGATCCAGGAAGTGGCAATCGCGCGGAGCGCGCGTGGCCTCGCCGCGTGCGCTCCGTGCACTGCATGTGTCACTCCATGGTTGGTGAGGCGCCGCGTCGCGACGTCCACCGCAATCAAGCGAGATCCCCCTGTGAGACGTGAAGCAACTTACGCGCGCGCGAAACACAGTCCATACGTGAATACCGCTGTCTCGCGCCGTGACCCGATTGACTCGTCGCGTGACCTAACAACCTTGACGCGTCACGTGTGGACAGGCGCGCGCGCCGGACGTCGGAAAACACGGACAGCGGCGCGCGGCGGGGCAATGCGCCCAAGGTGCCGTTGCAATGCTGCATTGCGGTCGCCGATAACCGGGGAACAAGGAGAACCCCATGCCTCGTCTAGTCGGGCTGCTTTCTGGCACCTTCCTGTCACTGCTGATCACCGGCTGCGTCATTGCACCGAAGAATCCGGAGAACTCGCCCGACGGCCTGGTGCGCGTGCAGAGCAAGAACGTCGACAGCCTGTTCATCATGCCGGGCATGTCGCTGTCGAAATACCGGCGCGTGATGTTCGACAGGGTCGACGTCGCGTTCAAAGCTGACTGGCAGGCGAGTCATCCGAACATTCCGCCCGGGGACATCGAGAACATCCGCTACGGCGCGGCCTCGGTGTTCCGCACGGAATTCGCGCAGCAGCTGGAGAAAGGCGGTTACGCCATCTCCGAGACGCCGGGGCCCGACGTGCTGCGCGTCTCGGCCTCGATCGTCGATCTCGGCATCGTAGGCGGCAGCACCGCCGGCACCGAAGAACGCGGCCATTCGTACATCGTCTCGACCGCTGACATGAGCCTGGTCGCGGAGTTGCGAGACTCACAGAGTGGCGCCGCACTGGCGCGCGCCATCGACCGCAAGCGTGGCCGCCAATACGGCAATCTGCAGGTGGCCGACCAGGCGTCGAACACCGCCGAAGCGCGGCAGGCATTTGCGTTGTGGGCGGGTTATCTGCGTGAAGCGCTGGACGCCGCGCGCGCGGGAGGCAAGCAGTGAGAGTGCGCAGGTGGATGACGATGTTCGCGGTTGCCGCGCTGGCTGCCTGTACGTCATCACCGCCATCGAGCGCGCCCACCGGGGCGGGGTCCGCCACGCCGGGCAGCCTCCAGGGCAGCTCCTGGCGGCTCGTCCAGATCAACATGAGCGATGGCATCACGCGCGCGGCGATCGAGCGCTCGCGCTACACCCTCGGCTTCGGCGCGGACGGTGTGCTCAACGTGCGCTTCGATTGCAACCGCGGGCGCGGCAGCTGGAAATCCTCCGGCCCCGGAAATCTCGAGTTCGGACCGCTGGCGCTGACCCGCGCGTTTTGTCCGATGGGTTCATTGCACGACGAACTGGTGCGCCAGTGGCCGCACGTTCGTTCCTACGTCCTCAAGGATGGGCGTCTCTATCTCTCGCTCGAGGCCGATGGTGGAACCATCGAGTTCGAGCCCGCGCCCTGACCGCCGAGATCTCGTGAAGCTCGCGCATCGACTGACGCGATGGCTGGCCTGCATACCTTTCATTCTCTGCGGTTGCGCGCATTTGCCTGACCGACCGACGCTGCCGGTCGAAACCGTGGCGCCCGTTGCCGCGGACGCGCCGCTGGATCGCGTGATCGGCCCGGCGGAAACGGCTCACCCGGGCGAATCCGGCTTTCGCCTCGTGATCGAAGGCACCGAGGCCTTCGTGCTGCGCGCCCACAGCGCGCAGGTCGCCCAGCGCAATCTCGACGTGCAGACCTACATCTGGCATGCCGATCCCACCGGTCTGTTTCTCGCGCAGCGACTGCTGGACGCCGCCGACCGCGGCGTGAAGGTGCGCTTGCTGGTCGACGACATGGATGCGCGCGCGAAGAATGACGGCTTCGCGGCCATTGCCGCTCATCCGAACATCGAAGTGCGGATGTTCAACCCGTTCGCGACGCGCAGCGGCGGGCTGCGCCTGGCGGGCGAGGGCGCGCGCGACTTCGACCGCATCAACCGGCGCATGCACAACAAGAGCTGGATCGCCGACAACCGCATCGCGCTGGTTGGCGGGCGCAATCTCGGTGATGAATACTTCGCGGCCAGCGACGAGGTGAACTTCGTCGACCTGGACTTCGTGATGGTCGGGCCAGTGGTGCGCGACGTGTCGGCGTCGTTCGATCATTTCTGGAATTCGGTGTCGGTGTGGCCGATCGAAGCGCTCGATGCGGAAGCGGTGAACGAAGCGGCGCTCGCAAAACTCCGCACCAAGCTCGCCGAGAAAGCCGCGGAAGGCGAGGACAGCCGCTACGCGAAAACCTTGCGCGAAGACGACGGTATCCGCCGACTGGTGTCGGGCGACTGGCAGCTGCAGTGGTCGGCTGAATACCGCTTCGTCTCGGACGACCCGGCCAAAGTGACCATGGAAAAGCGCGACGCGTCCCGCGCCGTGGTCGGCGCTGCCGTGGCGCAGATGGTGCGCGCCGCGTCGCAATCGCTCGAGATCATCTCGCCGTACTTCGTGCCCGGCAAAAAGGGCACCGAAGGGCTCACAGGGCGCGTGCAGGCCGGTGCCAGCGTCAAGATCCTGACCAACTCACTGGCGGCAAACGACGTCGCCAGCGTGCACGGTGGCTACTCGCGGCATCGCAAGGAGCTCATCAAGGGCGGCGTGCAGCTGTGGGAGCTCAAGCCGGCGAAAACTGCCGAAACGAAAGCGAAGGAAGGCGAATCGAAACCGACCGGCTCGTCTGCCCCCGGTTCATCGGGCGCGAGCCTGCACACCAAGGCGCTCACCGCCGACGGCATGACCGTATTCGTCGGCAGCTACAACCTCGACCCGCGCTCCACCTGGCTCAACTGCGAGCAGGGTGTGATCGTGCAGAACGCAGCGCTGGCGCAGCAGGTAAGCCGCATCTTCGGGCTGCAGACGCAGGGCAATCGCGCCTGGCATGTGACGCTCGAGAAAGGCGGCCTGCGCTGGAGCGACGGCACCCAGATCGTCGATGAAGAGCCGGGCGCCACGTTCGGCAAGAAATTCCAGGCCTGGTTCGCGAAGGCGTTCCACCTGGACGCGCAGTTGTAGCCCTGCCCCGGCGGCGCCATGTCAAACTACAGGGCGACATGCATGTCATTTTCATTCACGGCCCGGCGGCCTCCGGCAAGCACACGATTGGCTCCGAGCTCGCGGTCCTGACCGGGTTACCGCTGTTTCACAATCATCTCGCGGTCGACGCCGCAAAAACCCTGTTCGAATTCGGTACGCCCGGGTTCAATGCCCTGCGCGCCGCGGTGTGGCGTACGGCATTCAGTGAAGCGGCGGCAGCCGGGCAATCGTTCATCTTCACATTCCATCCCGAGGCCAGCGTCGCGCGGTCCCTGGTGAATGAGATGATCGAGTCCGTGGAGTCGCGCGGCGGAACAGTGATCTTTGTGGAATTGAAGTGTTCTCCCGCCACCATTCTGGCCCGGCTCCAGGAAAACAGCCGCACCCGGTTCGGCAAACTCGCCGATCCGGCGCTTTACCAGGAGCTGGAGAAGAAGGGTGCGTTCGATTTCCCGGCGCTGCCTCTTGCTCACGTGACAGTCCACACGGACGAGATGCCGCCGCGTGACGCCGCACGCGCGATTCATGACGCAGTCCGGGCATTCGTCGGCGACGACGCGCTGAAAACGATCCACCGGGTCGGGAATCGGTGAGCTTGCGAAAGGGTATATGGTCAAATCCGGCCTGAACCCGGGGCTGCCGCCGCCCCGTTGAATTCCTTGCCGGGGCTTCCAAGGATTTCCCAAGTCCGTCCGTCCAATGACCGAGACCCAACAAGAAACCCGGATGGATGACCTGGCACTCATACGACGAGCGCAGGCTGGTGACCAAACCGCCTTCGGCGATCTTTTGGATCTGTACTACGACACCATTTTCCGGTTTGCGTGGAAATGGTGCCGCCATCGCGCGAACGCCGAGGACATCGCGCAGCTCGCCTGCATCAAGCTCGCGAACAGCCTCGGGCAGTTCCGCTTCCAGGCGGCGTTCACGAGCTGGCTTTATCGCCTGGTGATCTCGTGCGCGCAGGACTGGCAAAGGAGCCAGGGACGCCATGATCACGAGGACATCGCCGACATCGATCCGCCCGTCATCGAGACGCGGGCCGAAGACCAGATCTACGCCGTGCAAGTGCTGGCGGAGCTGGACGAGCTCGGTGAAGGCATGAAGGAGACCGCGCTGCTGGTGCATGGCGAAGGCATGAGCCATGCGGAAGCCGGCACGGTGCTCGGAGTTTCCGAATCCACGATTTCCTGGCGATTGCACGTCATACGCAGGCACATGGGCAAACGCGAAGCCAGGATGAGCGAAAGCGTATGAAACAGAATTCCCTCGAAAATCTTCTGCAGCAGGATGCGCCGCCGCCGGATCCGGCCGCGCGCCTGGCCGCGCGGCGCGCGGCGCTCGCGGAGTTCGCCAAGGTGAATCCCGCGCAGCCCATTTCACCGACAATGGCGGCGGCGCCCGAGCGGCGCGGCCTGTTCCAAGCTTTGTTAGGCGCGCTGCGTCCATCCCGTGACACCAACGATCACGGGAGAGATTCCATGCCCCTCTTTTCGCGCAAGGCGCTGTACGGCGGAGTGGCCAGCATTGCCATCGCCCTCGTGGGTTCCACGGTCGTGTGGAACACGTTTCGGCAGAATGAGCTCACGGCCGCGACAGACGCGGGTGAGACGCGGGCGGCCCCCGCTTACACGGACGCGGGGGCGCGGATCGATGCCGGCGCGACCGCGGCTTCGAAGCCCGCCGATGTGGCGGGATCGGTGGAACCGGCAACTGCGACGCCGGTGGCGCCGGATGCGGAAAATGGCGAAGCGTTTGCCCGCGAGCGCGCCGAGAGAGCCAAGATCGAACTCGCAAAGCAGCGCGACGATGCGAGCCGGCAGCAAGGCGCGAGCGAGGAGCGCAAGAACGAAGCGGGTGCCGCGGCGTCCACGCCACTCATAGCCAAGGACGACCTCAGTCAGCTGAAGGAGAAGGACGAGCAGGTCGAGGAAGTCGTGGTGACGGGCCAGAAGATGGCGCCGCAGGTCATGGAAAGCCGGACACCGGTGACTACGATCAATAGCGAGCCGATGGACGAAATCAGCGTGACGCCCAGCTCGCGTGGACCCGCCACGCCGCACAAGGGTGTGGCGGCGCCGGTGCGTGGCAGTGGCAGCGGCCGCCTGTTCGCGCGGGCAGAAGCGCCCGCTGCGCCGCCGGTGCCTCCGCCGTCGGATGCGTATGGCTATAACAAGCCTTCGCAGCCCGAAGGCAACGACAAGTTCCAGCACTTCGAGCTGAATTCCATCAAGCAGCCGGCCATAGAGAGCGAGCGCGTGTCGACGTTCTCGGCCGATGTCGACACCTCGTCGTACAGCTTCGTGCGCAAGCAGCTCGACCAGGGCCGGCTGCCGCAGAAGGATGCGGTGCGCGCCGAGGAGATGATCAACTACTTCGACTACGCCTGGCCCGCGGCGGAGTCGCGCGAGCAGCCGTTCCGCCCGACCATCGTGGTCAGCGATTCGCCCTGGGGCAAGGGCCGCAAGCTGATCCACATCGGCATCAAGGGTTACGAGCTGCCGGCCAACAAGCGTCCGGACGCGAACATCGTGATGCTGCTCGATGTGAGCGGCTCGATGGATTCGCCCGACAAGCTGCCGCTGGTCAAGCAGTCGATGAAGCTGTTGTTAGGCAGCCTGAAGCCGACGGACACCGTGGGCATCGTGGTGTATGCCGGTGCGGCGGGCCTGGTGCTGCCGCCGACGCAGGCGGGCGAGCGGGAGAAGATCTCCGCGGCGATTGACAGCCTCACGCCCGGCGGTTCGACCGCGGGCGCGGAGGGCATCGAGCTGGCGTATCAATTGGCCGAGAAGTCGTTCCGCAAGGAAGGCGTGAACCGCATCCTGCTGTGCACGGACGGCGACTTCAACGTCGGCATCGCCGGCACCGAGGAGCTCAAGGGCTACGTCGAGCGCAAGCGCGCGACGGGAATTTTCCTGTCGGTGCTGGGTTTCGGCCAGGGCAATTATCGCGACGAGCTGGCCCAGGCGCTGGCGCAGAATGGCAACGGCGTGGCCGCGTACATCGACTCGGTGAACGAGGCGCAGAAAGTGCTGGTGCAGCAGGCGTCGTCGTCGCTGTTCACCATCGCCAAGGACGTGAAGTTCCAGGTGGAGTTCAACCCGGCGACGGTGGCGGAGTACCGCCTCATCGGCTACGAGACGCGTGCGCTCAAGACCGAAGACTTCAACAACGACAAGATCGACGCGGGTGACATCGGCGCGGGCCACACGGTCACAGCGATCTACGAGATCACACCGGTGGGAGCGGAGAACCGCATGATCGGTGGCAGCCGCTACGTGAAGCCGCCCGAGCTCAAGGGCAACGTCAATGAATACGGCTTCCTGCAGATGCGCTACAAGCTGCCGAACCAGGACACGTCCACGCTGATCACTCAGCCGATCACGATCGAGTCAGGCAAGGTGTCCGAGGCCATTCAGCGCGATGTCGGCTTCTCGACCGCGGTCGCGGGCTTTGCGCAGATGCTGCGCGGCGGACAGTTCACCGGAAAGCTGAGCTACGACGACATCATCAAGCAGGCGCTGGCGACGCGCGGCGAAGATCCGTACGGCTATCGCAACGAGTTCGTGCAGCTGGTGCGCAAGGCCCAGACCGCTAGATAGCCTTCATGGTGCCGGGTGGGGAAAGTGGGGAAAGTGCTTCGACTTTCCCCACTTTCCCCACCCGGCACCGTTCACTTCGTTTTCTGTTTGTAGCCCGCCGGGATCTCGAACTTGTCCGCGGCGATGTCACCCGTCTCGATCTTGGTCACGGTCGTGGTGATGTCGCTTGCGGCGGCCTTCGAAAACAGGCCTGCCATCGGGCTGTCGCCGGTGGCTGAGATGGTCACGTGGCTCTCGAGCGCCATGCCGGCGGCGGCCATCTTCTTCGTGAACTCGGCATAGGCCTTGGCTGTCGCGGCGCCGGTGGGATTCTTCGCCAGGGCCGGATTGCCGAAGATGAATCCTGAATCGGCAGCGGCCTTGTAGAAGGCCTGGTAGTCGGCGAGTCCGGGCGCGGTAGTCGAGAGGCACACCGTTCCCGACAGCACCAAAATCATGTCCATGCCTTCGCCCGTCTTACCCGTCGGGCTGAACGGCATGTTCACCTTGATGTCGTGCACCGTGCAGGGATAACCCGCGACAGTCTTGGTCTGCGAAGTCTTGGTCAGCGTGGCGCTCATCGTGCCCACGCCCACCTTCTGCAGGTCATCGGCGATCGAGGCCAGCGGCGTGACGGTCGCGGTCTTCTTCGCGTCGTTGAGATCGACGAAGCGCATGTTGTCGATGTCGACGATCAGGGACATCGCCTTGCCGCTCATCGTGCTGTCGCTGCGTTGGCGCTTGCCCTTGATGAGGTTGAGCTGTTCCCCACCGACGTTGATGAACGAGGCCTTGCCGGAGGTGGTGGTGGTGACGGAGACATCGGCGTGCGCGGCGGCCGAAGCCAGCCCGATCAGCGACGCGAGCAGCAGTTTTCCGTGGTTCATTGGCTTCCCTTTCCGATGGTTGCGGATCCGCGCGCATGTATACCCGAAGCGCGGCCGCCCTGCCGCTGTCTCGATCTCGCGACGCCTTGTTAGGCGGCCGGGAAGAAATCGACGGCCTTGGTTGCCGTTTTCGCCGCGTCCCGCGGCTTGAAACGGATGAGATTGACCCGCGCGCACATCTTCTGTTCGAGCTCCGGTGCATGCAGTTCGCTGGAGACGATGCGGCAACCGGTGGTCTCGCCGGTAGTCTGGATGGTGAATTCGAATACGATCTTCCCCTCGAGCTTCGGGTTCTCACGAAGCGCGCGCCCGTAAAGGGCATAAAGCGCGCCCTTGTTCCGATCGAAGACGGCCTCGATCTCGGGATCGGCACCGGGAGGAAGCGAGCCGACCATGGTGCCGGTGCTCGTGTTGATTCCCCGCCTGGG
>Ga0207675_100006198_pt1 | contig 11357 bp, 9 predicted proteins | sample KBSSwiS42_FD_184305 | JGI IMG/M metagenome (GOLD analysis project Ga0207675, IMG submission 184305) | Switchgrass rhizosphere microbial communities from Kellogg Biological Station, Michigan, USA - KBS Switchgrass S4-2 (SPAdes) (version 2) | ecosystem: Host-associated > Plants > Roots >...
CTGGTCGGACAAGGTCCACCCGACGCAGATCTACGAATCGCTGGTCGGGCTGTTCCTGTTCGGGTCGCTGATGCTGATCCGGAAGTACCGGAAGTTCTCCGGTCAGGTGTTCCTGGGCTGGGTCATCGGGTACGGCATCCTTCGCCCGCTCATCGAGCAGGTGCGCGGCGATGAGGACCGGGGGGTCAGCCACGTGGGCTTCCAGCTCTCGACGTCCACGGTCATCGGATTCGTCTCGGTCGTCCTGGGCGTCGCGCTGCTGGTCTTCCTGATTCGCAAGTACCGCCGCGACCCCGAGGGGTCGAGGTTGTGGCTGCAGCCGGTGGGCGCTCGCGCGTCCGCCGGAGGCGAGGCGAAGGTCGAGCACAGCGGCGGGAAGCGCCGCAAGCGCGGCTGATGCGGACCGCCGCCGTCTCGCTGGCGACGGTCATCGCCGTGCTCTCGGCGACGGCGAGCGCGCAGGCCCAGACGCCGTCGCCCGTAGCGGTGGACGCGGCCGCCCCGGCAGCACCCGCCGCGGCGCCCGCGGCGCCAAGCCCGGCCGACGCGGGCGCGAAGCGCGAGGCGGAGCTGGCCGCGTCGCAGAAGGCGGTGCAGGACCTGGAAGCGCAGGTCATCGAGCTTCGCCGCATCATCGAGGCGATGGACCGCTCGCGCGCGTCCGTCGACGACATGCGCCGGCGCCTCGACGAGCTGGAGGCCCGCCTGGGCGAGAACGACCGGCGCGACGAAGCCCTGGCCGGCGGCGCGGGCCGCGAGGCCACGCTGTTCAAGTTTCGCGACGACGGGTTCGCGCTGCGCTCGCCGCACGGCCGATTTCTGCTGGTGCCGCACCTGCGCGTGCAGACCGTCTACACGGGCGCGATCGCCTCGCGCGGGACGATGGACACGGCGGACCCCGACACGTCCGCGTTCACGCTGCCGCACGCCGAGCTGATCGTCGAAGGCCACGTGGGCAGCCGGATTTTCACGTACCGGTTGCAGCTGGACGCCGCCGAATCGCCGACGATCAACGACGCTTTCGCCCAGGTGGGGAATCTGACCATGGTGCGCGGCTTCGGCGTGCGGGTGGGCCAGTTCAAGATCCCGTACGGCCTGCAGCGCCAGACCTGGAGCGGCGAGCTGGAGTTCGTCGACATCTCGTCGCCCATGTCGGCGTTCTCGCTCGACCGTGACATCGGCGTGATGGCGCTGGGGCGGCCGCTGGCGGGGCGCCTCGCCTACGAGCTCGCCGTCACGAACGGCACCGGGGGCGGCAAGTTGAACGAGAACATCGACCTCGCCTACAGCGCCCAGATCACCGCGTCGCCGTGGGGGCCGCTGCCGCCGGGCGAGGGCGATCTGCTCTGGCACCCGCAGCCGCGGGCGTCGCTGGGCGTCGCCGGTTACTACAACCTCATTCCGACGGACGTCGTCGTGCGATCCAACTTCGATCCGACCGCGAACACCGACGTCGATGGCGACGGGCGCATCGACAACGTCGCGATCTGGCAGGCGGCCGTCGAGCTGAAGGCGCTGTGGCGCGGGGCCGCGCTGCAGGCGGAATGGTTCGGACGCTACGAAATACCGGGCGGTCTGTACGAGTCGCGCAGCTACTGGGGCGGCTATGTGCAGGCGAGTTACTTCGTGATTCGCGGCCGGGTACAGGTCGCCGGCCGGATCGGCCACACCGACGAGCCCCGCTACGGGTCGACCCCCCTCCAGCGGGCGCTGTTCGGGGACCGCGTCAACGAGCAGGCCGTAGCGGTCAACGCGTACCTGCGCGGCCACCGGGTGAAAGCGCAGGTCGACTACACCCACTTGCACGCCGAGGACGCGGCGACCGGTCTGGACGCCCAGAACGCGCCGACGCAGCACCGCATCCGGGCCGCCCTCCAACTGGGATTCTGACTATTCCGGCGCCGCGGAGGCGAGGGAGGGTCCCGACAGTCGCATTGGGCCTTATGGTGGTATACGTTCCGCCCAGGAGACAGGGATGAGCCTCAAGCGAAGCCACACCAGCACGAAAAGCGCTTTCGGCGGCGGCGACGCCGGCGCGAAGGTCGATCGGCAGGAGCTGTACGACGAGCTCAAGCGCATGGCGACCAACAACGAGACGTTCACGCCGGTCGACGTCTCGCTTGCGATCGGCGCCGGTGAGCCCCAGGTGTCGAAGGCGCTGCTTGGCCTCGCCGCCGAGGGTTATCTGGAAAAGGTCGAGGTCGGCAAGTACAAGGCTTCGGGGATGGCGGAGCTGGGCCAGGCCGAGTTCCTGAAGGCGTTCGCGCGGGCGTCGCGCGTCGACTCCACCCGCCAGCGCGATCTCGCGGAGATCGCGCGCCTGAAACAGAACAACGACACCATGAGGCAGCGGCTGCTGACGGCGATCGCCGAGCGCGATCACTACCTGGCCGCGCTGAAGAAGCACGGGATCGATCCGGGTCCCGCGCCCACGCCCGTGGCTCCGGTTGCGGAGGCGCCCGCGGCGCCCGCTGCCGTCGCGGCGCCGCCGCCCGCAGCGCCACCGGCGCCGCCGGTTGCACAGAGCGCCGCCGACGGTCCGGCGCCCGGCCCCCAGGGGCTGGCGGTGCCGTCGCCGGCCTCCGCCGATGCGCCGTCGGGACCGGGCGACAGCGGCGGCCACGGCAGCGCGCCGGACGAGCCGAGCTCGTAAGGCTGACGCGCCCGTGCGCGTGACTTTGATCCGTCATGCCGAGGCGGGCGACGACGCGCCTCGCGATGAATCGCGCGCGCTGACCGCCCGCGGGCGGGCCGACGCGCGGCGGCTCGGGCGCGCGCTGGCGCGACGGGGCGTCCGCTTCACGACGATCGTCACCAGCCCGCTGGTGCGCGCGGTGCAGACCGCGGAGATCGTGGCCGCCGCGACCGAGTTCCGCGGCCGCATGCCCGCGACCGACGTGCTGGTTCCCGAGGCGTCCGCCGGGGACGTCGTGGCCTTCCTGGCCAAGATCGCCGACGAGAAATCGGTCGCGCTGGTCGCGCACGAGCCGATCCTCTCGGCCGTGGCGGCGGCGCTGACGCGCAAGGGGCGTTACCCGGCGCTGCGCAAGGCCGAAGCGCTGCGCATCCGCCTCCCCGACGGGCCCGCGGCCGCGGGGTCGCTGCGCTGGCGCGTCGACGGCGGCACGGGCAAGCGCGAACGCTTGCGCTAGCCGCCCCCGCGCGAAGCGCGGGATCGCGGCTACCAGAAAAAACAGTAGTCGCATACCGCGCCTGCGGCGCGGAGCGACTAGCCGCGGGTTGGCGGCGCCGACGCTTTGAGCGTCCTCAACATCCTTGATAGGATGGGCGCGGTTATGAGTGTGGGTGACAAGAAGGACGAGACCACTGCCACCAAGCCCGCGGTGCCTCCCGAGTCCGACCGGGAGCAGAAGCGCAATCTGGCCTACCTGGTCGTGCTGGCCGGCGTCAGCGCGGGCGAGATGTTCAAGCTGCAGAAGGACAAGACAATCGTGGGCCGCGGGCCGGCCGTGGGCGTGCGCCTGAACGACGAGGGCGTCTCGCGCGAGCACTGCGCGTTCGTGCGCGACGGCGACAAGATGATCGTCGAGGACATGGACTCGACCAACGGCACGTTCTGCAACGACATCAAGATCGATCGCCGCGAGCTGGTCGACGGCGACAAGATCATGGTCGGCTCGTCGACGATCTTGAAGTTCACGTACCACGACTATCTGGACGAGGTGTTCCAGCGCCAGATGTACGAGTCGGCGCTGCGCGACGGCCTGACCAAGGTATTCAACAAGAAGTACTTCACGGACTACCTGGAGAAGGAGTTCGCGTTCGCGGCGCGCCATGGCGGCCCGCTGGCGCTGATCTTCCTGGACATCGATTTCTTCAAGAAGATCAACGACACCCACGGCCACCCGGCGGGGGACTTCGTGCTGGCCGAGCTGTCGCAGATGATGACCACGCTGCTGCGCACCGAGGACGTGCTGGCGCGTTTCGGCGGCGAGGAGTTCACGATTCTCTGTCGCGGGTCCGATCTGTCGGGCGCGAAGATCGTCGCCGAGCGCGTCCGCAAAGCCGTCGAGGAACGGAAGTTCAGCTTCGGAGGCAAGGACATCCCCGTGACGGTCAGCCTGGGCGTCGTGGCCATTCCCGAGAGCGGCATCACCGAGCACAACGCCTTCCTGGCCGCGGCGGACAAGGCGCTTTACGAGTCGAAGCGCAACGGCCGCAACCGCGTCTCCGTCGCGGGGTCCGAAAAGACGCCCAACGAACCGCGCAAGCGCACCACCACCAGCTCAGGCCCGATTCGGTCCAGCTAGCCGCCCCCGCGCGAAGCGCGGGATCGCGGCTACCTGAAAAAACAATAGTCGCACACCGCGCCTGCGGCGCGGAGCGACTAATCCAGGCGCACGAGCGCCAGCAACGCTGCGGCCGCGAGCCCGGCGGCGCCGATCAGGTAGGGCGCGCGCGGATCGACCGCCGCGTACAGCGCGCCGCCGACCAGCGGCCCGGCGGCGCGGGCCAGCGCGGCGGCCGATTGCAGCGCGCCCAGCGTCACGCCCTGGGTGGTGACGCCGGCGCGCCGCGACGCGAACGCGGGCAGCGACGGCGTGGTCAGGCCGTTGCCCAGCGAGATCAGCCCGGCTGACGTGTACAGCGCCAGTTTTGCCCAGGCGCCGAACGAGGTCGACAGGCCGAGCAGCGCGAACGCCGCCGCCTGGATCGCGATGCCGGCCTGCACCAGCCGCGCTTCGCCGAAGCGCGGCGCCAGCCGGCGCACCAGGCCCCCCTGCACGATCGCGCCGACGATGCCGACGATCATGAAGATGAAGCCCGTGGCGGCGACCGACATCCCGAAGCCGTCCGCGGTGTACAGCGCGAACGTCTGCTCCATCCCCGCGAACCACAGCACCATCGCGAAGTTCAGCGTCGCGGCCACGCCCACGCCCGGGACGGCCAGCGCGGTCCGCAGCGCGGTGATGTCCAGCGGGACCGCGCGCCGCACCGACTTACCGCGCCGCTCGGCGGGCAGCGATTCCGGCAACGTGCGCAGCGCGAGCAGGAAATTGACGGCGGCCAGGCCGGCGGCGACGAACGCCGGCAGCGTCCCTTCCCGGCCCAGCAGCCGCATCTGCGACAGCTGGCCGCCGATGCCCGGACCCAGGATGAACCCGAGGCCGAACGCGATGCCGATGATCCCCATGCCGCGCGCGCGGTGCTCGGGCGGCGTCACGTCGGCGACGTAGGCCTGCGCGACGGCGATGTTCGCGGTGGCGATGCCGCTGAACGCGCGGGCCGCCAGCAGCAGCAGCAATGACGGCGCCAGCCCCACGAAGGCCATACCCACGGCGGTGGCGGCGATGCTCCAGAGCAGAACGGGGCGACGCCCGACCCGATCGGACAGACGTCCCCAGATCGGGATGAAGAGGAACTGCATGACCGAGTACACGGCGCCGGGCATGGTCGCGACGAAATCGCTGGCGCCCAGCTGGCGCGCCAGCGCGGGGAGAAACGGGATCACCAGACCGAAGCCGAGCAGATCGATGAACACCGTCAGGAACAGCGTTCCGATCGAGGCGGTGCGCACGTAGCGCGCGGGCGCCGGAGGTGCCACGGGAACGTCGCTGGGCGGTGGGGCGGTCATGGGGCCTGAGCTTGCGGGCAGGGTACCGCACGGAAGGTCGCGAGGCGCGTCCGGCGCCACCAGGCGCCGGTGGCGCGCCGTTCGTCGCGGCTCGTGAATTGGTATTGCCAGAACACCAGCCGAACCGCGGCGGGGTGGGGCGGCAGCGGCGCGCGGAACAGCGGCTGAACCACCTGAGGTTCCTCGCACAGCCGTTCGATCAGCGCGTGCACGTAGCCGGGCGCGCGGCGCTGGAAGCCGAGACCGTAGAACCACAGCCGGAAGTCGACACGCGGCTGATGGGGCGCGACGAAGTCGGGGGCGCGGTTCAGATCGCCCGGCTTGTGGTGGAAGTGTTGAGCCGTCCACGCGGCGTCGTCGGCTTGCCGTTCCTCGACGGGGCCTTCCGCCAGCGTCTGGAATTCGGGCTCGATGCGCTCGCGCGTGATCGACGCGAACAGGTGGTACGTGTTGACGAGGCGAAATTGCCAGTCGAGCTGGAGCACCGGATTCACGAACGCGAGCCCGGGGCCGGGCTGACCGAAGTGGACGTTCGCGTCGGCGACGGAGACCAGCGCGAACACACCGGCGCCGACGACCGCTGTCCATTTATGCGCGGACGCGAACCGCGGCGGCAGCGCGAGACGAGGGATGCGGCGGGTCAGCTGCGCGAAGCGGGAGGCGAACCGCCGTGCGGCTTCTGGCGCGAAGCGCGCGGCGCGCGAAACCCAGGCGCGCGCGCGGGCGACGTCGGCGTCGTCGAGCAGGAACACGCCCAGCACGATCGCCAGGTAGCAGAAGAAGCCGTAGTTGGCGGTCGCGGCGTTGACGATCTGAAACAGCGTGAAGGCGGCGAACGCGGCCAGCCGCGCCTTGCGCGGGCCGAAGATCCCGAACGGGATCACCAGCTCGAAAAACAGCGTCGCCCGGCTTTCGAAGTGGTGCCACCAGACGGGGAGGTGGTGCGCGTACCAGGCCAGCCAGGTCGGCAGCGGCGCGGTCTCGTAGTAGTAGGTCATCGCGCTGCCGTCGTGCCAGTCGCGCAGCGGCGAGCCCCACTTGGCGATGCCGGATTCGAAGTAGAGCTTGAACAGCACCAGCCGGAACACGAAGTGGGCGATGGGCGCGGGGCGATCGGTACGCAGGAAGACCGCGAGGAAGCCGCACTCGATCAGCAGGTTGTCCCACTGGAACGACAGGAAGTCGCGCGTGACCGTCACGTACGAGAGATAGAGCAGCGTCGACAGCGCGAAGCAGGTGCGGCGGAAGACGCCGAGCAGCGCGCCCAGCGAAAGCACGACACCCAGCACGATGCCGGCGGTCAGCGCGCCGTCGGAGTGAAACCACCACGCGAGCGTCGGCAAGTTCGCCAGCGTCCCCTCTGGCATCGTGCGCGCCGTTTCGATCAGATCGGCGACCGGCAGCAGGCCGTGGCTGCCGATCAGCACCTGCACCTGCACGCCCAGCGACACCCACGCGATCAACGAAACGATCGCCAGCCCCTGCGCAAACACCGTCGCGACCTCAGGCCCCGACCCGAACGTCCAGCGGAGCTTCGACGCTCGCGCGCCCTCACCCCGACCCTCTCCCGCAAGCGGGAGAGGTCTTGTTCCCTCTCCCCCTTGGGGGAGAGGGAGATCAGATCTTGTCCCCTCTCCCCGCTCTGCGGGGAGAGGGTTAGGGTGAGGGGTCCCCGCCATCACGTCTTCGGCACGACGCGCCCAGCGGCCCGCAGCGCCTCGCGCGCATCGTCGATGGCGGCCAACGTCGGCGCGTCGGGGCCCTTCGGGAAGTCCTCGCGCCGACCCGTCATCACCTCCAGCGTCGCGCGCACCGACGCGGACAGCGCGGACAGGTCGTAGCCGCCCTCGAGCATCAGCGCGATCTTTCCGCCGCACGTCTCGTCGGCCAGCTGCGCCAGTCCGCTGGCCATCGCCGCGAAGCCGCGCTCGCTGACGCGCATCCCCGCCAGCGGATCGCGCGCGTGCGCGTCGAAGCCGGCCGACACGATCACCAGCTCGGGGTTGAACGTCCGCGCCACCGGCAGGAACAGATCGTGGAACACGGCGCCGTAGTCGGCGTCGCCCTGGCCGCCGGGCAGCGGGCAGTTGACGGTCGCGCCGCGGCCCGCGCCTGACCCGACCTCGCGGGCGGCGCCCGTGCCCGGATAGAACGGGTACTGGTGCACGGACATGTACATGACGTCGGCGCGATCGTCGAACATGTGCTGCGTCCCGTTGCCGTGGTGGACGTCCCAGTCGACGACCAGCACGCGCGCGGCGCCCGCGCGGCGCGCCGCCTCGGCCGCGATCGCCGCGTTGTTGAGCAGGCAGAAGCCCATCGCGCCGTCGGGCTCTGCGTGATGACCGGGCGGGCGGATCAACGCGAAGGCGTTGCGCGCGCGTCCGCTCAGCGTGGCCAGCGCGGCTTCGACGGCCGCCCCGGCCGCCAGCCGCGCGGCGTCCCAGCTGCCGGGCGAGATCGCCGTGTCTGGATCGAGGCTGCCGCTGCGCCCCGCGAGCGACGCCATCGTCTCCCGGTGCTCGGACGAGTGCACGGCGTCGATCTCGGCGTCGGTCGCGGCCCGCGGCGCTTCGATGGTCACGCCCGCGACGGGCGCGCGCGCCAGATCGGTCTGGATCGCGTCGAGGCGCGCCGGCGACTCGGGATGTCCGGCGCCCGGGTCGTGGTCCAGGAAACGCCGGTCCGTTATGACGATCGTGCCCGTGCCCGTGCTCATGCCGTCCTCCTCATGCCCGCGGCAGCTCGAAGCTAAACACGCTTCCGCCTCCGGGGGCGTCGCGAACGACGACCTCGCTGCCGTGGTCGCGAACGATCTCGCGCACGAACGCCAGGCCCAGGCCGGTGCCCTTCTCGCGCGTGGTGAAGAACGGCGCGAAGATCTTCTCGCGCAGCTCGGCCGGCACGCCGGGGCCGTCGTCGCGGACCTCGATGCGCACGCGCTCGCCGTCGACCTCGGCGGCGAGATCGACACGGCCGGTGGCTGTGCGCGCGGCCGTGACGGCGTTGCGCGCCAGGTTCAGCAGCGCGCGGCGTAGCTGGGTGGCGTCGGCGCCGACGGCCAGCCCGTCGGGCACGCGGATGGCGATGGCCGGGCCGGACGGGACCGCCGCCAGCTCGCGGATCTCCTCGAACAGCGGGCGCACCGCGACCGGCTCCGATCGCAGGGCGGGACGGCGCGCGAACTCGAGGAACTCGTTGACCACGGCCTTGAGGTGGCCGACCTCGCGTTCGATGCGCGCGACCTCGTCCAGCCGCTCCGGCTGGCTGGCGAGCGCGTCGCGCAGCAGCCCCGCGTAAAGCTCGAGCCCGCCCAGCGGATTGCGGACCTCGTGCGCGATGCCGGCCAGCATCATCTGCATGCGCTCGTCGCGCGCGCGCAGCGCGGCGCGTGTCTCGTCCAGCGTCTGGGCGAGCACGCCGATCTCGTCGCGCGTCTCGATCGGGATGGGCGCGTCCAGATCGCCGCGGCCGAGGCGCGCCGCCGCTTCCGCCAGCCGCGCGATCGGGCGCGAGATGCGGCGCGACAGCCAGATGGTCAGCGCCAGCACCGCGAGCAGGGCCCCGACGCCCGTCCGGATCAGCGAGCGCCGGAACGTGGCGAGCACGGCCGGATAGTCGGCGTTGCCCTCGACGGCGACGATGCCGGCGATGTCGCCGCCGTCGCCGACGGCGGCGTAGGCGCGCTTGTAGGGGACGCCGTCGTGGCCGACGAAAAGCGGCGACGCGGTCGGGGCACCGCTGAGGGCGCGCGCGATCTCGGCGCGGTCGGCGTCCAGCTCGTAGGCGTGCGCGCCCAGCGCCAGCGCGGCGGACGTGTCGCCGCGCGCCTCCAGCTCGGGCGTCACTGCCAGCACGCGGCGCACGCCCAGGCGCGTGCGCGCCGCCTCCAGCCGCCGCCGCACGCCCGCGTACGTCATCGAGTCCTCGTCGCCCGCGCCGAACGCACGCAGCTGTTCCGGCAGCAGCGTCGAGGCGGCGCCAGCCGCCGCCGTTCCCAGCCGACGGCCGAGCTCGTCCTCCAGCGCGCGGCGCGCGACCTCGTGCGCGAAGAACCCGAACAGCACGAGCGCCGCGACCGTCGGCACGATCGTCCCGACCAGCAAGCGCAGCAGCAACCGGCGCGGCGGTGTCGTCGATGTCGCGATCGATGTCCGCGCCTCCATCGCGGCCCATTGTGCAACATCGCCGTCGTTGCGACGAGATGCGCCGCCGTGAGACGATGCCAGCGGAGGTTTCATGCGCCGAACGATCCTGTGGGGACTGAGCGTGATGTTCGTGGGTGGTTGTGGGGGCGGGGGCTCGACCGGGACCGGCGGGAAGGGCGGCAGCAGCGTCGGAGGGACGGGCGGCGGCGTCGCGGGCACCACGGGCACCGCGGGCACGGGGACGGCGGGGACCGCGGGAACGGGAACTGGTGGCGCGGCCGGCACGTCCAGCGGCGGCACGGCCGGCGGTGGCGGCGCCGGCGGCACGGGGCCGCGCATGGTGACGCTGCAGACCCTCGACGGCTTCGCGTTCGCCGCCTACCAGGACGGCGACGGTGCGTGGCAATCCTTCGCGGGCGGCGTCGGGGCGAACTTCACCTTTGCCGTTACTGGCGAGCGTTACGGCGTCGCCTACGGGTGCCTCAACGTCGCCAACGACAATATCGGCGTCACCGTCATCCAGGCGACCGTCGCCGAGACGACGCGTGTGACCGCCGGGTGCGGCGGTCTGTCGACGGCCACGCCCGTGACGATCATGGGAACGATCGCCGGGCTGTCGTCGACGCAGACCGCGCAGGTCGACATCGGCAGCAAGAGCGCCGCTCCGACCGCCGCCGCGCCGACATTTTCGATCTCGCTACCGCCGGGGACGTTCGATCTGTTCGCGCGCCGCATGACCGCGGCGCCGGTGTGGGATCGCATGATCCGCCGCAACGGGGTCACCGTGACGATGGGAGCGACGTTCAACCTGGATTTTGCGACCGACGGTTTTGCGCCCGAGACGCACACGATCACTTTCCAGAACGTATCGGCCACGGAGACGACGGGCGTGCTGGTCATCTTCCGGAACACCCTGGGCGGTAGCCCGTTCGGGCTTGGGTCGCCGGCGGCCGGCAGCTTCTACGCGATCCCCGCCACCCAGCTGCGGACCGGCGACTATCACAGCATCGTCGCCTCCGCGAGCGATCCGGCCACCGGCGGCCGGCGCGTGCGTCGGATCGCCATCGGCGCGACGGACTTCACGGCGACCATGCCGCCGATGATCGCGGCGCCGGTGCTGGGCGTCGGCGCGACGACGCCGTACGTTCGCCCGCGCGGGACGATCCCGGCGGGCCTGACCGGCGATCAGTATGCCCTCGGGTACTCGCAGACAGACACGGCGCCCGCGCGCTCACGAAGCTGGGCGCTACAGTTGACGAAGGGATGGATAGCGTCGGCCGGGGCGACCGACTACACCGTTCCCGATCTGTCCGGTGTCACCGGCTGGCAGACCTGGTGGGGCCTCGCCGCAGGCGCAACGAACTGGCAGCAGTTTTCGAACACGAGCAGCGCCGGCGTCGCAGACCTGCTGCGCGCGGATCAGACGGCCGCGGAGCTGGACGGCCGCGAATACAAGATCACCCAGCGCGACGGAACGGTCACGTTCTGACGCCGGACCCCTCTCCCTAACCCTCTCCCCACTTCGTGGGGCGAGGGGACCTGAATCTGAAGCGCAGCCCGGCGCAGCCACCGGCCCGGATCGTCGGCCGTCGGTGGAGCGAGCTGCGGCGCTC
>Ga0207675_100006199_pt1 | contig 11357 bp, 10 predicted proteins | sample KBSSwiS42_FD_184305 | JGI IMG/M metagenome (GOLD analysis project Ga0207675, IMG submission 184305) | Switchgrass rhizosphere microbial communities from Kellogg Biological Station, Michigan, USA - KBS Switchgrass S4-2 (SPAdes) (version 2) | ecosystem: Host-associated > Plants > Roots >...
GGAGCACCGCTTGCCCGCGGTCTTACTTAATGGTTGTCGCTTTCCGTCTCGGACACGTCGCGGGTCGGAGTGGCGTTCGGACCGGTGTAGGCGTTGGCGGCGCCCTCGCGGTAGACCAGCGTCCCGCCGCTGTGTCCCACCTGGACGCCAGCCGCCACGAGGCCGAGTGCCCCGGCGGCCGAGACGAGGCGGGCGGCGCGGCCGACGGTGCCGCGCGCGAGTCCGGCCGCGGTCACGAGCACGAGGACGGCGGAAAGAACCAGGAATCGCTCCGCGGCTTCCTCATGACCGTGCAGCGCGCCGCGCGTCACCACGCGCTCGACGCGGTCCTCCTGCGATTCGCCAGTCTGCGTGGCGACCCAGGCGCTCAGAGCAAGCGCTGCAGCCAATGCCACCGGTACGGACCATACCCGACGCGGCGTAGCGCCTTTCCTGATAATCCAGAGGGCGATCGCGATCGAGATTGGAAGCAGTGTCACGAGCACGATTGGGAAGTGGACGACGAGAGGGTGCAGTGGTATGCCTGACATGAGCGGTGCCTCCGTGAACCGAGAGTCGACCCTAACGTCGGCAATCGGCGCGGGCGCGGGTATCCGCTCTTTGTCGGAATCGCCGGCATTCTCGTCCCCTCCGTCAAATGACGGAGGCGAGGCTCTGCGAGGAACCGCCGAGATCGACGGCGTCAACGCGAGGTTGCGGTGGATTCTCGCGGTCGCACTGGTTTCCATCGTGGTGGGCGGGACCGTTGATCTTGCGATGGACAGGCCAGCCAGGTGGCTGTCGTTTCACGTCATCGTGGAAACGCTGATGATCGCCGGCGCGCTCGTGATGGCAACGACGCTATGGCTTGGCTGGTGGCGATCGGCGCACTCGAGCCTGGCGCTCCGCCAGTCGCTCGAGGCACAGCGGCTGGAGCGCGACGCGTGGAAAGCAAGCGCCGAGGCCGCGCTCGAGGGGCTCGGTTGCGCGATCGATTCACAATTCAGGCGCTGGCACTTAACGCCGACCGAGCGCGAGGTCGCGCTCATGCTGCTCAAGGGTCACGGACACAAGGAGATCGCCGCGCTCACCGGCCGGAGCGAGCGTACGGTGCGGCAGCACGCCGGCGTCGTGTACGAAAAGGCCGGGCTTGCGGGCCGGGCCGAGCTGGCGGCGTTCTTCCTCAATGACGTCGTGCTGCCTCCACACTGACCCCCTTTTCATCACTCCTTTGCCTCGACTTCCAGGTGGCCCTTCATGCCTAACGCGGCGTGCGGGTCGCACTGGAAGTAGTACTTACCTGGCGCGAGCGTGACCTTGAGATCGGCCGTCTGTCCCGGAAGCTGGAGCAGCGCACTCGCCGCGGGCAGCCCGGCCTTGACCGTGTTCGAGTCCGCGAAGAAGTCCACGTTATGCACGCCGGTCTTGAGCGTGAACCGGATGACATCACCCTGATGGGCCTCGAACTGGTTCGGCTCGAACTTGTTGTTCCCCTGGTCATCGGTGAGCAGGTGCACCTCGATGACCTTGCCGCCGGCGTCGGGCGTCAGGTTCTCGCCGAAGGCGGCGCTGCTCGAGGTGGTAGCTGCTGCCGCCGCCGCAGGCTGCGCTGCGCTCTCGGACGCGGACTGCTCCTTGTCGTTTCCGCCGCATGCGGCGAGCAGAAACGCGGCCGCGACAATGATCGGAGTCGGATTCACGTATCGCATCAGAAGTTCCCTGGTCGTGTGGTTAGAAATCCTTCCGCTGAAAGCGTCGAGCTCCCAACAGGAGTGGGACGCCAGTCCACAGGACCAGCGCCAGCGAAGCGAGCGCGGTACCGCCCGCACTGCCGAAAAACTTCTCGAACACTGCGCCCGTGTAGCCCATGAGCGCCGAGACGTCGAGCCGCATGAGAATCAGCACGCGCGCCAGATCGATTGGGTTGGCGATCATCGCCGCCAGCGCCGGCCGCTCCAGCGGATAGTCGGCGAACACCATGAGGCCCAACATCACGAGGCCGTCGTACAACACCGTGCCCGCGAGCCACAGTCCGATCGCGATCCCGATGCCCTTCACCTTGTCGTCCACGCGCGCGACGATGAGCGTCGCGAACGCCGTGAAGATGAGGGTAAGCAGGATGCCACTGGCTGCGACCACCACGAGCGTCGCGAGATGATCGACGTCGTCACCCGCGTGAAGCGCGAGCGCCGACCCGAGGCCTGTCACGAACGCCGCGGAGAGCGACAGGGCGAGCCCCAGGTACTGACCGGCGAACAGCTGTCGGCGATGGACCGGCTGCGCGAGCAGCAGCTCCGTGAACTCGCGCGCGTTGTAGAGATAGATCGTCCCGAAGACGATCGCGACGAGCGGGATGAGCAGCAGCACGACATTCATCAGGCTCAGCGCGGCCCGTGCCCCGCCGCCACCGAAGCGCAGCAGCACATCGGTCAGGCCGAAGAAGAACAGCGCGTAGACGATCAGCGCGCGACTCCGCAGCACATCGCGGAGCTCGTATCGGACGATCTTCGTGGTCGTGTTCATGCGACTGCGCCCTCTGCCGCTACCATGACGTGGGCGATCGCCCGCTCCAGACTGAGCTGTCGCGTGGCTCTCTTGAGATCGCGGATCGAGCCTGTGTAGCGAAGCTGCCCATCGACCAGAAACACGATGTCGTCGGCGAGCGCGTCGAGCTCGCTCAGGACGTGCGACGTCACGATCACGGTCCGGCCAGCATCGCGCACTTCCCCGATCTTGTCCTTGAGAATTCCGCTCGATACGGGGTCGAGACCCGCCGTCGGCTCATCCAGCACGAGCAGGTCGGGCTGGAACAGGAACGCGAGCACCGCGTTCACCTTCTGCCGCGTCCCACCCGATAACACGCGCAGCGGCTTCCGCAGCTGATCGTCGAGCCTGAACCGTGCGATCAGGTCGTCGTCGATTGCGGCGTCGGCGCCGCGCAGATCGCGAAGCATCGCGATGAGCTCCGCCCCGGTCAGGTTCTCGGGAAAGCGCGCGATCTGCGGCATGTAGCCGATGTGCGACCGATAGGCCGGGTCATCGCTCACCCGCTCGCCGTCGACCAGAATTTTCCCACCGTCACTTCTCGTTAGGCCGAGGATCGTCTTCATGAGCGTTGTCTTGCCCGCGCCGTTCGGTCCGAGGATGGCCGTCACTCTGCCCGCGGCGATCTCGAGATCGAGCCCGCGCAGTACGTGCAGCGGACCGAAGCGTTTCGTGAGCTCCGTGATCCTGATCATCGCAGTCTCCGCATCGAAGGCGACCCATCCGCCAGCGTCTCCGGTGTGAGTGACGGCAACACACGCTCGGCCAGATCGAGGAGCGTGACGAACGGACTGCGAAGGGCGATCAGCACCGGCTCGTTCTGGGCGACGAGCAGCGAGAAGAGCCTAACGGGATGATACGGGACGTCCCCGACGCCATCGCGATTCAGGTCGTAGCCCTTGTAGTCGTCCCAGTAGTTGCCAGCGAACGTCGCCGTGGTCTCTCGGCTGTTCGTCGCGACATCGAACGTATTGCCCCTGAACTCGTTCGCCGTGAACGATCCGTCCTGGGCGCTGGCCATCAGCTTTACGGCCCAGCCGTTATCGACGAAGTCGTTGCGCTCCGCGCGCAGGCGGGTCACGCCGTCGACGAGGAGGCCGACGGTGTTCCGGGTGAAGTGGTTGCCGTACAGCACGGGCTCGAGGATCTCCTTGAGCAGGAGACCGTAGGACGCGGCACCCCAGTTGTCCTCGAAGCGGTTGTTGGTCATCTCGATCCGCTTCGTGTACATGACCGCGACGCCGGATCCGTTGCGGCGAAACGTGTTGGCGACGTACCGGCAGCCATCGGAATACATGAAGTGCATTCCGTATCGGAGATTGCCTTCACTGAGGTTGCCGCGCACGTCGCTCTCGTGTACGAACTCCAGGTAGATCCCATCGCGGTGACCGGTGATCTCGTTCCCTTCGACCGTGACGTGGTTCGACGTCCAGAGGTGGATCCCGTTGCCTGACGCGGATTCCCTGCCCTTGCTCGCGCGCAGCCGGTTACCTGCCACTCGGCATCGATCGACGCGCGCGAGGTAGATGCCGAAGAACCCGTCCTCGATCGTGTTGTTCTCGATGACGCAGTTGGTGGCGTCCTCAACACGGATCGCGGCGCGGTCCTCGACGAAGCTCGTCGCGACGTGGCGAAGCTCGAGCCCGCGGACGGTGACGTCGTCGGCCTGCACCGTGAGGATCTGGCGGCCCTGGTCGCTCTCGAGGACCGCGCCTGGCTCCCCGGTGATGGTAACGGGCCGCCGCACCACGATCGTGGGCTCTCGATAGACACCCGCTTTCACGACGACACGTGCACCGGGCGCCGCGAGCTGCAGCGCCTGCGTCAGTGTGCGGATCGTGCCGGACGGGGATACGAGCACATCGCTCTGCGCCCGGACCGTGCTGCCGCTCAGGAGGGCAATCGCGCCGAGCAACCCGAGTCCACTAGCGCGCGACACTGTCCGCCTCGGCGTGGTCCCAGCGCGCGCCGTGCTCACTCTGAACGAGCGCGAGCACTTCCTGCCATCGCAGCGTCGTTCCCTGAACCTGACCAGCGGCCGCCGTTTCGCCGTCGTCGCTCAGCGCGACCAGGTTGAGTCCCATGGGGCTCTGGTGGGCCTCATTGCGAACGAACAGAGCGTTCTTGGCCTCGACCCAGTGCCCGGGGTTCGCGAAATCCGCGACCCAGATCGAGCTACCGTCACCGGCGCCGCCGTTCTGCAGGTAGTACGACGCGAGGCACTCGATCGCGTCGAACGCATACACCTTACCCTTGCGGGTGATGAGCTGACCGCCGAAGCGCTCGTCGCTGATGGTCATCCGGCAGTAGTCACAGCTCTTACCCTTGTCGGCGATCGCCTGCGGGCCCGGCGGGGCGCAGGCTGCCACTGCAACCGCCATCGCCATCGATGCGCGTTTCACGTCAGCGCCACGACGTCTGGCGATGACCAGCGCGGCGACGCCGAGTACGAACGCGACACCGAGACACGCCGCGCCGAGCGCGGGCCACGATGACGCGGTGAAGTTGAGCAGCTGCTTCGTCCCGATGAGCGGCGGCTGGTACGTCATGCCCGGGACTTTGATGATCGCGTGCTCGAAGTCGAGGTTGTGGCCGTAGTCGTATTCCCATCGCCAGAAGTCGATGAGCCCCGCAATGGCCAGCGTGACGAACCCGCCGAGCCAGCCGTACAGCAGCCGCCGCGCGCCTAACGCTGCGACGAGCAGCCCGAACGCGGCAAGGCCGGCCAGGATCCACGGCATGATGCGAAGCTCGGGGATCGTGTCGGGCTCGATCGGCTTCATGCCGATGTAGTGATTGAGGCCGTTGATGTTGGCCAGGTCGTTCGGCTGGATGCCGGTCACGGTGTTGACGCGGATCAGCATCCCCAGTCCCTCGGGGTACTGCGGCGCGACGAGGTCGATCCGCCACAACGGAAAGAGGAATGCGCCGAGCAGCAGTACCGACGCGATCGCGAGCAGTACCCTCGAGAGTCGGGTCATGGTTACTTTGCCCCCGCCATCTGTGCCTTGGCCTTCGGGCTGATGTTCGCCGCGAGCGGCACGTTGGAGCCGGCCGGCGACACGCGGATATAGCCCTGCATTTCCTGGTGCAGCGCCGAGCAGAAGTCGGTGCAGTAGAACGGATAGATCCCTTCGTCCTTCGGCACCCACGTCAGGGTGCGCGTCTCACCGGGCTGCAGGATCAGCTCCGAGGTGTTCGCGCCGAGGACGGCGAAGCCGTGGAGGATGTCCCAGTCCTGCTCGACGTTCGTGACGTGGAACTTCACCGTGTCGCCGACTTGCACGCCCTCGATGTTGTCGGGCGCGAAGTGACTGCGGATCGCGACCATCTCGACGTGCACCGTCTTCCCGGTGCGCGAGATGTTGGTCTCGGACTCCGCGCGCACGGCGTGCGGGTTGGTGTTCTCGGCGAGCGAGTGGAACTTGACCGACTTGTCCTTGATGAGAGTGGCCGGCAGCGCCTGCGCGTAGTGCGGCTCGCCGATCGTCGGGAAGTCGAGCAGCATCTTCATCTTGTCGCCGCTGATGTCGATCAGCTGCGCCGACTGCGCCATCTCGGGGCCCGTCGGGAGATAGCGATCCTTCGTGATCTTGTTCATCGCGACCAGGTACTTGCCCCACGGCTTCTTGCTGTCGCCGCCCGGGATCATGATGTGGCCGACCGAGTAGTAGACCGGCATGCGGTCGAGCACCTCCCACGTACCCAGCTTCCACTTCACGACCTCGGAGCTGATGAACATCGAGGTGTACGCGTTGCCCTTGCCGTCAAACTCCGTGTGCAACGGACCCAGGCCGGGCTTCTGCACTTCGCCCGCGAGGATCGCGTCGTACTTGAGCACCGGGATCCCGTCGATCGTCGAATCGAACTGCTTGGCCTCGATCGCTTTCGCGAGCTTGGTGAACGAGTGCACGGGAATGACGGTGGCGAGCTTGCCGCCGGCGACGATGTATTCGCCGGTCGGGTCGACGTCGACGCCGTGCGGCGACTTCGGCGTTGGGAGGTAGTAGACGACGCCTTCACAGTCGCGCGGGTCGAGCAGCTTCACGCTCGTCTTCTTTTCGGTTGTGGCGATGCGCGACTTCGGGTCGGTGTAGTTGTGGTCGTAGTCGGCCTGCATCGTCTTCGCCTTGCCGCTCGCGACGCACTCCTCGGCCTTCTTGTAGTTGACCGCGGCGACGTAGTCCTTGTCGTTCTGGGACGCGTTCACCTCGAGCTTCGTGTATGCTCCTTCGGAGTTGTACGAGGTGAAGAAGAACCAGCCCTCCGACGGGCCCTTGCCGGCGTGGCCCAGATCGTAGTTGTAGCCGGGCATGAGGATCTGGAACGCGATGTCCATCTTCCCCGGCTGGTCGGCCGTGATGAACGACAGCGTACCTTTGAAGTTCTCCTTGTAGCTCGCGATCGGGACATCGCGCTTCGCACCGATCGGCACGCTGAACCGCGTGGCCGAGACGATGTACTTCGTGTTCGGCGTGGTGAACGGCGACGCGTGGCCACCTGCCGCGTTAGGTATCTGCAGGATCTCGTCCGTCTCGAACCGGGTCAGGTCGATGCGGGCGACGCGCGGCGTGTTGTTGGCGTTGATGAACAGCCAGCGGCCGTCGGGAACGCCGTCCGTCTGCGACAGCTCGGGGTGGTGCGAGTCGTCCCACGGGATCGAGCCGAACGTCGTCTGCAGCATCTCCTTCGACTCGTCGTTGTACCCGTAGCCGTTCTCCGGATTCTGTGAAAAGACGGGGATGACCTTGAGGAGCCGGCCGGACGGGATGCCGTACACCGCGACCTGGCCGCTGAAGCCGCCGGAGAGGAACGAGTAGAACTCGTCGTACTGTCCGGGTGCGATGTAGACCCTCGACGCGGCGTCGCCGGCGGCGAGGTTGATGGGTTTTGAGCGCGTCGCCTGGCACGCGAACACCAGGCCGGCGATGGCGACGGCGCCGACGGCGCCCACGACGACGCGACGATTCAATTGGAGCGGTGACATAGGACCCCTTGGGTGGAAACCGAGCTGTTGCGACTGGGCGAGCGTGCGGTGCTCCGCGCCACGCGCGGTTCTACGCCATGGAAGGTCGGATACGACTGCGCCGAGGAGCGTCGGGACGCTTCTTGAACTCGCGTCGGGCGGCCCGGAATGGCGGTGTCAGGGTTCCCCTTACGCCTGGACTCATTGGTCGGTCACTCGTACCGTTGCAGACCACGACCTCTCCTCGACCCAACTGAACCCAGAGCCATGACAACGCGAGTCTCTTCGGCGGTCGTCGCAGCCTGCCTCTGCTGGAGCGTCGGGCTGCCGTTAGGCGGCCAGGATCGGCCGGCGGACCGCCGCCGTTTCCTCGACACCGCGAAGACCCGAACCACCGATGACCCTCGGCGCACACCCATCCCGGCCGAACGTCGGACCGGGCCGGAGCGCGTCGTCGTGGTCCGCAATGGCCGGTTGTTCGACGGCACCGGCGCTGCCGCGCGCGAAGGGACGCTCGTGATCACGGGGAATCGCATCACGGCGATCCTGGCGCCTAACGCGCCGGCCTCGTGGCCGCGCGACGCGCGCGTGATCGATGCAACGGCCAAGACCGTTATGCCGGGGCTGATCGACATGCACACCCACCTGAGCTACGTGAATCCGGGTGTCGATCCGGGCCGCGTGACCGACGCGGCGGACGGGGCGCTCCGTGGCGCCGAACGGCTTCGCTACTACATCGAGAGCGGGATCACCAGCATTCGTGACGTGGGGTCGTTTGGGAGCATCGGGATGATCCTCAAGGATTGGGTGCGCGAGGATCGCATTCCGGGTCCGCGCGTGTTCCCGGCGGGCCAGCTGATCGTCGGCCTCGGCGGGCACGGCGCCGAGGGCGATCAGGGCACGTCACCGCTTGGCAGCACGGTGCGGATCGCAACTGGCGCCGACGATTGGCGGCGTGCGGTCCGCGAGCAGTTCAACAACGGCGCCGACGTGATCAAGATCGCCAGCCATTTCTCGGTGGAGGAAGTGAGCGCCGCCGTGAACGAGGCGCACGCGCTCGGCCTCCGTATCACGTGCGACTGTGAGACGTTCTATGTCGACCGCGCGGTCGACGCCGGCGTGGACATGGTCGAGCATCCGCTCCCGCGTTCGGACGAGATCATCGCGAAGATGGCGGCGAAGGGCGTCGCGTCGGACCCCACGCTCGTGCCGTACGAGATCATCTTCGATCAGTCCGGCGGGTATTGGGGCAGCGCGTCCCGGCGCTTCACCTTCTCCAAGGAAGCGAATCTGGAGATGCTCCGCCGGCTTCGCCGCGCAGGCGTGAAGCTGGGCATCGGGACGGATCTGGTGTTTGACTGGTTCAGGTATATGCCAGCTCCCTACCTGCTCGAGATGCAGCGATTCCATGAGGCGGGGTTCACTCCGCCCGAGGTCCTCGCGATCGCCACGCGACAGAACGCCGAGCTTCTCGACATGAGCGACAAGCTCGGCACGCTGACGGTTGGCAAGCTCGCGGACGTGTTGATCGTGAACGGTCGGCCGGACGTCACGCTGGACGACATTACGAAGGTCGACGTGGTCATCCGGAATGGAACCGTCGTGGTCGAGAACGGACGCGTGAGCATCCCCCGGCACGTGCCCGTGCCGATGCCGAAGGTCAATACGACCTCGGACGGGTCGGGTTCGCGTTAGGAATCCGGCTGTCGAAACCGAGTACCGAAAACCAATGACCCATAACCCGGTACTCATCACTCGCCATGCATCCCGAGATGTCGTGGCGAGTTTTGGGTAATGGGTCGTGGGTCATTGGTTCTCAGTCATCGGTCAAAAGCGCGGGGCGGCCGGAAACGGCCGCCCCGCGATCGATCTGCTACTGGTTCAGCTTCAGAAGGCGACGACACCCTCGACCATGAAGCCGTGGATCTTTCCACCATTGCGAATGTCGTTCGTCGGGAAGTCCTTGTACATCTGCTGCATCCATTCGGTCTTGAACAGGACCGTCGGGACGATGAACCAGCCCGCGGAGAACTGCGAGCGGTCCACGGTGACCTCGCTCGTCATGCCGGGCAGCGTCCCCTTCGCGACGTTGTACCGGCTGGCCACGTACAGCTTGTTGCTGTAGAAGCGGTAGAGCGCCTCGCCGGCGTTCTGGCTCCAGTCCCGACTCTCGGTTTCGCCGACGTTCTTGCCGCTGATCTGTTCGATGTTGGCCCGGAGCTCGACTCCACCGAGCTTGAGGAAGGGGTTGACCACCCAGGCGTGCTGCGCGCTCTTGTATCCGGGCTGTACGTTGCCGGTCCACGCGCTGTCTTTCTCGGTGCCTGACGTGTTCACCATCACCTGATAGTACCGCGAGCCGCCGCGGTCGCCGGTGTAGAGCGACTGGTTGGCAGCGCTGGCCTGCGAGAACACGGAGCTCGTTAGGCGGAACCGGTAGTTCGGCTTCCATTCCTTGTCGAACCCGACCTTGCCGAGGTACGCGGGTGATCGCTTATCGGGAGCAGTCACCTGGCCCCGTGTCTCGCCGGCGAACATGCCGCCCATCGCCATCCACGGACCTTTGCGGAGGTAGACCTCACCACCGATCTCGGTCGTGAACGCATCCATGAGCAGATTGCCGACGAATGGGTTGAACATCGCGTTGCCGTTATCCGTGCGACGGAAGTGCTCGTCGCCGTAGTTGATCTCGAAATGACCCGCCTTGATCGTCACGTACTGCATCACCGTGTTCAGCGCCTTGACGTCGATCGGCGAGTCGTCGATCTGCAGATACCCATCCTTGACCCACGTCTCCTGGTGGTGCCGGGCCGAGAGGTAGCTGCTCATCGCGACGCGGATACCCTTCGCGAGCTGCGCGTTCAGGTACAGGTTGGCGACGGCGTTGTTGAAGCCATGGCCGATGTTCTGCAGCTGATTCGCGTTGACGTTGTTCTTGATGACCGCATCGGCGGTGTTGGAGTGCTCGAGTCCCTGGAATTGCTGCGTGAACGCGGCGCCCCAACCAAGCTTGAATCCGGTGTATGGAATGCCGTCATTCTTCGGCGCTTCGTAGACGTTGATGCCGCGAGCATCCACGGGACGTAGGCGCTGGATCAGCATCGGTTGGACGTTCGAGGGTTCGGCTTTGGCGGGGCTGGAGTCAGCGCTCGCGGCCGGCGCGGCCTTGGCAAGCGTATCGGCATTGGTGCCGTTCTGCGGGAACGCGGGGAGTGCATAGGCCATTGCAGCCACGGCCACGAGTACTGAAGTAGTGTATCTCATAATGGTTCACCCTCGTTAGGTATCGAAACCGGAATCGTGTCTCCGAGTCGTCGAGCGACCGGTTTCGTTTCAGCTTCGCATGACGTCGTCTCAGTTCTTGAGCACCACCTCGAAGCCGACGGTGATCTTCTCGTCGACCTTCATCGTGCCGAGCATGAGGGTTGGCGGCTTCAGGCTGAACTCGGTCATGCGGACCTCGCGCGTGCCGGAGACGATGAGCGTCCCGTCGGTCCCCGGCTTGGCCTGTGCATTCACGGTGATCGGTTTCTCGACACCGCCAAGCGTCAGGGTGCCGTTGAGCGTGACGCCGACGCTCTCGTTCGTGCGAGTGAGGTCATAGCTCGCGGCGCGGAAAACGACTGTCGGGAATTCCTTCGCCTTGAGCGCTTTCCGCATATGCTCGTTCATGGTGCCGTTGCGGCAGTCGAGCTTCTCCGCCGGCACCGTCACCTCGATCGTGGACACCGCTTTCTCGCCGGCGAGCACCGCGGCGACAGCGTCAGCTCCGGTCGACTCGATCTTTGCGTCGAACGCGCCGGCCTGGCACTGGAAGGCCCGCACCGTGGACGTACCGGCGATCCAGAGTCGGCTCTCCGGCTGGAGG